>Ga0179593_1368323_pt1 | contig 39046 bp, 51 predicted proteins | sample CZODoug2_1_08_16_FD_185931 | JGI IMG/M metagenome (GOLD analysis project Ga0179593, IMG submission 185931) | Vadose zone soil fungal communities from Angelo Coast Range Reserve, California, USA - CZODoug2_1_08_16fungal (PacBio error correction) | ecosystem: Environmental > Terrestrial > Soil >... | reverse complement strand
CTTATACGTCCGCTTTTTTCGTACATCCTTCCTCTTTCTCACTTCCCATCACCTGCTATACCCCCAGACCCCAGTGCGCCCGCCCTTTGCTATGCGACTTTATCTTTCCTGAACTCCTCAGTCGTAAGCTTTTCCACCACCTCTCGAAAGCGTTCATTCCCCCCCTCCTAGGCAATGACAAAGGTAATGATGAGTCCCCACCTCCTTTCTTTCCACCCCCTCAAGATTATCCTCCCTTTCTCGTTTTTTTTTCATTCTCCCATATTTCTACCTCTCCACTTTAACATCTTAGATTGCTGATCAACCCCGATTGTCAAATAATCCCCGATGGAAATCTCCGGTCTTGGATTCTTCAGTGACTTCCTCTCTTAGTTCCCCCAGCGACCCGAATCCTTTTATAGCGGGGTTCGCCTTTACTTTTTTATTCGCATGAGAGCTAATGAGAGTGCTCTGCCCCTTCAACATCTTCCGGGCTGATGACAATTCTCGCCCCCCCTTTAAATTTCGTCACCCCACCATCGGCCCACCCCCCCTCCTGTTTGAGAACCCACCTTCCCCCATTTTTGCGGTATCTACCGCCTTTTCGGATGTCCTTTTTAAGACGGCTCCCCTCTTCCCTAAAACCTCGAAGAATGAAGTGGGGGTCACCATTTTCGTCCGACACACTTCCCCAAGAACATTATTTTTTTGGCTCCTCGGTCCTGCCCTCCCCCCCCCAGTCATGATTCAACTGTCCATGCCTGTAAGGACCAGTCCCGATCAACTGGGTCTTAGGCTTCTTCATTCCATCCGGTTCAAATTCCCCTGATTTTTCTCCTCATCACCACCACCCGGTGGTCATCATCGCCGGATCCCCTACCATCATCATAACTACTTATGATCCTTTTTTTCCTCTCCCTTTTGTCGAATCCGGTTACACTTCCCCCCACTTGCCTTGAGTTTCCCCAGGAATGTTATGTCCCCCTTTTTCGTAGACCACTCGTACATGCGTCCTTTCACCGCTGCTTGAAGCCCTCCTCCCTACAGGATCCTTTCACCAATTTCGTCTTTTTTTTTCCCACAATACGAATTTCGTAGGAATGTTCTCCCGTTGAGCTATTCTTTACCCATATGCATTGGCACGGGACATCTTCCCGACCCTTGAAACCAGTGCCCCTTACCCGGCTCCATTTTTATTATCCTTTTCTCCAAGTAATTGCCTCTTACCTCCACGCTTTCTCTTGATTCCTTTGTTCCAACTCTTTCTTCTTTGACCAACCCCACAGGTTTATGGCGTTCCTCCACTCATTTACTACCGCTCGGTCCGCAAACGCACCATATTCCTTCTTGAGTCCAACTCCCCCTGAGACCCCGTCTCGATTCTACCCTCGTAGTCCAAACAGATCACGTAACATCGGTGCGGCGATGAAGCGTTCGGACTCTTTCCCGCCTACCCCCAATCTTCATCCCTTTCCCATTCCTCTTTTCAATCCCTGGCGAGACGTTTTGATAGGATTGTAAAGTAGCTTTAAGTCATCCCCCATGTAGCCCCTGACCCCCATATGTTCCCTTCTCCGTTGACCCTCAACTGGTTGTGACTGCGATGACCAGGTTGTCGTTTCTAACTTGCAGTGTTCTAGTTCGATAATTCTCTACTCCTTCGTCTTCTTTTCTGAACCCCCTACGTAGATGCATGATTTGCCCTGTCCATACGGTCCAGAACCAGCAGGGCAATGGTCCCCGTTCTCTATGGTTATCCTTCTTCAATTCTTTTATAAGCCCTTAGACTCCCTCCGGTAGTAAGCAACCTCCGCCCATCACATTTTGCATATATCCGCCTTGCTCGGTGGAACGTTTTCGGTCTCCTTATACCCGCCTTCCCCCTTCCTCCACCCGGGTTTAATAGAGTCAACCTTACGTCTCATTTCCCCGCGTCCTCCCCCCCCTGGTGGCGCACTCGGTCCCTGACCTTTCTTTCTGCCTTTCTGTGATCAGCCGACCCCCCTGTCGACCTTTGACCCGGCTTTGCGCAGCCCATGGGTTCCCTCCTTCTTCAGGCCTCGGCCCACTTATTTTCATGTCCTTGCTTCCCTGGCGATTTTTCTGAGTTTCCTTTGCTTTCTGTAACACCAATGCCTTTTATCCTAGTCTGCCCTCCACCTCTACTTCAGCCACCCCGAATTTTAATGGGTTCCGACTCCCCACCAATGACCCTTCCCTCATTCCCAGGCAGGTCGCTACTCCTGGTCCTAACACTCCCTTGATGCAAACCGCCCCGCCAAACTGTTGACGCCTCTTTCAGCGGGCCGTTCTCTTGCATACCCACTTTTTCCCAAGTTTCCCTTCCACACTTGACAGTGACCCCCCGGGTGGTGTAGTTCAGGGTAATCCAGCAGTCACCGTCCACCCTGTTTTTTACTTTCCTTCCGTTTCTAATTCCGTTGTGCGCATTATTCTATTTGTACTGGATCAGACCTCTTCTTTAAACAATTACTCTTGCCTTTTCTTAAGACCCCTTTGGCCCGTTCAATCTAACATCATCCTTGTTGCTTATTCCCCATCCTAAGCTGCGTCGTCCTTCACACTTTTCCCTTTAGTTCGGCCCCCCTTTTATCCCTCCCCTGAATCCCTGAATGACCCTGAATTAGCGTCCACCCCATCTCGTCCCTATTCCGATTTTTTCAAAACGCTCCCCCAGGGTTACTCCCCCCCCCCCCACAAACTAGAGTGGGAAGTATCAGAGTTCTCGTTCCCACTTTACGCATGTTCCCCCATCCAACTTGCTTGGTTGCTTCAATTTCACCCCCCCTTCCTTCTTCCACCCCCCTTCCTTTCTCTATTTTCCACCCAGTGGTTGTTTCAGGCTTGGTTTCATTGTTTGTTATGGTGGCTTCCTTTTTTGTGAAACCATCTTTCCCTGTTTTCCCAACTCCATTTTTTTTTCTCAACTTCCATGCCAAAGAGAAATAGTCTTGACTTCCCTGCGTTTTTGCTACTTGTCGATGTCTAACAAATGTGCTGTAAGAATTTTTTTATGTACTCCCAGTTTTACTGCCTCTGGTGGTTTCTTCGTATTTAGTCTTCCACCTGATTTGCCGGCGCAGGAGCTTTGGTTCAAGTTCTCCATTTCTCCTTCCCCCTCTTCTCGGGTTCCCTTCCTCCCCACCGCCTTGGAGGAGTCTTCGACAATGAGTCGCCGCCTGGACATTTCAAGTGTCCGCCGTCTGCACATTACTGCCTAACCGTCCCCCATAAAAGCCGGTGTTTAAAACCTATGACGTCAGAACGGGAAATACGACGGTTTCACCCCAACAGGGCTGTCCTCTTTTCCGAATCCTGACACCATGGACCATTCCCCTCCCCCTTTCACGGCCCGGTGTTATTTATCTTGACCACTAAACCGTGCCCTAGTGTGCAACTTCTCTCGGTTTCCAGACACATCAGGGTTCCCCCTGTTGCAATTTCCTCCTGTCCCTTGCTCGGATGCCCAGATGGTGACGGTCCAGTTTGGAAGCTTCCCCCAAAAGTTCCCCGGATGCGGTTTGGGAGTAGGGTTGAGTGTGGAGGATGTCCCTCCAGAACCTTCCTTTGAGTGTAAGAATTATGGCTGTCCCCCCTTCTCGTCAATTCCCGATAAATGCAATCGCTGGAATTCTTTCTTTTTCCTCGGTTGTTCCCATCTCTCCCGAAAACCTTCTCCCTCGGAGTGTGCACTAGGCTCCTCTCAACAGCCGTTGTTATGGTGTCAAATTTTTCTTCAGTTTTTCCCAAATCCCGTGAGTTTCTCCCTTGGCTTGGCATCCCATTTTTTATTGTCTGCTCGGGCATTTCCTCTCCCCCGAAAACCTCCCGGTTTTCAATCAGATGTTTTTTCTTCCAACCTCTCCTTCGTCCCCCCTTTCTGCAAATGATGGTTCCCGGCCTCCACCCTATGATAGCAGTTGCTAAGTGGACGACCCCGCTTCCCATACCTATCTTCAAATGACGAACACAGTGGGCCTGTTTTTCTCTCTACCTTCTCCTTCTTCCTTAGCCCCTCCTGTCCCCATCCCTTGATTCAGCCCCCCCTCTTCCAGGCAGTTTCGCAACAACATCTCCCCCGCCACATGACGGAAGCCAGCCTGGCTTTACAAACGCCAGAAATCTTTTCTCCGATCTGTTTGAGTGGCCATCTCCGGGCCCCGGCAAAAAGAAGACGGGAAGTGGACAGCCTCCTTTTACCCAATACTATTTCTCGCTGATACATCGCATTCAATTCTTTCTCTGGTGACCATTCCCTCCGACTCTGTCCTTCTTCCTGCTCTTTTTGTCGGATGGGTTATTCAGAGTTTGCGGTTAGTGTTTTGTATTTTCTCTTTTTTTTTGTGGGTTTTTTTTTTTTTTTTTGTGGGTGTTTTTTTTTTTTTTTTTTTTGTTTTGGGGTTTTTTTTTTTGTTGCTTCTTTTTTTTTTGGTATTCTCACTGAAGGTTTGTTTTTAAATGTCTCCGTTCCCCCGTTCAGTCTGATGCCACCTCATTCTCACGGACAATTGAGACCCCCCCGCGTCTTTCTCGCACCTCCGTGTCTGACCCAGTTTGCCGGCATTTTTGGCAATCACCGTCGACTTTCACCCACCTGTCGGCTTCGTAAAACGGGCTTTCAGGAAGACACAGTTTGTCACATACGTTTTCTGATTCCCTTCACGATGGCGACGCCTACCTCTCCCCGTCCCCTTGTCCTCACATGGATTCTTTCGCACAAAGTAGACCGCATGGGTCTGGGTGCTTTTGCAAAATGCTCTTTCTATTTTTCCCGAACCAATTTAGTCTAATTTTTCTTTACATTCCACCCTTCCTCTCTTTCCTTTCTCCTTTTCGAGTGAATGACTTTCTTTTCGAAGTTGGAGAACTAAGATGTCCCTATGGTGCCTTGCTGGATCTCTATTCACCCCCAAGCGCCTTGTGACCGTAGGAAATATGCATCCCTTTCCTCCTTGGCTGATTCAACCCTTCGTTCAGTTTTTTTGCTTTTTTGAAAGATGCGCCGTTACCCAGTACTGAATGGGCACGTCATTTTTTTCTCAAATCCCATTGCGCCCTTGCCTCCATTTTTGCGGATCCCTTTTTCTTTTAATTTTTGCAAGGCCCCTCTTTCCGGCGGTATGCAAAAGGACTAGGTGTCTTCCCCAATTTCCTACTCTTTCAGAATTCTGGCATTTAGACCTCGCGGCTTTCCCTGATGTTTCAGAGACCCCTTTTGATATATCTCAGTTTAGATTAACATTCGAGCACTACTATCACCTAAATCTTGTCCTTTCAAGCCGTCGATGGACTTCCCTTTCTCCATCCCAGATACCTTTCGAATTCCTCTTTTCAATATGGAGCGAGATCGGATTTTCCCCTGACACACTGTCTTCAATTAAGTCCCAACTCTTCTGTCCACCCTGCCCCTCATTAAAAAGCAGCTTTGTTTAAATTACTTGGGTTTACATATTCGCGTTTAAATCCTTTGCGCCGTCGAGGTGTGAGAAACCCGCTTTCCGTTTTCCATTGTAATTAGTTCATCCTGTCATCATTTCACTTCCATCCTATGCTTATTGCCCCTGTTTCAGCTCCTCTCACCCCCATAAAGTGTTGAAAATTTTCGTCAAATGTTGAAGCTTCTTGGGCTGCATGCACCGCCGTGCAGGGAGCCGCCCTCCCAATGTTAGTTCTTTCTATATTCTTCCCTCCTTGGAAAGCTATTCTTGGCTCTTTTTCTAAGAAAGTGTACCGGGATGGCAGCACCCTACCTTTGTTTACTTTCCTCTGACTCCAACACCTGGAATTTCGCATATCGCGAATCCACCACTGATTCTCAATGCGTATCTTCCCTTCGCATATCGTCATGTTGACCTCTTCTTCCACAACCGTCCACGCGCATCGTTCGTCACGCGGTCGAGGACTTTGTTAGTCCCAACCTACCTCTCTGCGCCTTTTGAAACTTAGTCTCCCCTGCCTCGTTCGTAGCTGATTGCAGGAATCGCCCCCGCCACTTGCGTCGTGAATCGCCGCGCGCCTTTCCGCCACACTCTTTTTTTAATTGCTGAACCTCGTTGACACAGCCCTTTTCCGTGTCGCCTTTTTTCTCTATTGAGTCCGAAAAATCCTGGCTGGCGTTCTGCCCCCCTGCTTCCTTTGCCTATGGTGTCGCATTTACTGCACTGCAGTGCGCCAACTGCAGGTGGCTTCCATTGGCCTTTAGCAGTCTCCCACACCCCCCCCCCCCTTTTTGTTCCCCCCTCCGTTCTTTGAAAAGGTGTGGCCGCCGCTTTGATAGAATTAGTCGCTAGGCATTCAGGTTAGATTTACAAAATCTTTCAACAAGAGCAACGTGGTCCCCTTTTTGTCCCTCCCGATCCTCCTTCCGATTCGGAACCCTCTAAGCGATTTGCGTCCACCTGCTTCCCGTTCCTTTCATACCTGGTCCCTCTATGTGACTTCACCTGCCAGCCTTCAATGAGTCATTATTCGGTCTATCTTCCTTTGAATCAACCGCCCTACCTTTAGCACCCCCCGCAGAGTGTTTTCTTCCCTTTAGTCGATTTCTATTTTCCCTAAGTTCCCCCAGCACAACTTGTATTGGCCTGAATTGGCTCTGTTATGTTCCTCCTGTAGCAACTCTTTTTTCCCCAACATCCTTGCCATACCTCCGTTGTTGTTGTCTCCTCTCTTTTTTTTCTTTTGAAAGAGTTGAGTGATGCCCACCCTATAAGACGCCAACCTTGCAGTGTTCACCCCTCCCATTTGCGTGTTAACTTTAGTTCCAAAGATGAAATCCCTTACCCTTCCTCACCCCACACTCTCTTTTTTTTGAAACAAGTGTTATTATTTTCTACAACTGTCGAGACTTTTGTGTATATCCGGTTTTTTCCTCTTTATTCTCCAGCGGGTCCCCCCCCAAAATTCGCCCCGAGACCAGTTTTCGAGATTACACCTCGCGATCTTAGCCGTCCCAATTTTCGTAGCGTTTCCTCCCCCCTCCAGCTTTAGCCCCTTCGGTACACCTGCCCCCCCCCCGCAATCTATTCCTCTTCCACACCTTATCGATACCCTGTACACTTTTGGTGACCCCTTGACTCTCTTTCCTTGAACTCTTTCACGTGACGTCCCACTTTCTTCACTGCCGGTGGGTTCTTGACCCCACCCTCCGCCCTCTCCGTGTGCCACCTTCTGTCCGCCCTTTTTATAAGCTTTTTTCCTAAGTGTTTCCGAAACCCGTCTCCCCTGCGCCGGCACTATGGGGACGTTTATTTTTTCGCTGACCCCAGAACTGTTTTGTGGGTTTTACGAAAACAGTCTGTTTTGCGGGAATGATATTTACGTGCACCTTCTGTTTATTTCGACTTCCCCTAAAACCTTTTTCCCCCCCGTCGCCCCCCTCCTCTTTCCCCTCATCATGCACTTTTTTTAGGAGATGTTCAATCTATTTGCCACCCCCATGCTATGACTCTTTGTTTCTTGAGCGTCGCCCCGCCTTCAAAGACCTTCCTGTGAACCCGTTTACGATGAAATACCCAGGCCCAGTGTTGCACCCTTCAGTAGTCTCTTATCTTGGTGAATATTCCCCCTATGGTGATTCTAGTATCTGCTAGCAGCGGTCCCTTCCCGCACGCTAGACCACGTTCTTTATGGTCAGCGAGAAAACAGGGATTCCCAAGCCCCGCATCCACGTAGCTCTCTGGAATGCTGATGCGCTTCCCACCCTTGAATACCCGAGGAGTTTCCCTGTCTGTTAATCGGCTTTGACCCCCTACAATAAAGTAGATATCAATCCGACTCCCCCCCCCCCCCCCCATTCAGGGCTGTGCCCTTTACTTTATTTCTCTGGCACAAGTATTCTCATTTCCCCTCAGAAAGCTCCTCTTCCCACCAACCCCATCGACCGCTCTGACACTTCATATATGCCAACGTTCCACGTGAGCTCGCCCCCCAACCCTAATTTTACTCACACGCTAACAAGCTATCAGGGAACTCGTTTTTGCTGGCCCTTACGGGGACGGCCCTCCCCCAATGTTTAAGACGGAGTTGCCTTGCGTCAGCGTCCACACCAATCCTCCATGCTGGCCCAAGCTAACACGTGCCTGCGCAAGGTCTCCTTCATCTGCCGGCCGAAGCATTTATATTGTAAGCTTCCGTGAGTTTTTTTTGATTTCTTGTTTCACGTAATGTTCATCTAGAACTGCCGATTTCTCCCCTTAATACCTCCTCCCTCTTGGTGCCTTCGGCATTCCCCCCGAACTGAAAGTCTTCTTTCCCACACCCAATTGTGCGAACCCAATACCATCGGCCAGTTGCGGCCCCCTGAAACCAGTTTTTTTTACGGTTACATTCAAGCCTGTATTTCCTGACCACTGGTTTCTAAGCCCTCTGTCAACGGCGGGGTCCATTCCGGGCTTGGAAGACACAAATAAGTAGAAAAAGAACCGGTTTATGGGTCCCCGACGTCTGACAGCAGCTGCGAGTCATCTCCCATGGCTATTGACTGATACCGCGTTTGATGTCGTTGGTTCCCCTGAGTCTTCTAAAGCTTTGTGAAAAAGGAGTTGTGAGCTTGAGAATATCACACCCAATGTTGTACATCATCGCTTCCTTCCCGTTGTGGTACATCATAACCACGTCCTCCCCCTTAATCGTTTTGATCTCGATCTCCCTCTCTCATCCCCCCGGAAGTTGAGGAACCCTGGGTATGGTTCCCACCTGTGCTCGCAACTCGTCCTTTCCCCTCTTCAGTCACGCCGAACCTCCCAAAAAGTCGGTTTTCTATCCCTTAAGTATGGTCAGTTGTTTCTACGATTAATGTTACAAGTCGTTTTTCCTCATCAGTTTCTGTTTAAGGCCACTTTCTTCCCTCCTCCTTTGTCCTCCCTCCCTCGACAATGTTTTTCACCATTCGCCGTCGTCCTTCTGCCTGTCCGGTTTCACAGTCTTTGGTTATATTCCCCGCCCCCTGGCTCCACAATGGTGGTGCGTTTTTTCATTACTTTGCTTTGATGGCTTCGGTGAAACGGCACCTCGTTTTTCGTTCTTGCAGAGGACTCCTTTTGAATTTTCAGGCTTCTTTTGATTAGTAGAACCCTCCTTCTACGTACCCGCTGTGGACCCAAGTCTTCTCACTTCTCCTCAATAATCGACAGATCATAATTACCGCTTCCGGGATCTTATTTTAAATATTCTTCTGCACTCCTTTTCATGGTCGTCCCGTCGGCCCTTTTTTTTCCCCCCCACAGCCCGGGTGACCGATTTTCTCTCCGTTTGTACTACCTCGGTCTCTAGTGTGCCTCCGCCTTCACTCCTAGGTTCTCGCCTTCTTCTTTGGCTTCCCCCCTCTCCTGCTCCCCCTCTGTCTTCTAGAACTTCCGCCGCGCACCACTTCACGTAACGGTGATGGGATTCTCCTCCATCTCCCTCTCCAGTCTTCTCCTGCCCTATCCCCCTCTTCTGTTTTAAGAATCGCCTGCCCCTCATGTAGATCGTCTTCGTGGACACGCCCTTGACGGCTGCAGTGTCCCCTACCTTGTTTTCTAAGAGAGGAAATGACCAAATAATTTCCGCTAATCATCACCCCCCACTGAGTTCGCACAGCCTTCCACCGGGTCTCCTTCCCGTCGTCCGTTGATTACCAAGATCTTATCCCAATGCCTATCCTGCTTTGCTCGCATGCGCCTCATCAACCAGTGTGAGGACACCCTGTTTTTTGTCATAGAATTATCCTCTTCATGGCCATAGCGTCCATGCCCGTCCGTATGCGGTTCCGTGTTTCCTTCATCGCATGAAAGACGACACCTTCACGGCGGCTTCATATTGTGCCGTCGCCACCATACGTTTTACTTTCACCGCCTTTTTTTTCGACTCCCGATGTTCCTCCCCCTCCAACGCAAGAACCTCCCCCCCCCTTACTTCGTCGCCTCTCGAAAGGGGATTTTTTAAACTTCATACCCCCTAGGTAAGGCATCGCCAAAGTTTGTCTTCTGGGTCTTGCATGGTGTATATTCATCTACGCACTTAATTGCATAGGTGATGGTACCCTGTGCTTTCCTGGTCATTTCTCAGTCTCCGATCCTTACAAGTGGAAAGGAACCCCATGACACGTCCTAAGTTGGAGCGGAGGTTATGAGGTCCTTTCATTTCAGGCGGCTAACCACGCACCCCCTTCTCCTGTCGTTTTTACCTTTCCTTCCTCTTTGAATATATAGCGAAGTTCTTTTGCACCCCAGAGTGCGTGCCGCCTCCCCGCCAATCAGTTTCTCATACTGATCCCTCCCCTCCTCCCTGAAAGCCTCCCACTGATCCTTTAAAAAATTTCCATATCCGTTTGAATATTCCAGCCGCCCAGTGTTAGCAAAACTGAGGGGTGAAGCCTCGCCCCGAGTTCTGGTACTCAGCTCCCTCCCCACCTTTCGGCCCCCCCCCTGGCCTCTGTTATGTTTGCAGTGGGCCCCCTAGTAATAGTTAACGCCCCAACCCAACTCTCTTACCCCCTTGTGTGTGCGTAGAGATGTTCCTGTTGACGCGTTCTTTTGCACACACGAATTCTTTTCCCACGCCCCCAAGGGGGTCTGGCTCCTTGTTCGTCAAATGTCCCAACCGCTCAATTTGTCAGAGGGAAGGAACCCCCTCGGGACTTTGCGGCCTGGTTTGTGAGTAAACGTCCATGCGAACTCCATTTGTACCTACGGATACTTTCTGGTGGTCAGTTTGGGAGTCTAAACTCCCCAAATTTATTTTCCGCCGGTGCTTTGAAAGGTTGGGCCGTCCCTTCATCTTGGCTAAATTGAATCACCATGCTACATTTTATTTGGAGGAGTTTTTGGAAAGGAGATCAGTGGTTCGATTTTTCACTATTAGCCCTCTTCTCACTGTCATGCATACAACTTATCCCCTTCTATTCCCCTTTAGGCCCCTCCTGACATCACTTGGCCGTCTCAAAAAAAATGGGTTCTTCCTCTTGATGATTTTCCCTTAATCTTCCCCAACCATGACCGTCCACTTGTCACTTTTAAGGCTGTTCGTCCATTCATGTCGACAGCCTTCTTCAGAGTTCTTCAACTTTGCGTCCTCGTTTAGTGGCGGACGAATACTTCTTATCCGTGATCCCCCCCGGAGACGCCTTTCACTGATATTTGGACTCGTTGTAGGAAAGCATATATCAATTCAGACAAAATGCGACGAGGCGGTGTTTTCGGAAAACCCTTAGGTGGAGAGTTAATTGTGCGTGCACTTTATTTTAAAGACTTTGAAAACGCTCCTGAGCTTCCCACTGAAGACTTATTTTGCCTTTGTTGTCAGCTTTTTGTCCACTTTATTGAGAAGACCCCCCTGATCTTTCGCGAGCTTGGATGCGGGCGTTGCTCGCAATCCTGGATCAGGAGTTGAACTTTCCTGCGTTCTTTTCACTGATCTTGAGAGGAGAATGGGTGTTGCCTTGCAGCAACTGGTTGTTGCATTCGCGTTGTAGCGAACTTTGATGGGCATGTAGCTCTGATCAATCGGTTTCTCACTTACATCGAGGCGGCAAAGTACCCTGGCCGGACCGTGAGCAAGTTATTTGTAACTTTGCGCTGCATACGGCTTACAGATCTTTCTTCTCCGCTTCTCTTTTCATGATTACCTTTTTACGAGAGATAACCCTGCCCGACCACAGTGCGTTACCTTCATTATGCTGAAGCATGACTCAGCTCAAGACACTCATTATTCAGCAAAATATAAAGATTTGCGACATGATTTCCCTGATGCGCACCTCCTCCTGGACTCCCCCACTCCCCAAATCTACCCCAGCCGAATTTCCCTCTTTGTGTTCCTGGGTTTGCTACCATCGTTTACGAACCCTGGAAGTGGACGGATTTATCAGTTCGCGTCCCCCCCTCCCCGACCTCGTCGTCATTTCTTTTAACCGCGGAATTACAGTCTGGGGATTTGAGTCCGGTCCTGCCTGCTCCGACGCTTTTGTCGCCTCCCAGTGTTACGATGGGTCTCGATGGTTTTTTTCATTTTTTTGGCGCCTGCGATTTTAATGAGAACATGGTTTGGCCCATCCCTGCTTCCCTTCTTTCCGTTTCCCTCCTCTTGATTTCCCCTCCGCCCTCTTACCTCCTTGTGGGAACCAATCCATTCTTGTTTAATACGGATCTGACCAAAGTTTCCGTTGCACCCATTGCATGTACGACCCGCCGCCCCATTGTGAAGCCGTGAGGCGTCCGGCGGTGGGGGAAACACCCCTTTTGTCCCCCTTGCACCTCAAACGTGTTGGAAACGTTTTCGATGAAACCTCTGCTCCTCAATTTTCATGAAGCACGTCTGTGTCCCTTTATCGGTGATTCTTCTTCTCAGCGGAACCCTTCTGCTTTTGACTACTCCCCCCCCCCCATTGTGGGTCACCATCAGCGGCATGTTATTATTCCCAATGAAAGGGCCGTTCACTTCAAAGACGGATGCATCCTCCTTACTTTTGTCGATCCCCCCCCCCCCCCCTTAGGTATTCAGTGTATTTCACCTCCCCAGATGCCGCCTGATGGTACCACACTTTTTCTGTACGCCCGATCCATTTTCACCTGGCACGGCTCCATCCCCGCATTTTCCCTGGACATAGCTTTTGCCTTTTCCAACTCTCCAGTGTTTTGCTGGACTGCACGCCTTTATTGTTCCCTAGTTCTCCCATGACGTATTTAGTCCTTTTCCACTCCCGCAAATTGCGCAAGAAATTTCCCCCCCGTAGACCTGTCTTTTTGCTTAGGCATTAGAAGTAGTCCTATGGAAGTAAAAACAACTTGGTTCGCCAGGAGTATCACTTCGCTTTATACCCATGATGGTGCTTTAGAATTCTCTCATTCCTCTTCTGCAACGTCACCTCCCTTGATATGACGATTTTTGGAAGCCCACCACTTTCTGCATTGACCATCCCCCCTCCTACCCACCATTCGTCTAACCCCATTCAACGAATCGGCCTCTCTGCCACTAAATTCGTCGGGGTCACTGACCTTAAGCAGAATCTTGAGAGCTCCACATGTTCTGCCGCTATGTACCCTAAGTCTATCCCAATAAGTCACCTTTTTCTCCTCCAAGTATGTATATGGTACGTCAGTAATTTCTGGTGACCCGTTAGTCCCGTATGAGTTTAATTCTTTCGTCGCGGAGGCTCTCTTTGCGTTTCGATAAGCTTTTCCCTCCTTCTAGTATTTTTTCCTTTTTTATCAAGAGATTTAGTAAGTTTAGATTATCATATCACACCAGTCACTGGAAGCAGTTCTGGGATGAGTTTCATCACTCTATCTGTACCATCGTTGCTTCCGGATAACGTTATTCCGCGGCCCCGGCTCGATCCCCCTAGAGTTTTTCTTTCCCTGCGACTTCCTTGTGCTCTTTTAAGTGAGCCAACCTTTTGCCTTTCTATCATACCTGAGCCCTCCCTCTCCCCTCCCCCGCATCACCCCCCTTCTTTGGAGCCCAGGAAACTTGCATGCGCCCGCGCCGATTTGCCTGATTCAGATCACCAAAATGGTGCCCCTTCTCCTCTTTTTCGCGTCATTTTTCCAGCAAATTGATCCATGAAGGACTCATGGTGTAGCGAATAGTTTCTGTCCTTTTCCCCCCCTAGTTGATGGATTGCTTTCTCCCCCTTTCCCGTACTTTGGCGCTGCATCCTTTTTAACGTTAAGCAATTCACCCGGGGCTTAAATCCGGCTCGCCCCACCCCCGTGTCGCCACCACGCATCGCCTTTTCCTTGCATTACATGAAACCCCCCTTTCTGTTGCAGCCGCGCGCTTCTCGGTTATGATGCTAACATTTAAGTTACAACCTTCCCCCGGTCTCCCAATTGCCCTCCCCCCTCAGACGTCCGGTCTATTTCCAGCATTATATAAAACCGCCCCGGCCCAGGAGCAAACGCATGGCGTCCATTTGCAGGCTCCCGAAGATGATCTCAGTTTTCCCTTCTTCTCCTTTCGACTAAGTAGTAATTGGCAAGCAGTTCGGATGCCTTGAGCCACCTGTCCGAGCGGCGGATCCAAATCTTTTCAATGTATCCTTCAGTGGCTCCTACCTTACTTACAAGAAACTGAACGATATTCTCATTCCTCTAACTAGTGGCTTCCGCAGATCCCCGTTTATGAAGGGATAAAATTAAGTTTTTGATTAAGAGAGTATCCTCCTAATAGACCCAGGCCATTCCTCTCCCAATATCCGGCCCCCCCCTCTCGTCATATCTCGCCAGTTTTGAGAGGCCTTCACTGAACTCTCGCCCCCACGCAGCTTGGGGTTTGCATTCTGATACCTGATTTTCTCTCCTATTTTGAAGTTTGCCCAAAAGTCAATGTTCCTCAATTTTCTGTTCTTGTTTCACTTAGCACCCACACTTATCTCCTCCGTGTTGTGTTTTCTCTTGTGAACTAGTTTGCTCTGCTGGCACCAGAAAAATCCGCCAAATATGGCTTTTACAACAAGGTGGGGTGTCGCATTCTAGAACCCTTCCCTCCCTCGAGATTTTCTTCACTCTCTTGCCACCCCGTTTCGTAGCGGTAGTAACGGAGAGATGTTATTCTGCCTCGTAATTTTGTTCCCCTTCTTTTCCTTCTTTTTCGAGGCTTTATCCCATTAGTCTCTGTCAACCAATTTTCCATCCCCCACTTTTTTATTTAATGCCGGGAGCGCGGGAAAGCATAAGAAATCACTGGGAGTGCCTGTAAGCCCCCTTTATCCCCCGGTATCGGAGGCGGCCGGACAGAGCGCCAAGACGCCGCTGACATTTCTTTTTCCCATTGTAGCCGCCGCGGTCTGACTGACTCCTACAACGATAATCTCTATAGCCCTCCCACCTCCCGCTAACGGCTTTTGTTGTGTGCGAAGCGCACCTTTTGACAGTCCTATTTCTTCAACATCCTTACCCCAGTTTTACGTCACCTGTGCATCATGCAGGTTCGTTTAGAATGGAGTAAAATTACCCTGCTTCTATTTTTGTGTTGCAACTTCGCCCCTTGTCCGGTTTTTGGACCGCCCTCCTTTTCTCTCACCCTGTCGATCTGGCCGGCCTGCAAAAGGATGGGGTTTTGTTTCTAGTTGAGCCCTCCCTGTCCCTTACCCCCCTGTCGATTTTTGTTCTTTTTCGGAAAGTACCCTAGTGGTGGCGGGGACGACTTTTAGTCGTGCCATTCTTCTCTTGAATTTTTCTTTTTCCAACAGACGTCAAAACCGTGAGCGCCTGAAATTCCGCGCTGGCCCTGGCCGGGCAGCGGGCTTTGAAACTTTGGTTTCCATAGTACTCGACCTTGCCTGCACGATGCTTGGTAAAAGCCGCTGGTGCCGGTTGTTTCTGCAATATGTTCTTGCCCCTTTCTGTCTCGGCTCATGCAGGGTAGGTCCATTTTCCCTATTTGTTTTCGATTCGCGTTGGATGATCAAGGCGGGAAGGTTACTGATCGTAATTTTTTTCTCGCTTCCCTCCTCTAGCCGGGCCGTAGGTCCGTTCCAACGAATATCCCCACTTCTTCTGGCAAATGCTGGGCGCGCATTCGTAGAATAACCGCGTAGTCCCACGGTTTTGTAATTTTCTATCTTCAAGCCATCTATGCATTTGAACATGTAAGTTCCCTGTACTGGTGTCTGCGACTATTTGTTTTTTTTTTTGTTTTTTTTTTTTTTTTTTTTGTTTTTTTTTTTTTTTTTTTTTTTTTTTTTTTTTTCTTTTTTTTTTTTTCGGAAGGCATAAGGTTGTCTCGAAAGATTTCTGGATCCCCCCCCTATCGCCCGTCGTCATATAATTTTCAAGGTCCCTTCTCGCACTCCTCGGCCTTTACGACTGATTAACACGTCCTCCCTAGAGGCAGGTTAGCTTCTGGGTTTCTGTTCCCTTACTTTTTGGCCTTCCGAACACATGGGTCCTTGAAAGCGCTATTTACTTCCCTCTCCCGGGCTCATGCTGGTAAGAGCATGCCAAGGGTAGTTTCTGCTCGTCAGGTCCGTCCGCCTACTCTTCTTTTTTCGACTTACTGTCGTACTACATGTGTGGTACTTGACGCCTGCGAGTCTCAATTGAAAGAGTATCTGAAAATAATTATCAGCGGGCGTGTGACGTTCGTCTATCATTCTAACCCAAGATTCGTGCACCATCGGAGAACCCCCCACAGCGTCCAGTTGGCGCGTCACATCAGTAAACAAAGTTGTGCCTGTAGGTCATTCTCAATTAAGCTTCTCTCCTCCCCCTCCCCACCTTTCGAACTGGATTATACTCGTGTAAGGCCCTCACTGTGCGTGGAAGACACATGGACAATGCACAGCAGGGACACTTCTCTTGCCCGTCTAAGCGTGCCCAGCAAAAGACTGTAATTCGTCTTCTTTGTCCTTTTTATGCGGTGCATTCGGCGTGGAATTGACAAAAGGCGATGGTAGATTACCTAACCACACTTTGTTCATTTCATTTCCCAAAACATCCATGTCCTACGCATGTCATTTTCCTTCATCCTTCCTCCCTTTTTTGCGAGTCATGTGCACATTTATTAATGACCACGGTCCTAATAAGAGGAAGCTGGTGACAGTTCTTTATTCTCCAACTGACCCCTTTTCTTTCACCCTCTCTGAGAACGCGCCCGACGTACCCCATTCTTTACTTTCTTCAAATCTACAGGTCAGTTGCTGCTTTTTACGGTAGAATGTAACAGTATAATATAAGACTTTTTCTTTTCTCCACTTGTCTTCACCTTTTGATTTCTATAAAGTTCTACGTGGTCCCCCCATGAAAGGTTCGCCGTGTACTGCGCCCCAGGCTTGCAAGTGTTTCCGGTTTTTTATCTCCCCCTTTTTTTCTCCATGAGTTGTGATCCCTTTCGAACCTTTCCAGCACTTCTTCTCATTTTCTTTGGCAGAACACCTTGCTCATTGAGGAATCTTGAAGGATTTCAATCTAGTCAACCACCATACTCTTCCATTTTCCCCATCCTTTCCCTTCTCGCGGAACCCTCTTAGGACGTCTACCTGCTCTCAACCCGCGACTTCGTCACGCGCTTTTCCATCATGCCGAGCCGCTGATTGGATTTTTCTTATTAGAGAGTATCATTTCCTTTTCCCCTTCTGTTGCCCTGCACGACGGTCACCGAGGTTATCGCGCTCGTGTGCTTTGTAATTCCCGTCTGGCCGAAGTCGGAGTTCGATGACGTTAATGAATGTTATTCTCCTACCGGTTTTTTTTCCCCACTCTTCGGATGCCACTTAGTTATTTCAGCGTCGCATTGCACCAGTACCGGTCAATAAACTGGTACGTGTTCCCAGTCGATACTCTGTATAGATCTCTACTCTCCGGTCCAGCTCTCCCTCCGACACTCTCTTTTACTAATTCTCTCCCACCTTGCCCACGATCTCCTGCTCCCTTCGTGGGAAACGACCTCCGGCCCTGAGCGATGCATTGACCCCCCCCTTTTTTTTCTATCGTTCCCCCTTCTCTCATCCTTATCCACCACCTGTTCCGAGTCCCTTCCAGGAATGAGCCTCTCATGATCTTTCATTTGATCACGCCGATTCTCAATGGCGCAGAACATGTTAGGCGTTGGCATGGACGCCCCCTTTCCTCCCGACGGTACGGACTCATTTGGTTTCTCCATCTATTCTTTCACGCCCGTGCCGCCCCCGCAATGGCCACGCGGTCATCCAGGTGATTTTCGTTCTGTTTTCGTATGACATTCTCATCGTTGAACCCGCCCCAATCACGGGTCATCTTCCCTAGCCCCCACGTTTTTCCGCCACGCTCGCTTTCTTGAATTGCCTCCTCCCGACTTCAAACGACTTAAAAAGTCACCCTATGGTCGGCTTCTTTACTGCGCAAATCTTGCTCTTCCGACCTGGAGATCACTCACCCTCTGCAGCGGGCCGGGCTTCTTGTCCGCATACTAGCTGACAAGCCCCCTAGAGAAAATGGTTTGTCATGGGTACATGGTTGCTAAGGTGGTCCTCATCCTCTCCTGAGGTCACCCCTTTTTTCCCTTCCGTGGCGTTTTTCGTCAATGTTTTTCCGGGATCGATCGGTTATGTAGGATTAGGGCCAGCCGTGGACGTCTAAAAATCTTTTTACCCTTTTCAGCGTTTCCTCCTTCCTCTCCCCTCCTTTCTTCCTTTTTGTTTCATGGCACCTCTTCAAGCGGTCGTCACGTGTCCCATCCTCCCGTCCTTTCTCAATCAAAGTTGGATTCCGCTGCTCAAGCATAGAATAAGGCTATCACTAGCTGGTTACCCCCCTTCGGCATCTTTTCTCCCCCTCCCAACCCGCTCGAACAGTTTTAGAAGCGTTTTTTGAAAGGCCCTTCCGTACGATTCTCTTTATTTTTACGCCGACACCAGCAACCAACCTGTCGTCCCCCCCCTTTTCTCTTTTTCTTGTTTTCCTCCCTTCCCCACTCTTTTCACCTTTTCTTTTTTTCTTGCGAGAGCTGTTTTCCTGAGTTGAGTGTGATCCTTGCTTTAGCCCTTCAGCCAAATTGGAATTCAAGATTGGGTGTATTCTCTCAACATTACAATCTTCCCTCTTTTCTCTACTTGCCTTCAATTTTTGTCTACACGTTTTGGCTGAGCTGAGTCAAATCTCACTCGAGAATTATGCCGAAGATGTGGTATACCTGCCTTGTGCTCCTGTGTCACTTCTTATCTAACAAGCTCAAACTGATCTTTGAGATGCTTCCGCGTCGGGGACAGTGGGCCGTCCAGCTAAGATGTGTTATTTTGCCTTAGCCCCCCCCCCCTTCTATCACGGTTTATTCAGAGGCAAATGTACTTCCCAAGGCGGGCGACATTTTCATATTTTAGAAGCCTCTTGCACACTGCTTCCCCCCCGCCCATCATCCGGCACGGAACTACTGACGATTCGTCAACGTTGGAACAAATCCACCCCCCTTTTTCCTTTCTCCTCTGCTGATTCCCTGACCTCAGGACCATGACCGGCACCTTCACCAGGTCTCTCATGAGGGACAATCACTGCCTGCGCAGCAGGTGTGCACTGCGCGCCGGTCGAGTTGCGGACATCAGCCGACCTTGAAGAACCATTGCTATCTTCTCCGTGTTCTTTCCACATTCCCTTGGATCGGTTTGGCTGCTTCGGAGCCCCTTTCCCTCCCAGTCGATTCGGTGGTGGGGACGCTGTTCCTTTGTTTCCCCACCGGCATGATACTCCGGGAACTTTGCGGTGGCTTACGAATGACCCGTAAACTAGGCTTTCCTTCCCTCTTGTCATCCTATTTGGGGCGTTGGCAGCGGGCGGTGGAAAGCTATTGAGCGACAATGAGGACTTCCTGAGTTTCTTGCTTGCCCTGGTTTGCGCAATCTCAACGGGATCATGGTCAGGGTTGAGGATGAACTGTGATCAACATTGCATTGGAGAAGATCTTCGTGGGCCCCATCACATGTGGCTAGCTTCGATGGGTCATGTCCGCGATGATCGCAAACGCCTGTGGGTGATTTCAACAAGATGCATTTGTTCCCTGGCCGAGTTCCCACGACGCCTTTGCAAAGTATATGTGCAAATGGTTCTAGCATCTACTCCCCTCCTCTCCTTTAGTCGGAACACTTCATCTTTCAATAAAGATCTTACCTTGCCGACATTAAGTGAAGGGGTTATCGTACTTATTGTGTCGTTGAATCCTCGCTTTTCCTCCCCCCCCTGGGATTTCCCCACCACTACGCGAACCCTTCGCACTGAACGGCACTATTTTCGCAATCGCTTCCCTCCTTTCCATACAACCCCCCCCTTTTCACACTAACCGGACAGGGCATTTTACCTCGGCGTTTCCTTTGTTGCCGGCCATATCCATACGGACGAAGGAACAGAAGCTGATCTTGATTCCGCGTTTCCCCCAACCCGATCAATCGTCCATTGATTGTGAAATATGCTCAAGGTCGCGGGAGGCAGTGCCTCCGCAATTCTTTCGGTACTTTCCCCTCGTCTTTTTCTCTTCCTGTTTTCGACGGAGTAATCGGTATCCCTGGAGAGTCTACCATTGGCCTGGGTCTCTAATACTGCATCTTCCCATGGCTGCCGTTGAAGGCTTCACTCCACCTATTTCGAGTTCCCCCCCCCCCCCTTTTTCTCTGGAACCAGCCGTTTCGCCATCCGGTACTCTTTAACCCCAAGCTTTGTGCCGGACGCTTAAATTGCAAAGTTAACGGAAGCCTATGCCCGCAAATTGTCTAAGCCTTTCCTTAATGCCAACTTTTGAAAGGCGCAATTTGGGCTACCCCGTGTTCCCCCTGCCCCGCATGACTGTCTGATTGAAAAGACGATAGCTAGTGGCCACAGAACTCTTATTTCACTTTCCCATGTCTCTTCGAATGTTTTTTTTCCTTTGATGGATTTCGGCGGCACGGGTTTTGCAACCTCTCGTTCGAAACCGAACCCCAATTTGTCACCATCAGCGGCATCGGATGTTCACACAATCCGGTTCAAGACCAGAAGGCACTCTCTCTCTTTTTTTTTTTCTATATGCATGGCCCTTTCTTTTCATGTACCACATTCTCTGAGCTGAGGTACTTGTGGTTCATATGCGCACCACTCCTTTTGCACCTTGAGCCCCGAAACCACCGCATTCAAAGTGGGATACGCTCCCCTATTTCCAGTTGTCTTTTTTCCTCTTCCTGTGCCATCGGCTCCTAGCCTTGTTATGGGCACGTTATGGTTTCTCCCCGCCAGATTTCAAGAAAGTGCTCCACGCTTAACACCCTGTTTCTTCATTCTTTTCCTTTCTGCCTTCGACAAAGATGGCGCTGGGTGCGAAACTGGCCGCTGGTTCTCCAAATGAGTGTGAAGACCTTTCCCCAATTCGTAAGGCATCGCACGTGAACGCCACCACCCAGCGGCGAGTTGAAATGAAAAAATTGCTCATGAATAGAAGTTCCTCGCCCCCTCGTCGCCCCACCTCACCGTCGTTGACTCTTACCCTGCGGCGCACTGCCGCCATAACCCCTCCTTGCGCATCCGATTTCCATCATGGGGCGCAGGATATGGTAAATCTTTACGTTCTCAGCCCCCCTCCTTTCTTTTTTTCCGCCAATCTGGACCGCCACTCCCCGTAACTCCCGGTGAAATTGCCGTTTCTTAATCGTAGCTTGTAATTCACGTGGCGTGAGGAGTGCCAGCGGCATTTCTCAGTCTTTTCCTCGAGGTCGACATTTTGGGCTGAAATTTCTTTGATGCACGCTAGTCTGCCTTCCGACACAATGTAGAGAGCCCCCCAAGGGAAATGAATGTAAATGTTCCCTCTTTTATTTCTTCCCCCTCCTATGTCCCAGACCAGTCTTCACTTTTTTCGCTGGACTGCCGAGCCCAGCATTATGATATCGCATTGATCGGTCTTTGGAAAGAGGGGAGGGTTTTCTCGCTTGCCCTCTTTTTATCACTCCCACCTCCCTTCTACACGCATGACCGACTCGCTCATCACGCGTTATCCACCACTAGGTGGAGAACACTAATTACGTTCGCCTCTCTATTCGGTGATAAACACGAGGGAATACAGGGGCCCACCTGATCAAGGATTTCGCGCATTTTTCCCCCCCCCCAGCAGCCGCAGGTCGAGCATAATGGTAGGACCTCCCTCCTTTCCCTCCAACTTCCGCCTCCCATCCGGTCCATACGTCGAGCGTTTCCTCTTTGCCCTCGTGAAAGCCTCCACTCATTCTTGTTTTTCCCCCTCCCTTTGCCCGCGTCAACCACGTTTTCCAACCCACTAGAATTTTTTTTATTGAAGGACCAAGCGACCCCCCCCCCTATCCTCATTTTTCCTGCCTTTCCCAGGGTATTCGCTCCCTTGATCCGTTGCTGATTTTCCACTCTGTGTGTACACCTGCAGCGGAAGTTGCACCTCTGGCATGCCCCTTTTCGGCTTCCGGATATAGGACTAACAAGAAGCCGGAGAAACTGCGGCCCCTTGAGGGAAATCTCGATCTAGAAGTTACCACCATTTTTTTTTCCCCCGTGCCTTATCGCCAGTACGTTTGTGCAGCCGATCATTGGTCGGAGTTGTAGTGCCCCTTTTTCTTGCCCCCCACGAACATTTACCGTTGTCCGTGTCCACTCTGTCCGGCCAGTACGATAAAGCTAGATTCCAATTTTTCCCCCCGCAACACATACGCTGCGCCCTGCCAAGCTGACAGCGATCTTCTGATAAAACCCAAGCTTTTGATCTCCCCCCCCCCCGAATCAGCAAGATCTCCAATGAGGTTGGCTACCCCTTCCCTCATTTTTACGACAGTTGGAGATTTAGATAAACGCTCAATTTTACAAAATCCGGGTTCAGCTCGCTCCTCCTTTTCATCCGCAGTTCAACAGCCAGTGTTTTGGCCCTCACGCAGCGGTTCTTGACGCAGGTAGTCACCCTTCCCCTTGCCCCCCCACTCTATACTTAAATCCCGTGAGATTTGGTTTTATGGCCGTTGATCCTTGATGGCCCAAAGAAACAGCCGCAAAATTTCATTGACCCCATTTTTACTTTTAGCCCCGAGGTCCCTTCCCCCTTCCATCTACGGTGCAAGGGCCACATCGTTTTCAACCGGTTTCTTTTTGATTTTCCCATCAAATGTATCCTATGCCGTCAATTGGGTGTATACTGGTGCTATCAGATGGATGGTCTAGGCGGTCACCCTCTTTCCAACCCCCCCTCTTTGAGCCCGTGGGAAAGCCGGCGCACTCATCTGAGGGGTGCAAACAATTAATCCGGTCGGATTCTTCCTACCTTTCTGTTTCCCACCCCCCTTTTCGACTTTCCCAAGATTTTTGCCCCCCAGTGTTACCTGAATGTCCACCGCCTAACACATTAGATCATCCTCGGCCTGACAAAAACCTATCTCCTTCACCCCTCTCTGAATTCACCAAAACAGTTTCCCGGGCTTCCCCTGCATTCATGACACCTGACCCGGCCCTGCATCTCGCCCTGTGCGTATACGTAATGAGGACAACAGCCAGCTTTTTTCTTTCTTTTCCCTTTTTATGAATTTACGAGGTGCCTCAGAGAGAAGGTTTGATCACCATACACGGGCGACGGCGCCGGCCCATGTCAAAATTGTGGGTCTTCCTTTTTTTTCCTTGTGTTTTTCTTGAAAGTCCTTTTTTCCATTCAAGAAAAAAGGCTCGGAGGTTGTGGTTTCACATTCTGTGCGCGGGCCGGATATTCTCCCGACCCTGTTGCGTTTTATGAATGCTCTTGTCCCCCATCCTAAAATCAATCCTGAGCGGCAATGTCCCCTCCCGAGCATTTCTTGGATGAAGTTTGTTGGACATTGCGTAAACCTTGGTAATTTCTTCTTGATTCATGGATGGATGCTATGAGTCCAACATGTTCTCTGGGGTGCGGATGATCTTTGGCTGATCCCGGGTTCTGTTCTCCTCCTTCTTGTAAGGGAAATGTGCGGAAACCTCCAGGGTATGAGTATGTAGCTTTCCTTTGGTAAGGCCACGTGACCGACCGCAGCTTGTTAGTGATCATGACCAGCCCGAACTTTCCGTTCCATTTTTTCGATCTAAATATGCGATCTGGCCGGATGCGCGTTAGGCTACCCTCTTTCATTCCCGAAACGATATGAACATACTGAGATTCAACATGCCGACACGTGTCAGTTGGTGACTGGTTCTTTTTTTCCTCTTTCTTCCCGTAAGCTCTTTTTGAGATATTCAGTCCCACCCCCCTCCCGCGGAATCATATCACATGACCCAAGCAAAGGACCGCCCCCTTTTTCTTTCTCCCCTTTCAACCCCCCCTCACATTACCTAGAGGCATTCCTAGTTTCGTTCGTCTCTTGCTGGCCATATCCCCCCGCGACGTACTAACTGGTCGACGGAGTATGACTCCTTTTTCTTCCCTCTACCAGTCCCTTTTCTTTCTGTGAAAAGCGCATCAGGTCGTTCTCAGTGTCCCCTCGCGACGGTGGGGTCCGTCCCCGACGCCGATGTTACGTTAGGAGGGTTCGGACCTGGGTTTAATAGGGAACTGATCCCCCTCTCCATTTTTCTTCTTTCCCCCCCTTTTCCGGCAGTACGCTGGCTGGGCTTGCACGGCGATTTTGCCATCATGAGAGTCTCGCACAACAGCATTGAATACTAGTACATTTTCTCCCCCTCTCTAGTCTCCCCCCCTACCCGCTTCGGATTGACAAACGCAAAGACATACGCGACCACATGTTCGAAGCCTGACCTGCAAAACTCGGAAAGGCGCCCCCTGTTTTTTCCCCCTTTGGTTCCTGACACAAGTCTGCCATGACCACGAAATTCTTTTGGACCACGCCGATGGCGACAGTACAGTCGTGAAGTAATTGAAATTGTCTGCCCCAAGGCATCCCCTCCCCCTCCTTGTTTCCCGGTTCTTTTTCTCCTGCGTGTGAGACGGTGCACTTTAGATGTAGATGCGATACCGCCCCACATGTGGTCAAACCTGCGGATCGGATGTTCCTCACGGGTTTTACATGAAGTCTGTTAACCTTTTCCCCTCTCCCCTTTTTTCTCTCTCGCCCGTCCTACCCGGTCGTTGGAGGAACATCCCGCTGATTGTTACCCAATTGTGGTATGGCCAACTCGACCAGCGATTTTTGCACCTGCTGCGAGCAGGCCAATTCTCCCTCCGAACCAGTCGGTTCCCTCTTCCTTCCCCCCCTCTTTTTCTTTTTCACGGGAAGATGGCTTCGACCTCTTGTTCCTCCGTACCGCATTTTAGTTGCATGGGAATGATGCCCGGCATTCTCCTTCCCCCCCCAGTTTGCTACCGGACGTCGACTGGCGGCTGAATTGTTCGTCTTAATGCGAAGTGCCCGTCCGTCAGCTGGTTTCGCTCCTAGGTAAGCGCCAGGGCTCTTTTTTTCCCCAACTATTTTTTGTGCCGCGACTTGCAGATTCGAGACTGGCTGAAACTCCAACAGCCATTTTCTGCATTGATTGGGCAGGACCCTGTCTCTTGGAGAATCTCTCGCTTCCCTCGATTAATTCGGCACCCTTCCTTCCCCCCCCTTCTTTTTCTTTCTTCTTGTCCCCCTAAAGTAGGCTTTGCAACTTATAAATCGCACTTGCTTCTTCTCTTCCATAATGGAGACGCCTCATTGATCGATTGGTACCCGTAGCTATAAAAGATTCCTTTTTCCCTTTCTCCCTCTGTTCCTTCCCGGGCCAGCGAACCGCCCTCTTCAGCCGCTGTCTTTAGCGTGGTTACCCGTTTAGTGGCCGCCGCGAGGCGCGTGGACTGTCTTCCCTTTCTTTCAGCCGAGACCGGGTTTGTTGTTATGAAATCCCCATTCTGATGCACGCCGTGCCTTCCGACAGCATGTTCAAGAGAAGACTTTCCCCTCCCATGGTCCGCTCCAGGGAAGATTTTGATAGCTTGAATTGACCTGTCCAGTCGGCCTGTCACTAGCGATAGTCGGAATGAAGCTGCCTTCTCTCTCTTCGTCTTTCTCTTCCTTTTGGATCCAGGTCAGACGCTGGAGTTTACTACCACCGTTGGCTTTCGTCATCGCGGGGACATCAACATTCTTCAACGATTACATCCCCCTCTTGTTTCCTGCCCTTCCCCCCCCAGGAAGTTCATGTTGATAACTCTCACCTGTTTTGTGTCTCACATGATCACTTATTGAGCGTCACGCCGCCCATGAAGCACGTCCCCCCCCCTCTCTTCCCCCCTGTTTCTGTCTCCCCCTCTCCTTTTACTGCACACGCGCACATCCTTGCAATGCCGCTCAGGCCTTGTTATCGGTTTCGTGCCAGCTATCGGAAAGCCCTCCCCAGGAAGCGCGTCCCTCCCTTCCTCTCCACCTACGTTTACGACCCCACCGATCAGACTTTTTATGTATAGACAGATGACAACGACTGAAACGCCCCCATCGTTGCAGGACCGTTACAGCGCCAGGTATTCTGCTCTATTCCGTTCTTTTTCCCCCGCACCCCTCGGTCTCCAGGACCTGAGAAAGGGGGCCCTTCTGCATGCCGTTCGTTTATGGTGAAGTATAGAGACAAGCCGCCGGAGCACCTTGAGTCCTTTCCCAGGGTTTTCCTTCCATTTCATACCCGCAGATACGATCGTACCATGTGAAAGTGGCCCGTTCTGTGTTCGTCAGTAAGGTGTTTCCGCCGCGATGTAGATGGATAGGCATTCAGGTGGGACAGCATTTGAGATACCCCTTGGCCCCCCCCTCCTCTTCGTTGTCCTTCCTCTCCCTTCCCATTTTGATGCAACCTCTGACAGCGGGCGGCGGCCCCCTGCTTCCACTCTCGGCCGTCTCAAATCAATGCCCCCGCTATATTGTCTCCCTCCCTCCTACCGCTCTAAAGTCGAATGAGATACCCCTTCTTCGCATATTCTCGCCAGCTTTAGAGACTCAACCCACACCGGTTCCACAACACGCATTAGTTTTCCTTCCCCCTCTCCTTTTCTGTTCACCCGCAGTATGACTGTCTTTTCCCCTGCCAACTGCTGCCTGTTCTTGTTTGCCATCCGGAGCAAACTATCCCCCCCCCCATCTCCTTCCCTTCCTTGTTTTGAGAGACTTCCTCGATTGTTCATGTAATCCTTGGCTCGTGGCAAACACCGCCCACCCTTGGCATGGCAAGACACTGGTGGTTATTCAATATATCATAAAGAGAAATAGTACGGGAAGGGCCTTCACCACCCCTCTGCGTTTGTCAACCCCGTCTCTGTTTTAGGACACTTTCCTGCGAGATAGCGAAGAATTTGGGATGTTACTCCGGGCTTGGGTATTGCGGGATTTATTTTCGGAGTTGATCTATAGGTCCCCCCCCCCCCTTCTTTCACCCTTTCCACCCCACAACCCTTGGTTTTGTCGGCTAGCGTTCTTGTAAAGCAGTGGCGGCCCACCTCCTCTCTAGGGTGGCCCATAGAAACCTTCTCGATAGGAGGAGGAAGCAAGGGTTCTTTCTTGTCTTCCCCCCTTTTGCAAGATTTTGCCCGCTTCTCTTTCGTCACCTGCCTACCAACCTCCTAAAAATACTCCCCTCGGGGCCACCCTTCTGTTGACTGGGAACCGCTCCTTCCCCCTTTTTTTCCCTCTCTATCCGGACACCCCTTACCCTGTCCTCCCACCGGCTTTCTTTTGTATCGAACGACACAATAAGACCGGCCCGGCTGCTGGGATTGCACTTTGCGCTCCCGTTTACGATGTCGGACACTTTCCGTCTTGCTCTCCTTCCCTTTCTTCCTTTTAACCCCATGAGGATAGGGGGCCCAGGTTGTTTTTTGGGAAGTCCAATGCAGCAAGGCGTGGTGGGGCCTTCCCAAGTCTGTTTTGCGAGGGTGATTACGCAGCCACTTTGCGGGCTCGCCTGCGATGGGAACCTACGGAATCCCTCTACGAATCTGACCTTCAATTTCCCCTTGTCCTTTCTTTTTCCCAGTGTTTTTTCCCCTCTAGCGCCATACCCCATTTAGGTCTACCTTTTCTCCCTGTTCCTTTCTTCTCCCTTTTCGCGGGTTGCGCCAGGTGATGCTAACCGGAGTGTCAAATGACGCCGGGTTGCTCATGCCCGGTTCCTTCCCCCCCCCCTCCCATGTTTGATTCGAGTTTAATTGATTGGGCATGTCCCTTCTCCCAACGCCTTTTTAGTGATCAACTGCAACCCTGAGCCGGCCGTCACGGGTCCCCCGAAGAGAATTTCCTCTCTTTCCCATGTTTCCTTTATTTCCTACACGCGAATCGCGTGATCCCTTTCCCGATCTTCAAGGCATCCTTCTATTTCCATGTCCCAGTTTCAGTGCCAGGTTGGTTTCCTTTTTCTTTAGTGCGCGTATTTTTCCTCCCCTTTCCTCCAAGATCTGGACTTTCTCAACATATAGAACCGCTAACATTCATTAACTCCACTTTAACTTGTCCCCCTCCGCGTGGCCAACGGGAATTCCAGCTACATATCCAGCGTTGCCCTTTTCTTCTTCTTTGCCCCCACTCCCCCACTATAACTTTAGAAACCCACCATGGGAAATTAGTGCTTGATCAGGAGACGATCTTACCAATCAGCCTTCAAGCTTCTAGATGGAAAGCGGCGCCCTTTCCCTTTTATTTCCGTTCCCCTTCCCCTTTCATTCAGATTTTAGGGTCGGTGAGAAGAGATGTACGTTTTTGGTTTCGCGCAGGGTGTACTCGTTTTTTTCCTCCTGAGAGTATTCATCGGGGTATCTGCAATCATGCCTTCGGCTGGTGGCGTCTCTTTCCCCTTCCTCCTGTCATTTGCGTTTGAAACCATAATTTTCTTGCCCACACTACCTTCCAGTTTTTCTCTGCTAATCTGAGAACCAGATTTTGCGCCCATTCGCAAGACTGCCCCTTCTTCCCCCTTCACCCCCGTTTTCCCCCTCAAACCTAAGAAAGCAATTGTCGTGGACAAGAACCCAGTCCCCGCACGACTCCTTGTCTGAAACAGAAGAGGCGATTGTGCCGGCTTCCATGGCGTATTGACCAAGGCAACCTCCTCTTCCTTTTCCTGTTATTTTCTCTTTTTCTGCACGAAATTCTGGTCGAGTGCATGAACCCCCACAATGTGGCACCCCCTCAGCTTCATAGAGATGTCTAAACCCGGGGTACCTTGAAACCACGGCACCCCCTCTCTCTCTTCCCCCTTTTTTTTCTCTCGAGTCCTTGCCTTATCTGTGAAGGCCAATACAGCTTTTATGGCCCACAGTTGGTTCGGCTTCTGCCACTCGACCAGAGGATTTGCACGTGCGAGCCTGCCAGAAATAAGAATCACCCTTCCCCCCCCATCGGGTCTCCTTTTCCCCCCCCTTTTCCAGCTAATGGGAACGCTTTGACTCGTCTCCTCAGCCGTCTCGCATGTCATGGGCACTCCCTGGTGTTTCCCCGCCCATTCGACCCCGACAGCTCTCAAATTTCTCCCTTTTCCCTTCCCCCTTAAGGTTCCCGTCAGTATGAAGTCCGGCTCTTGTGTTTTCGATCCGAGGTTTCTTCTTTCCCTACTGTAAGTTTTATATATGGTGCCGCGCGGACTTTTTTAAGACTTTCGAGAACTTACCTCGTGTCCTTCCCTCCCTCCTTACTCCCTTCTTCCTCTCCACGTATTTCCCTATTTGGAGTTAATCTCCCCCTTCGACCCCAAATAAGATTACGTACATCGGTCCCGAGGTACCCCCTCAAGCGTCGGTCCTTCTTCCAATGTTCCCCCCCCCTCTTCCTTTCCCCTCCTCGTTTTGGCTTTGTTTTTAAACTCGTCGTTTCTGAAATCAAGTTCTCGTGTTCGTCCGGTAACCATTGGATATTTTCCCCCCTCTTCCCCTTTCCCTCCCCTCGGTGAAATGAGGACATCTTCTTTACGTTCGTCGCCGCTTTCGTTCGAGTTGACGTTGCTTCTTAATGAGTGGCAGGTCTCTTTTTTACCCCCTCTTTTAGTTCCCCAGTTTCTTTTAACCAACGGTTAGAAGTTTGGCACCAGCGGACACTGATGGACATGGTCTCCGTTGAAGCTTCCGGGCTGAGCTTTAATCCTTCCCTCTCCTTTCTCCCCTCCCTCTCCTTTTGTGGGTATCCGAGATGCCGCGCCTCATTCCAGAGAGACGTCTTCCCTACCGGGCCCTTCGTGGGACCGCCGTGGACGGGCGTCTGTCGTGTCAACTACCAACCGTCTTTCCTTTCTTTGAAATGCCCCCCCCCCTCCTTAGACTCAAAGCGAATCCCCCTGATTATGGCCCTTTTCCCCGGCAATGAACGCGATAGTAATGTTGATCCAAGATTCATCATCGTCACCCCCATGATCCCTCTTTCCCCGTACGTCCCCAAGTGTTACTCCCCGTCCGGTAGAACTTTCCTCCTTGGTAGCGCAATAATTCCCCCGGCCCCCCTTCTCCTGTTTACCCTCTTTCTTTTCTCCCATTCTTTCTTTTTTTAGTTTTGCACAGCGCTTCTGAAAGCCTCCCTTTCCCGGCTAATATAAGCGGCCCTCGCACACACTGTATCCCCTCTTCGTCCTTTGAAGTCCTCTCCTCTTCATTTAATGGATACATCATGTGTTTCTCTTTTCGCTCTCTCGCCAGGGTATTCTTCTCAACCCTATTCCGTGCGTCGCCAACTCGGAACCGGCAGCCTTCAAAAGGTGCAAGCCCTTCTTTTCCTTCTTTTTCTCCTAAACCCCCCCGCACGTCCGAATTTTTCTCCCCCCCTCATTGAACTGATAAATGTTGTCTGAGGGAATCAGCCTTCGGTCCCTGTGTGCCCCCTTCTTCCTTTTCTTCCAGTAAGGTGTGTCCTTTTTCTGTTTATAGTTAGGCTCAGGGCAGACCGCGCTCCCAAATATTTGCAATCGCCGGCGTTCCAATCATTGTACCGTGCCCCCCCGTAGTTATGTTGCTTAATTTCCCCCCTGAGTGAGGAGGAACCTGATCCCAGGCTCCTTCAGTTCTCAAATCACACTCTATTCCCCCGATCTATATTATCCTCATCCCTAACCAGCAGCCTTCAAGAGCATTCTTTTCTCCCCCCCCCTATTCTTCATATTTCGAAGTTTCGCATGACTCCACCCCCTCGTCACACGGGTTAAGCAACCCGCAGGGGGGTTCCTTCCGATCCGTTTCTCTTTTCGTACCGCAGTTTTTAACCCCAGCCAACCCTTTTCTTCCCAATTTGGCTTTCTTTTGCCTCAACAGGCCACCCCTCTTCTCCCTCCGTGTTGTTGTTGAGATCTTTTAGTGAAAGAGTGTGCTGCTTTTTTCCCCGAAACGTCCCCCTTCCTTTCCTTTCCTCCCCCCTGTTATGTTTTCAGAGAACCAATTTTTTCAACTAGCCCCAACGAGCGAAGGGCCCCCCACAATATGTTTGCACCGGCCCGAGCTGTTGAGATCCCCCCAACCTTTCCGTCCTACAAGCCTTTTTCTGCCTATGGCTGGATGCCTTATGAGGTAACTATAGAGGGATCCCTTTTTGAGGCAACTTCGAGCTTTTTTTTCACCCAGGGCGGCACCCCTCCCCTTTCTATTTTTTTCCCTCCTCCCACTCACGCTATCGGGTACGGCGAGCCCTTTTCTCCACTTTTTTCCCATTTGCAAATTCTTAGCCGCGAGAGTTATCCGAATCCTACAACGCCCCAATCTATTCCTCGGATTCCCCCCACCTACTTTCCATCTTGCCGTGCCTTCTTTACCAAACTTCCTCTATCGATCCCTTTTTCACTAATCAGGACACTCCGGCATGCGTTGTCTTCCCTTCTTCCCTTATATATTCCTTGCCAACAATTGACAGGGATGCAATTAGGTTTTTTTTTCACCTTGCGCGCTGCTTCCGAGTTGGGTACGCTTATAAGGTTGCGATACTCCTGGCCGATCGAGAAGGCCTGCCTCTTTTCCTTTTCGTTGTTTTTTTCCTTCTTCTTTCTCAAGGAAAAAAGGAGACCTTCGTTGTTTTTAGGGACCGTAGGGTGGGCGGTTGCAATCTCTTTACTCCCTCCTTTGCCATTGAGGCGGTCTGATGGAAAGAACTGTCCTCCAACCCCGCACTCCTTATGAGGCGGAAACATATGCCAGGGCGGGGCGGAATGCGTCAATTCCCCCCCCCCTTCCTTTTAGCCTTCTTTTCTTTCATTTATGGAGCGAAATTCTTCCCCAGCGGTAACTGGCGGCCCCTTTGATGATATTACTTCCGTTCCTCCCCAATAGGGCAGCGGCCTTCCGGTTTCCGTTCCCCCTTTTTCTCCCCCACGGTGGTGGATTCATAAGTGAATGTTTGACTGATGAACCTCCGGTTGGAGTGATAACGCCCCACAGATCCGGCAGTCCATTCGTTCACAGCAGTCCCTCTCCCTCTATCCTTTTCCATTCTGTGTCTCCCGGCCATCGCTAGCTTTCCTCTTCGCTCGGGCGATTGCTCCGTTTAATCCAATGATTTTAACATTGACCATTTTCGTTGCTGGCATGGTTCTTTTCTCTCTTTTTCCCCTTCATCCCACTTTCGAAATCCACCATAGACTCGGCGAATCATCTCCAACCTCACGGAGCTCCCGCTGGCAACCCCCCCTTTCTTCCCTCACATATTACGACCTTTCCCCCTCGGGCACGGAGTTTTACCCACCCCTTTTGGCGACGGACGCCCCCCCCCCCCCTGTTTCGGAGTATGAGCCGCGGAGTTCCCATATCTAATTCTTCTTTCCCTCTTGGTCAAGCTCTGAGACCTTTCTTTTGTATTTAGGCGGTCACTGCCGCAGCCGCCTATTTTTGTTAATTTTTTTTGATTTTTTTTTGCTGAGTTTTTTGGTCGCGTGATTCCTTTTTCCTTCTGTGTCCTCTGTAATCGTTTTCGAGAGATTCTACTTTCTCCAGTGGGTCTCTGCACCCCTGACCTCTCCGCTGGCTGGTGCACGGCCGCGATGCCATTAGGATTTCTGAAAGAGGGCGAGTCCCCCTCTTTTAGTCCCCCATCGGACAGTTTGCGTTACCTACTCGCGAAACCCTCCTTTCCCTTCCTGGTCACATTCGCAAGTCCCGGATCCCCCCTGCCGCAACCATTGTCGAAGAACGTGAAGGATCAACTGGCTTTCCCTCCTTTTCTTTGACTCACAAGTGCCATGAACTACTATTTTTTCTTGGATGGGTAAACCTCCTATTTTTCGCTTCTCCAGCTACCCACCCCCCACCCCATTCATACGCCCCCCCCTTACCATCCGGTATTGACAGGCCCCCCCAAAGTCTCTCCTCTGGTAGGTTTTGCTCCGGGATCGTGCGTGCGAATCGGTGCAAAAGGGGTCGTTCGCACAATTCCCCCCTTTTCTTTTTATGCTTTCCTTCCTTTAAATGACCCAAGCATGCCCTTCTCCCCTCCTCGTTGTGTTCTGAGATGCATTCGTGGTTTATGTCCTGGAAGTGAACACTTCTCTTTCCCCTCTATTTGTGACCATTGTCGGTATGCGCATTCCCAGACCCTTTGTCCACCCTCCTGAGACGCAGTTCCATCCCATCTAACGGACACCAGTCTTTTAACCTTTTCCATCGCATTTGAGCTTTAATTCCCGCTGGTATATTTTTCCTCAGTCTTAATTTCGGCTTTCCGTCCCTGTGTTCTTTCCTTACAAATTCGAATTTCCAGAATGTTTATCATTCCCCGGCTTAGACGTTGCTGGCACTGAGCTCCTTTTTTTTTCCCGTACTTTTGCCCCTTTCCCACCCTGGTTCGTCTTTTTCTCGGGCAACTGCTTGTAGTTGTTATCCCCCCTTCTGGTTTTGAAGAGAATTACGTTTCACCATGAGTCCTTGTCCTGCCTCTTCCCCGGCACCAGCAAGCTCATGACGTTGTCTTTCAGAGAATTCTTGAGAATCTTCGAATCTCTATTACACCTTCTCCCACCTCTCTCCCCCACCAACGTTCTTCGCGTTTTTTACGCGCGTAGGGCTACTAAGAACCCTTCCTCCCCGCTGGAATTCGACTTTCCACTGTCGTCTCTGATTTTCCCTCTTTGAGCACACATCCCCTGTATAAGTAGCAATGTTTTGGCCCTGCCCCTCCCCCCCGGAAATCCCTCTTTTCCTACCTGTATTAATCACGTTGTATCGTGTTGCCGACCGTGCGTTGCGATCCGTTCTAATTGTTTGCTACCTTTAGAAGAGTTTTCTCCTTTGGGTTTCCATACATCTCTATGCACGCTGAGTATGCCAAACAGCAATAATTCTGCCGAGACCAGTCCCTTGCTCCCTCTTCCCCTTTTCCAGTCTCTCACTTTATGAATCTCTTCCATAAGTATTCCCCTCCCACCGATTTAGTCGCCGATGTCGCCACCTACGACTCACCTGCGTTCAACGCCGTGGACGGGTTGACGATCTGTTCCTTTTTTCATACACACAGGCTTTCGTCCCCCTCGACCTGCCCACGCCTTTATCATAAAAGTTCAACCACTGATTTTGTCTTCCCTTCGGTCCCCCTTGACGCTCGCCGTCATGTTGATCACTGCCTAACTCCACCTGGGAAATGATCAGGCTTTGCGCGGCAGTGCGACCCCTCTTGACTGCAACTACCGGTCGAAGTACTGGTCAGTGCTTCATCATTGATTTCCATCATGGCTTCGACCTTCTTTTTTCTTCTGCGTAGCGTTTTCCCCCCCCTGCCAGCGACCGGAGACCGCACATGTGGCTATAATTCTTCCGCAACCCTCCGTTTCAGCTTTCCTGTAGCATTTTTTCTTGCCTTTTCCCCTCCTGTTCGCCCTCAAACGCTCTCCCCCAATTATTACCAAGCATTGTGCCGGCGCCGATCTCGCCAGGATTCTGAAACCTTATTCCTTTTGTCTCCTCATTTCCCGGCTCTCTCCAAATTGCCCTTGCATCTGGGCCCCCCCGTTTTTCTCCCCCCCACCACCTTTCTTTTTGTCACGAATACTCACCCAAGCCGCCCCGGCAGCTTCCCCAGGTTGGGTCCATGGTGTCTTGTGATCGCGCTTCGTACCTGGTGACCTTCTCCCCGTGGATGCCTTCCCCCCCGTACCGGCTTGGCCCCTCGGATGATAGATGTTTCGGAGTTAGGCATGCTGTTTCAGACCTCTCGCCTCTTAAAATTCCGCCTGGCGACTGCTTCCGTCCTAGCCGCTAGCGCTTCGTCATTGAAAATCAAAGCGAGTGCGTGGCGCCACTGTCTTCCACATCTTTCTCCTTTCCCCATTTCCCAATGTGTAGTAGTGTATCATCCTGAATTGACATCCATCCCTCCCTGATCGGCCTCCCCCAACGGCCTATCTCATTTATTTGACAACGCTCGAATTCCCCCCCCCTGCCCGTGTGTTGTTTACTTTCGCTTTTTACGCCTTTCACCCAGCCCAATTTTTCCTTCCCTGCATTTGGAGCTCGGTGCCAGCAAGGAGCAACCCACCCATGAAACCACCTCTATCTTTCCTTTCCCTTCTTTTCTCCTCATGTCCTGTGAAAGATTTTGAGGCAACAAGCCCCCCCCCCCCTTTGCAGGGGACCCCCCCCCCTTTTTTTTTTTAGAAATGCTCGACTGAAAGAAACGTAGCAAGCCACCACACTATGCTTTTTTTACAGTTTGTTAGACCGCTTCTTCTGCCGGTAGTCCAATCTCCAACGGGTAGCAGCTTCTCCTATTGGTGTTTTTCTTGACCGGCTCTTGGAGGAGGCGATCTTGGTTCCCCTTCGTATTGAGTCACTATCTTCTCAACATTTTGACGTTCGGCCTATCGCTGGTCCAGAAGTCGGCGCACTCATTAGGTGGAGGTGCCCATTCATACCCCCTTGCATCTTTTCTGAGATCTGAAGCAAGGAGTCAGCCCCCTCTTTTACATTTTGGACAAAGTCTTCCGCGCACCTCTACACCTCCCTCTATCATCTAGTACCCTTTTTTTGGTCACGGATAATTTACCCCCCACCTTTGTGACCCCCCCTTTATCAGATATGGCTACGATAAGGAAAAATTGGGCCTGCACTTGCTGCCTTTCCCTCGTGTTCAAACTATCGGACACCAACCATCCTGCCGTTGTTTGCATTTTTCCCAATCTTCAGTTCATGTTTTATTTTTTTGTAAATCCCCCGTAGGCCTAGTTTCTGCATGACCCTTTCTACGCTCTTCCTTCCTCTGGGTATCTTTTTTCAGCGTTGTTAGGAAGTCCTATTTCTTTAACATTTCAAGAACCAACCTTCCGAGTCCGGGACTTGGTGTTCTGAAAACGTGTTTGGCTGGATATTCTATTGATGGGCCCGAACGGATGCAAAATTTTTTCCCCGATACGACCCCTGATCTTTTTAAAGCGAGATGGCATTGGCTTTCTCCTTGTTCCACTTACCTACACCCACCACCGGCGTTCTGACTGGCGCTCGATGCCAGCACCAGTGATAATGGTGCCCCCTTGTAGGAGACCCCGTCTTGTCAACATTTCGATAGCGCGTCTCATGCCGGTGTCTCGCTTTTCTCCACTTTGTTGTTGGATCGATTAGCTATTCCCTCTCGGCCGCCCCCGTCCGGGTTTCTTTATCAACTTTCCTGATGCCGGACAGTACGGGCGTTCAATACCCTTGTTGCAATTCTTCTCTGGCGCTGTGGCGCTGCAATCTCCTAACCGCCTCCTAGAGGTCCGGATGACTTTCTCTGATACATCATCCCGCTATCTCAAAATTCGTTAAACGTTTCAGTGCCTTTCCGGGCTTCCGTATTTGGTACGAGGCCAGCACTCGTTCCTTTTAACTCATTCGTCTTTCATACCACCTATTTTCTGTCCCCCCTCTCCCCCATTACCTGCAACGACCTCCGCACTCCCTTTATTTTCGAACTACCAACGCTACACAAGCCAAGCCGGGCAATCCTCTGGCCTTCCCTTTTTTCCTCCAATATCATCCTCTCAAGTACTCCACAATAGGAGTGCTGTCTCCTCTGACTTTCGATCAGCCCTTGGCCCAGATGTCCAATCTCCTGAGGCACGGGATTGAGGCGGAAGTTCCGCCGACTCAGTCTTTCCCTTAGACTCCTCCGTTGCGGATGGTAATCAAGTTTAACTTCCTTCATGCCTGCGATCTTCCCCGATCAAGGGTCTCCCAATCAGCCTCGCTCTGTTTTGACTTTTTAGCAATTCTTCGACCAAGGAGTTGGCACCACCCATTTTTCTGCCACAAATTTGGAAGTTTGCGCTACCCTCTCTGATTGCTACTTGTCAGTTACGGGCCGTCCACCGTACCGGCGACACCTTTCCTCACCAAATTTTTCCCCCCATTCAGGAGCCACCTGGCGGGAAAGCCCATTTTTGCATGACACCGTCCCCCCATGTCCACCTTTCCCTTACGGTCTGATGATACGATGGAGACACCCAGAGGCCAGTCATGCAATTTTGAATTTCTTCCCAGTCAAATGTCAAGATTTCCTTGGATGCGTGGCTGGACTGCTTCGCCGCGGTTCCCAAGGCGTCATTCGCAACAACACAATTGTCACTCCTCTGAATCGGGTTATCCACACTCCCCGGGTTTCCATGAATAACCTGGAATTGCATCCTATCTCAGACTCCTCCGGTGTTTTTGCTCTTATTCCTTTCATTATACACAGGCCTTTGGGGAACACTCTTGCCCTCTGATTTTTTCCAACACAGTTTGGTAGTTATTCTCAACTCTTTTCCATAGTTCCAGTGAGATCACGCCTCCGCACCGGACCACCATTTTGAGCCATTTCCTAACCTTGTCAGTTGACTTATTACTTGCGTAGGCTTTCTCTATTTAATACAGACCGGTAATTTCGTCCCTGTCACTACAATTGTGGTATTCCCGCCTCTCTTTTCACCCTCAACGTATGACTCACTCCACTGATTCTGACAATGGTCTGCATGTTTTCGATCGTCCGTGTGGCCAGCCTACAAAAGATTGTATCCCTATGTTTTCCGGTCGCAACCGCTGTATTCTACACCATGATGTGTTCCCGCTACTTCTTCGCCCCTTCGCTACTTTTCCCTCTCCCCGTGTTCAACGTGACCCCTGCAGCGGATCTTGACTTACCCCCTGTCTCATGAGAATCCATCCCTTTTCTTACTACGATTACCCGTAGAAACACAACTTTCAACGTACATCTTGCGAGACGGACCTCAGTCGGCGGCGGCCCCCCTGTCCCATCCAATCCCGCCTCCCCCTTTTATTCTCTTTGAATAATGCTCGCGAGCCTCTTTTCCTCTTGGAAACATCCCCCCGATTCCCACCCCCCTCCCTGTTTCCCTTCGCAAAATTCTGGATCCCCGCCGCGCCGAGTGAACTTCCTTTTCTTTCCTTTAGAGTTGTATTCCGCTCTTCCGAGATTTTCTGCCCTTTGGCCGTGCAATGATTAAAGTCAGTTCTATAGGGGGAGAGCCCGGAGACCGTTCTGCCTCACCGCAATACGTTCTTCCTAGCACCCTATTTCCTTCCCTGGTCTTCAATGTAAGCATCCATTTCTGACGAATGCATAGCATATGTTGCCAGAGACAGAGAGCCCCATGAGGGGATTCTCATCCGTCCCAGCGACACCTCTTCCGTATTCTGACGTGTCTTTCTAGTGGAACACGGAAGTGGTCCTTTCTTTTCATCACACCACCTTCCGTTCTCTTCACTAGGGGGGGGGACGCCCCCCCCCAAGTTTTTCTTTTAATCACCGAATCCACCACCTGCTTGCTACCATGTTCCGGCACCGGCATAAGCGATAGATCGTAATGTTTAGTCCCCGCCTTCGTCACTAAACCTGGGACTGATCCTGCTGGCTCCCTCCCATCCCTCCAGTGCAGCAGGTGACGGAATTAATGTTGTCTGCGACCAAGAAAGATTTTGGGGTTTGGTTTTTTGGCCGCCCCGCCCGGCAATCTACGTGTGCGATAAGGATTTTACGTTTTCCTTCTTTCCCCTCGGTTTAGGAACTGACCCAAGGACCGTCGCGTAATCCTACAGGACTCTCACACCTCCTTTTCCCTCCCCCCACGCTCGCTTTTTTTCTTTTGCTCCCTCAGGATTTCCTCACCGCCTGAAAACAGATCCTCATGCAAGGCGGAGACGAAGCATTTTCCCCTTCTCTGCGCAACCTTACCGCTGAGTCCGCCAACTTTCCCGGCCCAGGTCACAGTTGCACGCCAGCCGGGCCGGGTTTGGGTTCTCCCCGAGATCAATCTCCCCCATTCCCTGCTCCCATGGGTTGTCCACTTCGGGGAATAGCATCCTCTTGCCCTTCGGTGACCCTCGTGCCCGTCTTACTCCCAGTTAAGGTGTCGAGGAGGATATCTTTTTTTTCTGCCTTTTATTCTTTTTGCCGACCCCGCGGCGCTTCAAACTCTCTTGCAAACCCGCGACGGCGTGGCGCATCCTGCTCGCGACCTCTAACAGATCAGTTCCCCTGGCACCCCCTAAAGATTCTTTTGCCTTGAGTCCCAGCCTCCAAGCGCTCGTCCCCTGGCCAATTTTCCAAGTTTGGATTACCGCTAATTGACTCCCAGAATGTCCCCCTCAGAAATATCCCCTTAGTAGTATTACACCCCCAATTCTTCGTCCTACCTTTCCCGTTGATATTTCCCTTATCACACGTTTCTAACCCTCAGCGTTGAAGGCCCTTTAAGTCTATTTTAACGCCAGTTCCCCCCCGTCCAAATTGTTGTCTTATTTTGTTCCGGACCCC
>Ga0179593_1676201_pt1 | contig 39050 bp, 56 predicted proteins | sample CZODoug2_1_08_16_FD_185931 | JGI IMG/M metagenome (GOLD analysis project Ga0179593, IMG submission 185931) | Vadose zone soil fungal communities from Angelo Coast Range Reserve, California, USA - CZODoug2_1_08_16fungal (PacBio error correction) | ecosystem: Environmental > Terrestrial > Soil >... | reverse complement strand
TCTCGTTCCTTAGCATGTGCTTCCCCTTAGGTTATTGAAAAAGTCTCACATGAGCCTTTTCAGTTTTTGATTGCTTTTCCGGAGCTATCGGGTACTTCAAATACCTCTTTCCTAACGAGAATGTCCCGACCTCTTAGTCTACTCCCTTCGTTTTTACTCTCTGTATTTAGAGGGCTCCTCTTCCTCCGTATGGAAGACTCCCTATTAGTGCTGGTTTCTACAAAGTTTCTTTCTTTTCCTCCGGTTCAGGCTCCGATTCTCGAGGAACTTCCCTGGAAGTTTCCTTCTACAGGATTTTTTTTTTTTCAGCCAACTTAGTTTCTTTAGCCTTCGGTAGGTTTCGGTCTTTAGAGGAAACTTTCATGTCTTCAGATCCCCATTTTTAATACTTATCGTTTTCCGATGTCTTCCCTCGGGTGTACGTTATTCCCCTTCAGGCAGGAATTCCCGGTTCTTTTTTCCGTTTATGTATCCTTTCTATCGGTTCTTTCTATTTATATCTCGCGGGTGCCCCCCCTTTTTGCTGGTGTCCTATATGTTTATATTCTTTTTTTGGCTCAGGTTTAAGCCCTTTCCGCAAGTTTTTAATGCAAACCCGGGGTTGGTGAGTTCGTGGTCAAGATGTCGAGGTTCTTTCGTTTACCTCCCCCCTTTCGGTAGGGATTCATTGTTGGTTTCATTGATTTTTCATTGGACCTTTAGAAGATATCGGAGCTCCCGTTTTGTTTTACAAATAGCTCACCCAGGTTTTTACAAATATTTCCTCGATTTCCTGGTCTCGACCCAGATTCCCCGCCCCCGATGGTTCCCAACCTTTCTAGTGCGGACGTGTTTTCGAGGTGCCCATCTTCTTAACCCAGGTACCCAAGACCACCCTGGTTTTTCCCAGGTGTTGGTTCCTCGGAGGTCTGCACGCTGCATCGGCCTCTGCGGCTGTTTTTTTTCTTTGGGGACCTTTTTTCCCTTATTTTGGACGCTTCTGTCATGATCTTTTTCCCCTCTTCGTCCCAGCGGCATTCCACTGCGGTGGTACCTTTCTCTTCACGAGGATTGTTTTTTTTTTTCCGTAGTCTGTTTTATGTTTTTCTTGCATTTTTTTTTGTCGCCCTCCTCGTCACTCCTGTCCTTAATTTTGTTTCCCCTTTTTTAGTAGTCATCTTGTAAAATTCTCAGTTTTGTGCCCCCCCCCTCAACGATTTTCTCTTCTTCTTTCTATCGATCCTATGTTTGGAATTCGTCGGGTACCCGCTCCCCCCTCTCTTTCTCCGCCCGGGAGGATCCCTTTTTTTTTTTCTAAGGTCGTTTTGCGAACCTGGCACCCCAGCTCCTTCGCGTTTTCTCCTCTTTTAAGGTATTTTTTTTTCCTTGACTGTCTTTGTCTGCACATCCCCCTCCCGCCTCCTGCAGATTTTTCTTTAACCTTTTCCCCTCAGTTTTACGATGAAAAGTTTTTCGGAAACTTTTTTCTACTTGGTGTTTCCCCCGTCCGATTCAGCCTGAGTCTCTTTGAAACAGCGCTCCCCCCCCCCCCCACCCCCAACCTCCTTTTTTCCCGACCCCTCCAATTGAAATCCTCCCCAGCGTACTTCTCCCCTTCAACTCTTTTTCCCGTTGACACTTAACAATCTTTGCGTCTGTTCCTTTTCTCGCCCCCTTTACAGTATTGGAGCCTCCCTGGCCATGAGTCCTCCTTGCCTGATAATCCTTTTCGATGCCAGATTCAATTATAAGCTCTTTTTCGTGCCTCATATCAGTTGATTGTTTTTGGTTAAACCCCCCTTTCCCTACTTGAGCTCCTCTTTATATGTGCGTTGACCCCCCCTTGTTTCTTTGACTATCCCCCCCCCCAGTCAGGTTTTTTCCATCCAATCTAGCCAACTAACTCCCCTCCTGACCTGTTGAAAAATCCCCTCCCTGACTGCCCTTTCCCCCCAAACTTTAAAACCCCCCCGGCCTTTTTTTTTTTTTAAGCTCTATCAGGCTTGTTCCACCTTCTCCTTCCTCACCCGAACTTCGGTTCCCCCCCCCCCTGAACTCTCCTGGATTTTGAGCCCTTTTTTTCACGCAACGACCTCCCCCCCCCACCTAGTTCGATCACTGGTTCTCTTTGGTATGGGGATTCTGTATTTCGGGCCTTCATGGGACCCCCCCTTATGCCGAGTGTTCTTCCCCCTTTGGTATGCCCCTTCCTGAGCCAATGGAAGTCCTTTGCCAGACCCATTTTTATACCCGAACTCTCATTCTGACGGCCCTCAGGATTCCGGATCTTAGAGGCCTCTTTCCCTTTTGCAGTGTCTTACAAGGGGATTTCCCTCTACCCCTTTTCCCCCCCAAGGCCCCCCCCTCCCCTATCCTCCCCGACTTCTTAGGAGCAGAGTTTTTTCCCTCCACGATCCTTCTCCTCTAAAGAGCGGCCTGCCCTTGAACACGGGTAGGCCTGCTGCTACAAGAATACTTCTATGAAAGACCCCCTCTTTTGGTAACATACAATTCTGAGACCCCCTCCTGGAAACCATACCTCGTACAGTCCCCCTGTTTCGAACCCCCCCTCATCTTACCCGAGTTTTTCCCGAAATGGCCCCCTTTTAAGACCATGAAGTGGACTAGGAAGTCTTCCCCAGATGAGAATCCCTTCATGATAGCTCAAAAGTCCCTTTACCGAGAACCCCTTTCCAAGTTCCCGTATGGCTGGCGTTCAAAGACCTTTGTTAGGCCACATCATTCAGACTGTAGCTCTTTCTCAGCAAGCTGTGACAACTTGAACAACATCACCAAAACTCTTTGTCTAAAACTCTTCATCTTGGAGACTTCAGAAGTTCCCCCCTAACCCCCTCTAGACTTTTCCCAACGGATCGACTAGCACCCCCAGAATCCTCTCCAGTGAGATCCGGAGCTATGAAGAAGTTTCCTGGCTCCCTTGGAACACCCCCTCGCAAAGGCGATTGGAGCCGTGAACAACGATAAGGATTTCTTTCCTGCTTAACCTAAAACCCCTCCGACATTCCGAGCCCTTCAGATTCGCTATTCTTTTTTTTCTCCCTTGTAGACCCCAGGAGCCCTTCCCAACGAGAAACGAGGCGACTCCGTCAAAACTTCAGTGCCCCTCCTCTACGCTTAGTGGACTAATTCTTGAACTTTTTCCGACCTGGGAGAGGGGTTGTGTGTATCCCAGCCTCTTCCTTTAGGAAATCTGAAACCAATTTCTTGTCTTCCGGGAAACCACTTCCGAGGGGAACTTTTTTCTCCCCTCAGTTGACTTTGATTCCCCTTTTCCAAATTGTTTCTTATCTGTCCGGAAATTTTCCCCAATTGTCCCTCCCTAATCTTTTGAGAGTTGGCATTCCAAGCCTTTCCCCCTATAACTCTTTAGACCCAACCCGAGGATTGCTTACTGTTCCATTTTCTCACATCCCCTGAAGTTTTTTCAGGCCCCGTTGATTTCATATTTTTAGTTGTATGAAAATTTTTCTTCTCAGGGATCCTTGTGGAGACCTCCCTGGGCCCGTGAATTCCTGTGTTCTAGGCTTTTCCTGGTAGCACTGGGTCTCTCCTTCTTCTGTTTTCACGGTGTTACCCGCTCTACCTATCTTGACTTGACCAGGTTGGAGCCCTTCCCCGCTCTTATCTTGGAACTTCTCCGGTAACTTTCAGATCTTTCTCTTTCTTGAGCCTCTCTAGGCGATTGAAGTGGACGCATATTTTTATTTAAATATTGAGTTTTTATTCCACTGATTGGAGCTACCTCTTATGGTGTTTTCCAAGAGTAAGTTCCTCTTTTTGGTCTCCCCCCAATTTCAAGGCCCTCTCCTTCTTCTGAAGGATTTTCTAAGACCTTTATGAATCAAGACTCTTCCTTTTGCAAAGGCGTTCTTTTTTTTTTTGAGACCCCAATTGAGGTTTTCTTCCCTCTTCCTTTTTGGAGCTTTCCTATTTTTCGGTTCTGACTTTTTTCAAACTCCCTTCCCTTTCCCCCAGTCAAAATCTTCGTCAACGTTTAGGATCTTTTTGTAAGTTTTTGATCTGTTTCTTAATTTCCTCCCCCGGGTGGTCAGAGGATTCCCTTCTGTTGCACTCTTTTCTTTTATCTCTTTCTCCCTTGACAAGTGGGTCTTCTTTTTTTTTACGCTTCGTTTGTTTGGTGCTGTCTTAGGTCTACCTTGTACTCCTTTGTTCTTCTTTCTTTAGGTGGTTCAGATGTTTTTTTTCAAGCAGCTTCTTTTTGGTGTTTTACCTGCTTTTTTTTTCGTTCTTCTCTTTTGGAATTGTCTTTTTTCAACAAATGGACCCTTCCTTTTTCCTAACCTCCCCCTTCTCTAAAGAAGTTCTCTTTTGTGAAGACTGGCTGACCCCTTTCGCGCCCCCCCCTCTTGAAATCTGGAGAGCGTGTGGCAATTCCCTTTAACCAGATGTTCCTTATGGACCCCCTGTGCCGAGAGGTCCCCCATTTACAGCGTTGGTTCCCCCCAAATGGGCCAAAACCCTAAAAGTGGTTTTCCCTTATTAGGTTTTCGAGCTTTCTTCAAGGCAAGGGATGAATTTGTTTTTTTTTTTGGGTAAGAGTTTTTATCTTCGAGGAGATTCCACAATGTAATGAATTCTTCTTTTTGTTACCGCCATTCTCTTTTGGTACGAACTTTTCCCTTTCAGCCAGGGATGTTCCGCCTCGTCTCTTTTCTTCTTTCAGTTATCTTATGGGTCTTTCACATACCTCCTGAATTATTTTTTCTTCAATCCCTTTGCCTGGAAACTCTTTCCCCCGGATGATCTCCTTTTCCCACTACACCCTCTTTTCCCAGACCCCCCCTAACCTGATCTCTCTTTCCTGCTCTGTCTCCGTGAGGTAGTTCAGTTGTATCCCTCCCCTCTTAAGTCCTCTCTTTAAAGTTTGATGGTCTCGGAGGATTTTCGTGTATCTTTCTTTTTTTTGAGTGTTCCCCACCTTTGATTTCCTCGTCCTTTCTTTCTTGACGCCCTCCTAAATGCCTCTTTGAACTTTTTTGCGGCACCTTTCAACTTCTCTTCTGGAATTCCTACTCCTTGAGAGTCCTTCCTTTTTTTCTTCTCTGAATTCTCCCCGAGCACCTTCTGGATCCGCGGCCCCTTCCCTAAGGATTTCCTGTCGGTTTGTTTTCACTCACCTTCCCCCCCCCCCCCTACAACGGTTTCCCCTTCTCCCTTTCCCATCAATGCCGGCCTTTCTCGCCTCAGACCCCACTTTCTCCAATTTCCCCTTATTTCTCGGATGAGTGAGAGATCCCCCCTCCACCTCTAAGCTATGCCTCGAGATTTCAAGATTTCCTTTTCCCCTTAATATCAGGTATTTTCCCTATGATTGCTCCTTCCATTCCAAACGGTTTTTTTTTTCTATTACCACTTCCAATACTTTCCTTTCTCCCACCTGATTAGGGTAGGTTCCCCCGATAGGCTCTCATCCCTTCGAGGCGCTTCCGCACTCCCCCCTTTCGCTCTCTCCTCCCGGCCGTCTTTTCCCGCTTTTTTGACGAACCCACCTTCATGTGTCTCTCGCTCAATTTTCCTTGTTTCCTCCCAAAACCCCTCCCGCTGCTGAACTTGCATTTGAGCCGACTCTCCCCCAAAACTAACTTCTTTATCTCTTTTTTACAGGCCCTTCTACCCGGGACTTTGAACCAGTCTGAGACGAGCCTGTGCTCGATCCGTCAGTTTCTAAACTCCCCTCCAGCTTTGTCGGAGGCCAGCTTCCTCTACCCGTGTAAGTTTTTTCATATTCCCTTGATTTTTGATTCCTCTTTTTTGTGACGCCCCATTCCACGACACTTCCCCCCCCGAACAAAGCGGTCATCCTCCCCCCCTTTTCAGAAGCTTCCCCTCTGCTGCAGGCCTGGAAGGACTTCCAAGGGGAAAATTCTATGCTCCCCTTTTTGACACCCCTTCCCGATGGTTAACTTCTCCCCTCCTAGAATCCCTTCCACCGCCTTTTTTCATAATCTTCGGAGCAGCCCCCCTGAACGTTCCCCCTCCATGGTATACACCACCTTTCTTCCTTCCCCCTCCAAATTTCCCCCCCCGAGTCCGTGAGGTTCCTCTTCTTGAATCCCCGAGTCCTTTTCCCGTAGATTCCTGACCTTCCATAAGACTCCTTCGTAGGCCTTCTCCCCCCCAATTGGCACCCGGTGAAGCTTTTTTTTTTTCCACGTGTTCTCCTAGTTTTACCACCAGCGTGGACTCGCACAATCTCCCCGATCTTCCTTTTTTTTCCCTAAGAGGGCGCGTTTCCTCTAGAGAGCCTGCTAATCAGCTGACCTAAGGAAACTGAGAACGATGAGGAGCAGCTGGACAGGATCGCGATTTGTCCAGGCACTCTCCTCTTGAAAAAGAGACTCTGTGCTGACGAGCATGCGAAAGCCAAGTCCTGGTTTGAATCAGCAGGGAATTGTTTGGCAGAACTCCTCGATCCAGGCTTCTTTTTTTCTTTCAGCACCTTCCCCGAATCGATGATTTCGACCGATTCCCCCCGTTTCCCTCCAGAGGCCTTTTCAGCGCGAGGACCCCCCAGGGCTACCGCCTTTCTCCCCCGAACTCCCCCCCTGCCCTTCCTCCGTCACTAGAGTCAGCTCCATACCTTCCCCCCCCTTGATACTCCTGCCCGGGGGCTTGACAATTTTTCTCTGCAAATCTCCTCGTCGAAAGTCTCCCCACGTTTTTGCGACCTGTACTTTTTCTCCTCCTTTTTTCGAGCCTGGAAATGGTTTGACACTTCCCCGCTGTTGTTATCTCCTTTGAGCCTTTCAGCTTCCCCGCCAAGGCGAATCCCGTTTCAATCTCCCCGGGCAGAACTGAGTGTGTAGATTTTTTTTTTCCGGCGTCTCTTCTCATTTTCTGAGAAGGAGTTATTGTAGTAAAATCCCGGGTATCTTTTTACATGGCCGAGGTTCTTTGCTCTCCTTTTTGCAAAGGGTTCCATTCGGTTTGTGTTTTAACGATGGAAGTTTTTTTCGGAATCTTCCAGAATTTATCCCCTTCCGTGATAGCCCCCCAGCTTCTTCCTCCTGACGTTTCTTTTGATCAGGTTTGGGTTCCCCGCTGTGGCTGCCCACAGCGGGGTTTTCTGGGTGGTTTCTTCCGGAGGATTTTCGAGCTCTTTCAGTCGACACGCTTATTATGTTTTTTCCAGGGTCTTTTTTTCCCTCGAGCAACCTTGCGGGAGTCGGTCCCCATGTTTTTTTTCAATCCCGAAGTTTTCTTCTTCTGGGCCTCTTGATGGCAACTCCTTTTCTACTTTTCTCCCCAGGATAGCTTTAGTTCCGTGAACGTGTAATATTCGGACCCTCCTTCCTTCCGGTTGGATCTTTTTCCCTGAACGGGTGGTACTTCCGATATCGATCTTGGGAGCCCCCAACTTATTTTCCTATGTATTTTACAATACTTTCCACGCTGTTTCTTTTCATAGACTTCTTCTTTTAAGAACTTTTGCGGCCCTTTCCTGTGAACCCCCTTGAGTTGGGTCTTCTGGGTGGTTCTTTCCTTAGAATTTTGAGTCTTTTCCCTTCAGGTGGTTTTGGAACTTGCTTAAAGTGGTTTTTTCCCCTAAAAGGTCCTCCCCCTCTGCTTTCGATTGTGTCAGAACCCTCCGAGGCCCCCTCCGAATTTTGGTCCTGTCTAGCCTTCTACAAGTTGTTCACGTTCGATGGCTCGATTCCCCAGACCTTTTTCCCCCGGCTTCTCTTACTTCGGGTAGATTTTTCCTTTTTTCTCAGCACCCCAGAAATACCCGCCTCCCACAGCTTGTCCGGTGTTGGAGTTCCTTTTTGTTCTTCTCTTTCTAGGTCTCCGCCTTTCTGGGGGTTCCGACCCCCCGTCTAGGGGTTCGGTGATGGACTTAGTTTCCCCTTTTTTTTTTTCCCAAATGTAAGGTTCTTTTCTTTTCGTCGGGCCGATCCATTTTCTTTCTTCTCCGAGGCTTTGGGCGTCAGTTGGCCTTTCCGCCTTTCCCGGTTTATCATATTTCGCACACCTTTTGTATACTTTACTTCCCCTGTATAGTCCTTTCTCCCGTTTGGAGGATTCATCAGGAGATCCTCTTTTTTCAAAACCAGTATTGTCAGAAACCCCCTCCACCAGGTGACTCCCGGAACTTGTTGAATGGTAGGGGATTCCCTCCTTTCCCGAAAGTTTCTTTTTATAAATTCTTGATGTGTTTACGTGAGACTTTCTTTCCCAAGAGACCCCCCCCCACACCCCCCCCCCCCCCAAAAACACCCCCCCCACCACCCCCCCCCCCACACCCCCACACCCCCCCCCCCCCACCCCCACCACCCACCCACCCCCCCCCACCCCCCCCCCACCCACCCCCCCCCCCCCGCCCCCCCCCCCTCCCCACCCCCAACCCCCCCACACCTTTTGGGAGTGTTTTTCTGTGGACTTTTTTTTTTTTCGTGTTTTTTTCGCCAGTACGCCTTTCCCCAGATTCTTTTTTTTTCCGGCCCCCTTTTCTTTGATGCCCCAAAAGGAGTGTTTCCTTTTCCTGGAATCTTCCCTATCTGATAAGTTGACAGTTCCTCTTGCATCGTACGTTTTTTTCGACCCCCCCCCCCTTCCCCCTCTTGGTCAACTTTTTGCGGGTTGTGCTGCCAACGACCTTCCCCGGCAAAGTCGCTTCGTTGCTGTTCTCTGATACACGCCCCCTCGAGCCCCCTTGTATAATCCTTTTCTTTCAGCTTTCCCCTCCCCCCCCTTCTAAGCTATGCCGAAGTGATGTTTCCCCCTCTGCGAATATCAGTTTTTCTTCCGATGAGAAATACCTCGGAGTTCCTGTTAATTTCTTGGACTCTTACACTTCCCCTAACTATATCCCCCCGATTCAGCGTTAGTTCTTACCCCTTAACTTTTCCAACCCCCCCCTCACTTGTCCCCTTACGTCCACCACCACTTCAGTGTCGCTTTCCCCCCCCAGAGGTATACCTCCTAAACCCGCTGAGTCCCTCCCAACTCCCCACCACCCCCTCCTCCATGCACTTTTTTTCTTCTTTGATTTGCGAGAGATTTTTCTGGTCCGCTTATAGTCTCCGCTACCCCCCTGAGTTATTTATTTGTGTCTGCTTATATGGGCCCCCTGCGATCCTAGTGGAGTCCCGGTTGTAGAACCTTCTCTCTCCTGCTCCCTGAAGGTTTTAGTTTCTGAAACGATTCCTTTTTCTTGGATCTTTTTGGTTAATATGTTTCAGGAGAGGCTCCAAGAGGCCTCTGTCGCCGGGCTTTGAGACCCGGGCCCCCCCTTTCCTTTTAACAAACGGTCCAGAGACTTCCCAGTTCCCATAGAACTCCTTTCTCCTCCAAGATCTTTGGGCGTACGCTTTTCCAACGGTAGACCTGGGCGGTCATGGCTCCCCTTTCGGATATGCAGCCTTTCCTCTGGGCGCCTTTTCAACGCCTTTTTTAGCCACCTTCCTCCCCCCTATCTCCCCTTGAGCTCTGCTTCATCATCCTTCTGCAGGCTTTTTTTTACACCACCCCTTTTTTTCCCATCACCCCCCCACCGCCCAGGTCGGCCCTCTTAAACCTCCCTCTGTGCCAACTTTGAACTTTTCTCCTCGATACCTTTTGGTTACCTTTCCCTACCTTTTTCCACACTTCCCACCTTTTTTTCCCCCTTTTGAGACTTTTGTTTTCTCTTTGCCTTGAGCGTTTTTTTTCAATAGGCACCCTCCCCCCCAACCTTTTGTTTTTCCAAAATTTTTTCTCCGGTAGCGCCCTTTCCCAGAATCCCCCTCCTAAACTCTTCCTCTGAGATTCCCTCTCTGGAGCCAAGCTCCTCCGAAGAGAGGGTTTCATTTTGCATAGAAGAATCCCCCTGATTTGGTTCCCCAACTTTTCTCTTGGGTACTCGAAGAGGCCGAACTATGAGCAGCGAACTTTTTTCCCTTTTTCCCCTTTGAAACATTTTTTTTTTACGATTTCTTTTTTTTCTAGCTAAGTCAAATACCCCCTCTCTTAGAATTCCCCCCCCCCCCCAAAAAACCCCCCCCAAAACAGAGCATGTCCGAGTACCCCCCTTTTTCGAGTACGTTTTTTTTAAATCTTGCTCCCGATTCGATTTCTATGGTCCCCTCTCCATAGTCCACCCTGGAAGCACAAGTGTGCCTCTCGGGCCCCTTCTCCTGGGGAAGTCTTCCCCCCCTACTTTTTTTTAGAGATAGTCCCCTCCCGGATTTTGGGATTCCTCTTTTAGCGAATTCCAAGTGGAGAGTCCATTTCTCTCGAGAAATTTTTTCCCCCCCGGGCCCACCATCCCCCTTCTTATGGATCTCTACCTAGCCAGTCAGATGAAGCCCCCCCCCTTCTGTCGTTACGCTCCCCCTCCCCCTCCCCTTTGCCCACCTTTTTTTCGAAAGTTTTTTCGAGTTTTTTTTTCCCCGGGTCGTGTCCGAGCATTCTTCTGTGAAGTTTTTTCGAATCTTTTGTCTTGACCCTTTGTTGTTAGTTAAAACGTTTCCCCCCCCCCTCCATGACCTTCTCTTTTGAAGAATGTGTCCTATGGTTAACATACCCAGATGCCTCCCTTTATGAGTTTGATATGATTTTTGAGAAGATGTTTTTAGCCTCATTCCCTATGCTTTTTGTAGACAATTTAAGGACCTCGTTTTCTTTTCTTTTGACACATTCCGGTACTTCCCAAGCGTTTCTCCTACTGAGCACGGATGGTTTGGACCTTTCCATGTGTCTAGGTTTTGACTATATCCCTTTGGGGGATTCCTTTCATTTTTTCCTAAGTGGGGTGAACTTCGTCTTCCCCTTTCCCCCCCGATCCCCCCCCCCCCCCTCCCCCTCCTTCTCTGCGGCCACATTCCAATTCGTTTAGCTTCTCTGGTGTCCTTCCTGTCCAGAGTATTTTATAGTGGCTTCCTTCACTTTTCCATTGTGTTCATATTGTGGATTTACCCCCCTCCCAGATTTCCTTTTTCCATTTGTTTTCTTTTACGCCCCTCCCCCTTGTATAAAAGGTTGTCCGACGCCTTGGAGTATTGGAATTTCTCCTTCCCTTTTGGTCGATTTTTTTCCCTGACGGTTTGGGAGTTTTCCCTGTTCTTTGGCATTTTTTGACTTCCCCTCTCCTTTACTCTCCTCTGAGAGTGTGTGTCTCTCCTTTTCTGCGGCACCCGGAGGATTCCGTCCGATTTCATTTGTCGGAGAGATGTGCAGAGACCCTCCGTCTTGATTTCTTTCTTTAAAGTCCCCACCCTTCTTTGGGTCCTCCCGGGATCCCCCCATTACAGTTTTCGAGGTTTGATTCCCCCTCCCCCCCTCCCTTCCTCAGCCTTCCCTCTTAAGGTTGGATTAGGGTTTATCGAGGTCCCGCTCTGCATCGCTCTTTTTGCCTGGATTTTTTTTGGGGAATTTGCAGTGTCTGCTTACTGTTCACATCCCCTTTTTTTCATGTAGGTCCTGGACAGAAATCCCTTTCCTATAAACGCTTTTCCTTTTGCTGGCCTTTTTTTTGTTTGATGTGGTCCCTTCCTTTTCCTTTCTGAATCCCCCCCCGTTGTCTCTTTAAGGTCATATGTCCCTCCTCTTCATAACTGTCTTCCCCTAATACTGGTCCCACGGTGCCCCCCCCCCTAACTGATACCCTTTTTTTTTTTTGCCATCAGATGCTGCTCTATAGTGATGCATTCCTGGGAAGATTTCGCTCCCCCTTGCGGGTAGTATCCCTCGTTGTGCCTACATTTCTTCGAAAAGACCCCCTTCTTGCAAACGCGCCTTCGTTGGGGTTTCTTCTTGGGAAGGTTTCTTTTTTTTTGAGTGCAACTTTCCTTTGTGGCCGTTTGTTAAGGATCCCTTTTTTTAAGATGCTTTTTCCCCTATCCCTTATACCTCTTTTCTCCAGTTGGCCTCTTTTTTTCTTTATAGTAAGCTGGACACAGACCCTTGGGTCACACTTTCCCCCTGAGGCGTTTTTTCCCTTCCAAGCCTCTTCCCCCCCCCAAAGTTTCCCCTAACCCTTGTGCATTTTTTCTTCCGAATTTCTCAGCAAAACAATTTCTCCTCCTTTCCCTCTGAGAGGATCGTTTTTTTCCAAAACTCCCCTTTCTTTCTATGACAGCGCCTTCTTATTCATTTTTTTTGATGGGGGCTCCTTTTCTCAAGTCTTTTCTACTAATTTCAAATTCTTGAGTCCCCCCCATAACTTTCGTCTCCCCAGATGATTTCTTTTGAGCAGTCCCTACCTTCCACAGAAATGACCTCCCTAACACGTTTTCCCCCTACGAGAAGATCCAAAACTTTCTTTCTTTGAAAAACACCCTTTTTTTCTACGTTCTCCAGAAACTTTAACCTAGTTTTCCACAGCGACTCTCCCCTCACTTTGAATCGGACCCTCAAGAATCCTTTTTGAACTATCCGTGTCTTTCCGACCTGATAAAACCACCCAATTTCTTTAAAGGGTTGTATTGGGCTTTTCCGAGATTTCTTGAAGATCCCTCCAACCTGCAGTCGTTCTTACCCCCAGGTTGTATTTATCGTTTTGTTCTCTCCCTTCCCCCTCTAAGTAATGTGTTTCTTACCGTCCTTTTTTTTCCTGACAGGTTTTTTTTTTGTTTTTCCTTCTCCAGAAGTGCGGATGTTACTCTGAAAGTCTCTCTTTCTTTTTTTTTTTTCTTTTTTTTTTGACTCAGGTTCCTTCGCAATTTAAAATTCTTTTCCCCTCACCCGACCCCTTACTGACTTTCCCCCTCGCAGATGGTTCTTCCGCAAAGACAGAGCTCAGGCAATCTTCCTTCCTTTTTTCCTTCTTTCTCCATGGGCTCCTCCCCAATGAGAGTCCCTCCCCCAGAGGTCACTCTTTCTCAAATCTCCTTTCTTTCCCAGCGAACACCTCTTTTTTCCCTAACAAGGTCCGCCTGCCCAGAGAAACCTTTCCCATGTTTTTTTTCCCAACAAGATGTTTCTGGGGTGGCTTGGGTTGTGTGTTTTTTTTGTGTGGTGGTTTTGTGTTTTGGTGCGGTTTTTTTCGGGGGGGGGTTTTTTTTTTTTTTTTTTTGGTTGTTTGTGTGGTGTGCGCAAGAACACCAATCTTTCCAGGTTAGGACCCCTTCAAGGTAGTTTTATGAAATTTCCCAAAAGTTATTCTTTACATTTTCCCGAACTAGTAGGCCCTGGCGTCAACCCCCCCCTGGTGCCGACGCGCCCTCTTATTTCCGGGCTGCGCGGCCAGTTCCCCTTCCTTTTTTAACCGTCCCTCCCAAACAAGAAATTTTTTGGCGACCCAGCCCTACTCCAAGTTTTTCCTCTAACGGAAGCCTTTCCACGCCTTTTTCTCTCGGCCCCCTGTCTCAAACTTCCTCATCCTTTTCCCCTATTTTTTTCTAACGGATTTTCTTTTCATGAGAGAACTTTCAGCGGGCCCCACCACTGAAATTTTTATGGAGCTTGACCCCCCCTTTTTCCGACCGCGATTCAGACTCTGACTCTTTCTTCGGGTTTAGTTTCCTTTTTTGGTCTGAATCTACTCAGCCCTCTTCCACAGTGATTTCCGAACCCTCCCCCTAACGAACCCAGGGGCAAAACACTGGGCCTCCTCCAGACAACCACCACCCCCCCCTTCTCGTACGATTGTACAATTTCTTCTTCCTTCGCCTTTCTCTATTACTCGTGTGTCTTTTTTTTTTTTCCAGTTTCGATCCCTCTATTCTCGTGTCCCGCCCTTGAAAATTTTTCTTTTCATCCTTATAATTTGGGGGGTTTTTTGTCAACAGCGTTTCCCGGCCCCTTTCCTTTTTCCATTTTTCCTTCTTCCATCGAGTTAACACCCTAACAGAACTTACACTTTCCCCAGGCTTTCAGGAACTGGGAGGCCAAATACGAGGTTCTCCTCCCAGGCCACCTTTTTTGAAGGACACCCCTCTAGGTTTTACTAGTGAGTCCACTTTGGGAGTTTCTCTGCTGAGGAAATTTTTCTCGTCTTCCTAGGGAGGATTTTTCTGTCAAAATTTCGCCAGGGTTCTCTCGTTTCTGGTCGTTAAAGGTCCCTCCGAGATTTTGGTGAATTTTTTCCCTAAGGTTCTTTTCCATACTGGTTGACCTTCCTAGGATTTTCTTTTTCAGAGATGTCTGTGTTTCCGAATGTTTGGCTTTGTAGAGGTGCTGGACTTAGTGCTTTCGTGGTCTCCCTCTCGTCGAGTGTGTTTTTGTGGTCTTGGTAATTCCTGGCGCAGACTTTAAAAGCTCTTTGTGATGGTGTTTTCGGCCCTCCCCTCCTGTGCAGACATTTTTTCCTTCCTTTCCTTTTTCGTAGGTGAAGGTCTGGTGTTCCCCTCTTTCAGGATTCTCTCCTATCCTTCCTTTGCTAACCCTTGGTAAGCTCCCTCGGTTTCCCCCCTTCCTCTCGGTTTTTCCTGGAAGGTACTTCTTTTGTAGTAGATGTCGCGGTAAGCCTCTTTTGACATCTTGGAGATTCCTTTTTATTGGGTCTGTGGTGTAAGATTTGTATAGGGTTTCTTTTTCCTACCCTTCTTTTTTTTCAGGCCCTTTTTCTGTCTGGAGGTCTTTCCGATTTCTTCCCCCTTTGATGTCGGTCTAGTTGATATTAGGGTTCTTTTTGGAGGTTCCCCCTTCTTTCTTGAATTTCATAAACAGTTCCTTTTTTTCTCTCCCGGATCCTTTTCATTTTGGAAAGATCAAATAGTTTTCAACCGTTTACCAATCGCTAAACCTGGAGTTCAAGGGTTTTGAAATTCCCAGGACTCTTCCCCCTCATCTCCCCCCCTTCCCTCCCCCCTTCCACTCAGGTTTTTTTGATGTCCCACAAGTTCGACTTCCAACATCTAGGAAATTTCCAGACCCCCTCGCCCCAGAAACCAGTGTTGATATTTTCTGAGGCTCACCCCGCAGACCCCTTTTCCCCTTTGATGACTGGATTATGGTGGACGGGGCCCCCCATTGGGAGGTTCGCGCATCTCTGTCATTCTTCTTCGATTTCCACAAGTCTTTCCCTCGGAGATTGGGCCCGGTCCCAGTCAGACACTTTTTCTTTTTCGTCTTTTTTTTTCTTTTTCCTTTGGGATCCTTCTGTCCCTCGGGGTCTCCTGACTGGGAAGATTCCTTTTCTTTGGTCGTTTTCTTCAACTCTTTTCTTGAGACAGCTTCCTGTACGTTCCTCAAGACCCCTTCTTAGACCCTTTCTATCGTCGGATTCTAGATGAGTCCTTTTTTTTCCTTTGCGGGTTCAAGCCTTTTTTTCCCTGTTTTGCGTTTCTCGTTTTTCCTGTGTATCTTTCTCTTTTTTTCTTTGCGGGTTCTTTTCCTGTCTTTTTTTTTGTGAGATTTTCTTTGCCAGCCTTCCTTCTTCGAGGGGAGATTGAGATGTGGTAGTTCTTCATGGGAGCAGGTCTTTTTAAGAGACTTTCCCCCCCTTCCCTCAATACCTCCGTTGTGGTCGAGCGTGCCATTGAGAGTTTTCCTCTTCTTTGGGGATTTCTCTTCCAAAGAATTTCTTTTTCTTTTTACTTTTTTCCCCCCCCCCCCCCTCAAGACCAGCAGCCCACGCCTTTGCCAGGACGAATTTTCTTTCCCACCGCGGGTGAAGGCCCTGGAGATTGGACAGTTTTTTTTCGACCCAAAACCCAAACCCCCCACACCACCCCCCCCCCCCCCCACCAACCCCAACCCCACAACAATTTCCCTCTTTAACCGTGAGCTTTTCTCGCCTTATCCTTCCGCCCCCCTCCCCACAACAGCTTCCCCCTTTTCATGAAAGAGCCCTCTTCTTCCCCCATTTTTTTTTTTACCTTTGCGGTTTCGAGCACTTCTTCTTTTTCAGAGCCTTAACACTCCCAATTCTTCAAGCCTTCTCCCTTCTGAGAGGCCATTGATCTTTCCCCCCAATGAAATGCCTTTCTTTTAACTCCCTTTCATCCCTTCTGCCCTAATTCCCAAAACTCCTTTTCTTGATCGGGCCCCTTTTCATAACGACCTAGATATACTCCCCCTCTGATCGCACCCGGACTCGGTCCCCCCTCCCCCCTGACCCCTCCTTTAATGGAACTCTTTTTCGTTGAGACAACTGAGTCCCCTGAGTCCTCTGGAGTTCTTGTGGATGTGGTAACCGGCTGGTTCTTCTTACAGCCTCCCACGATTCTGGACTCTTGCTTTTTCTCCCAATTTTTTCTTTTTCTGCACTTGTCCCCCGACTCCAGGATTAGTCGCGATTTTTCGGTTCACGAGATCTTTTTTGGCGAGGGTCTCCCTCCGAGGCCTTTCTTAGGCAGACTTTGCTTTTCCCCATTACTCCCAACAGACATACGTTCTTTTTAGACCTTCCCTCGACCCTTTTTCCCTCAATCTCTCAACCGCGTGTAGGTTTCGAAGTTTGCCCTGCCCCTTGCAAGCCCCCGCAAAAACCTTTGCAATTCGCAGAGAAACAGCTGTACAAAGTTTTCCTCTTACGAAGTTCTCCCTCATAGAAAGAACTCCCCCCCACCTCGGAAGTAACTTTTTTTTCTTTGGATTGCCACCCCCCCCCCTAAAGGCCCTCTCTTTTAATCTCAATTCCTTTCCGGAACATCCAGGCCCAGTGACTTTTTCGATTTTTTAGGTAGCTCCCCCCCTAGGACTCCAAAGCTCCCCCAAACAGTTCCCTTCCTCCTCAAATTTTTTCTTTCAAAAACACCCCCCACCCCCCCCCCCCACCCCCCCCCTGTGGCCCGAACAATTCAAAGAGTGTTGTTCGCCTTTCTCCCCCTTAAAACTTTCAACCTTCTTGGGAGTCTTCCTGAAGTTTATTCTTTTTTTCACGCGACGGCAGTTGCGCCGATTAGACCTAGATTTCAGCTGTTTCTCTTTCCGATCCCCTCGGGTTTGATTTTCCCCTCCGAAACGTCCCGAGCCCCTCCTAGCCTGGCCGGAAAAACGCTTCGTTTCCCTTTAACCCCCCTTGCCCGCCTTCTCCCAAAGTGCGCTTGGTAGTTTCACAAAGCCCTTCTTGGACTCTTCCCTCCTTGAGAAATTCCCAAGACCCCAGGAAAACCTCCCTCTTCTGGATGTTTTGACGCGTTCCGAACCTCCTCCTTCCAATAAACGGTTTCGCCACCCCCATTTTGTGTGATTTTGACAATTTTTTTCTTCAGTGGAGAGACCCCCTTCTCCAAGTTCTTTTTTGGTTTTTTCGGGTCCCCCCCCCTCCTTGATCTCTTCATAAATCTTTTTTTTTTTCGATAGTTTGGAGTTCCCTTCCTCGGACTTTTTGTTTACTTTCCCAAAAGTTTTCTTCTTTTTGGTCCCGCGACTAACACGAGAACGCAGAATAAGTGCCTTTCCCGATTGGGACTTCCTTTCTTTCCTCCTGGAAATTACTTTTCTCGACCTCCTTTCCCCTTTTCTATGTTTTACTGGGCTACCATTACTGGGTAGCACCTTTTTCGGGCCTTCGGAGTTTGATTTCGAAATTTCCCATAGATTTTAGACTCCCCGCAGGTGTGCGATACCCCGATGATCTGAAGGTTGTTCCCTCCCCTTTCTTTTCTTCCTGTAATTGATGTTATGCAGTTCCCAGTCTCTCCTTTCACGTTGTTCCCATATTGTGACGATTTCCTTTTTTTTTCGGTTTTTCACTTATGATTCTTGAGATTAGGCCCAGCACTCGCGCGGTTTGTCGTGGAAGGTCCAGGAGGCTTATCCTCCTCAGACGTTCCTTTGTAGCTTTTAACCTCTCCCACCCCCCCTCCCCCTGTGCGCACGGCCGACGAGTTGTCGTTAATCAGGGGTTTCTCGCCCTAGATTTCTTTTTTTTTTAGGGTTTTTGCATTGCTGGCAAAGACCCCGGCTTTCCATGAGGCTTTTCTGACCCTGGTATGTCCCAGAGTTCCTTATCACCCCTTTATGTCCTTCTTTTTTTTCTGTTTTCGGACCTTTTTTTTATTGAGATCGGGTGAGGTTTTCTTCGTTCCTGTCGTGGAAAACCCCCCTTTGGTCCTGTTTTTTTTCTTCATGGCGGGTCCTTGGATACTTTCTTTGAAGCCATGTCCAACGGTGCCCTTCCTTTCCTCTTCCCTTGAGCTTTTTTTTTTTTTCCCCCTGCGTTAACTGACCTTTTTTTTTGAGTTTACTTAGTCAGTTTTTTTTTTTTTTTTGTGGTTTTGTTTTTCCGTGGGCCTTTTCCCTCTTTTGAACCTCCCCTTAGGCCCGTTTTTTTTCCGAAGAGGAGGATTTTTTCCTGGCTTCCCCTTTCCCGCGTACTTTTCTGAAGACCTTCTACTGGATTTTCGAGCCCTTCCCCCGGCAGCTGGATCGCTGTTTTTTTCCCAACCGGTGGCTCGGCCTTTTTGTCCAAATTTCCCCCCTTTTTTTTAAAATTCCCTTTCCTTTCAGAAAAATCCCCCCCCCCCCTCCTCCCTGTAGTACGGCGTATTGTGTTTTTCTTGTGTCTATCTCTTCTGTGCAATCCCCGTTATTTTTCTTTTCCCCAAGATATTTTTTCTGCGCAAGCTTGGTACCACAGTATTCCCCTCTCGTAGTTTTTTTCCCAGAGCTCCCCGGCTTGAAGGCTCACGAGGCTTGTGAAAGGGTCCTTTTTTGGGGTGACGGCCTGTTGATGTCCCCCGGTGTTTCATCTGAGGTTTTTTCCCTAAAGTTTTTCCTTTCTTTTCAATAGAGTTTTTTTCCCTAGGCTTTCAAACCTTCTTTTCTTACTAGTCCTAATTGCTTAGTCTCCCCTAAAACCCCGAGTGCTCCCTTATTCGGGCAGGCATAAGCTTTGAGTTTTTTGCAGTCGTTTTCTCCCTATCATTCTTTCTTATAAGGCATGTCCTTTTGTGCTCAGGTCTATGGTCAGGGTCTTTTATGTCAGCAGAACTTTTTTTCACAAGGTCTTCTTTTATTTTCCTTGCTCTGACCACAAAGCCCCTTTCACCCCATCTTTTGGAAGTTGTACAGGGAACCCTTTTTTAGTCTCCAAAGGTTCTCTCTCTCCCTCCCCCCCCCCCCCCTTGAGATCACTTCAGAATGCTCCGAGGGAGCCTTTCCCCTCCATACAAGACCTTTTCCCTTATTCGTACTGATTTCTTACAACTAAAAGGCCCCCTCCCTGAGACCGGCCCCCCCGCGCGTGTGCCCTTCTCGACTTTTTCTCTCCGAACACCTCCTTTTTCTCCCCTGATCTTTCTACCCGGGCTTGCGCGGCGTTGATTCAGTCCCCCCCTTCTCTTTTCGAGATTTCCCCTCATCTGATTTCCCTAATCCAGGTATTTTCCCATGTCCCCCCCGTAACATTTCCAGTTTGCTCTCATCCGCATTGAATAACCCTTAAGAACTTTTCTTAAATACCCTTTGCCAGGAGGCTTTAGGTGAGACTATGAACTCCCACCATGAAATCCCTTTCCCATCAACTTCTGGATTTAAACCTTTCGAAAATTCGCATTCGTGCTTCCCCCCTTCACCCAGACTTTCCAGGTTCCCCTCTTAATTCCCTCCCTCCGAAAGGGGAACCCCTCCTTTCTTCCGTATCCCAAATTTTTTCCCTTTTTCACACCCCCCCCCCGGATTTTGACAAGACTCGCCAGAGACTACGAATCCACCCCTGCCTTCGCCTTTTTTGTTGGTATGTTCCGCATATTCTCCCGGGGCCTCCAAATTCTTTTGAGGATGCACGGGTGGTTCATCGTCAGAGCCCTCCCTGTAGTTTCCAAGATTAGTTCCTAGGACCCTTTTTTGGGTCCCCTCATAACTGAAGTCCTTTTTTAACTACGTTAATTTTCCCTTTTTTGAACCTAGGTTTCCCAAGGCCCCCCCCCTCCCTTTCTCAGAACTTTCCTCCAACTAATTCCCCCCCCAAGTCCTACCATCTTCTCCTGAAACTCCCTCAACTCCCCCCCGGAGTGACTTTGTCAGGTCCCCCCCCTTTTTGACATGTTAGGGCAGTTACAGTCTTAGCGATAGACTCCCCCCTTTTTAAAAAAGTTTTCCCCCGCCCCCTTCTGCAGAGCCTCTAGACCTTCTTCCGAAACCCGTCATACTAGAGTCCCCGGGGCGCGACCTCCGCACCCCGATCCGCAGACCCCCCTCCCCCTCCGGCTTTGTCCATCCTCAAAGTCCGTTTCAGAGTCATTAGTCTCCAGCCCCTCTTTACGACCTATCGACTAACGCTCTCTCTTTCCCAGGACAACTCCCTCCGTCGGCAGGCGCCACAAAGTGGGTTTCATGCGCAGTTTTTTTTTGGTCAGACTTCCTTTCTCTCGTTTTAAAAGCTTTTTTTTCAAAACCCTTTCTTGGGCGTTTTCTGGATCCTCCTCCCCAGAAGTGCCTCCGCGTAACGCCAACCTGAAGATAGCCGACTTTTTTTTGGGTTTCCTCTTTTTTTACCTCCTCTCCCGACCCCTTCTCAGCGATTCACGGCAAGGTTGTTCCTGGTAAGCCTTTTTTTCAAGACGCTTGTAGCAGCCCCCCTCAGTCCCCCCTTTTTCTGATCCCTACCTTCTCTTTCGGACTGATGCCATCTCCCTTTGACCACTTAGTATCCCAACTCCTTCCCCACCCTTTTTCCAAGCCTTTTTCGATTCATTGGCCCAACTACCCCCCCCTCCTTACTCCTTGTCCTCCCTTCGCCCCCCCTTCTCCCGTGTTTTCCTCAAGCCCAGTTCCCCCCATTCACAAGGTCCCTTTCCCTTTTGGACGAACTATATTTTCTGAGATCTCTCTAACTTTTTTCGGATATTTTGTCCACATCATCTCCTAGACTATCAAAGTTGAGCGGCCCCCATAAAACATTTGCATAAAACGATCCCCCCCCTCCTCCTGGAGCCCCCCTCTTCGTGTTCTCCAATTTTCTTTTGGAAATTCCCTTTTTTTCGAATAGGTTTCCATTTTAGTGTGGGGTACGGGTTCCTCCCTTCTCTCTCCCTGAGTTCTTCCCCCTTCCTCTTGGATTTTTGTTACATTAGTGCCTCCGCTCGAAAGAGTTTTCTCTCGGATGGTGTGTCCACCCGTGTCTCGTTTCCTTCCTTTTTTTGGATTTTAGGTTTTCCTTTAATCCCCTCCCTTCTGAGTGACCCTATGCTTCGGATTCGGACGTGCGCCTCACCAAGATCCTTGGTGGGGTTCCTTTTCTCTTTTTTTTATTGAAGTCTTTGTTCTCTCTAGTGCTTTTCTTTTTTTCTTCTCGATCTCTGTTTATTGGTTGGATTTTTGGTTCGCGTTTCCCCCTCCCCGCATTCGATTTCTCTCCCAATCTTGCATTTCAGAATGAGTTTGAAAAGTTTTCCAGGTTTTTCGAGGTATGCTTTCCGGGAATCGCCTTCGACTTTATTGGGGAATGGTTAGAGATAGTAGTTTTAACAGATTTTGACTACTTCTTTTCCGACAATCTCGGTACCGCCCCCCCCCCCTTTAGGTTTCCGGTTTTTTTTCTTTTAAGACGCTTGGTAATGTACATGAAAAAGTTTTGTGGCCTAGTTTTTTCTTTTCTCTCCAGGACTCTGTCTTTTTCCTTAGATCTTTTTCTTTCTCAGGGATAAGTGTGTTCTTTTACGCCTGAAAAGTCTCTCTTTATTTTTATTGTTTGGCGCCCCCACCCATTCCCAAGTCTCTTCTTTTCTTTGATTTCGCTCTTGGGTAGGTTTTAGGACTCGCTTTTTGTGATTCTTCTTTTTTAGGAATTTTCCTTCCTCCCCCTGACTTTTTCTTTAATCCGTCTTCCCCCTCCCTTTGCTGCTTTATTGTCTCCCCCATTATGCCCAGAACCCAGACTGTTCTTGAGTTTTTTCAGTTCCCCTTTTTCGGCCCCTTTTTTTCTCGTCCCCTTTCCCCCAAATGTCTTGTTTCCCGTATGCAATACTTTTGAAAAGTCGGCTCCAAGTCCCCACCTCCAAAGTTCTGAACGCTCCTTGATAGATTTTCCCCCGGCCTTTTCTGACGGCAAGGTTATTACTTTAGTACCCCCCTCCTTTCCTAGTCAGATCCCCTTCTTCTTTGTCCCTTCTTTTTATGACTTTTTCGCGGGTCCCTCTCTTCCTCTACACTTGCGGAGTATTCTAGCTTCAAGGGTTTTTTCCTTGTCCGACCTTTTTCTTTTCGGATTTTCTTTAATGGAATCTTACCTTGTTTTTCTAATGAATTTCCTCACTCCTTGTCGTTTTTATGAAACAAGTCTGATGAGAGACAGCTGCATTCCCTCTCCCTCCAAGTCCTTTCTACAGCCACCCTGATATTCTTTTTTGATGTCTCATGCTGAGATGACTGTAGTGCTCGTCGAGACCCTTTCTTGCGTTCCCCCTTTTTTCCTTGTTATTTTTCCCTTCTCCCTAAGGTCCCTTTTTTCTTTTCTTCCCTTCAAAAGCTTCCCTGGAACCCTTTTACCTTTTGGTGTTTGCATTTATTGAGTGCCCCGAACATCGATTTGGCCTCTTTTTCTGGGTCTGCCCCCCCTCCTTGTGCTTTTTTTTCAAAAGGTCTTTGAACCCTTTATATCTCCTGTTGTTGTTGAGATCTCTCCTCATAATCTATTCGTTTCAACAGACTCTGGAAAAGAAACCCCTGACCCCGTCCCTTTCTCTTTTTTTTTTGGACACTCACCCGAATCCCATCCTAAAGTGGTGTTTCCCCCCCCCCCCAACTCTTGGGGTGTCGCGTTCCAGGCTCTGATACCCCTGGTCTTCTTCACAACCCCCCTTCCCTTTTTTGAGATTCTTTTTTCTCTTCTCAGATTCCTCCCCCCCTTACGACTCTATTCCCCCGCTATGATTTCCCCTTCCTTTGCTTTTTGCGTTGCACCCATTCCCCCTCCTTAGTTTTCTTGAGTTCTTGAATTCCTTCAACGCTTCCCTCTTCCACTGCCCCCACTCGCCCCCCCCTCCCTCCCCACCACGCGGCCAACCGCCTCCCCTAACTACCCCCCACTTTTCCGCGCCCCCCCCCCGTACATCCATATCCCAAAACCTAACCCCACCTCTTGTTACTAGTGTTAGTACTACATTTGACGTTTATCTCTTTCTCACCTCCCTAACCGCTACTCCATTACCCTATCCTACCCCCTCGGACCCCCCAAGCGTGACCCCCCTCCACTCACTCCCTTTCGGCACTCACCTCTCCCTACTCAGGCCTTGCCCCATGTGCTTGGGCCCTTCCCGACAACGCGCCTCCTCAACCCACCCACGACACAACGTCCATCCGACTCCACTCACACCCTCCCCCCCAGCTCCCACCCATCGTCGCCTGCCTCACAACTTTTTGTTGCCCTTTCACCTTAAGACACCATCCGCGGACTTACCACCCCCACACATCACTTTTATACACTCCGTACTTCTCCCCCTTTTAACCACATCGCTCCCCCATCTACCTCCGTCCCCTTCTTTGAACCCCACGACACCTCAACACATACCCGCGATTTCCCCCTTCCACCATCCTGCCTCCACGGCCACCCCCCCACCGTCTTTCTCTTCTCTGGCTCAATTGCCCTTCCAAACCTCCTCATACCGGTCGCTGCGCCCCACCCTACCGTTAACTCGACCTCCTCCCACTCCCAGCTTCGAACACATGCGTCCATGCCTCTCCAAGTTTCTCCACTCCACCAGCGCCAACCATCCGTGTCTACCCCAACGACTTCATTCTCATGAAAGGCCCCCCCATATATCCCTTCCAGGCGGTGCCATGCCTGTTCCCAGGTCATCACCCACCCCAACCCATTTTCACACTCGCACCTCCCACTCTCCCAAACTACTACCCCCACCGACACCCCTCAACCTCCTTCCACCCCTACACTTTTCCCAAGCCCTCCTCCTCTTTCCTCTGTCTCCCATCAGTTTGAAACGTCTGGCGATCCCCCCTCCTCCCTTCCCGACCTGCGCCCGTACTTTACTGTTCCATTCGCTTTCTTACATTCCTCCCACCCCACTCCCGATCCTCGTTCCGTCTTCCTCTCCTTACCCCCCTCTTACACTTCCTACCATCCCCCTCATCCCCTATCCCTTCCATCACTCCCCCCCCCCTTTCCGCTCCTGCCTTGCCCCGTAATTTTACACGCCCCCACCACCTCCTCTCACCCTGACCCCCACGTAACACCCTTCTTCACCAGCACCGTCTTACCCACAACTTTCCAATTCCCCAACCCACTCCCGTTTCCTACTCCCCCCACGATACATCGCGTCGCCCCCCACTTCGGCCCTCCTCCAACCCCTCTCACCGCCTTCCACACCTCTACCTTTGTCGCACGTACTCACGGCCCCCCCCAGCTTTCCACCCGCCTTCACCCAGCTTCTTAACTTTTTCTTCCCGCCCATTTTCCTCCCCTCCTATTCCATCCATGGAAACCCCCACCCCCCGCCCTTAAAAGCCGTCCCCCCTCAACCGCTTTTCTAAACACTGCACCTACACCTGCTTCACTTTTCTTACTCCTCACCCCCCTGCTCCCTGCTACACCTTCATACCCACCCTTCCTCCTACCCCTCGAACCTCTCTTCCCCTGCCCCCTCCCCTAGTACATTGTACAATTGCCTCCCTCTCCCGACGAACACACCCACTTCCTGACCCTCGGTCACCACCGACTTACCCCTCCGTCCTCGCCACCTTCCCTTTGTGCAACACCCTCTCGTTCCCACTCCGCCCACTACTCTATATTTTTGATATCCTCTTCCCTCCCTCTCCCATTTCCGTTCTTCCCCCCCTCTTTTCTCCAACCTACCTCACCCACCATCCCCCCTTCTACTTCTCCGTCCCCTCGCCCTCCCCGCCCCCCCTAACCCTTCACCCAACCCCTCACCCTACTCAACTCCGCCCCCCTCTCGACCCCACCCCCCCTTCCTGCCTTCCCTCTACCGTCATGTACTTATCTTTCTTCCTCGTCGTCGAAACTCCACCCCCCCCCACTATGCAACGCACCCCGTTCATTACTCTTACGCTCTCTGCCCTCACCTCACCTCCCCTCAACCTCCCTGTCTCCCCCCTTCTTGCTCCCCCTCTCCCCTCTGAACCCCAAAACCCCCCTCAATAACCCCTCCGCACTAGCCCCCGCCTTCCACCCCCCCCCTGTTCACTCCCACCCGCGTTCTCCCCTCTTTCCTTCCCCTCCCCTACACTCGCCTGCTTTTCTTACTTCCAGGTTTGTCCCTCGCAGTGAGCGGGAGTTCCTCCTCTTCCTCCTTTTCTTTTGGGCTCCCCGCAATACCGAACGGCCCTTTCCGCTCCACCCTTCATCTCTCGCTTGGCTCTCTCCACTGGACCCATCCCACTTAGGTCCCTCAGATGAGACTCTCTTCGAGCGCCCACCCCTCTTGTCCCAGTCCTCGAAGTACTTTTCTCAACTCCCTCCCCCCCCTGTTCCTCTTTCCTCGCTTTCCCCCCTCCCTTAGCTCCCTGTGGAACTTCTCTACTTCATGGGCAATTTCTCCAGTCCCTTGGAGAAGGTCTCCTCAGAGACCCCCTTTTTTCCCTTCCCCCCCCCCGATTCATCAGGTTCTGACCCCACATGAATTCCCTCGATCGCATCAAAAGTCTCTAGTCCCCACAAAGCGCTCCTTGATAATTTTCTTCTACTTTCCCCCCGCATTCGGAATTCCCCTCGAACCCTTTTTTAAGTTTTCCTCCCCCTGGACCCTTTTCTGCACCTCCTTCCCATCTTTCTTACCCCACTTCTCTCTTTTCCAATCTCCCCTGAATTCAGTAATTTTCTTCTTTTGCGATACCACCCTTCTGTGCCCATTTGTCGAATGCCTGGCTGCCTCGCGACTGTTTTTTTTTTTTTCACCGCCTTTTCCTCTTCCCCCTACCCCCCCCTTTTCCTAGAGTTTTTTTCGCCAGAACCTGAATCCCCCTCAAGTTTGCCGAAACCCTCTCTCTTCCAGGAATTTTTCTTCCCCAAGGCTTTTTTTTTTGGTTTCTTTAGAGATTCGTCGGTTCCAATTCCCCCCCCTCTCAAGCTGACGAGTAGTTCGATGGTCCTATTTCTTGCAACCCACTAGCAGAGTTCTCCAGCCCCGCGACAGACCTTTTCTTTTTTTTAACCAAATTCCCCCCCCTCTTTCTGACCTATTCCTTTTTCCCGAGCTTACCCTTGTGGTTTTGTCGAAAACTCATAGTCCCATGTCCTTGTCATCTAATTCCTCCCCTTTGCAGAGAGTCCGACCCCCCCCCTTGGAATTCCCCCTCCCTCTTTTCTTAGACCTTTCGAAGGAGTGGTATTTTTGAAAACTTTCTCACCACTCTCACCCCCCCAGTCTAGGGATCCATTCAGGCTATCTTCACCTCTTGGAAGATTCCCCCCTTTAACCTCTCTTTTGATTATCTCGTCCATTGGGTCTCCTTTCATTACCAAGTTTGACCCTTTTTCAACTTCTCCCTCTTTTTCCCCAAGTTATTTTCCTTGGGTTTTTCTTTCAAATGCCGGTACTTCTAAAGAATCGATATCAAGTTTTCCCCCAAGCCTTTTTTTTCTTTTCCGTAGACGGAATACTCTTCTTCTTTCCTGCTTCTGACCGATCAGTTTGACAATTTTTGCGAAGTTTCTTCAGTCGGCTCTCGATGCACCATAATTTTTCTTTGTGCCCCCTTTTTCCAGGTTTTTTTTCATACTTCGCACTGGGAGTCTCTCCCCTGGTGTTTCCATCTCGTCCATCTTCCTTTGGGCTTAGAGCCCCTCAATCCTTTTTTATGGTCCTCCCTTCAGAGCTTCGACGATCCTCCCTTCTATTAGCCCCCCTTTCCCTTCCCCAGATTTTCTTCCTATCGGCTCCTCTTTTCCTTTTTTTAGACCTTTTTCAAATGCTCTGTCCGCTGTGCGCCCATCTTTTTTTTTCTTTTTTCATGCCCTGACGATCCGGTTTTTCTCGCTTCCCCCCCGGTTTCCAGGTCTCTTTATCACGCCCCTGACTTTTAGAAAGCTTTTTTTCTTTTCCTTTTCAGGGAACATCCCCCCCCCCCCCCCCCCCCTTGGTCTGCTCCTTTTTTTTTCTTGTTCCTTTTGGTTTTGGGCATGTCTCGGGGCCTTCTCAGCTTTTCTCCATTTCTTCCTAGTCTTGGCCTCCCACCTTCCCGTTCTTTCTGTTTCCCCCACGTCAAGAAGAGGGGGGTTTCCCTTCAGGTATCGCTCTCGTTTGGTTTTTTTTTAGCCTCTTCCCCTTTTTTTTGAATTCTCCAGATTTCTTGGTAGACCTTTTCTGTTTCTATCTTTAGCCGGGCTTTTCCAAATTTCCTTTTTTCAAGTGTCCTTCTTTCTTTTTTATCGGGCTCCAGGTTCTCGGTTTGCCGCCCCCTTTATACCCCCACGGTTGCATTAAATTTTTTTCTCCGCGTCTTTTGGAGGGCTTTTTTCCGGAATTAGCATTTTTCTTTCGGTTTGAGTTTTCTCTCCTTGGTTCCTTTCTTTTTTTTTTTTGGTTTCACTTACCTTTTTTATGAAATCCCGTTTCTAAGCTCCACAGAAGCGGTCTTTTTTCAGTTTTTTTCCAATCTCCTCTGACACCGGGTCCTCCCCCTCAGACGCCCCCCTTTTCGCTTTCTTTTTTTAGGAAAGTTTGCTTCCTTCCGGAAAGTTCTTTAGTTCCCCTGGAATCCGCTGAGTGTTCCCATTTCGGTTTCTCCCCCTTTATAGGACCCTTCACAAAAGACACAAAGCCCGCTCACTTCTTTCCGCATTTATTAGTTTTTTATATGTTTCCTCAGTTCTTTCTTCCCAAGGCCAATGCTATTTTGTTTTTTTTTTCTTTCTTTGTGGCACTTTTAGTTCCTCTTCCCTTCCTTTTTCACCTTTTATCAGATTTTGACTCCCTCCTCCTGATAAAGTGGAGCCCCCTGGTTGTTATCTTTTAACTATTCGGTTCTTTTGAAGTCTCCAGGCTTTCGTTTCAGTTGAGTTCTTTTTCTTTTCGAGTTTTGGACCCCCCTTTCATATGGTTCTTTTTTTTTTTTAGGTTATCCCCTTTTTTCCCCACTTCCCTTCTCCCCTTTCGTCGTCCTAACCCCCTTTATAAAGAGAAAGTTTTTTTCCCTTTTCTTATCCAAAAGCCATTTAGTTTCTCTCTTTTAGTCGGAATGCATTTATCTTTCTGTTTGCCTCTTCGTCGGAGTAGCCCCCTCCCTTCAGCGGGATATCCTTTCTCTTTCCCTCCTTTTTATGTTATAGTCGGAGGCTCCCCCGATTTTCCTCTGGAATTCCTGAAAGAGACCCCCTTTTTTTCCTTAATGTGCCGGTGCTTTTGCAGATTCTTTTTTTCCAAACCTTCCTTTTTTTTTGACCAAGTTCCTCTTGTGTTCCTTCTCCCCTTTGAGTACCCTCTCCCTTGAAATCCGCGGGCAGACTTCCCCCTCTCCTCCCGTTTTTTTTTTTGTTTTCTCTAGACTTTCTCCCTTGGAATTTCCCTTTTTCTTCTTTATCGGGAACAGACCCACATCTCCCTTGTCAACGGCCCCCTCTTTCGGTTTTTTTTTTTCAAAGCAAACCTGGCCAACGCCCTTTTTCCTTCCCAACTCTCTTTTCGCTCCTTTTCCCTATAAAAAGTAGCCCCTTCTCTTCCTCCGAATGAGCCCTTCTCTACGGAACTTTGTAGCCCCCTTTTTTTTTTGTTTTTCACGCCGTTTTCCCCAGTTTCCCCCCCCAAGAGATTCCCTTTCCGTCCCTTACCAGAGTTCTTAAGTTCCTAATACTCTTTGATTTTCCCCCATGACGAACCTTTCTTTACGTCCATTTTCCTCTCCTACTTCAATTTCTCATGGGATTCCCCTAAATACCCTATCTTCTTTCATTTTCCCCCAGACTTCCCCCCTTTTTCTCCCTGCCCCCCTCTCTGAACTCCCGAAAGTCCCCCTCAATTTTTTCCCATCAAACGAGGTCTCCCCGACAGAAGCAGCCTCACGTAACCCAAATCCCTTCCCTAATGTCACCCCCTCAAGGTTTTTTTTCTCTCCAAGGAGGGTAGACTACCTCCTGCATAACAGCTATCACCTTGAACCCGCTTTAATAAAAGCCCCTTGTGTCCCAAGGGTGACCCCCCCATCCCTACAACCCTTGACCTCTCCTTTTTAGTCTCCTCTCCTTAGCTCTTACACCTCAACTCGTTCTCAAAGGTCTGAGAGGTTTAGGTTCTGTTTGATGCCCTTTATGGAGCTTTGCGCCTGGGGACTCCCCGCGCCCGTTAGGAAACTGGTTTTGCTACTTCCCGATCTGAGTCCCCCCCCTTTTTTAATTAAGGTTCTCCTCCCTCAGCCACTCTCCCCCAGAGCTTTTAATTTTTCTGTCCTCGTTTTTCGGAAATGTTTCCCCAGCTCCTTACCCTTTTCACCAATCCCCCTCTTCTTGTAGACTTTGGTTTATGCAGAACGCCTCTTGGCTTTCCCCCTTTTTCACCCCCCATGGAAACCGCCCTCATCACTCCCCCCTCTTTGCTCAAGCCCTAACACCCCCCCCCTTGCTTTTCCCCCCTAAAATCGCGCCCTAGAGCCTTTCGAAGCCAACTTGGCCTACGGCCCCTTTTCTTTAAGTCCCTCTTGTCCCCCCGCCCCCCAGGCTCCCTGCCCTCCGAGAAACACTTTTTTTTCCCAGGCCCCCTTGTACTCTTGAGAGCCCTCCATTCCTTCCCCCAACCCCTCTCCAACTCTTCTCATACTCGACACCATGGAGCTCCCCGTTTCGCCTAAGCCAACCGCTCAAGGGCGCCATTTTAGACCTTTTTTCCCGAGGCTTCCCCCTTCCCCTCCCCCCTTCACCCTTTTCCCCTAATCCTGGTTCGGACACCCCCCCCTGAGGAAACTTTCTTCCTCCCCTTCATGATTGTTTTCCCAAGAGCCCAAGTCGATCCTTTTTCACAAACCTTCCCCGACGCCACCTGGCTATTTCCTTTCGGTTTGCACAAGTTTTTGCCGGCCCAATCTTTTTATTGGCGACGCTTGATTCATTTTATCCCTCCCCGCCTCTCTCCTTGGTGACTCTGTCCACTCCCCCCCCCTCCCACCCCCCCAAGTCTCTTTGGAGTAAAACCCCTGTGAGACGACCCCTTCTATGCCCATTTTTTTGAACCCCCCCCTCCCCTAGACTCCTCTCTTCCTCCCTCTTGGCCTCCTCACTGCTTTCTAGTCGCATCCTGGTAATCCAGACCGCCGGGCTTTGGAAGATCCCCCTGCCCCCTTGCATAGCGCCCGTCGCCCAGTCCCCCCCCCCCAGGATGGGTCGTCCGTGGTTCTTTGAAACACCGAAAGTGCAGCTATGCAAATTATTCCCCCTCCCCCGGCTGCAACACCGCCCTCTGCAGTGTGCCCACCCCGATCTCAGTAGAATACGTTCACCCAGGGTATCCTTTTTGTCGTTCCTAGGCCCCCAAACAGATTCCCCCCTCCTTCGAAGACCGCCCCCGGTTGAAGCGTTCTCCCCTACCGTACAATCCCCTCCCCTTCTTCCTCTCTTTTTCTAAGTTCTTTCTTAAGTGGCGGCCTTTCCGTCTTCCCGTCTCCCTAGTCTACCGTTCTACACCAATGGCCTCTGTGTCACAGGTTCTCCCAATTTACGCTGGTCCATACCTCCCTGTTGTGAGACGAACCCAAGACTCCATCTTAAAGTCTATGCTTCCACTTTGTGTGCCTTGGTTTCCGAGTAGTACCCCTAGATCCCCCCCCATCCTTAAACACCTTACTTTTCGAAGAAACTATGGGCGAAATCACTTTCTGGTTTTAATTTTCCCCGTGCCCAAGGCAACTTTTTTTTTAAGGATTCTCCTGTTTTTTGAACTTTGGGATCTTCAGGAGTCTTTTCCGGGTTCTTTTGTCGGTCTTATCACATCATAGGATATATCATCTTTTCTAGGGGAGATTATCCCTTCCCAATTTTTCCTTTTGGTCTGGTTTTTTTTTTTCCCAAGTCTCCTTTCCCTCTTTAGTGTCCCCTAATCCTTCCCAGGTGTAGTTTTTCCCCTTGTTCCCTCCATCCCTTTTTCCTTCCTTTTTCTCGATGACGGTATTCGTCTTTCTCCTTTTCTTTCTGAGATGTTTTTTTTCCCTAGTTTTCTTTTTCGCGGCGGCCCCCTTTGTTTAGCTCAATTTCTTCTCTAGGAGGTTCTTTTCCCTCCGAGTTTCCCAGTTTCCTTAGTCAACTTAAATCCCTTTTCTCTTTCTTCAAGAAGAAAGTTTCCCAACGATGTTCTTCGGGCCACCGGGTCTTACTCACGTTCTCTTTTTCTTTTGACTCCTCCTCTTTCGTTACCGAGTTCCTTTTTTCTCTTCTGGATGATTTTTTATTTTTCTCATAGGTCTTCCAGCCTTGTAACCCCCCCTCAGCGGGTTTCTACCTTTAAGGTCTCTGTTTTTTTCAAGTTTATTGTGTACGTTTACCATTTTCTTCTTTATCTGTCGCCGTTCCCTCTTGTCTCTTCGCAAGCTTCTACCGTTGCTGTCTTACTTTTGGTCTCTTTTGGAATTTCCTTAGGCTCCTTCCTTCGGGGTCTTTTTACTCTGCTGTTTCTCTTTTGATGCCACCTTTCCAGTTTTTTCTTTTCTAACAGGTGGAATCAGGAGTTAGTCTCCTTTTTTTTGGGATCCTTTTTTTTTTGCCTGCGTAAAAGAGAGGATGCGGTGAGGGCGCTTTTTTCCCGCGCTTTGGGAGGCCTCTGGATTCCTGTATTTCTTCTGCAAAATTTTTTCCCTTCCCCACTTTTCCCTTCCCTTTATCCCACTCTTTCTTACGCGTTTTTTCGTCGTCGTCCCCGCAGGAGCAGGACACCTTTTCGGGCAAACTAATCCTCCTCTAATTCTTTTTTCAGAAGATCGGTCTCCTCTTTCTTCTTTTTGACAAGTTTTCCTCTATTTTCCTTGGCTTTTCTCTTGTAATCTGTACCAAAATATCTCGTCTTTTTCGTGGCTTCCAGGTTATCTTTGTCCTTTTTCCACGAAGGTCATCCCATCGACCCTCCATACAGGTTATCTATAGACACCTTTTGGATTCGGGTGATATTCTTTCTCCTAGACTTCCAGTTGCAAGTAATTCTTGCATTCTTTGTGTTTTTTGGGGTCTCATGTCCCCGTGAAGCGTTCTCTTCTTCTTGGTCCCTATATTTTCTTTTTTCTTTACCAGAGGTCCCTCCTTTTCGGGCCCCCCTTTTCTCCCCTCTCAAGAGCTTTTTTGGACCCTCCGGGGCTGGCTTTTTTTTGGACGCCTCTTTTTTTCCCCATCTTTTTTCTTTCCTTTTTTTTTTATGTGTCTTCTATTCTACCTGGCCTCCTCCCGAACAGAATTGGTTTTTTGCTTTATTTAGTGTATCATGTTTTTTTTTTCTTTCAAACGAGTATTTCCCCTTCTTGTTCTCAGCAAGCTTCCCTCAGCCTGTCGGGACATTGTTCCTCCAAGCCCCTGATCGAGTGCCTTTTCCTCTGTCATCTTAGTCGGATCCCTTTTCCATGATTTTCCTTCTTAAAAATAAGGCTCCCCCCCTGCAGAACGGCATTAGTCCTGTGCTAAGTTCGTTTAGTTTTTCTTTTTCCATTCATCTTGTCGAGTCCGTCCCAGCAGCCTTCGAGGGGGACATTTCCTGGAGGTGGAGGTGGTGCCTTCATCTTCTTTTTTCTTTTTTCCCTCAAGTACGCAATTCGTCTCTATCCAACAGATTCTTGTTTAGTTTCTTTTTCCTTGAGGCAAATCCCTTTTTCCCGGAGACTCAGCTTTTTCCTTTAATTATCTTCTCTCTATTCTCTCTTTGAGAGTATCTCTTTTCCTTCCTTTTTTGGAATCGTACGCGTCCCCCAGTTCTTGTGATACGTTCCCGACCCCCTCCTCCCTGGGGTACCCTTTGAAGTGTCCGGGTGTGCTCACCTTTTCTTAAAACTCCCCCTTCCCTTTGAACATGTTTTTTTGAAGCTTCTTTTGCCTCATCCGCTCCCCCCCTCGCTAGCCACCCCCCTTGCGACTCTACTCCCTTTCTTCGCTTCTCGTGATTCCGCTTGACAAATCCCCCCCTTTCGAGCTCATCCTCTCGGAGAATCTCCTTATGGTCACTTGCTCGCCCTCCCTTTCTCTTTCTCTGGTGAATAATCCACTTTTTTAACTCCTTTCTTTGACTCTCCATAACTATTAACCGGTGCGCTCTTCACATCTATTTTCCCCCCCTCCACACATCATTTTCCCCCTGGTCCCCCCCCCCAAAATCTTTTCCCCTCCTGAAGCCAGCCCCTTTCCCAAAGCCTCTTTCTCTTCCACCATTTGGTCCCTTTGAAACCTTTTTTCTTTTGAAACCCTCCGATCTACATTTTTTCCCATCCACTTTCCTCCACTCATCACCGCCCCTTGTGACTCCTTACCCCCCCCCACCTTCCTCACTGAAAGAATGTTTTTGTCATTCCCACGCCTAGATCACCCCCCCCCTAAAAACCTTCTTCCCCCCCAAGTTTTTTCTTCGGTCTTGGGTATTAACTTCTTGGTCCGATACCTTTTTTGGTACATCTAAAACCATTTCCTCCTATTGGAGGCAAACGTGAAATAGGTTCCCCCTTGAGAGATCCATTTTTTCTGTAGAGAAAATTTTCACGATCTTCCATGCCCTCGCGGCGTGAGCTTTTCCGGTCTAGGTTTTTCCTTTCTGAAGAATGTTCTAGGCCAGTTAAGTTCCTTCACTTTACGCTCCTCTCTCAGGTCTTGCGTACGTCCGTCTGTTATTTCCGACTCATTTTGGCATAGCCCTTACAAGAACTGCTCTTGGCAGTGAAAGGCTCCATAGAATTCTTTTGAACTTCGCATTCCTCCCTTCGAGCCACCCTCCATCGCGACTACTGCCCCTCCATTTTCCCCGGGTTAGTACCGGCGGCACTTTACAGTCCCCCCCTGGTAGATCTTTTAGCCCAACGACGCCTCCAGCTGGGCTTACAAATTCTTCATTCTCCCTTCCTCTCCTTCGCCCCAATGCCTTCAACCCCCCTGAATACGCGGAAATTTTTTTTCCCTCTTCACCATCCCCTCCGAGAACTCTTTCATTCTCTCCTTTAAGGACACCCCGATTTGAAACTCCCCCCCGCCTTGCCCCCCTCTCATTTTAAAACCAGATGATGTAACGCCAGGTTATCTGACCATTCCCACCCTCTCCTAGGCCCCCCATTCATACTCTCCCGATTTTCTCGTTCCTTTCTTCCCCACCCTTTTTTACAACTTCCCCCTCCTTTTTTGCGAATGCGGGACTTTCGATACGTTTCCCCTCGCCGTAAAAGTTTATCCATTTCCCCCCCTCCTCGCGCGCTCCCTTGAAGAGGTGTTTTAGAAAATCTCACTTTTCTCATCCGAGTCGACCCGTCCCATAGAGACGATCGGAAGACTTTTAGCGAACTTCTCGGTCAGCTGCGATCTTTGGTTATGACCCCCCTTCCTTTTTTCCCAACGGCGGACCTGCGCCTGCCCACTTTTTCTGGGACTCTACTTTCGTGAAACACAAAGAATTCTTCTCGATGAGCAGGAATCAAACCCGCCTTCGCCAATTGGCAGGTTCTTTGCCTGTATCTCCTCCACTTTGCTTCAGGCTCCATCCCTAGACCCCGAACTTCTCACTTTCCCACCTTTTTCCCCTCCTCTTATACACGTCATTCCTCTTCCCGCATGACTTGCCCCCTTCCCTCTTCTTGGTTTCTCAGACCTTCGTCGTTTTCTTTCTGCTGATCTTTCCCAATGGTGTTACCTCTTTTATACTTTTGATCCTTTTCGAAGTTCGCTGACCGGCAAATTACCCCGATCGGGCTCCCCCTATGGGTAACCTCCATTTTAATCCTACCTTTTTGGGGCGCGGGATCTCCCCCCTCCAAGGGTTAGCTTGATAGGAAAATCGCTGAAATGGTTATATAACTCTATTTCTTAAAATGTGATGTCCCAACATGGTCCCCAGCCCCTTCCCCAAAATCTCACGAATTAGATCCCGGTTTTATCAAGCGAAGTCTGAGTGGACTTTCGATCGGTCATTTTCTGGAAAATTGGTGTTTTCTTATGACGTCCTCATTTCTCATGGGCCTATGGCACCTCCAGTCGTTAGAAAATTTTGCTTTTCTCGGAATATCGATACATTAAGGGCTCTTTCCTTTTCTTTGGATGTGTGCATCGCCTGAATCCGGTTAGCATTGCGATGATCATACGCAGGATGGGTTTTACGGTCGAAAAATCCCTGTCTTGTGAAGGTGGTCCTAGGCCGCAACCGGTCCACTGAGGGCATTTTATCCCCTGGCGGCGTATCCCTCCGCTGAGGATGCGTTTTCTGATTTTGTTCCCATCTGTCTGCCATTTCGCCTTTGACGGGTAGTCTCTTATTTCTCTTCAGTAGCGGTCTTTCTCATATTCGTGTGGGCTTTGGTCGACCGCTCGCTTGGGGTGCTTTGTTCTGCTCGGTAAGGTTAAAGGCAGGACGAAGGTGAGCCCCCAAAAGACTTCATTCTGGGTCACCCTTTCCCCCCTTGGTTAGTTTCCCCTAGAGGTCCTTTCGTTCGGGCGTCGGTTGCTTTTTGGGCGAGCGAATAATTCAAGGTGGGGAAATATTTTTTAAAGAATGCTGTCCCCCTTTTCCTTCACTTTGCCGACCCCCCATTTCAGGCGGTTCCTTTGTGCTAGAATAGGGGTGTACAAGTAATTCTTCGACCGTTCTATGCTTCCCTTTTCGCCTGCGTCTGTTGGTCCCCTTTTGCGTATGCGTCTCGCCGGTGACTGTTGGCTAATTTCTAAGTCGTTTAAACCCCCGCTTTTTACCTGTTATATGCGGGGTTCCCTCCGGGCTCCAGGTTTAAGAAATTGCGCCAAGTAACTGAATTATTTGCGTCGCGCTCTTTCGCTTGAGCGATTTCGACTTCGGCCGGCCCCCCCCGAGTGGTAGAGGTTTGGGCGCGTTTCTACTGCCGTTGTCGAGGCTTTCGGTGGAATTGACCTTCGGCCACTCCAGGGGACGTCGTTCGCAGCGGCCTCACCGAAGCAGTACGGCCAGGTTGTGACTTGACTACCCTTGGCTGCGGAACCCACGGTTTCTCTTCCCCCCTTCCCCGGCCGAATTCGCACTCTTACGGAGAGCGTGTGGCGGAAGAACCAGGACTTCTCTGGCTCGCGCTCTTCGATGGAAATCCCCCCCGACTTCCACTCCGGGACCGGGCTTCCCCTTCCCGGGGAGAGGTTGACCATCTCGGGCCCTCCGAGTCAGTCCCATCCTACCGCCCACCGTCAGCTTCCCTGAACGCAGGGTTGGTCGCATAGATTGACGTGTATCCCTCCTTCCCGATGCACGGCCCTAAAGGAGGATTTATTCTTGTGGGTTTTCGCCTGTTCCCAGATATGGGCGGTGATGTTTTCCTCGGCTGGGTCAAACATGTAATTCCTCTCTGCGATTTTTCCCTTTTTTTTCCCCCGAGAACGCCTAGAACACTTCTCTGGGTTCTGTACGATCACGAGGCGTTTTTCTGCAAGGGGCTGGCGTCGCTCTGCCTAGTTGATGCTTTTCCTTCTTTTGTGTATACCCCCTCGCACCCTAACCGACCCTTATGAATGTACTCTCTGTATAATAGTCACCCCCCTTGTTGAAATGAAACCCTTTTATTAACTAGGCCTTCCAGAGGCAAGCTGGTTTCTCCCTTTCTTAATGTTTTTCCTTTTTCCACACTGATATTCGTTCCCCTTTTTCTCAGGATGAGGATATGTCAACCTCTAATTCCTCTCTTTAGAATTGGAATGTTTTCGTCGTAGCTCCTGATTCCGTTCCTCATCCTCGCGGACCCCCTTTGTTGCATTTTTTTATGGTCTGTCGGATTCTCCCCTCCCGAAGTGTATCCTCTATTACCCTCCATCACCCAACGAGCGGGGCGTATGTTCACCACAGGTCTTAGACGTTTTCCGTGGTGAAGGTTTGTCTTTTCCGTGCCGCACAACCCGCCTTTCTCCTTTTGTGTCCCTTAGATTCTTGGAAGTATGGGGGTCGGTTCCGTTGAGACCTCACTTGGGCGCGTACTTTTTCTACTCAGGCTGAAGCGCGGCAATCCCTTGTTTGTTTTTGCTAGAAGGTGCCTTTCTCCTTTCTCTTTTTACGCTTTTTTTTTTCCTACTTTTTGGTTTTTTCCAAGCAAAATCCTTTCCCCTCCCCTCAAACCTTCCCCCTTCGCAGTTCTTTGCTGGCACTCAAAAGACCTCTCTTTTCACGGCCACGTAGACCGTGTTTCCAATCACCCGCTCGGTTGCTGCCTCGTTGTTCTTTACCACTTTTTTCAGTCGCCGTAGTTTTTTCTGACGAGTCCCCCTACTCCTTGACAAACTTGATAATGCCTTACCGGGCTGCGCTGATCCGACGCCGACGACGCTGCACCCCCCGCCTGCGTTCCCGACGCTGCTCCTTTTTTGCAGCATCGGTATTCTTTGAGAATCTCTGTTATTTTGCGTGCTCCCATCCCGAGCATGAGGCCAGTCTTCTGGATTCTCATCCGTCTTTGCTCCCACGGTTTTTCATTCAAACGACATTTCCTATTACACTTTTCACTCCTATAGGGCAATTTCCTCCAAACCCCGATTCCGGTGCGAGAGTGCATGAAATCTATGACACAAAGAACTGAATCCATCCCTTCATCTTCGTCCAAGACTACGAAATTCCCTTGATGACGCCAAAGCCCCTTTCTCAGGTACACTGCAGTGGTCGCAGACCGTTTCACGACGATGGTATACGACTCCAAATAGGGACATTGTCCCCCCTCGAGTCCTCCCCACCCCCCCATATCGTGTCCTCGGACCACACCACAAAGAAATTTTCCCCCATAAGACTGGTCCTGTTCCCCGTTCAGGAGATGAAAGCCTCCCTCCCCAGAATCACAACATCTAGACTACGTGCTGTAGGGTAGGTATTTATGTGATGAACGTTGGGTAAAGATATTCATTTTAACAGGGCCTTTTTCCCCCAACCCTTTCCGCGGCTCTGAGGCCCAAGGTTGGTCTTCCCCTTAGAGAGAGAGCTTCCTATGGAGTTCTGTGCGTGCTTCATAAAGATATCATTAAAGATCGTGAGTTTCTAAGTTAGTCTTTGAAATTCCTACCTTTATTGAAAGTGTTTTCTCTGAATTCGATTAATAGTAGTACCGAGGACCTTTATTAGGTTTCCCAGGCCAGGATGCTCCGGAAGTACCCTGAGTGAAGATTCCCTTTGGTCAAGGCCACCGCAACTGCAGACCCCCACGGGAGAACGCTGCCTCCCTACGACCACGCGATGGGACCTGCGTGCCCCCGACAATCTTCCCACCCGCACCGCCCGCCTCCCGACCTCCCCCTCCCTGTGGCCTTTTCCCCCCAACGGGTCGATTGTGCGGCACCCTGCGTACATCAACACTGGAGTCTGATATGCAGCCCCCGAACAGCTGGGCGTCCCCCAGGCCCCGATCCGCCGGGCTCCCGAGAAATAGCACCTTTGCAACAGCTCCCCCGATCGACAGGGCCAGGGGCCACACCCTCCGCGGCGACAACTCAGCAAACCGCTCGGCGCAGATAATCCTTCATGGTATACGGACCCCCCTGAGGCTGGGTCCGACAAATCGCCTCACTCACCACCCTAAACCCGCCCACCCATGAAAGGGTCTGCCCCCAGCTGAGGAATGTTAGGTTAGCCAGTTTCCATTTTCAATAGGCTCCAGCCCACAACGTATTCCATTCTTTAAGCGCCCCCCAGGACCTTCACGAAGCCAGACCGCCGAGGCTGGCGCCACACCGTGGGCCTCTGACCCAGGTGACAATCCGCGCCGTGGAGACTGCCCGGGGCGTTTCTTCGCGATCCGTCCTTCTAGAGACCGGTGAATCCGTCCCCCCGCGAACCCACCCCAAAAAAGAGAGCGATTGGCGAAAAAGGCAAAGAAGGGAGATCGAACCCCGCGAAGGAAGATCACGCCCCTCTGCGACCTCCCAACCATAGCGCCGAGGCGCTAGTGGCCCCTCGAAAATCCCAGCCTATCACTCCCTCAGAGGGGTTTTCCCTCGGCGATCCCCGCCGCCACGGAGGGGCACCTGAAGAGCCCCCAAGTGGCCGCGGATAAAAAAGTCAACCCACTGCAATGATCAGGGGGATTTTGGCAGCCCCCCTTTGCCACCACTCAGAGGACTCTACCGAGATTATGAGCAAAATTCCCGTAGGACGGTTCGAACG
>Ga0179593_1360888_pt1 | contig 39134 bp, 38 predicted proteins | sample CZODoug2_1_08_16_FD_185931 | JGI IMG/M metagenome (GOLD analysis project Ga0179593, IMG submission 185931) | Vadose zone soil fungal communities from Angelo Coast Range Reserve, California, USA - CZODoug2_1_08_16fungal (PacBio error correction) | ecosystem: Environmental > Terrestrial > Soil >... | reverse complement strand
CTCATGCCGAACCCTAGTCCCGAGACCAGTTTAGCTCTTCCGCCTTCGACGTGGGTTATCTTCGAGCCTTGAGGTAGACCCCCCTTCTCGATCTGCTGCGTCCCTCACGTCGACGCATAATTCTTTCTTATCGGATCCTTCTGTGCTCTTGCGTTCCCCTCTCCCCGGTAGGTTAGCCCTTTTAACGTCGCTCTGGTCCATGTTCTGCTTTTTCTATCTGGTTCGTTGACCCCTTCAAAAATGATCCCTCGCGCAAAATCGTGCATACGTTTCTCCCATTTCTTTGTTCATTCGACCGCCCGATAGGCTCTCGAAGCCCGCTCTTTTCTTTTGATTAATCTCCGAGAACGGCTCCGTAGAATTTTTTCCCGCGTTTTTTTGCCCGGGCCGAAAGCTCTTGCCGTCTGAAGAGATGTGAGTTCACATTTTTTAAGTCCAGTCCTGCGCGGGTTGTTATTCTTTCAATCCCCCGGGGTCTGACGCTAATGGTTCGTCTGCTTTCCCGAATTTCTCAGATATGTGCATTTAGTGAAATGCATTTCTTTCCCTTGTTCTCCCTAATATCTTCTTGGTGATAGCTAATGCTCATGCGAGCGTTGTTTTCATGACTGCCGGCAGGAAAGAGTTCTTCTTCTCCCCCTCTCAGGGCGCGTCTACGTTCTCTATCTGGAGAAAGGAAGTCGACGAGTGAAGGCGGTTCTGGTCCGTAGCGCATAGTCCCCTGCAATATGGAGTACTTCTACTCCGCTAAGCTTTGATGATATTTTAGCTGCGTTAAGTCGCTTGCCGGCATCGTTGCTAAGATTGGGATACTTTCGCTGAACCCCTCAGGCTATCCGCGGTTCCTTTTGATCCCTCTTGGCGACGAATATCCCCTTGATGCTTCCTCCTCTTCTTCCTAGCTTTGAGAGTGATCAGAGTCCCCGCGTCAGACAGCGACCGGAGCCCAAGTGGCCATTTTTCCTCTTTCTCCTGCTCCATTGGGCCCTCCCCCCTCTCCTCGATTTTCAGATCGCGATCTTTATCGTGTTTAGTAGCCTACTTCTCTGCAATTGAATGAATTCCGGCTCCTCCCTCGCGCCAAATGCCTTCTCTTGATGGTAGCTCATCAGATTTTTTGCGTCATCCTTCAATGGCGCAACAGTCTTGTCTATTTCCCGGTGTCCCCCTGGCTTGAAACGGAGACGCTTTCCCTCCCGGACGATCTCGTCTTCGCCAAGAGTAGTCGCGTCTGGCGTGTACCGGAGCTCGGCCTTTGAATCTTCCCTCCTTTCGCGGAAGGCCTCTTGTACTTTTCCCCCGGAGGTCAAAATTCGCACCTGATTCCTTCCTCCAGGCCGAACCGCTCCCCTACTTTCTTTCCTTTCCCTTCGTCCCAGAAAAAAGTCCAGCCTCGTCGGAGATGATTGCGTCTGTGCTGCTGGCGCCTGTCGCTGCCTAATTCAAGCACGGGCCGTCACCTTTCGACAAATAGATGATTGGAGGTTTCTTTTCTTTTCATCTCCAACTCAGCTCCCTAAAACTCCCTAAGCGGCAGCGCCTTACAATTGACTACTTTATACCCTTATCTCCATCCCCCCCCCTCTTCGATCCCGAAGATGACGGTCCTCAATCGTCAGGCGCCTGCAAATCTCGAGTCTGTTTCCTGACAGGACGTAAGCCCCTTCAGCATTTCCCCGTTTTCTTCCCCCTGGCGCCCTCCTAATCTCGTTTGGGAACAATGCCTGTCTCCGGAAGTCGTGCTCGACTGTCTCTCCCTTCCCTTCCCCTTATCTTCTCCCCTCCTTCAATTACTGAACTTGCGTTTCCAAGGGAGTCACGGCGATCATGTTCAAGGTCAATTGACCAGAACGAAACAGGCCTCCTTTGCTTATTCGCGCCCCTTTTCGTTAGAAGACCTGGCATTTGCATGTTTGCTCAACCGGGTCTTGACGTTACAAGCTCTTTTGCGCGTTTCTAGAAAGCCTCATTGGCCTCTCGTTCTCTCCCCATTCTGCCTTTCCATCATATCCCGATTTCTGACCGCGCTCTACTCCGCTTTTTCCTCCCGGATATCTACGATTGCCCGACCAAGGGTTCCCCCCTCTTGCGGACCTGTCACCGTCTGAAGTTCTATGGTACCTGTTCCAATCATGTGTCCAGGACCTTTCTTGATTTCCTTTTCAACCGCGGCCTTTTTTTTGACTCCTCCCCTGAGGGGATTTCGGCTAGATCCATTTTTTTTGTTTTTTCCGAGAGATATAGCAGCACCTGGACCCCAGTTTTATCCTGTTTGTCACGATACTTGTCCATGGCCAACTCTTCGCAAATTAGTCGTCCCCCCATGGGCATGCGATTTTTCCTTGCCCCCTCTTCTGCCCTGGGAGTTTTTGGATATTTGGGCTTCTGGGTGCCCTCCCTTTTGGCGCGTTCGATAGGAGATTTCACCTATGAAAGATCTCTTGTCGTTCTATGATGCGGCCCGTCCCCCAATTGCGGACGAGCTCGGAAGTATACCCTTCTATCTTGGCTGTCGAAGTTCGTTTGTTTCTTCCACTCCCGTTTGCTTCCTAAAGGAATAAATGTTTTCCGCAAGGGGCAGCGCAGGATTGTCCACTGGCGCAACTCGCGTTTTTTTTTGCAGCCCCCACCCCCTAGCTTCGCTCTTTCTTCTTCCCTGCGCACGTTAACGGATTACTTTGTCTCCACCGGCCGAGGCTCTTGACGAGCAAGACCTAGCAGGGCTTACAGGCCGCTACCCTTCTTCCTTCCCCTTCGACATCGACGCCAGAGGTGATCTTGGAGTTCCTCCTTTCCTTTTCTACCCCTTTATCTCCCGTATTTCCTTGGGCGTACTCTTATTCTTCAACCCTGCTGGCGAGAGGTGTTTATGGTCATAGATCATCGCCTATTAAGCTAGTTTCCCGTTGATAGACGAGGCGTTTGCGCTCGAGAGTTTTCCTCGATTCACCGCCCCCTTGTCGCGAACGTCCCGCCCTTCCTTTTCGCAGCTCTCCGTGCCCGCATTCCCCCCTGTTGTGTCGCGCGTCGCTCTTTTTGGCGAGTCCATCTCTCTCGGCTGCGGCGTTCGCCCCCTATCACGCGCGGCTCAGGATAGGTCCTCTTCTATCTGTCAGTCTTTCACGGCCGCGTCACTTCCTATGCCTTTTTCCGGTCCCAGTTAGAGGGACCCCTCTATTGCCTCATCTCTCGACTAGGGCGCCCTGGAGTCGTTATTTCAGTTTGAGGGTCACATACTTCTTTTCCTTCCCCTTTTATTGCTCTTCATCTCTACGGGCCGTTGAGCATTTTTTTGCGCTTTCCCTCTGATTAGTCCCCTGAGCTGTTTGAGTCATTGCGCGATGCGCGCGCCTGAGAGCGCAGTGTTCAGTCATCCGAGACTTCTTCTCCTGCCCGAAGCAAAGTCTCTCCGTCTATTATTCTTCCCTTTCATCTGATCCCTTGTCGGTAGCCATGGAGATTTCGGGCCCCGTCACCCAAAGCTGTGCGCTTCTCGGCGTCTCGTCGTTTTTTTCCCCTTATTTTCCTCCTTCAGGCCTCTCTCATACGAAGTCTTTTTCTCGAGACCTCAAGCACGTAATTCTCTCCAACCTCTTCCCGAGACGATGTCCCGAGAGCGAAATGATTGCTGCCCTGGAGTTCTCTCTGATCGCAAGCGCCCGGCCGTAGGCGTCGCCGCGCTCGAGACAAACTGAGCCTCCCCCCTGCAATCGGACCCTGCCGGCCGCGACTCTTCTTCCCCTACCCGATTTCACGCTCCCTACCCTTGATCTGCTTCCGCCGTCTCTTCTCGACGGGACTGCCCACTGTGAGCGGGGCGCACGCCTCCTCTTCCCCCTCCCTCTTTTTCCAATACGCCCTAAGCATGCGGTCTTTCGCCCGTGATGCGGGGCCCCTGAGGCTTCTCTGCCCATGCATTATCAGTGAAGACGTTTGGATCTCCCTCTGACCTCGTCAAGACCCACGACCCTGTTTTTTCCCCCGCTATTCTTTTCCAGACCGGTTTATTAATCATGACACCTTCCGCCTTAAGAATGAAGCGAAGATTGATCGTCGTTCAGACGTTATGGACTACATTGGAGTCTCCTTCAGCTTAGAGTGCCGGAATTTTCCCACGCCTTTCTCCGGACGCCTCTGATCCCCCCTCCTCCGCTTCTTTCCTCGGCAGAATATGCTTATCTCCGGACTTCCTGTGTCGACGGGGCACATGTTGCGACTCACGATTTTTGCTCTTATCATTTTAAGTAGGTATACCCCTATCCCCCTCTCTAGCGACTTCAAGGGCTTACCGCCAGCGGTCAACGCCCCCGCAATCTTTAACACGCTGTTTGATTTCGTTGACGGTCGCGGGCTTTTCCTCACGCGAGGTCCTCGGCTGATAGAAGACTCATTTTTTTTGCTTCATCCTCTCTTTCCCCCCCCCTCCCGGGCTGAGCAATGATCTATCTATTTTACTCCCCTCCTTCTAGATAATCCGAAGAGTTGCGTGGAACCAGCGCGATGACGCCGTCGTTTGGTACTTTCTTCCGATGCATTGGTCTCGCGCTCGCCCTCTTTCCCTCGCGACTTCGACCGAGCATTATGCTGGGAACCACTTTCTGTGTTCAGTGCGAGGGGTCTTGCCTGAAACGTTCTCTGGGCTCAGGTCTTGATCTATTGTTCTCTCTCTTCGTCAAATTCCCAAATCCTTGTTCCCACCAACTTTGCCCGGAGAGACGGCCTGCTTTAGGATAAAAGATTGCGACCTTTTTGAAGTTCGCCATGCTAGCCTTAAAGATGTTCCCCCGGCACGGAGAGGATGTGTACCTTCTTGCTTGTCTCCGGTTGTTGACCGTGCTCCGATCTGTCTTCCTTCTTAACGGCGGCTGGTGTTCTTTTCTTTCAATAAAGGGTTTGAAAAAAGGTTAGAGGTACTTGACCTTCCTTCCTCTAAGAGACCGGATCCTTTCAGTGCTAATACTTGCCCCTTCTAGCTTAGGCCTCCCGCCCTACCTTCCCTTTTCCCCTATCGCGGAATTTTCTTGCTAGGTTTGGTCATGAAATCCGGACGCGGTCCCCAACCATGGCTTCTCGAGCACTCGTTCGCCCTGGCTGCGAGATCTTCTCTGGGCAATCGGCGGTGAACTATTACGCTCGTGTGAGCGAAGATGCAGCTATCGTTGCCGCGATCCTTGATAGGCGGTCCTAGAGTCTTCAGACGGACGATTTTCCTGGCCGCCCTTTTCCCCCCCTTCTCCGATTAGAGCAGTTTGGTCTTCTGATGTCACTCTTCGCTACCTTCCCTTGTTGATCCGTTGATTTCGATCGTACACGATCCTTTCGGCGAGCCGTGCTGGATGGCCTCTTTTTCCCCCTTGGTGAACACGCGAGACTTTCTGATCCCTGTGCACCCGCCAGATTGTACTGTCTTAATCAAGACAGATACTGATCTCGCGATAGACGTTTTATCGGGCTGGAGCTTCTATCGCTTATCTCTCTCTCTCACACATGCGCTTTCTTTCTAGCCTTTTCGCGCAACTTCCCTCGCTGTCTAACGCTCATCAGATGGATTGCTTTTTTGCAACGTCCGATTGTCCCTGCCCGCACGATCCCAGTGCCTTAGAAAGATTACCTCGGACGATCTAGGCCCCGTTCCTCCGTAGGTTTGACTTCTGGCTTCTGGAGCTACTTCTGGCTCGTATCCGCGGGCTAATTGTTTTAAAGAGGCTGACCATTCGCACTAGGTGCTTCCCCTATCCCGGGAAGCAGAGAATTTTGTCCCTTAGGTTTAGAACCTCGGATTGATGGATTTCCACACAGCTCAGCGCCTACTTCTACGGGTGATTGCCTTTCCTTCGCCGGTCCCTATCTTAGTCGATCAAGGACGCTTTTGATTTCTCCCCAGATGCTTCATTTTGAGTCGGCTTCGGCCCCCCGCAACCCCCGGTCCTCCTAGATCCTCTCTATGTTCTTTATGGCGATCTATCCAAGTTCCAAGCCCGGATAGCAAGCGCTCTCCCTTAATGCCCCCCCCGAGTGCGTTTGGTGACTTCCGATGTCGTCATCGTGGGACTCTCCCTCTCCCCACGAGCCCTGTCGGCGGTAGGCAATGTCGCCCGCCCCCGACTATAGGTTTTAATATTGAAGTCTTGCTCGGCCTCGCCCTTCGGACGGATATTCTTTCGGAGGCGACACTGGTCCCATGACTGTGTCCAATTGCGCCTCCTTGTCCTTTTGCCACGCCGGATCCGTTGCAAGGCACTTTTAGGGAACGACGAGTTCAACTCATTTCCTCTTATTAGACGCCCATTTTTCTCCGCCTTCTCAGGGGATTTCTTTTTCGAAAAGTAGATTGGTCCCCTGCTACCCTAGGAGGCGATATAGCAACCTCTCCCGACGTTCATCTGCCCCTTCATTGTCGCGCAAATGGTGTCGAATTCGCCCCATCACTCTTCCATTTTTGCTCTTTTCCCTCCATGTGCAGAAGATACGAAGATTTGACTCCTCCCGAAGGGCGTACACATAAGCCCATTATCGCAATTTTCGTCTCTGAACAATAGAATGTGCATTCTCCCTTCCTTTCGCAATGGACTTTTTTTTTTTAGATCCCTTTCCCCCCCTCGTCCCAAGCGGCAGCTTTGACTGTTTCCGAATCCCGTAGTGGTCGAGACTCTTTTCTTTTCATAGTTTTGGTGTTTTCCACTCCCCCCCCTCGGTCGCGTAAACAATAGCACTTTTTTCCCCTAGATTGCCCACCTGCCCCTCCCTCATTGGAACATTGCTCTTTTTTGCAAGAGTTGCGGCGGAAGGTTGCTCCTGTCGAAGTGATTCTTTTTGACTACTGATCTTTCTATCGGCTCTTCCGAGAACATCGTGCCTTAAGAGAATCGACTGCGTACTTCTTTCATTTTGTCTCGTAACCTTCCCTTTTCCGAGATCCCAGGCCGGATAGGTTGGCCTCCAGAGATTCCTTAAACCAACTCCCCCCTTGTACATGCATCTTCCCTGAACGTCGTCGTTAAAAGGTGTATTCGTTAATGCAGGAGGGGGACCTGCGCCCCCAGAGTTTGGTTCCGTAAGAGCAGTATCTGCGGATTCCGCGACTTTACTATTGCCGAGTGTCTCAGACTTTCCCCTTCCGAGTGAAGGTCTCATCCCTTCAGTTTCCCTTCGCCAGGCCTCTGCTATTGTGGCCGGTTCCCCCCTGACATAGGATGGCCTCCTAGTGCTGTTCAGACTAGGCGGGCCTATGACTCAAATCCTTTGCTGCGACTGCTCCTGCCCTACTTCTTGCCCCTCATACGAGTTTTTTCGATCTTTCTAGCTTGTAGATTTCATTGAGCTCTCGGCTCGGATCTAGCGGCGGCGTTTTCCGTCGCCTCCCGGTCTCTTCCTCTTTCCCCTCGAAAGAGCGTAGTTTTTCTCAAGTCGCCTGCGGCCTTTAGCTCCTTCAAGTGCTCCGCAGGCCACTGCCTTTCTCTAGTGTCCGCGGTTGAGCTGTTTTGTGCTTCCCACTCGATTCGTTCTCCTCAGTCGGCGCAACGCGTTCCTTCTTTCAACTTCCTTTACTCGCCTTTTCCCCCTAACCGAATTCGTCAATTCCCTCTTCCTTCAGTTCCTCGACTTTTACCTGCTCCGGACGCACGTTCCTCCTACCCTGATTTCGGCTTCCTCCTCTTCGGGTTGGTAATATCTCCCTCCCCCTAATCCTTTTGAGGACATGGAAATCCTCTTTGACTTTCCCTTCCGCCATGAATTATTGACGCAGCTCATTTCTCTTTTTCTCCCTATCTTGGACTTCTCCTTTCTCTAGGATCCGCGCCCGTTCAGGATGAGAGAGATTTTTTCGACTCCCCTCCCCCAAGGAGACAAGTATATAGATCCAGGACCGTTTCTTTTCTGGGCGCCCTGGATTGTTCTCCCTGCAAAGCTGTGTGATCTTCTCGTCTTGTTTCCTCGTCCCGGTTCTCTTCATAGCCTTTTGCTCGCAGGATAGTACACTTAGACCGACTCAGTCTCCTTCCTTCGACCTTTTCCCCGCGAGCGACTTTCGCGGCTTTCCTCTTACTAATATAGTTTCCCTCTTCTGACATTCTGCCCTCCTCTCCGTTCCTGCGAAGAGAGTCCCTCGACTGACCCCAGCGTCCGGAAGACTCTATTCCTATGACGTCGAATTTCCCTCTTCTTTTTTCTAAAGCTCGTAAGTCTTTGACTCCTTAGACTGACGCGCGCCCCCCCCCCTTTCTGGTGAGTATCTTCGCATGCTTCTACTCGCCTTTGCCCGATTCGCTGCCTGTGATCGTTCTTCGCTCCCCTTTCTTCTCCGCATGCATTATTCCCATCATAGTCCGGATTCCTCGACTTCTTTCCCTAACGCTAGAATTTAGAGACCCGTTATTGTAGACCCCCAATCCTCGCTTTACGACTGAACCCCCTTTGAAGCCCATGTGATTTTTTACGACTCTATAATCCGGGCGACAATCCCTTTCCTTTTTTACCTTCCTTCCTCCGCAGAGATTAAGCTCTTGAGAGCGTGAATGGAAGTCCACCTCCTTTCTTTCCTTTTCCCTTACGGCCCTCTATTTTCTTTCTCTTCACCCCTCCCTCTCCCTTTTCGCATGTTTTGAAAGAGAATATGTTTTTTCCCGATGACATCTTTTTTTCCTCCCTCCGATTATCTTAGGGCACCCCCTAGTTTCATCCTCCCCCATTAGCCCCTAAGGCGACAGTCCCGTTACCCTCCGCTTCCCCCGGCACGCCCCCTCTTTCGATCATGTACGCGTGAATCTACGACTGGAAGCCCCAGATCGTGCCTCGAGAGTATCCTTTTCAATCTCCGTCTCCCTGACGTCGTCTTCTCTGGTACACTCTGGGCTCTTTCACTTCTCTTCCACTCTTTTTCGATTAGATCCCTTTCCTAGCCGTGCCCTGGACAAACGAGTCTTACCCTTCCCTCCGTTTAATAGCATCTCGCTCGTCACCTCGCGTGTCCGCCTCTCTACGTAGTCGGAACTTTTTTTACTCAGATAATTTTCTTCCCGCCTTTTGCCGCGCCGGTTCTTGGTTTCCCGTCCCTGCTGGGAGTTTCTGATGATTTTGGGTTTTTCGCTCGGCCAATGATAATGCGAACCCTCGTCCTCGAACCATTATTCCGCACCCCTTCCTCCTCCCTGCGATCTTAAGCATGACTCTCGAATTATTTTCCCTAAATTGAGTCCTGTAGCCCCTCTTCTCCAGCCAAGCTTGTGCCCTCGTTCCCTCCCTTCCTAGTAATTTTTTCGTACCCTTCATGCTCTCGACCGCACATAACTGTCTTCAGTCTTCTGGATGTCTTATTCAATCAATGTTTTTTCCCCCTGACCAACAGGTTCGTAGTCCTTGAGAAGACTAATTTGTTTCCCTTGATTCTTTCAGGATTACGTCTTTGAAAAAGCTCCCTAGGGCCCCTATTCCTGCGAGCTTTCTTTGCATGCGGCCGTAAAGCTACAATATTTGCGGTTCCTCTTCTCCACTACTCCCCCTGTCTTCCTCGGCGCCTTTCCCGAGACGATCTCTCGGGGAGACGGTGATGTTGACCTTACTTGTAGAAGCGCCATCTGAAGTTCTATCTCTCGGTCGTCTACTCTCTGATCTTCGCATTTTTTTCGCGATCTTCCTTCTCTGGATTGTTATTAGCGCCCGATTCCTCTTCTCTCGACCAGACGCCCCACCTTCTGATTCAGCGTTTCTTCGCTCGAAAGTCTGGTTTCCTTCTGCCGTGCCAGGAGAGATAGTAAAGTCTGACTTTTTCCTTTCTTTCTCAACGGATCTGGAACGGACACCCGCAGCGCCCGTTCGATAAAGCCCAGCCCCTGGATTCCCCTTCTCCAGGCGCACATTCCTTGTAGATCCTTTTCTCCTTCCTTTGCTTGTTATTTTTGTAGTCTCCGGCCTGAAAACCTGCTTTCGTCTGTGCGCGCACGTCTCCGCAAATCCTTTCCAAGTTCTCTATTCTACTTCCTTGCTTGCGCCTTCTTTACAATCCTCAATTTCTGAACGCGTACCTGTGCCGTCCAAATTTCATTGAAACTTACGATGAAGATGAAACCCCGGGACTATCCTTCCGGCTGCCTAGGTAGGCCCGCTTTCTTAGATCGCCACGCGGTAGCGTTCGCCGGAATTTCCTCGTGGTAACGTCTTTTTTCACGGTTCCCCTGAGAGAATTTTCGGGTAGGCGATAGGAAGAAAGAGCGAGCCTGAGGGAGACCGATAACTAGCTTGCTTCTACTCGCAACAGCTCCGCCTTAGACGATGACTTCTCCCCTTTTTGCTTCTGGCTATGTCGCTCCTTCTGCTGCGAACGGACGCGTAACAATAACAGACCCGGGGTGTGTTTAGTAATTCTCATCGCTCACCTTCCAAATAGTCTCTTGCCCTATCGCGAGGTCCCACTTTTTTATGATGATAGATCCAAACCAGGCCTCACGCCGCTTCGGTCAGCAATAGTCCGCTTGAGCATTTCTCAATTTTCCGCGTTCTTTTTTCCGGGAAGAGTTAAACCCCCCTCTAAGAATTAGTTCGCGCGCTCCGACGGCTCACAAGATCGGGTCCCCTTTCTCATGCCTTTCTGATAGCTTCTCCTTTCGTCCCGGATTTTTGGGCTTTCCCCTCCTAGTGTCAAATTGAGCGTCGTAGACTTCCTCCTCATGATAGTCAAGGCGCAGAACTGCGATTGTTTCGCCCCGTTCCCCCCCTTCTTTCGCTTATTCGAGCCCGACGTTCCCTTTCTCTGAATGTCGTGTATCTTTTTTTGGCCCCCCTTCCTCTAGTTCGGATCGTCATCTCCCACCACGGGATACTGACCGAGTCTGCGAAGTCGCCGAGCCTCCCTCCCTTCAGGAGAAGCCCTTCTCTTAAAGATGTTAGAGCTCCTGATCGCTAGCGACCCTCCCCGGCTCAAAATAAGAACGGAGTGCACAGTCGCTTCCCTCCAAGACGGCCTGTCACTCGGCGCCTTGATAATGTGCGCTGGACGTTTGCGTCCGTCTCTCTTTCCCCTTCGAGTCCACGCTGCCCTTTTTCCTTTTTTTTCCGTAAACTCTTTTTTTCCCTTCTTCTTCTTTTTCTGAAGTTTGTGATTCTCAGACCAAAAGGTCGCGTCCCCCACCCCACACTGCATTCCTTGTGTGACACTTTGATTGCGAACCTGCCCAACGTCGAGAAATCCCCTTCTCTTCGATTTTCCCCCTCCTTCTTTCTTTTCGTGCTAAGGTGGAAGATGTGATTATGGTCCTCCCTTCTTCTCGCCCCGGCGATCGGCTTAAATTTTCTCGCACAGGTCTGACTTTCATTTCTGGCTTTTGCCCTCCCCCTTGGCGACGAGATCTAGGAACTGGCTCGTCGAACGAGCACTCGAGAGTAGTTAAGTCTACGTTCTTTTTGACGCTTCCTGCATCGCCCTGACGTATTCTGACATGTCTTCTCCCAGTCTGCCCTGAGTTCCGATGGCGTCCCCGCGTTCTGTATTGGCCTTGTTCCCCTTAGCGCCGCTCTTCTCCCCCCCGTGAGGATTTAAACTAGCGATCCGGCGCGTTGCCGCTACGGCTCGTTACATCCTCTATCTTTTTTCCCGCCTGAGTCGGAGACCGACGACCCCGACCTCGGTTCTTGACGATTTTTCGTCTTTCCCGACTATTTCATTATTCGACCACTCCGGTTCGAGAGCCCCCCGATTTCTTACCTTGCTTCTTACTTCCTTGTCTTCTCTGACTTTCCATCGCGATAAGATTTTGGCGAGTATAGCGTTTTCCGTTGGTTTCGCTCACTCGCCGCGCTCCTCACGATTCCCAGCGTCTCTAAAAGGAAGCCGGGGCCCTGATCGAATGTCCTCAACTGGCGCAACTCCAAGTCCGTGCGCGTCGCTTTTTTGATGTCTCTGTTGTTGCATCCTCCCTGACTGGGCGTTAGAAATCTTGCGCCCTCCCCCGCGCCTGGATATGGTCTCTGTCGTCTGGTAGGAACACTGCAGAGGTACACCTTCCCGGCCTTTTACTTCCCCTCGACCCAGAAGGCGACTCCTCCGCAAGACGAGTCCGCCGATTCCTCGGCTCCGAGATCGGTCGTTGGTCCTCCTTAGTTCTTCAATTCCCCGTTTCCCCCATTTCGAGTCGCGACTTTTTAACCTTGAAGAAAAGATCGCATTTAGACTACTTGGAAGTCATGGAGCTGAATTACGCGGGCTCGAGGGTCAGTTCTCTTGAGCTAGATCTTTCGTTGAGATCACTCTTTCTTCGTTCCGGACTACGATATTGTCTGAGCGATATTTTCTTTTTTTTTCGGCCATGTATCTTTCGAATCTAGGCGTTCCTCACAGGTACTCTGCCAAATTCGCCTACGCCACTGCGACGAAGGCCTCCAGCAAAGGTATGTATCCCCTCTTGATTCACGATGTCTCTCTTTGCCTATTTTTTTTTTTCTTGTAGTTGGCGGGCGACTCGACCTTTGCTCCTCCTTCAACGAGGACCCCCGACGAGAGAGTCTGCCAGCGCATCTCACAACATGATGGCGATCCACTTTCTTTTCGTGATTCCTCCTCTATCTCATGCTGCTCTAGTAGCTCCGTCTTCCTGCAGCCGTCCTTCCATTTCTATCCTAAGGACGTCGCTTTCGAGTTGATCACTCCTATATTTCGCGGTCCATGCCCCCCCCATTTCATCTCCGCTTTGCTTTTTCTTAGACATCTCTGATGGTCCTGTGTGTGGGACTGACGACGTCTCCCTGAATAAATAGCACATGCAACAGTACGACGTATATCTTAGAGCCAGCCCGATCCAAACTTTTTTGGTATCCTCCCCCGACCCGTTTCTTCCTCCTTAAGCCGCGCAGCTTAATTTGTGACCTGTGTTATCTAAGTTTTCCTTTTTCAGCATCTTCTTCCAAGTTCCTTTTTCTCGCGTTATCCTGGAAGTTGCCTTAAGGCTCCGATCGAGTTTTGAAGGTGATTAGCCCCCAAGTTCATCCACATCGCTTCGGACTCCCCCTTACCCATATCGGGAGAGAAGAAAATGTGTGCGATAGACACGTATTTTGCTCTCGATTCTCATTTTCTTCTTGCGAAAAATATCCTAAGCCCCCCTTAGCAAGCGGCGAGTAAATCTTTCCCCTCCCTCCACTTTTCCGTCTTTGAACCTCCCCCCAACTATCCGTCCCTGCGTGAATTTGGCTTTAATGTCGCGAGTCTTACGCATCTCCGCCTTCAAAAGCCTCCGGTCCTGCTTTTGAATATCTTCCCCCACGCGCTCGTCACGCGCTTGTACCTTCTGGTGAGGACTCTTGATCTTTCGGGGATACAGCCCCCCCTTTTGTTTTTTCTAGATTACCGACCCGTTTTTTTCTCCCCCTTTTAGTTCTTCCCGTCGTCCTTTTTATCGTCCCTCGAATGAGTTCGCCCCCTCGATTGCGATCAGCCCGTCCTCAGACCCCCTGAGCACTTCAGAATGGTAAGTCTACAGTCCATTGCGTTGCCTATTCCTTTCCTTCCTTCCTCTGGAAAGTAGACGGATTTTTCACTTTTCATCTTCTTCCCTTGCTCCCGTGTACCAAATGATATCTCGTCCCTCTAATTGCATCGCCCACTTCTTTCTTTCCCCTCGCCGGAGATCCGTGTAAGATGATTCTTTCCATTTTCTAACCTTCTCAGACGGTCTCCCTTCCCCCTTTCCCGTCGACGGGTTTTTTCACGATTTCTTCGTGCCGCCAGTTTGCTCCCGTGAATTCCTGCCTTCCCATGTTCAGCGTCCACTTTACATTTCCGGGGTCCCTCCCCCCGTTTCTTCTATCTCGAAACAGGTTCGAGTCCTTTCTCGAAGAGTCAGAGTCGGTTTGCCCCAGTTACTAATGACTTCTTTCTTCTTCCGGCCGCTATTGGAGCTGTGCCTCCTCGCCTGCCATCGGCTCTGCGTCTTCGGCTTTTCTCCCCTAGGTCTTTCTACCCACCGCTCCCCAATGCTGGTCCCGCAAGTCCAGGAGCTCTTCGGCGCATGCCGAGTCTCGCAGCGGGACCCTCAATTCCTTGTGACATCCTTCGACTTGACTTATACCCCTTCCCGGGACGGTAGACCCCGTCCGTTTTCCCTTCTTTTTCTCTACTCTTTTCAGCGCTTAGAGTCGTTTACTATCTTCTCGGATATCTCTCTGCGCCCGCCACCTCCGTCGTAGCGTAATCGTCTATTTCCTTGTCGACGAAGGAGCTCTTCCCCTCTTCAGTCTTCGTGCTTCTGGATGTCGTCTGCTAACGTGGAAATACGAGCTTTTCGCCCCAAAAGAATTGTTGGCCTCGCACTGGAGTTCCGAAGATCCCGTTCCTGAGGATCGCTCTCTTTCTCGGACTGAGTTTATCTATCCCTCCCTCTCCATAGGAACCGGGCTTCGCCTCTCCCCCTGAAAATTGACTTCCCCTCCTTTTATACGTACATCTTTCCCCGATTTGGTACTAACTGGAGAAACGGTATATGAGTCTGTCGCACTGAATTGCATGCGTAATCGACATAACTGACTTTCATAGCTCCCCCCCCTTTTCCCTAGTATTCAAGAGTATGCCCCCCTTCCTCTTGAGTCCCTCGGTAGTATGATAGGAGCATTCGGGACTTTCAGTTAGCTTCCCCTTTTTTACCAAATTCCCCTCGCGATTTTCTTTTTTCCCTGACGCCAGCGCTTCGCGAAGACTTTCTTTCTCTCATAGATTAATCGCAAAAGCCGCTCCCCTCTCGACGTCGCATTTTCTTCTGGCCGACTGCATGTCGATCCATTTTTTTTTCTCCGGGTCACTAGAGAAATAGATGCTTTTTTTCCCTTTAGAGTAGCTCCTCTCGAGTCTACATACACCTCGCCCCCGCGCCCCGGCAGACGACGATTATCGTACCTCTTTCAGATCCCCAGCTTTCTCGAGCAAGCAGATGTTGACTCATAGCTAGTGCTGGTTTTTACGCAATACTCCCCTGAGGTCGGCATTTTACCCCTCCCCTCAATCGAACCTCCTCACTTTATGTAGTTCTTTCTTGGCGCGACGCGGCAGTACACAACGACTTGGAACCAATTAGCAAAAGTCGTGCTGCTTTTTCCGATCGTGAGTCTACCTCCTTCATTGACTTACTTGCCGTCTTTTCCTCATTCGCTCGTAGGGATCTGCTCTCCAAGGACCAGGACGAAACGTCCCCTAATGCTGCTACGACATTTTTTCGCCCTTCCCTACGCATGGCGATGCTTTCGGTCCAACGTAGAGGGGGCGGACGTCTACAAGCATCCCGTCTTTCTTGTAGATAGACCACGGGAACCTACTTCATCGGACCATGTTGTTTTTGACTACTCCATATCCCCAAGCCTGCTTTATCTTTTCTGCACCTCTTCGCCGATAGTTCCGTATATTTGCCTGGCATTTGAGTCACCCAATACTCCCGGATCAATAGTCAACTCCCCTGCCCTAAGTTTTCTGACATCGACAGTTCATTGCGCCCCCTGCCCTGACGTTGGTTTTTACGACTTTCAGTGCCCCTTGGCCTGCTTTGACTGTTTTTGAGATCCTATTTGAGGCCTTTTCCTCCATCTTTCTTTTTTCTCCTCTCTCGCCCACCCCTCGTGGAGAGTACACAACAATTTCCACCTCCTTTCTCCCAAGATTTATGAGAACTGGCCCGTCCAACCTCCAGGGCTCACATTTTGCGCTCTCTCTTTCCATCTTCTATAGGCTTCTTCCTCTTTCTATTTTCGCATTATGTTTTCCCATCCCTGGCGTTAGAGATAGGAGAGCGACATTTCCTTTCTAAAGAGAGGCATGCCTCTTGATGTTCCCCCGACCCCCCCTTCGCGTACTGATGCTCCCTGTTCCCTTATGTCTGGAGTGATTTCCTTTAGCCCTCGGAGTTTGGTCTCCTCCCGACGGTGACGAAGGGAAATGCCTGTTCTTCTCTCAAAGGTGGTTCGAGCGATGGTTACCCTGGGGCGTACAACCCGCGTTTGTCCTTGGCTCTCCGGGTCCTGAGACTGCCAGTTCTAATTTCACGTCTTGCCGAGTGTAGCACGCCCTGACTCCTCTTACTGTCTCCTGGATGCATTCTTCTGTCATGTGATTGGCCCCTCTTTAATTGCTTCGGCTTACTTCGCGCCGCCAATAGGAGGCTTGGTATCTCGTGAAGTATGTTCCCTTTTTAGCCCTTTTGACGATCCTCTATTCAAAAGAATGCGGTCTCTAGGGCTGAGCTTAGATCCTTCTATCAGATTAGTCATTTTTTTTGAGATGATAGAACTTGCTACGTTGAAGAGCGAGTCGCTCCTCGATTCACCCCCTCCCAGCCTTCTTTTCTGAAAGATTTTCTTCATTGTTTTTCGCCTGCTCGACAGGCGAAGACTCCTTAGACGGTTCCTTGTCTCGCTGTTTTTGAGGGACCTAAGCTCTTCTCTCTTTCGCCATCTCGGCGCAGGATTTTCGGGAGTGTCCTACTGATTCCATTTTATAACCTTTCCGACGTCCATCCCACGAGTCCTTTGGCCCTCCATGCTAGACCGACGGTTCCGATTACCTTCCCTCCCTACTAAGGAAGACCGGTTCATTTGGGGGTCCTTTTCTCCGTCAGTTTTTCCAAAGTTGACCTGGGGACTAATAGTTGTCAAAGACGTTTTCTTTCCTTCTTTTCACGCCAGATCCCCCTTGCTCCTCCACATGTCAGCTGGAAGTCATTTGCGGCGGTTCCTGAGACGGTCCCTCAGTGTGCGCTTCGACTAAGCTCCAAGGCTTATATCGCTCCCCAAGGAATGATATTAACCTTTCCTTTATCAATCGTCCGTGCTGGCTTTTTTCTTTGCTAGGAAAGCTTTTTTTTTTCTTATCCTGCACTATGCCATACTAAGTCTCTGAACGATATGTTGCAAGAACTGATCCTAGTTCCCTTCCTCATCGAAGCTTTTCCCCCTCTTAGTACTGATGGTTTTGGTGTGCTCGCATTTTATAGACTCGCCTCTTCAGGACCTTAGCCTCTAGAAGCGATGAGAGATCCCTCTGAACCTGCGTCTCCCCCTAAGCGTTGTCGACGGTTTCCCGATACTATTATTAGATCGAATTAGCTTTTGACCTCCCCCCTCTCCCTCGATAGGCCCTTGGCGCTTTTCGCTTCCAGGACTGCTCTCCTATTTCGCGGGTTTCTCTTTTCGTCGTCCGCTCCCGTCCCGCCCTTCGAGATTGCCCTCTCGTGATGCCTTTACGCCGAAGGCGCATCAGTCCCATGCATTATCACTTTTCCCGACTTTTCTATATTAGATACCTTTAAGTCCTCTCCCTGTTTGCCGTCTCTTCTTTCATCCCCTGGTGGCTTGAAGAAGGAAAATTCCCCGCGCTTCTCTGTCCGACAGTATGGTAGGCGATATAGGGCGACCAGGGAGGCCTGCCCCCCCCTTTCTCTTACGAGTTCGTGCCGAATTTTTTGCCAAAGATTTTTACCTCCCGCCCCTCTCGAGAACCCAGGCGACGATTCTTCAAGATCCACGAGCGCTTCTACTCTTGGTTTCGTTAATGGGTGAACGAGTCCTGCCCTATGACCAGGAGCTTTGATTAATTTTTCCGTCTTCTCGCGACCAAGAGATTCCCCCTCCTTCTACGGGGCGACAGTCTCAGCCCCCGGCACGGCTGTTCCAAACGCAATTATCCTCGTACTCCCTAGTTACCTTATCGACGGTCTGATTTGATCGCCCCTCCCCTCCAGGTAGACGCCTCCGAATGTTCTCCCACTGTCATCTCCGCACCCGGCGGTTGAATGCTCTCTTCTCTGCCCCTCCTCATTTGTTTTTTTTCCGACTGCCTGCAGAAAGGGATTCCCCAGTATTCCCTATTTGTATCCTTTAGATAGCTTGTCTTCTCTCGTCCCGCGTCGCCAGAAGAAACCTTCCGCCAGAGCATCCGTCCTTTCTCAGATGCGCCCCTTTTGCCGCTGCGGAGCCCTTTCCCTTCGTCTGCTGGTTCTTTCTCTCTCTCTTGTCGGCTCTTCCTTTCCAACACGATAATCGAGCGCAAAATCGTAACTCCCCACTCCTTCTCCCCCAATTAGATCATGCAGCCTCGTTTGCCCCCATCTCTTGCTTTGAAACTGGAATCGGCCCGCTTTCCCGATCCACTTCTCACCTTTTTTTTTTCCCCCCGGCACTAGCGCCTCCTCCCGGCCGGACTTTATTGAAGGATAAATGTCGACCCCTCTCCGATAATTGTCTAGCCATCTCCCTCTTCGCGGGGCTATCCCCCCCCCCAGTGTGATCATCTCGTCCGGTTCGAGCTTCCTGACGAAGGTCTTAACCTTCTTCGTCTGTTGCAGATAATGAGTAGGCTCGTGCGTTCGCTCACGGGTCTTCTCTCCCCATGCTCGGCTTCTTTTTGCCTTCCCGTGTTGACCCCCTTCTCCCCCCTAGGAGCTATCATCCCCGTCCAGTTTTCTAGATTCGGAGAACTGGTGAACTTGCCGCCCTCCCTTGCTCTTTTTAGGGCTGTTTTGATTTCTCGATCGCATTAGAATCGCTCCGCCCCGGCCCTGATGATATCGCAGTTCGCTCTAGTCCTCTTCCTTCCTTCTAGTCCTTTTTCCTCCGCTGACCCGGGCTCTATAAGATTACGATCTTTCCGTCCCCCATTCCAGGGACCCTCGGTCTCTGTCCATATTTCCCGTTTTCTTCCCTTCTCCCGAATCGTCGTCTTCTTTCGAGGGGTCTGATGTCCGCCGGAACCGTTGGCAAACGTCCCTTACTTCCCGAGCTCTAACCCACCAAAACCAAAACCACACAACAAACCCCCCCCCCCCCCCCCACAAAAACCCCCCCACACAAACCAAACCAGCTTCTCGAGGTCTCCGCCTTGCTTCCAGGGCGTCCTGACCTCCCCCCCTCTTTTCTTCTTATCTTTTCTTCCCTGACTTTTGAGTCTTTTTTCCCTTCCCCGCCTTTTTTTAATCTGACTCAACCCTTCTCGCGACAGTGTTCACTGCCAGCTAGCATGTTAGACGCCCAGATTGCGATTTGGTCAATCCTTCTTCCAAGTCCTTTTTTTCTTACACGGCTTCACTTTCCTCCAATTGGACTCCCACTGACGGTATCGATGACCAATACCGGAAGATATACGCCGGACTCCCTCCTTGCCGAGATGTCCGGCCCCAGCCTTGCTGGTTCTCGCCTTTTCCCCCCCTTTTGGCGGAAGGCATATGCAAGAGGAGTTTTAAGAAGAGACCACCTCTCTATTTTTCTTTTCCGACCTGCCGCCTTCTGCCTATGAGGAGAAGCTCGTTTCTTCTTCCCTCGACAACTCTATTCACCCCCGCGACGGTCCCGGCGTTGGATGTAGAACTTCTTTGCATGCGTCTGACCTGGCCGCCTTCTGTCAACATTTCGCAGACTTGCTAGTTGAGTCTCGCCGTGACCGCAACGCTCCGCGGCGTGCTAATTTCTCTCCTTCCGCCCATAGACCCCATCACGGCTAGCCAGTTCGATGGGTTGAAATCTTTTATACCTGGGGTCGTCCATATTTTTGAGTCGGATCGGGCCGCCCCCTCCTTCCCAAAAACTTTTCTTTTTCTCGGAGTCCTTTTCCTCCGCTGGGCTAAAAGATTTTTGACTTTGTGTACCTCGGCCATTCGCTTCCGTTCTCTTGGCGGCCCTTATCGTTGGCGCGACGGCCCAGGAAGTGACTTGAGGACTCCCTTCTTCCTTCCGTTCCTTCCCCTAGGTCCACCACTAACGCTTTTTCATTCTGTCCTTCTTATCGGACGTCCTTTTTCTTCCTCCAGACTGCACTCTTCTTTTTCACAGTCGTCTGGAGTCTTCCCCCCCTTCTCGGGAGTGATCTCGATAGCGATCATTGACGTCGATATCTCGCGCCCTCCGCTCCCTACAATCCCCTCCCGTCGCACGATTTTCGGCCCCCAGTTCCCTCCCCCTGCCGATCCTTCTTGCAGGGCTTCCCGGTCCCCCCTTCTTCCCGCCTGCCGCCTTACGCTGACTGCGCCCTCCCTCGAATGTCGGCCTTTTCCTCTCAGTATGTTTCCCCTCCAAACTGAATGCTTTGACTCGCTTTTTCTTTGGATGAGACTATCCCCCTCTTGTTTTTGTAGAGGCGTCTCTCGAAAAACGTAGTCTTTCAAAAACCCTCCAAAAGTCATTCCTTCGTTTGATTGAAAAGGAGTCGAACGCTTCCCTGCGAACATTTTTTTTCTTACTGCAATGTGCAGTCTTGGTAATTTCGGCCGAGGACTGGCCCCCGGTTCTCCAGTACCTATTTAGTCCATTTTTTTCCCTCGGGGTGAAACCCCTTTTCCTTTTCGAGTCTCGAGCGGTTTACCCCCGAGACCAGAGCGCTGCCTTATGTATATGTCTCGTTACCCTCCCTAATACCTTTGGCCCCGGCTTCTTCTTGTCTCTTTAGACGACCCCTCGCTTAGTTCCTCCTCCCATCGACTGACCCTCCCTCCCTTGCCCTAAGCGTCGATGGCAAAGTTTTATAACTCCCTTCTTTCCGCTGTCAGCACAGTGGTCCCTCCTTGTAGCCGTCTCCGTTGCCTTCAGCCCAGTTTTCCCTCTTCAAGTTTCCAAGTCCCCGCCCGACGCCAAGATAAGGCCGGTCTCTCTACCTCTTTCAGGGTAACGTTACGGGATCGATTTGTGTTGCCCGTTCGGCGCCAGGCTCCGACTCTTGTGGCGTTTTCAGATCTTGCGTCCGGCATGCCTCCCCCTAGTATTGAGTACAAAGGAGCTTGGCGACCTCTCCTCTTCTTTCAACGGGCCGCGACCCGGTTTGATTCACCCCCGATTAAGCTTCGTCCTCTGAGGATTTCCTCTGAGGAGTTGTGTAGCTCGCTCTTTTCACCCCCCCCTCGCATACTCGGTAGACGAAGTTCACGTTTTAATTATAGACTGCAATGCCAGCTTTCACAGCGCCACGGAAGCGTGATCCCCATGAGTCTCGGTGTCTCTTTTTTCGAGTACATAATAACAGCCGATGCGTTAGTGAATGCGAGCTAGCGGCCTTCCGGCACTCGAATCCGCCCTTTTCCCCCCTGAAAAGGACATTTTTCAGAACTGCTCCTCCCTCCGGAAAGATGCTATGACAGTCAGGCCGCGTGCTTCGGATCGTTTATGTTAAGTCTTAAGTCAGTTTCCCTTCCAGTTTGCCCTTCCTTTTATTTAGACCCATTTCTTTTGAGAAATTTCCCGGTTTTTTTGACCCCTGAGAGTATGGACGTACCTTTGCGCGACTGGCTGCGCTTCGACGCGCGGGTTCCTTCAAGTTTTTTTCTCCCCTCGAAGGGTCGTCCCATTATCCATCCCTCTCCCCTATAGAGATCTCAAGTTGCCTTTATTGTCGTTCCAATTGAGGGGCTTCTCCCGCCCACGCTGGCTTTGTGAGCCCGGTCTTTTTCTAGCCCTTTTTTCTCGCCAATCCTGCCAGGACGACCTCCTTTTTCGTGCTATTTTCGACATCACTTTGGCTACTTCTCGCACCCTTCCCTCTTTAGAGATCTTGCGTTGACTTTTTTTTTGCTTCCTTCCTTCGAATCTTTCCCCTCGCGCAATCGTCCCTTCATGAAAGAATCCTTAAGATCTTCTTCGAACCTGACTCCCCCATCCCGAGCGGGGAGAAGAGTCGATACGCAGTGCTCCTATTGCGCTTAGATTTTGACTTTCCCAGTTTCCCTCCTCTCTTAGAACTCCCCTTGCCTCCGTCTTGATCTCGACGGTCATGACTCCTCTGGTCTCTGAACCTATTTCTATTCGGACTATGCCCCCCCCTTTGACGCTTCGAGGCTTTTTTGATCGCCAGGCGCCCCCGTGTGCGTTTGGAGAAGCCTCAATATCTCTCCCTTTCTTATCTGCCCTCCGACGCGTATCTTAGCGTTCGGCCCCTTCAACGCTCGAATTTTTTCGAGGATTCTCCAGGTGGATCCCCAACTCTGCCCCCCCTCCGCGCGCTTTATGATGAATCTTTCCGAAAATGCGTCGTTTTTTCTCTTTTCATCCGCTCCCATCTGAGGGCGGGTCGCTTTTTTGCGAGAGTGGGGGCAACTTCGAGCGACGATCCCGGCGCGCGTCTTCCCAGTTATGGAAATTAATCTTTTCTCTTCGTCCGATCTCCTTGGCGACGGAATTTAATACTTTTTCCCCCTCGCGCTGTTTTTTTTTTTTCTTTATTTAATTAGAGCTCCTAGCTTTCTTCCCCCCCCCTCTCGCAGTCCGACGTTAAAGGGCCCGATCCCCCGGACCTCTTTTTTAGACAATATTTATCCGACCAGCGTGCCTTTTCTAGGAGACTTGGCGCTCTCGCAAGCTATTTTCCGCTTCCCCTCATGATAGACTTCAAAGGTTGAGATTCATGCGTCCCTCCCGTTGCTGCGGCAGCCTATTTTTTAATAAGCCTCTGTGAGAGCTCTTTTTCTTCCCCCCCCTTAGCCAGTGCCGTGGAAAAGGCGCTTCCCTCCCCTTTTGTTGGCTAATGTTCGAGCATGCCTGTCGCTCGCCCTTTCCTCGCAGTCGTTTTGACCCGTTCTCTCTTGCTGAGGATCGAAAGATAAGAGTTCCGCCTTTTCCTCCCCTGGTGTAGCCGGAACCGTCTTTTCTACTTGGGGAGTTTCTCTGGTAGCTCAGCCTCCCTACCCCCTTATTCCCCTGCGTAACCTCCCCATCGCCCCCAATTATGATAGTTCCATTTCCGATATCTGACTGTGCAGTTCCAATGATCTGGCCTCTTGAGAATTCTCTCCACCTGTCTATACCTTCGCCTCCCCTCCTTCGTGAATTGCCCTTCGGGCGAACGGGCGCCGTCGGCTGCCATCGTACGAACTCTCACCCTTCTCCCTTTTAACCGTTCAGTTTCCCTACTCGCGGGTCTTGCCCTTTTTTCAATACCCAGGTTTGTCATTTCCCCCGTCGGACGAGTAGAATATATCTACGTCTGTTGCAAGTGATTACTGCCTTTCTGGATCTAGTAGATTAGCTTTTTCCCTCACGGACGTGGCGATTTACGCCATTGCACCTTCTTTGGGCATGGAGGCCGGCCCGGGACCCTGAGTGTCACTTTTCTCAGATGCAGTCCCCGCCTCTCTTTTTTCATGCACTCTCCCTCTCGATGGGGCAACCGCGGTGCAGGACGTCATAGCTACTCGACAGCGTCGTTCCGAGCCTCCCTTTCGATTAGCGCATTTTCTCCTCGCAGGTCTTTTCGTGCCCCGGCCCAGAGTTCAGCCGATTTCTCTTCCCTCTTTTTTGAACTACGCACATCGCCCCCTAGAGTACTCTTCCGTTTGATCTCAATATGCCTCTCCGGAGCCGTGAGATGGTCCTCTCTTTTTCGAGAACGTTAGCGGGCTGATGGTTAGGAAACCCCCCCCCGGGCAAGTTCCTATCCGACGAGTCCCCCGTCGCACACAGACTCTCTCTTTCAGAACGAATTGCTACAATCCTTTAATCCAAGACCGATCTAGTTCTCGTACATTAGCTTCGGGATTGAATAATTTCCGCTAATTGAAACTTTCTCGTGCGTCCTCCCCGTCTCTTCAAAACGTTTGCATCGCTAGACATGTTAGAACTCAGTTTCCTAGTCTTGTAACTCATGTCCGCACTCAGTCCCTCCTCGGCGGTACCGATTCCTTACTTTCAAATCCTTCTCAGATGTCCCAATAGGCCTCCCGACGAAGGAGCATCTCGGCCGGTTTTGTTTTTTCCGGAGACTCGGTACCTCCCTTGGCTTGAACGTAGGCCTCCCCTTTCTTTCTGTACGCGGAGGTTTTTTCGTCCCAAGTTCGATACCTGCCGGATAGGCTATCCGCATCCCCCTCTTTCCGCTAGGGAGATTTTTCGCCTTATTTGCTCCCCCGTCCCGTTTCAGTCGAACGCGACCTGAACGTGTTTCTTGCCCCTTGTGATTGCAGAGTAAAAGGGACTTGCTTTTTTCCACCTTCCCGAGCCCGATTGCGTATTGTTTATCGAGGCGCGCGCTCTCGACAGAAAAAGACTTCGTCCTATCCTCTCCTCAAGACCGAAGATTACCCCGATCTTTTCCTTCCCGATAACGGCTCGCCCAGCCCACTGCTTTTCATCACTCTCTCTGGTTTCTCCTGTTTTAGCCCCCCAGTCGGTAGGACCTTCCGGACGCGACCCCTTAACCCCTCGCCTTTGGCATCGTCAAGCCCGCGGCTTCCCCCCCCCCGATCGCCTGTCCCCCCCTGCAAGGATTCCTCAGTCTATGGCCTACTTTTGATCGTTGGCCCTACATTCCATGAAGAACCCCAATTGAGGACTTTAGCCCCGGCTCCTCTCTTCAAAGGACCCCCCATCCCCTCTATGTTGACGCCTATTTTCCTTCTCTTATCTTGACCCCTTTCCCCTTCGACTCAGGGATCATTGTATTCCGGCTTCCCCTCCGAGGGGTTTCCTAGGCCAAGATCGTTTCCCCTCTCGCCCAAGATCAGGATTACATTTTCGTAGCCCCTTTAGGGAAGAGAACTTCATCCCCCCCTCACCGTTTACGACTTTTTTATATTTTCTTCCTCTGTGGTTTCTTCCTCCTTTTTTTCCCCTTACACTTTATGGCTTAATCCCCTGCCTCCCCTCCATTTCGGCCCCGCCTCGGAGCTGACATAGCAGTTCCATTGCGAAGAATTCTCTTTCCTTTGCTTATTTTTCTCCCCTTTCTTAAATCTCAAACGTTCCTTGACTTTGTTGGTTCTAGATGTTTTTCCGGCGAGAGCTTTTTTATCCCCCAAGCCGTTGTTGTTTTTTTTGAGATCTATTTTTCCCCTTCCTCCCACCCCTTTTTTCAAAAGTAAAAGCATCAGAGTTTATCAGATCCTGACTGCTCCCAAAATCCAGTTTGACGCACATCGTCTTTCTTTTTCCACGGGATCCGACGTTTCCTCTGTAGACGGGTATGTTTGAGCACTCGTTTTCTTCTCCCCCCCAGAGTCTCTACCTTTCCGAGCCCCATAAGAGCCAGGAGTGGGATTGCCATTTGAGACGACTTCTGGCCGTACAAGTCTCTGTGCTCCCTAGCCCTCCCGAGCTTGTCCTCACCTAGAAGTCAGAAGAAATGCAACCCTGACTTTCCCTCTTTCCCTGGTTGTGGGTGGAAGTTGTTGAGGTGGGGGAGGTTTGGAGTGTTTTGGAGTTGTTTTTTTTTGGGGTGTGCGTGTTTGGTGGGAGGTCTGGGGGCGGCGTTTGGCGTTGGGTTGTGTGTGGCAGGGGTTGGGGTTGTGGGTGAAGGTTTGCGTGGGAGATGGAGGTTTTCTTTGTTTGTTGATTTTTTTTTTTTTTTGGTGTGAGTAAAGTTTTTTTTTGTATGGGGGGGAGGGTGTTTTTTCGGGTTTTTTTTTTTTTTTTTTGGGGGAGGGGGGGTGGGGGGTTTTTTTCTGCGGGGCGTTTGGTGTTATTTTTGGGGAGTTTGTTTTTTTTTTTTTGGGTTGGTTTGGTGGGCTGTTGGTTGTTGCTGTTGAGGGGTGTTGGCGTTTTTTTTTTGGTAGCTTTGAAGTTTCTTTTTGTTGGGTTTTTTTTTGGGGTTTTTTTTTGAGCCGGTGTTTGGGTTTTGGGGGGTTTGTTTTTTTTGGGGTTGGGGGGGTTTTTTTTTCTTTGGTTTTTTTTTTGGTGGGTTTTTGATTTGGTTGTTTTTTTTTTGGGGTGTTTTTTTCTCTGCGTTTTTGGTGTTTTGGTTTTTTTTGGGGTTGTTTTGCGGTGTGTTTTGGTTTTCTTGTTGCGGGGGGCGCGTTTGGTTGGTTGCGGTTCGGTTTTTTTGGTTTTTTTTTGGTTTGGGAGTTGTGTGGTGTTTGTTTAAGGAGGGTGAGTTGTTTTTGTGGTGGGACGGTGGTTTTTTTGAGGGGAGGTTTTTTTTTTTTCAGGGTTCGTTTTGGTTTTGGGGGCGTTTGGTTTGGGTGTAGGTTGGGGGCGGTGTTTTTTTTGCGCGGGGTTTGTTCTGTGCGGGGGTGAGGTTTTTTTTTTTTTTTTTTTGGTGAGGTTTTGGTTTGTGGAGTCGCCTAAGCGCAGGATGGGCGATTCTGGTCCTTGGCTGCCGAGCAGCTCGTGCTCCCTTCGACTTTTTTCCCTCACGTCAGCCGAGTGCGCGCCAAACTATCTTCCGCTTTTGGGGGGGGGGTTGGGTGGTTTTTTTTCGAGCGAGCCCGAATTCCTTCTTATGATACTTGATCGGAGTCGGCCGCCATTTCCGCCTTTTCCATAGGCTTTCTGTTCCCTCTTTTAGGAGTCCGGCCCCGAGCCTCCCTCCTCGATATGGACTGAAACCCCTCATTCTGACAAAAGCATCGCTTCTTGCGAGCCTTGATCTTTCTCCTACTTTTCCTCCCGCCTTAAGCTCTCAATGATCGTTTACTCTTCTCCCCTTTCGTAGTCGGTCCCGCAATCCGCCCCCATCCAACCCTTCCCCCCAAAATCTTTCCTATTTCCCTTCCTTGCTTCGATGAAGATCTCCAGGTCTCCTCTCACAGGTTGATTTAGGCGTCGTAGGTGAATGGGCACCCCCTAGAGATCTTCTTTTCTCCCGAGGCGTCTTTGAGGCGTCGTTTTTTATATCCCACTTTCGTCTGAATGTCCCCCCCGCGTTAAAGAACACGAGTCCTTCCGTTTTTCCCCGTGGTTACCGACCCCCCCACCCACCCCCCCCCACCAAAGGCTTTCTTCCCTAGCCAGACTTCCGCCTCGCAGGAGTGAGATCGTTTTAGGTCCCTTCAGTTTCAATTCTTTGCTTCCTTCGTTAATAATCCGGGACTTGCTCCACAGAAACACTTTGAAAGGATTGCCTCCCTCCCTCACCTGATTAGTCTTTTTCCATGAAATAAACACCACCAGGATAGATGATTACCCCCCAAAAAACAAACTTTTTCCGGGCGCTCCGGATCCCTGAAGGGTTAAGCTGATGCGCTGACTTTTCTCTGAGCCGTCTTCCCCTGACGATTCCAGTATCTCCAATACCTTCATAGATCTTGTCGTTCCCTTCTCTTTTTTCATTCTCAACTCTTCCTTTAGTTCCCCGGACTGGTACTCTTCCCAGTTTTTCTAGCCTTCGCTACCGATTCTTTCTTTCAGAAGCTCCCCAGACAGTTTTTTTTCCTCCCAAGCTAGATCACGATGTCCGCGGTCTGTGCGTCGTTTTTTTTTCATCGGATTCCCTCCTCCCTCCCCCCGGCGGCACTGATTCCCTTGGTGATGACCGTCTCGACCCCCCCAACGCGCTATCAGTCCAGTTCGATCCCTGGACGCGATTATCTCGATCCCTCCCCTTTCATTGCACCGTTGCCCTTTCTCGCTCGCGCTCTGCAGTTGCCTGCTCTTCTTGCCGCCCATTGGGTTTGTCCTCCCATCCTTGTCTTGGCGTCGACATTGAAAACAGACTATTTTTTTCTCCTTTCGATTTTGTGATTCTTGGGTTCCTTCCTTCTGGTGCGATTTAATTACAAACGAAGGCTCTCTCTTCCCCCCTTCCCCCTACAGCTTAGAAAGTCGATCCCGTCTCTTCTTTGCCCGTAATGCCAAGGAGATTCTTCCTACTGACCGCTGCCCCAATGTTTGGTACCTCCGCTCTTCTAAGTTCTAACCTTCTTTCTTCTCTTCGCCTCTCCTTTGTCTATTCTGTGGTCAACTCGCGCCTCCTCGGCCCCCCCCCCCCTTCGCCGATTTCTTAATTTCTGCAGATACGGCTTCCCGCGTTCTCTCTCCGCCCTGTCCCCGTTGCCTATGTGGTTCCTTCCACCTTTGCGCTTTTCCCTCTTTCATTTTTCCGAGGTCTCTACAACCTAGCCCAGATCTCCCGTTTTCCTTTCCCGCTAGGAGTCAAGGTTTCCCCCGCATTCTTTCCTTTCCCAGATGCTCGGCGGGTTTCTCGGCTGATGCTCCCCCTCTTTTCTCCCCCATCATGCTATTCGTTATAAACGTCCGTTTTCTGTGTACCCTCTTTCTTCTTCATGATATAGATCTTTTATCATCTTTGTTGTTGGAGATTATATTCCTTTTCTTTGAACAGAGACGTTAACTGAAGTGAACTTTTGATCTCTTTTTTTTTCACGGATTCCTCCTCCATAGTTGCCGCCACTTCTCCGTCTCCCAGTATAACGAGTGTTTTCGAATTTCTTGTTTAAGGGTTAGCTCTTTTATGGGTACCCCTTTTTCAGTTGCCAGCTTCGTATCCCTGTCCCTAGAAGTTTTTTCTTACTTTTCTACCCCTTTTTTTCCTCTTTCGGAAATTTCTACTCTGATAACCTTTTAGAATTATGCCGGCCTGACAACCCCCTTCCTTCGCGATACTCTTTTCCTAGCAGCTGTCTGGCCCCGAACAGTCCCCAGGAGAGCCGCCCCCCGGTCTTCTCCTACGGTATTACTTTTCTGACCCTCGGAACCCGCGACTCGGATGCCGTTTGCCGGGCTTCTCCCCCTGGATGACCTCCTCCCCTCTCCACAACATTGTTTTGTTGTCGAAAGCGCCTTGTCTCACTCCACTTGTTGATCTCCCGTGAAACCAGTTGCTGCGTTCGAAAGGTTTTTTTTCTGATCATCTATTCCGGTCAATGACCTCATTGAGGATACTCGCCTCCTTCTTAGACGAACGCATCACGGTCGTTTTCCCACCACTTTGGAGCCCCTCCTCTCTGCAGTTGCGGAAGGCCTTCGACCAATCTCGAGGAGCCCGCTCTCTTTTCGACGCCTTCCTGTAGATGGCTTTGGTTTTTCCAGTCCCTCCGCGTCTTCGGAAAGAGGCGTTCCTTCGAAGTCGTCTTCTTTCTCTCTGCTATCCGGAGTATCCCGACGTTTTCTTTAGAGACGTTTCGCTATCGCGCTTTCTTTCGTCGGAATAGGTTTCGATTGGAGTCTCCTAGAGGCCCCCCCCCTCTCCCGCCCCTCCTTTCTCTGTCGATCGCCTGTGGCCCGTTTTTCTCTATTCTTTTCTAGTAAGTTTCTGGTCTGGAGGATGGCGCTTTCTCCCTTTGTAAGCGGACGCCGAGTTTTCGTCCCACTGAATGAGGTCTATTTTCTCCATTTCTCCGACCAGATCTTCTTCCTCCTCTCGTCCGTGACGTTTCCTTTCCGTCGTTGAATATCGAATTGACCCTACCCCTGGCTCTACGGCTTTTTTCAATCCCCCCCCCTAGATGTTAGTGACTCAGTTGGAGAGCGAGTTACCAACCTTTTCTTTTTTTCTTGGGTCTAATCGAGGATGTCCTTTCAACTGGAAATGAACGATGACCCCCTCCCCCTGGAGATCTGCTCTCCTGCGCGTCTGGCGTCTTTCTAGGCTTAGTCTTAGCTTTTTTTTTTGCCTTGTGGATGGAACGATCTTTGTTTAAGACACATGCGCAGATGCTTCCTTCCTGGCCGTTTTTCTCGCCGAGGAGGTCTCTCTCCCTTTGGCTTCCTAACAACAGCTTCTAAGAGACGCGCTCCCCCCCCCGGCGCCGTCCTTGATTTCTTCCGTCTCTTTCCGTTTGGCCGCGGCGTACTTTTTTTTCCCCGCGGCTGGAGGCGTTTGATTTGAGGAGCGCCCCTTTCCCCCTCCCCCCTCGCCCCGTTTCTTCCTGCGCAGAAAATACTCACTTAATCGGCGATGCTTCTTTTTAAACCGTTTCCCGCGATGCTGGTTTAGTAGACCAGTTTGCTGTCTCCCTATCTCGATTGCGTCGGCCGGACGCGAATCCCCTTCTCCCTTGATCGGCGGTCGTCTTTTTCCCCTCCCTCGCCTGGCTCCACCGAATTCCTTCCCCCCTGTCATGCTTTTCTTCGCGCCCCGGATCTTTGTCTTTGGAGCGACATCTTTTTTTCCTGACTTGCGCGACTTTCCCCCCTTTGGAAAGCTATGCCTTCCTCTCGTACCATCAGAAACGTCGTTGCCTAACGGTCCCTCACTTTCCCCTCCCTACCTTTTCCCTAGAAGACGTATTCCTCTCCCTTTGTCACCTTCGGGTTTACCGCTACAATGAGGGGGTCTAGTCTCCCCGAGATACGACTGTTCGTGTCCTTCCGTCTCGTAGCGCAACTTTCTCGTGTCCTCTATCAATTATCCTTTTTTTCTTTTCTCGTTTCTCGTGCCTTTGCGAAGACGACTATTCCCGGCAATTTTTCCCTCGACGAGGACATCGTTCTTCCTCCCTCTTGCGTTGACCAATCATTCGCCTCTGAGCGAATGTTGGAATTTGCCGTTCTCATGGCTCCAACGGCATGCTTTGACTGTTTCGCTCCTCTTGTTTCTGTTCCCTTCGTTTTTTTTTGAGATCTCTTCCCCTTTTCTGTCACAAAGTAAAAGCACCGCTTTGATTTTTAGACACTTTCTTTTCTCCCCCTTTCGACTGGCGCATGCGATTGCTGGGAGGAGCCGCCGTTTCCTGACATTCGCGGGCTTTTGTCCTACTGCCTGGTTGCTCCCCTCCCTCCCCTTTTTTCTGCGTCGAAAATCGGCATCCTAGCAGAGCCAAGTCTGGCTCTTTTCTCCTCAGGCCCGACATTTTCGACGAGATCGGAGGCTTTCGTCTCCCTTAGTACCTGGTTTTTCTCCCCCGTCCTCCCTAACGGTGACGCCTTTAACTGCACCCTGTTTTTTAGACACCAGGTGGCGTCTTCTCCCCCCTCGATAGTCCCTCTTTTCCCGCAATCGTGTCCTTTCCCTTTAGAGGAGAGCGTTTCTTTCCTTTTCGGAGCAAGTACTTGCCTGTTCGCCCCACCTCTTCTTTGGCCTGAGACGGCGAGCACTTCTAAGTTTTCTTATTGTTCAATAGATCTTGTTTGTCCATCCCCCTGAGTTCGCCCATTTTCTCCCCGACAATTTGATGGCTTGGTTTTTTACTCATGAGTAGGCCCTTTATTCCCTTGATCGAGACCTTCGCTCCCCCGAGCCATGGTCTGGACTTGTTCACAAATTTCCCCCTTCTGTGAGGCATTTTTTTCTTCTCCCTATTCATGACAGATACCTTCTCATTTTTATGAGAGGATAGCCAATGGGAGTTTTTTTGTATAAGGAGCGCGCTCTCGTTTCAAAGAACAGCACTCAGCTCCTTGACTCCCTTCCTTCATGATCCGAAGTTCTTCCTGAGCGAAAGACCCAGGCAGGACCTTCTTCTTGAGGCTCTCTGTGTTTATTCCCCCACCCAAGAGATCGATACGCCCATCTATATAGCTCCTTTTTTGGAGGCCTCCTAAGTTTTTGTCAATGGTTTCCTGTCGCTTCCTTATTGCCCCTCCTCGCGACAGACGGACAAGCTTCTAACCCCTTTCCGCGGCCGACTGTGCGCTGGACTATATCTTCCTGTGCTTTCATTTTCTCGCCTTTTCCCCCCCCCTTCCATTTGAGGCATGTCCTTCTTTTTCTTTAGGTTGAGCACTGTATTCTTCCTTCCTTTCTATGATTAAGCGTTCCCTCGTTAAGTCATTTGCGGCTCCCTTAGCTTAAGTGTCCTTCCTCTCTCGCGCCTATCCTCTCCCTTTCCCTTTTGCCGCAAGTATATCCCCCTCTCCATCTTGCTTCTGGGTTGACCATCGACCAATTTATTTGCACTTCTCTTTCACTTTTCCCTCTTACTATTGCTCCTTCCCTCCCTTTTGACGCCGAGAAGAAGCACTGCCTTTATTCGCAAAGCTTTCGATTTTTCCCTAGCATTTTGGTGCGGCGTTCTTTCCGGCGATCCTGTCCCTCTTCGGACCGCTTCCCTCCCGTCGGCGATGGATTTTCCCCCTTTTCCTTAAAAGATATCAGACAATTTTTTGTAGGCCGTATATCGCTCCCTGTCGACGTCGACCTTTTTAACTCCTATTGCCTTCCTCATTTGCCCATTTCTCCTCTTTTCTTGACGGATTTCTTTTCCTTATGGAGCGGGTTCCCGTTCCTTGTAGTGCGTTTTTTTCAGCCTGCTCCGCCGCCCCTGTATCCTCTCGACACCTTTGAAGTCCAGGACGGATACTCCTCTATCACTTGCAATCTCCGGATCTTATGTAAAGACTCCTCCCCCTTTTTGATAACGTGGCTTGAAAGAATGACCGCCGCGCGTCCTTTCCGACTGAATCTTATGTGTACTCTCCTCCCCCTCTCTATCAGTGAGACAGCGTTTCTGGTCCCTCAGAAGGGGCAACCCCCGATCTCCGGATTGGCAAGGAGACCGTTTCCGAGCCAGATCATCGGCTTTCGCCGCTCGTCGTAGGTGACGGTGCACTTATGTGGAATCTTTTGCGCGATTACTCCTTTTTCCAGACCCGAGCTAATCTTCCACCGTCCCAGCAGGCTGGACGTTATTTTGTCAAGGCAATTCCTGTGCACGCAATTATTCTTCCTTCTTCGTGAATTGCTGGCTTCGTTTCCCCCCTCCTTGATTTTCCCTCCAGAGCGCTCCGTTCTGCTCGATTATCCCATTTTCGTCATCTCGCTGGTACAACTGTCACCCCTTTTTTTTTCCCCCCCTCTTTTTCCGCATCACTTTTGTTGTTTCCACTCGATCATGCCTCCTCTTGACTTTTCCCAGACCGTTCATTTCAGTTTTCCTATTTCTCGATATTCCGGATCTCCTCCTCGCTGATACAGTCCTCGATCCCTTTATCTTACGCGTGGTCTTTTCTCCGATACCTGCCGTGTGCCGCTTAGTTTCTCCCGTGGCACAGCCCTTTTGAATTTTCTTCTTTTCCGGGTCGCGAGACCATAGGAACCCCTTTCTAGAAAAATCCCATTCCAAATTATGCTCGGCTCCCCTCGCTTCCTCCGATCGGCCTTCTCGCTATCTGTGCCGGTGAAATTCGAACCTTTGCGAAGGTCTTACCCCGTTAGTTGCACTCTGTGCCCTTTCAAGCGCCGTTCTTTTTGACCGGTTGGCACTCGTTTCCCCCGGAATATGTACGCTTCTTGTCCCAGCGTTCAGTTTTCTCCCAGAGTCCCGCGGGCTTGTCATTCTTTCCCCTCCTTTAGAACCCCCGTTCGTAGCTTCTTTTCCTTTTTTCTCCGTCACCGGCGGCTTTTCTGAAGGATTCTCTTTTCTCCCCGCATCACGGCGATTCCTTGATTTTCCCTTTCTTGCGATTTTCCCCCGTCCTCCCTAAAGCTTCCGGTTCCCCCGCTTCCACCTTTTTGCGCTTTCCGAGACCTTTCCCTACCCCCGCAGATGCTTCAGCGAGGAGGGCCTCTGGTGTGAAATTCGCCGTCTGCAGTCCTTTGATCGCTATCCTGAAGCGTCCCTTCGATATAGGAAGTTTCCACGATTGCCCCAGCGCATTTCCTTTTGAATGGGCCTGCCGCTTGATCTTTCTCCTCTTCGAGCGCCATCCCTTGTCCCCTCAGGCGCCGCTTCCCTCGATCAAATCGGGTTCCTTCTCTTGGCTCTCTGGTCAATCCTTGTAGGCGACCGGGTGGTCCCCTGTCCACCCGTGAAGCCGATCCTTTCCTCCCCAAAAAGCCAGCTTTGTCTCTCTTCAGTATCCAGTGACCCAATCTCGATCCTGATTTCTACGTTGAGCGGCATTGCGTCGCGCCTCTGTCATATGAATGAACCCTCCCGTCTCCGTGTAGCGAGTGCCCAAATCTCACATCCGATCCTAATTCGCTTTCTCTCGTCCTGGCCTTTTCACTTCCAGGTCTAAAGCGAGTTACCCCATTCCGGCCATTTCATTTAAAATTTACCTTGAGGCCTCTTCCGGAAGATTTTCTCATGATCCCATTAGTCGCCGAGTATTTTCTTTCGGAGTTTGTTCCCGGCCTTTTCCTCTGGTGTTGGGATTCTTAACAGGAGGTTCACTCCCTGTCTGCTCGGTCCGCTCCGGCAGCGCTGCCGGTCCCCTGCTCTTTTGGCGAACGCCTCGCCATTTCTGACTCCTCGCCAAACCATCAGTCTCCCTTTTGGAAGGCGTTCTTTTGGCTGATGGCCGACCGTACAGTCGCCCTTCCGACTGCCCCTCCGACATCTATTCTGGCCTGTTCCCCGAGCGCTACTTCCCCCGCCCCGCATATGCCTGGAATGACGAAGCTTCTTTAGATTTTCCCAAGCTCAAAGCAGCCCCCTCTGCTGTTGAGGTTTTTTTTTTGGAAGCCTCGCTTCCCTCGCCCAGGGAGCCTGGTTTCCCCTATCTGAGGTTTGGCATCGGTCCCCTTCCGACTCTTCACCACGAGAGCGGTCCCCGGTTCCCTGGCTCTGACGCGTCCCCTTAGGCCTGTGAACCATACATGCGGCTTTTTCGTTTCCCTCGGCACGGGTTATCTTGCGCGAATCCCCGTTTTCCTTGAACTTTGCGCCGTCCTCCTTCCTCTTTTCTGCTGAAAGCACAAGTTCCAAGAAAACGCGCTTGCCCTCCCTCCTGGGTCCCCCCCCTTTTCGACCCCCGACAACTTTTTCGTGCTCGAGAAGTAAGTCTCCCTCTTCGTCGGCGGTAAACGTTCCCTCGGAGGGGACGATAAACCCCTTGTTCTCCGATCGCAAAGATCGCTTGATTCTTGTGCGGCAAAGGTTGTTCCTCTTCTCCAGATAGACGAGCCAAGCTTTTTTCATGTTTTTCGCGTCGATTTTCTCAACCTGAAGGGCTTAACCCATACTTACCGGCGACATCGTCCGTCGCCTCGTTAGCTTTTGTGACAATCGCTGACGCCCCCAATTCCTAAATTCTACGTTGGCGTTAGCAGTATCCCTTTTTAATCCTCTTTTTTCCCATTGCGTGCTTCTTTTTTTTTTTTCGGCGGAGATCTCTCCTTACTCTCTTTTTTTTGAGAGAGTTTTCTACGCCTGAGCGTCCCAACGTCCAAGTTTTGCCTATATTCCTTCAAAGTTTAGCACATTCCTCCTCACCTTGCCCTCAGCGAAGAGGTCCCCGTCTTGTCGCCGGCTTATGGGATGTCGGTTCGCGGTGTCTTTCGCGCTCGGCCCAGGTCTTCCCTCGTGTAGAAAGATCTTCTTTCTCTTCTCTTTTTCTCGAAGAACATTTTTGCGACCGGTGTTTTTTGATCCACTTTTTTTATTAGATCCCCTGAGAGCATAGTTTAGTCCTTCCTCCCCCCGCCTTGGACCCCCTTCCCCCCTTCCCTTGACGTGTCGAGGAAAGGTTTTTCCAAGCGCAGGAGGGGTAAAGATTTTGCTCCTCCTGGGACTTGCAGAGACTTCTTCGAGCTTCCCCCTCAGTCGTCCGCACGTCCTGCTTTGGTCGCCCTCCACGTATTCGCCCCTCGGCCTCCTCCCCTCTCCTTTTCTTCCGTCAGATTGTTAAATTCTCGTGGAATTCCCCGGCGTCGGTTCCGACCGACTGACACGGCTGTTTTTTGGTGAAGTCTGACTTTTTTTCAGGCGATGCGACCTCGCGATATTGTCCATGGCGACGTGCACCTCCTGCTAAGCATCGCGTTTGCTCTCCGTAGTGAGAGATCTCTTTCGATAAGCTTCGTTTTCCCCTTTTCATCGCCTAGGCGTGCCCTGTGGTCGCCTTTTCCACCCAGCTCCCTATCGACTTCGCAAGTGAAGTAGGCGTTCCGCCGCCGATAGACCCTTTTCTCAGCCCACGGGGAGCTTCTTTTGCGGCTGAGATGTTTTCGGTAACCTCAAGCGAGGGGATTCTTCCTTCACGTTTCTGCAGTTCTCCTGCTTCTTTCACTCAGAGGTCAGCTTGGCCCCGGAAACCGCCTCGCCCCGGCGACGGCTACCCTTTTCAAAGAGAACTACTCTCCCTCAAGACGTCCCTCCTACGATGGCGCGGCGTCTAGCTAGTCCTGTCTAATAACAAGTTTCAATTCCCTTTTGACTTGGCAATCCTTCTAGACCAAGTTCTTTTCCTGACAGGATTACGCAAGCTCGCCACCCGATTAGCGGATAACCTTCTCTTTTATCATTTGCCGCAGCAGTTCACGGAGCGAGCATTTTTTTCAGCCTACGGAGGAGAGACCGAAGACCCCCTCCCCACCCCTCCACGTCATCCCTCAGCGATCCCACGACTTTTCTTGGGCGGCTTCACTCCGTTCGTTGAGACGCCCCTCCTTTTTTCTCAGACGGCCTCAGGACCCTTTCCAGGGTTCCCCCCCAGGCCATCCCCAGCCCACTCCAAGCCGAACAGAGAATCCACACCGTGCCCTCCCCCCCCCGTCCTCCCCTTCACGGCTCCTTCTTCGACGCTGTTCGCTGAGTCTTTTTTTTTTCGCTCCGAATCGCTCGCTCTACTCGCCTTGATTGCCTTCGAAGGCGCCTGAATTTCCGAGCTAACCTCTAGCCGTCCGTCCTGCCGGCATCCTTATAGGCCTTCTTGGTAGAATTTCACATTCCTTGCTAGCCCTATTTTTTCATTGCGCGACTCGACGGACTTCTTGCACCCTTTTGAGCGGTTGTTTTTCTCTTTTCTCCTTCCGTCCGCTGCCCCCTTTTTCGCATGCGCGATCGCCCATTCTCTTGAGACTCATCCGTCGCTCCTGCATTTATTTTGCAACTTAAGGACTGATCGCGCCTTCGTCAAGTTCAACTCTCGAACTTTTCCTCTCTTTCTCCCCGGTGTGAAGAATGCAAAAGTCTTTCCCGTCTTCGATGAACGCTGTGAATCCACTTCTATGCCGATTCATCCGCGGCGCCTGTTTTAGCGGCCCGGTCGCCTCTGCCTCGTGGCAGGGTCCCCCCAGCTGCTTTTCCTCGACGACCCCTTTCTCGGATATAAGGTTCGCCGCGCTTTATTTTCCCTCGGGGCGACTGTGCGATCTTTCCTATGCAAGATTTTGAGCGAGCTTCCTTTTTCCCCTAGGCTACTGAGATCATCCTCCGAATCCCCTTGACTTTCAGGTTCACGAGCCACTCCAGGCGGGAACCCTCACTGCTGGCGAATCCTGACAGAGTGAATTCTCTCCGAGTCGGATGATAGCCCTGAGGTCGAGCTTTAAGGTCTTATCCCACTCGAAGTCGACTTTCCACGGCACGGCTGCCCTTTTGCATTCTCTTCCTACCCCTTGTTGGGTGTGTAGATCTCCGACCGCCCGTCCGTTTCTCGAGCGCCGTCGACGTTGTTATTATTTCTCCGGCAGAGCCCTCCCCCCCTCGGTCTCGTCGCGCCAAGTCGCCTATCCCCTTTTGTCAGGATCGCCAGTAATGTTTTTCCCCTCCGTTGACGCCCGGCGCTTTTTCTCCCCCTTTCCTTTGCTGGGAACGGGGCGATGATCTCGTTTACTGGAAAAATGACTTTTCGCCCCCAAATGCCATTAACATTATGATAGTTACCCCCTCCCAGAATAGATCTCTTCGTGATGGCAGACCACTTTCGAAGAGGGCGCCGTTTTCTCTCCTTCTAGAAAGTTTTCCCCGAGGACCCCCGGAGGCCGACCCTTTCCCTCCTTCGGCTGTCGCACGGATTATCGTCGACCCTGATCCATTGTCTTCCCCTTTCATTCGTATTTTCCTCTTTCGTCTCTCTCTTTCAATCACTTGTGTTCTTGATTTCTCTCCCCCTCCTTTCGTCGTGCCTTGACCCCGACGGTTGAAAAGTACATGGGTAAGTGATAATTTTGCTCTGGCTTTCGGCCGTCTCCCCCGCTGTTTCTATGCGCCATGACGCGGCGTGAGTAGTGGCTTCTTCCTTTCGAGTCCCCCGGAGGCTTCCTCAAATCCCCGGTGAGCAGTTTTTCGCGAATTTTCCTCCCCTGTCATTTGCCGAGAGCGATCTGGCTGGCCAGAGGGCTTTTTTGATGAATTTTCTCCCTTCCCCGCCGGAAGACATGCTTTCGCGTCGACGCCGCTTGATGTATTCGCTCCGAGAGCTTCAGTCGCCTTACGGAGGATAGGTCCCTTCCCCCCTTGCGACAGATTCGAGCGCCCGCCGCACCATCGGCCCTCCTAGTCCTCGCGGTCGAACTTGGACGTCCCTCCTTGCCTTGCTGCTCTCGATCGTCACTTCCTTCGTAGGCTGAGAAGTATTCTTTGAGGCAAAAAGGTGTTTCGATTCGCCGTTTTTAACCTTCGATGCTCCGCCCTCTCCTTGCCCTCCCCTGAGTCCTTGAGATCGCGAGCTACGTGATATGATTTAGATCATGTAAGGTCATAGATATAATCCCCGCTCCGGTATCGTTTTCCTTACGCCTGCCAAATACCCAGGAGTCCTCTCGATGGCGAGAATTGCGTCACCCTCCAAGGCGCAAGTCTTTTTCAAAGCGTGTATGAAGAACCTTTTTTTCCTCTTGAGAAGAATAAAACCCCTTCCCCCTTACGCGGAGACGAGATATTCTTGGACGGCGTGTTCTCGGGGGCCGTCTTATTCGCCCTGTTTTCCTGATAGTTTATGTAACGTTTTTTTGTTCCACCCTATTTGAGGAGGAAGCTACGTTTACCCGCGAAGCTGTTTTCTCATACTCTGAATAGCTTGAGGCTCTCCCTCGCCCCCTCCCAGCTCCGAAGAGAGATAGCCTTTTTTTTGCTGCTTCCTTCCCCCTGGCTATCAGGTCACCGTCAACTCCTACCTCCTCGATGTGCTGTTCTGTCTAGGAGGACGATTTCTCGTACCGGTCAACGCAGCCTCTTTACCGACCAATGAAGAAAGTTCCGGCGATTCCTCTTCTCCCAGCTCAAGAAATGCGCTCCCTCGAGTGACTAACCCTCTTTTCTTCTCCCCCATCCGCGTCGCAATATCTCTATCGGGGCGGACGCTTTCCCCTAAACTCTCTATGTCCCTGGGCGTTTTCCCAGCGCACTCAGGTCCCCTCCTTCTGAAACATATCGGACCAGTCGTCGCTTTTCTCTGTTTTCGTGCGCGACCTGCAACCTCCGTCCTTGACTCGTCTTACAATTACTCCTCGCGATGAGACATAGGTACCCCAGAACATTCTACTCAACCCCCTTCCCGTCCCCGTCTGTCGATGCGTCTTGCCCCACCGAGAGGGGGATGCGGCTACAAAGATCATCAGGTTCTTTCTTATCTCCCTCCCCTCGGCTAATGACGATGGTCTGCGGCAAATGGTAGGCCGTCGACGGTAAGCGCGTCTTTTTATTCCCTCACGTTTTTCGCTCCCTTTCCGTCTCCGAAGCTCCGGCAAGTTTCTCACTGGTCCTCATAGTAACACCGTCGCAGCCTCCTCGGCTGCTTGACCCCCCCCTCGACTTCTCTTCTTTTAATGTGCCCCATGGACGTTTTTCACGAGTTCATGTGGCCATTCTCAAAGCTTCTTTTGACTTTTTTTTGAATGGCGGTTCGGCCCG
>Ga0179593_1468244_pt1 | contig 39172 bp, 50 predicted proteins | sample CZODoug2_1_08_16_FD_185931 | JGI IMG/M metagenome (GOLD analysis project Ga0179593, IMG submission 185931) | Vadose zone soil fungal communities from Angelo Coast Range Reserve, California, USA - CZODoug2_1_08_16fungal (PacBio error correction) | ecosystem: Environmental > Terrestrial > Soil >... | reverse complement strand
TGACCCCCGGGCAGTCTTTCCGGATTGCCCCTTGGGGGGGACTTCTCCCCCCCTCTTACCACTGGTTCTTTTAGAATTCCCTTGTCAGATTTTCACGGGTGGTCGTTCTCTCGGCTAGCAGAGAAACCTGGAGGCATTTTCCACCCACCGCTCCTAGAAGATTTTTCCTCCCACCCATCTCTCTTGTCCCTCGTCTATCATTTTCTGGTTTTGGGAGTCGGCCATGTGAACCCGTGTGGAAAGACACTTGTAGGTTTTCTTAGGTTTGACACCCCGATCTCTTCCCCTCACCAATGCTGGGCTTTTCTGTTCAGTCCGCTCTCCTTTCATACCTTTAGTTCCCTGTTTTTCCCCTAATTATAGCACCCACGTGCCGCTGTTACTTGATTTGCGTCCGCCGGTCACGGCAAGTTTATCCTACACCTTTGGCTTGAGTATTCTTCCCTGGCGTGCCCTTTGGAAAACCCTGACCCTTTTTTTCCGCCTTTGGTTACCTCCTTCCATGCATTTCACTTCATGAGGCTCTCTCTTTTTAGCGGGGAACTAAGTATGCTCTCCCTCTCTGTATGCTTTCTCCAAGAGTGATGTCCCGACCCTGTCCCGGTGTTTGGGGATTTGATGACTGTGGGCCTAGACCGTTTGCCGTTTATCATATTGCTTTTGAGCCCTCCTCGGAACCTCGCCTCCCCCCCCCAGTTCTTCTCTTTGGTTTCCACTTAGTGGGTGACCCCCTATCACCCCCGATCCACCCCCCTTTCGTTTAAGGCTTGGGCTATTGTTTATTTTTTGTCCATCCTCGTTTGTGGGGTCCCACTTGTTCTTTGCGTTCTGTTTTTTTGTCTTTCCCCCCCCCAACACCTTGCCTTTTACATTTTTCCGAACAAACCGTTCCCTTCTTTCCAGCTACACGAAACCGCCTTTTCCACCACCCGCTTTGATAAGTCTGGAACTTTTCCCTCCCCCGACCCCCCCCCGGAGGTTTCCACGTTTGCCTCCCCCCTGGATTCCCCTCATCGTTCCACTATTCTTTAGCTCCTGACACCGTTTAAGGTGGGTCCGCCCATGGTTGACACGTTTTGGTTACCATTGCACGGCCAGATCACCCAAAATGCCCTGGTTCGCGGATCCCTCCTTCCCCATTCCCCCCCCCTTTTCGGTGTTTTTCCAACTTCTTTTGTGTGACCTTGTTTTTTCTTGCCGTCAGGTTCCATTCCTCTCCTCTGACTTTTTTTGAACCTACGATTCACCGATCGGCGCCACGCCTCTTGCCTTTCCCCTTCGAAGGTCTCCCTTTTTTCATCTGCGGGTCCTTCATGTAAATTTCCTTTTATCCTTTTGCTAAATCTCCTTTTTCACCCAGAGAACGTCAGCCTGCCCTTCCCCCTACTTCGATATCCTGTTTCAAGTTCGCGCTCGTCATTTCATTTCGATTTTATAACATGAGGTCCTTTTTGTTGCCGCGCACTTCTATCATGAACCGTTTAATTCTCCCAAGAGAGCCCGTCCTATAACGTGTCTCCCCACCCTTATACCCTTTGTATTTACGTTAGGGCGGATTTTACACGCTCTTTTTGGGCTATGTCTCCTGGTGGTGAACAGCCTGCACTTTCGGTTTTCCCCAGCCGATGAGTGCCCGGACCCTTTCCCCCCCCAATCTTTTGTCAAGCAGTGCTTTTTAGTCTTTTCTGTCCCCCGTTTTGAGGAGAATACCTTTTAATTAGCCCACCTGTTTTGTTGTCCTGTGTCGTTTTTCTTTCGATGTACACTTCCGTGGGAGTTCCCCCTCTCAATTCCCCCCTGCTTTTCCAACCGGGCTTGGGGTCCGGTTTTAGTGCGACCCATGTGGCCTGACCAACCCACAACCCCCCTGCTGTAGCCTCCGACCAATCCTCACCCCTTCTTTTCCCGTAACAAAACTTAGCAGCGCAGCCCGTGTTTTCGTTACCACATGAAATTCCCTTTTCTTACCCCCCGGCACCCAGGGACCACGCTTCGTTCTTTGGCATTCTTGATCTCTCCCCCCCTGTTCGATTTTCATACGTCTCCGCTTTTTCCGTTAATTTGTGTATAAAGAATACACCCCCCTTCCGCGGACTTTGGATATTTTCCCTTACTGACGAACAGTTGGTGTTTTTCGCTTCTTTCCCCTACCCTTCCATGGTATTCCGGTGTCAAGTTTGCCTTTTGAACTTCTAAGTTTTTTCTTTTTTGCAGCTAAACTTCTGCGCGGGCTTCCACCCCCTGGTAAAGAAATTTTTGTTCTTTCGCCATCGTTCATATTATTTTTCACTCCTGGAGTATTTCCCCAGTTCCCCCTATTTCCCCAGTCGCCTCTGTGTGTTTTTTGCCTGACCGGTGCATTTTCGCAAGAGCCACCCAGTACCTGACCTTCGGGATACCCCCCGACATGAATCTTCTCCCCATTTTTTCTACTCAGCTGAAACCTCGTCTGTATTTTCCTTTAACCCCTTTTTTTGACGTGCAGTCCCATTTCCGTGATTGGGCCGGTAATTCTCTTTCCTTGGACGTTCCGAGTCTTGGGCCCCCTCACCCTCTGGTGCGGCAATTCCTCCCCATGGCCCGTGTGGTACAGAGTTTGTTGTGTGGGCTATAAACAACGGGTTCCATGCTCTTCCTTTTTTTTATCTGTTTTTTTTTTTTTCTTTTCTTAGAGTTACTATCCCCTTTTTCCTTCCTGATTGGGCCCACCCCGCCTTCCCTCGCTCTCTTAGCTTTTACTTTTTTGGGTCCACACAAAAACGGGCGCCCGCCAGCCGCCCTTGAGTCGGCTTAAGGGTCACCGTTTTTGATTTTCTTTATGTTGCATCCCCACTGTGTCCTACCCTTCCCCCGCACTCGTGTCGTCTTTAGCGGTCCCCCCTGCCTGACCTTCCGTCACTTCCCAACATGCCCAGAACCTTCATTACGGCCGGTGTTCTTTTTTTCCTTCCCTCTCGTTCCATCCTGCCATATTGCCCTCCTTTGTTTTTCCCGGCATTTTACTCCACTTACCTATCTGCCTCTAGTTTGTGGAACGATGTCTGGTGCAAACAAACGCATCCCTCCCTGTTTGATTAGGCACTTTTCCGTGCTAGGTTTCTTACATTTCCTTTCATACCAGGGGCCACATTGGCTAGCCTAATTGAGCCCCTGCGATGCGAGTCATTTTTTTGAACCCCAACGTCTGTTCCTTCCTTTGCCGGTTGTGGTACGGCACATCGTATTTGCCAGACGTGTGTTTTACTTTTTTTTTTTCAAACGATGCCGTCCGAGCTTCACCTATCTGTTCTCCTCTCTCATTGGTTATTTATTTGACCGAATGTTACCGCGTCCCTTTGCCGTTTGCCCCCCTTTACCGTCGCCCGATCTTCCTTTTTTCCCGTTTTCTCTTATTTATTTGATTTCGGCCGTCTTTTTCCTTTTCTCTGCTCTGTTTTTTGGGATCTCTTGTTTCATTTCGCCCTTTTTTCCCATTCCGGTTTCCCTTTTCCTGACACTTTTATTTGTCTCTTTCCTTTTCTATGGTTTCCGAATTTCCACCACTTGTACAATAGAACCTGTTCCGGTTTCTTACGATACCACTTGATATGGTAGCAGGATGATTTTCCCCACGGCTTACCCATTGGATCCCTTTTCCGGCTGGTTTCCGAAGGATTGACCAGCATAGAAGTAAAAGTAGCCAACCTCCCCCCCCCGGTAGACTTACACCTTGCATTTTTTCCTGTTTGACCCTTTTCAAGAGATACCCTCCTTTGGTCCTTCAGCTCGGAGCCCTTATTGGGACTCAGTTTTTTATGTGTTTGAATTCTTTTTCGTTGTTGTGTCCCCCTTTTGAAGTTCCAACTGTTCTTGTGTGTGTTCCTGTGACTTTTTCCTCCCTCGAGTCCCTATAGGGAGGTACATCATAATCGCGGTCTGCCTTTTCTCCCCGCCCTCTTTTCGGGTCTTTTTTACCTTCCGTGTGATGTCACAGAAGGTTTCTGTAATGCGTCTACGCGGATTTTGCCCACCCCAAGTGTGGGGTCGCAGGGCCTTTTTTTTTCCTTTTCCCAACTTGAACAACCCCCGATGATGGTCTTCCGAACCTCTCTTGCCGTTTCTCGTAACTCCCCCTTCAGTGCATGTTTTGAGTGCGTATTATTAATTTGTTAAGGTCTGGCTGCCTGCTCGTTGTTCATTTGTCTCTACTTTTGCCTTTTTATATTTGTCACTCCCCAATTTTGTGTGACCGTTTAAGTTATATTGAGTTCCCAGTTTTGGTCGCGTGTTCCTCACCTACCCTTGTTTTCGCCCAGTTCCCCCTGGTGTTGGATCCAGCATGTGCGTCTGTGCCCATCGATTTCCCGGACCCGACGACGTGCTTGTTCCATCAGCGTTTGGAATTCGTACACCCCACACAAAGATTTTCCCTTTCCTGATTTGGTCCCCCGACCCACGGACCCTTTTACCTTCCATCGATTAATATGTTAAAGTCCTATTGCATTTAATGGTGTGTATCATATAACCACTCGGCCAGCGATTTTGCTCGGTTCCTCCCGCTAGGATATTTTCTCCTTCATATGTTTATTTTTCCCTTTGTGATTTTTGATTCTTGTGTGATGTTATGTCCAAGGCCGATCTTTTGTTTCAATCGTGATCGAGCCCTTTTCGTACCAACAATTGTTTTTTGTGCGTTTCCCCCCTGGTCTCCTTAATCATTAGACCCATCGTTATTCCCCCTCACCTGAGTTTCGTTGTTATGGATGACCGTTCGCCAATGCCCCCCTGTCCTGCTTAGTTTCCATCTGCGGCCTCTCCTCTCTTTTTTTTAACACCGGAACTGGTTAGATGGGCGCGAGCTTTTAGCCCATTGCTTACAATTTTCCCTCCTCCCCCCATGATTACTCCCACCCCACCTGCCTTGCTTCTCGTCTCTTGGCTAACGTCCCCACTTTCTCTTTCTTTCCACTATAATCCCCCCTTTGATGTTGCTGGGACTGAAGGTAACCCCGGTTTTAGGTTAGTTCAGCCCCCGTTCCGCCCTTTATGCCCTTCTGGCCCAGGTCCCCCTTCACCCCCTTGCTTTTTTTTTACATTCCCACCATCTCTTGCAGATTTCCCCATTCTCTTCTCCTTCTTGTTCATAAGAATTACCAGGTATCCTCTTTCTCTCCTTGTCTAATTCCCAAGTCAAAGAACCCTTTTTCCCCCCGTCCCCAGCGAATTTTTCCGAATGGGGCGTAGCTTCTCTCCCCCCTTTTCCCCCTGCACCCCCAGGACTGGTCTCATTTTGTCCCTCCCTTTCAGAGGCGTTTTTTGATTTTCTGCCGGTGTTGGCATTTTCTATCGCCTAACCTGCGGCCTCTTTCACTTTTCTCCCATCGCTTGGGTCCCCCCCTTTCACAAAGATCCGCGAGGGTCGACCGTCCTTCCCCAGTAGTCACAGTATGTCTTGTTTTCGCAAACAATTTTGTTATTGGTGTTTTTTCGGCTGGCATTCAAGCTTTCCCTTTTTTAAGCTGGTCGAGGGCCTCGACTTTTTTTATAGGTTGCTTTTGATCTGTGTCTAAGTCCCCCCCCTTCCTTGGGCGTCTGTTCCCTCCCCTCTCTCGTTACTGAGCCCCAAGGTCCTAAATATGCATGTTCGGTCCATCGACATTTTGCGGCTAGTTGCCTGGGGCAGAATGAGATCCTGAGTACCGGAACCTTTTTTTTCCTTCCCTTCCCCCCCCCACCCCCCACCCCAGACTCCCCCCCCCTGTCTTTTCCAATCCTCGCGCCGCCGGTTAGACATACAGGCCGGCCGACGCCCTTCCATCTCGGTTTCCCCTCTCGTTTTCTTTTTCCCCACGTTTTGAATTTCCTTCCTCCCCGTCCGCCTGCTGCAACCTACCCCCGAACAGCGCCCTGTCCCTGCTTGCAAAAGGGGCTTTCTCCTTTTTTGAGGACGCTTGCTTCGATTATCGCGTCTTTTTTTCGGCCTAGTTTCCGCTTCCTCTATTCTTCGTTTTAATCCGTTCGTCGGACCAACTGCCGAGTCCGCACACAGAGTTTGAGCACAGGACGTCCTTATGAGTCCCCCTCTACTCCTCCTTCCCCCTCCAAGTTAACTGCACATCCCCCGCTATTGTCTTAAAGTCGACTGGGTTCCGTAGGGAGGCATTTTCGTTCTCGACGTGACTGAGCCTTGTTTTCCCCCAGGACATTCCTCGCCCGTTCCCCCCCGTTGTTTTTCTGATGGACCTTATTGACCATATTTTTCCATCGGATTGTACCCAAGGTCTATCGATTTTTTGCCTGTTTTTATTTTTTCCCCTCCAGTTCCCCCACGACCAAGAACCCACCTCGTTGTTTCTCATACCGTCAGTTTTGAAGCCTTTTCATGCGATACCGACGCAGTAATCCGAGGAAACCAGTCTCTTCTACCACGCCGATCAGCTCCTCCCCAACATTTTCGTGAGTTGGACCTATTCTCCCCCCGTTGCGCGGGCTTCGCGGTGCATAAGGTATGAGTGCCTTTTAACCATCCGTGTTTTTTTTTGGGCATCTCCCCGCGTTCTCCTCCCTACTTGACCCTCCGTTTTCACCTATGCCTTCCTTTTTTTTTCCCGGTATCGCGGGTGTTTTTCCTACTCTGTTTACGTGTCACACAAACTTCACACCCTCCCAAAGATCGACCCTCCTCTGCATGTTTCTTCCCCCTTTTAGCTCCTACTGTTTTTCCTCTTTGTATCAAGTTGCACTCTCCACTGTCCCTGTGACCTGCTCTGGCCAGTTTTGTCCCTTTTTTTTGGCTCAAGACGTGTTCTTCCTGCTCTTTTTTTCTCTATTTGGTCTAAAGCTTTTTGGTTTTTTCCCCCCACAGTCTTGTGGAGATCTTTCGTTCATGCAGGGCTGCCAAGTGGTTTTACTTTTAACCAATGTCTGTAGTTTCTGCACTTCCCTGTCCTCCCCCCCCCCTCTTGTCTTTCCCCCTCAAGTGTTTGTGCCGTATCGTTCACCACGTGATTTTTCTTTTATGGTTTTTCGGGTGTACTCTTTTTTGTCCTTCTTCCTTCTTTTCCTTTGTCCCCCCCCCCCCGTTGATTTTACCTTTATTTAATTTTTACCCAAACCGAATCCTGTTGCTAATCCAACCTACAGCACTGCAATGGATTCTGCAACACTTTACTGCCCCCCCCCCCCCCCCCCCCCCTCCACATCTACCGCCGTTTTAAACTGCAAATGTTGACGGCTCAGTTCCCTCCCCACGCTCTTCTCTACCGATTTTCCTTTTTGGATCACCCACGGTGACGACCTCCCTCAACCTCTTTTTTTTTTTCAAAATCACATCCCCACCCCCCCCTCATATTGTTTTTTCCATTCCCCCATTCTATTGATTTGGTCCCCTCTTTTATTGAAGGCACTAGGTGTAGACACTTGACCGAAGAGGTCGAAAGATATCCTTCTCTATTAATTTCCCCTGCAGTCTCTGCTTGTATGGCGACTGTTCCTTTTCTGTTTGAAGACCAGGAGGGTTTAGCCTACCCGGTTGTTTTTATGTTTCCCTCCACTTTAAGGGGAGATCTTTTTTTCCCGTTCCCCCCCCGCTCCAGTTTCTGCCGCACCTGACTCAATGGCGTAGATCTTTTTGCTTCCCTGAATACAGGTCCCATAGTATATTACCCCCAACAACTTCCGGTCTCCCCCCGTATGCCCGCTATACCGGCTCACTGGATCAAGTTATGCAGAATTATGGCGCGCGTTAATAAGTGACGTTTCTACGTCACGGGTTAATTTGGGTCCTGAGCGCTTGTCCGATCCCGTTCCTCGTTCTTGCTGCACCAGACTTGAGGGTTTTTTCCCTGCCGTCGTGATCATCACCCATCAAGTTTATAGGTAACCTCGTCTTTTCTCTTCACCCCTCTTCTTTTCTCCTCCTCGTTTTTTTTTGGTTTTTGTCTCGATGATGTTTCCCGGGCCGGTAAGTTTCTCAGTAGGGGCCCTGGAACCATGATTTCCCCCTCTGTAGCACCCAGACCCATCCCTGTGTCCGACACTTTTCCTTTTTTAAAAGTGTTCCCCCCTCCCCCCTTCATGGATTTTTTTGTGCCTTACACACGTACCTAACCGTCCCCGTTGGAGGTGCCCCCTATTAGAGGTTTTTCTCTTTCGCTTCGCCTTCCCTTTTGCAGTCTCTTCTAACTGATTTCGTTAATGTAGAGGCAGCGCCAACAGCCTATGCATGTTCCCCCTGTGACACGAACCTTCCCCCGGCCCTTTTTCCTGATCAGTTGCTGCTACGCTGCCCTTGTATTTCCTGTTCCCCCCCTGTCCTCTCTGCCGTGTTTATTTAAGGGTAGTGTGTGAGGCCCCCCTTAGCCCACTAAGACTGAGGGTTCTTACCCCCCGTTCGCCGGTTTTTTCTAGCGTAGTTTACGGCTCTTCCCTTCCAGATACCGACATTCTTTTCCCCTTTGCACCAATTGTTTTGAGTTGTTTCCCCCTTCCAGCCTTTTTGACTGACTTTGGTGATTTCTCCACAATCCCCCCCCTTTTTTTTTGGAGACCGATGATTTGGTTTCTTTTTCTAGTCTTTGATCTTGTCCCATGCTGCATCTACGTTTTCTCCTTGGCTCAAACCCCCTTGATGTGATTTTTTTTCCAGGACACGGTACTTTCTCTTGTGAACTCTGCGAGGGGCTTGTCTTTTTGGTATGGGTTTTGGGCCCCGGTGTTGTTTTACCCCTTACGTTCTTTTGTTTTTACGCGAGTTTTCTCTTGATTGATGGCGATGTACCTTGAAAAAGTTTTTCCTTCCCCTTCTTTCCAACATTTTTAATGTTTCTCTCGTTTAGTTTCACTTTTTGTCCATTCACTGGTTCCCCAGCTCCAACCTCCCCCCCCCAATCTAACATGTTCAGAGGCGTACGAAACCCACCAAACCACAAACACCCCTGAAGGGCCCTCCCTCCCCCCCCCCCCAGTCAACTGCCCCCTCCCCCCAGCACGAGGTAGGACCCCCCCCTTGACTCTAACGAATTCTTGCCCGTGATGCCGGCCTTTTTCCAACTTTCCTCTTCCTTCGATTGTCTCCCCCTTTTTCCCAAGGAGACCGCAGGGACTTGGGATTGACAACCTTTTTTTAAATTCCCATCCCCCTTCCGTCAATCGACTGCTCCCATTCCCTTTTCTACCCCTTTTTTGCGCAGGATTTGAAGGACTTTCCTTTCTAGTCCGGTAAAGGACAGCGTAGTGAAAAATTTTCGTACTTTCTCCTGTGCGCCGAGGAGTCTGGATTTTTGTTTGTGTGTGCCGCTTTTTTTTTATGGAAGTTTACTTCCTTTGCGGTAGTATTACCCTGTCGTAGTTTGGGGCCTCTGTCCCTGAGTGTCTATGAGGGGTTAGTTCGCCCAGCGACGCGCTTCCTTGTTGATGGCGTCTCCTGCGCCCCCCGTCTTTTCCCTCCTGTCTCCTTTCGGCACTGTCCTGACTCGCGTCCCTTTCCGTGTTTTATTCGTTCTGGTCGCCGTTTTCGACTCCTTGTCGATCTGCTCTGCCTTTTGGTATTTAATTCGTTTCTTTCCCTCTCCTCCTCGTTGTTTTTTCTTTCTACCCCTTCTGCAATTGGGAGCCCGATCATGTCCCCCCCCGGTTTGTCTTTCTTGGGGGAATTACTCGCCCCCCCCCTTTTCCCTCGCCTGACGACCCATTTTTTTTTTTGTGACAAGGATATTTCCCTGCAGCAGTCAACTTCATCCCCCAATATTCTCACGAAGGATTGATTTTTTCTTTTTTCTCGCTTCTTTTCCCTTCTACATTTCAGAAATTCTTTTGCAATCTACCCCCCATAGAACTCCAATTCTTCAGCCTGAACTTTTCCATTGTGAAGATACGATCCCTTTGGTTTTACTTTTTTCTCCTTTTGTTTTTTATCTTAACCTTTCTTCCAGATTCCTTTGTTCCGACGGGTTGAGTTCCCATTGTAGAAACTTTTAACTGATCTGGTGTGCGTCAGTTCCCCCCCCCCTCCCCCTCTTTGGATCCGAGTTTAACCCCTTAGAACACACCCAACCCTTCTCTCGTTTAAAACCAGAAACCTTTCTTCACCAGGACCCCCAAGACTTGTGTGGGTCTGTCCACTGCTTTCTTGGCGTTCTTCTTTTATTTTCCATTTTCTCTCCTTTGGATGGGTGGTTCCATGTTCGGCCCTTCCCCCGCGTCCTTTTTCAGGTCTCCTCCTGCTTCTTCTATTGTTAAGAGTTCGTTTAGGTACCTCGCGCTGTTCTTGCGTCGAAATTGCCCCCCTTCTCTGTATTCAAGCTTCGTTTTTACGTGACGGTTCTGTTGCTATGTGGAATTCGTTGTTATTGGTTTGGTCCTGTGTCCTTTTCTTGAACATGGCCCCTTCCTGTGTTTTTGTAATGGTTCTTCAACGCCTTTGCTTCCCAGTTGCCACCGTAGTTGTTTACAATGTCGTGTTGGCTTCTTTTGTTAGTCTTTTTTCCCCTTATTTTTTTTTTTCCCTTTTGGATTCATCCCGACATTGAGTGTGAATTTCTCACCTGTTTTTAGCACTTGTAATTCCGTAAAATTCCCCCCCGCCCTTCCTCCCCTCGGCAACATCCAACTCTCTTGGTACAGGTTTTTTATTTTTTTGGATCACAACTACGCATTTTGTGAACGATTTACCCTTGGTCTTTTTTTTCCTGTCCGTATAGCAACCACTCCTTACTTTTTCTCAATCTTTTTTTCGTAGACGGGGTCCCTCCCAATTTATGAGCCGTTTCCGCCCTGACAATGTCGATTCGGGTTCCCATTAGGATCCCCCTTTCCCCAACCCGGCTCCCCACCACCTTTTTTTTCCTTTCCCCTTGGTTTTGCTTCATTTTTCCCGCCATCTGACCCCCCTTCTTTTTATTTCATTTTTCTGTTTCTTGATCAACCTTGTTGGAAGGTCAGTTTCCCTTTCCCCCCTTCCTGACTTCCCAAGGAAATGCTTCCCCCTGTCCCTCTGACGACACCCTGCCTGTGGTTTTTTAACAAAAGATTGGTGATCCTGGGGGTTTTTTCCAAGGTACACGCCTTCTTTTCACCTGAGCCCCTCTCAGGGAACGCCCGACCCTCCCCCCCCCCCCTTCCCTCCCCCTCTTTCCCCTTGTCCGACTTTTCCTGTTGGAGTAGATGACGGTCCACCCGGCTATCCTGATCGGGGGTGGTACTTTTCATTGCTTCGCCCCCCTTTCTTCCTTCCGACGGACCGTTTGACCCAAATCCCCACCAACTTCGGCAAACCCTGCTGGTCCACTCACTTCGAGCCCTTTTTTCTTCCTTTCTATTCTCCGGTTCCAATTTTCTTTCCCAAGATCAAGGACCACTTCCCTTGCACTCCTTTTTTCCTTAATTCGAATGATTCCCACATTTCCCCCCGCCCAACCCCTGTGTCTCCTTTTCCGTATCCCGTTCTTGACCCGTCATGGTGCGCAGACCGCATCAGTAAGGTCTCCCCCCCTTCCCCTCCCATGCACGCGGACTTGATTTCCCCCCCCTATTCAACCACCCCACTCCCTACTAATCGCCTTTTCACACTACCCACCCGCCCGTTCACTGCCCCTTCCACTTTTCATGATATTTTCTGCACTTTTTTTTCTTTGTGTTACTGAGATTGAGTTGGTGTCATCCTAAAGATTTCTTCATTTTGTTTTCCGGCCATGAATGATAGTACAAGGTTTCTTCGCCTCCTCAGTGCCCCCGTTGAAAAATCATTTTACCAATGTGTAGAGTTGTCCAACGGGAGACAAAGTCCACGGTTGCCCCCCCCATCGGGAAGCCCATTTCCCCCTCTTTTCTCTTCACTTTTCCCGACTTATTACCAGGACCAACCACCCCACACCCCCAAACACACAACAAAGGCTCCCCTACTTGTCTGTTTCGGCGACCCCAGAAGATCTTTATTTTCTCACTTCCCTCCCCTTTATCTTTCACTTGCCCGTGAACACAATCGTGTCAGAAGGGTGTTTTTTTTTGTTTACTTTTTTCGTGACCCCCCCCCCAATTTGTCACGTCCTTTGAGTTTTCCCAGCAAACCCGGGTTACCTAAGAACCCTTTTTCTTCCCCCTGGGCTTCGCATCCGAACCTTCAGCCTTCCCCTATTCCTTTCCCTCCCACTGTCCTTTCGTTGACGGGGCGGCTACAGCGTCTTGTTCGGAGTGGCCGCCCCCTCCTTTGCCTTGTGACTTATGTTCACACCCCGTAAATGTTTGCCCCCCGCCTATTCCTTTTTCTTCCTGCAACCACGTCAGGTTAAGAAAACACCCCTCCCCCCCCGCATCCACTCCTCAGTCCCCCGCTATGGCACTCATTTATCCGTTCCACCTGTTTTCCTAACTTTTACCCAATGCCACCCCTTCCCTCTGCAGTTTTCTTCAGGACCCTGGGACTGACCAAGGTTCCCCCGTACCCGTTTAGTTTTGGTATTAGGTGGACCTCCCCTGTTTGACATTCACGCTCACCGGGTGCTTTCTCTGCGAACCGTTTTCCTGCCGCTTCCCCCTTCTTTCTGGTCAAAATGTAAACCTTCGAGAAGTTGCGGTTTTCTCCCCCATGCACAACGTCCACCCCCCTTCTAGTCATGCCGTTTTCATTTTTCTTTTTGCTGAACTTCCCATGTACTCTGGGTGAATCCTGTGTTCGAGCCTTTTGCCTTTGGGAGTTCACCAGGTACCTCTCTGAGACCCGACCAGCCCGACGAATCGTCTGTGACGTGATCTCATTAGCCCTCCTGTGTGTTTTTTTTGTTTGAGCAGGCCGGGTCCAAAGAAGGTGCCGCCGTCATAATGTCCGCTCCCCCCCCTTCCATCACCCAAGGCGTTCTTTTTTCTGAACTTCTTTTTTTCCTTTCCTGCCTTCCTTTCGTTCATTTTCCCCCCACAAACTTTTTTTTTTGTTGCTGCGGAGGCCGAGTCCCACCTGACCGACATCTCCCCACTCCTCGAGGGGCAAAGTCTTCCCCTGTTTCCTCCCCTTTTTTATGCCTTTCCTTTTTCTTCCTGGCCGGTGGAGGACATATGAAAAGACTGTGCGCGACGTTCCCCTTCCCAAGCTGTTGATGGCGCTCATTCTCCTCAGTCTTTCGTCCCCACACTTCTGTGTGATTTTTTTTTTTGTGCCATTTCCATGTCTGCCGTTCCGGCTTTGCGAGACCGTGCTGTGTTGGGTTGCGGAAGCATACCTTCAGCGTGACTTTTGTGACTATCACACCACGTATGTTAGCCCCCCAGTCATTAAGTGGCCGGTTCTCCGTTTGACCCCCTGGTGTTCCTTTAAGCTGTGATCACTCTTTTTGCAAGCCGTCCCGCCCGGCGCATGGTCTTTGGGTCCCCCACCGTTTATCTGGATTTTTTTCCCCTTCATTTATTCCTACCCCCGGACACGCTAAGAAAGCCTTTTTACATGGTATCCCCCACTAATCCACCCCCCACATGCTGCCCCCCCCCGGCTTTGGTCACTCCCCCGTTGGTACCCATTGTCCGCCCTGCTTTTACCCCTCTTTCGCCCTTTGTTACTTAGCCCCATTGTGGCATTAAACGCCCAAACCTGTCCCCCCACCGATCCAAAGAAACTCCCGTCTACGTCCTTCCCTTTCTTCACCGTTTTTCCTCTAAGGGCACTGTGCTCCCCTTTTTTTGCGAGTTCCCCTTTTCGTTTTTTTTTTTTTGGGACTGAAACTTGATTTCCCCTTGCATTGCTTAGCCCCGGCCCGTCTGTCGCACCCCCGAAGCGGTTTGTTCCCGGGGGGACCACCGCGACCGGGCCTTGTACCATTTTTCCAGGACCCTTTTCGTACCCTTCACTACCCCCTCCTACATTTTTTTCAAAACGAACTTGACAAACGTTTCAAAAAATCTCATCTTTTTCCTGTCACATCTTACAAGTTTTTCTTTCCGATTTTTGTTTCCCCCCCGTGCGAATGTTACCCTCCCTGAACACTCTTTACAGGAGCGAGACACCCCCATTTTTGTGACTTTTTTTAAATTGCGCTTTTCTTGAGGCAAGTTTCGCTGTACTCTACCCTCGGCTTTTTTGGGTAGTGATTTTCCCATCAACCAGTTCCCCGGGTGAATTCTTGAGTATCTCGGGTGCCCGAGGAACCTCCCCCTTCCCTTCTTCTCCTTGTGGTGTGAGCGCTTATCTTCACATATTCCTCCTCCAGGAATTTCCTGACACTGTATGGTCCCCATTTTTCAGGTTGTTTCGCCCTTTACTGTCCCTCCCCAACCCTCATTGTGAATCAAATCTTACACCACGAGACCATTTCCCCGTATTCCCACTTCCTTTTTCGCCCCTTTAGCTTCTTTTCTTTTCATTGTCTTTCTTCTTTTCTGGCCAGATACCTGCGTTTTGACAGTTTTTGTAATAGCAATTATGCTGGCCCCTACCTGGTAGCCTGGTCCCCCTACTTTTTTCCTTCACAGTTTCTTTTTTCCCTTGCGCAAATAGCGTTTTGTAGCCGTGAAAAGTCTTTGAATACCCTTGATTGCAGCGCCCTTATCGGTCTCCCCCCCAAGTTCCCATCCCCCAATGATGTCCTTTCCATTGTTTTTGGGTTGCAAGACCAGTTTTTTCCTCCTGCTGTTCAGAATTAATGACTCCCTACCCAGTCCCCTTTGGCTTTTCCTTATTCTCCCCCCCCCCCGGTGGACTTTCCTTCACCCATGACTCACACCACAACCTGGCAGCCCGTTAGTAATATTGTTCTCTTTTCCTTTATCCGTTACACCCCCCCCCCCTTTCAAACTGTGCCTAAAGTAATTTCAGGATTTTCACGAAACTTTTCGATTTTGTCTCTTGTGCGGTGTCGGCCTGGGTTGCTGGGTACTTGTTTTTAGCCCCTCTAACCATTTAGCGGTTTTTCGTTACTGGGCTACATCCCCTAGTTCCCCAGTCCCCGTCATTTTATCCCGGCCATCCCCGATCAGTTTTTTTTGGCCCCCTGAGCCCCCCCACAACGAGGTCGCCCTGGACGTCACCCATGTTATTAAATTGTTCCTCTTTTGTTTTGTCTTACCCGCAGATTCGGCTTGATGGTGCCTTGGCAACTGTTTTCGCCCTTTTGTGTATTTTCTGGCCCGTTGCTTACATTGTCGTGCTCCTTACAGCTCTCCTCTATTTTTGTCTTTTCCTGGCCCCTGCGGCCTTTTCGGGGTTGGTGTCCCCTTTACCACAGTACACCTAACATCAGTTTACTTTATTAGAATGGAATGACTCCACCCCCCCTCTCGTTTTGTTCCCAGGCCTTCCACTAATGGGCGCCCCGCCTGTTCCCCCCTTTTCCTTCCCCTTTTTGCCCAACATGATTTAATCTTCCTGTTTCGCCAGTCTGCATGTTTAGATTTCGTGCGATGACTTCGATCCCCCTCGGTCAGACCCCCTTTTTTTCCTGGAAAGGATTTCCTTCAGAATACTCGGATAGCACTGCGCACCGCATTGGTCTTCTGATTTTTTCTTTCAGTTGAACCTTTGATGGCCCCCCCTCCTTTCCTCCTTCTTTCCTTTTCTTCGCTTTAAAGGCTAACATCTACAGGAGAACCGACTTTGATCTGCGGTATTCTGAGTTTATCTGCCCTGGCTCTCTGAACCTGTCCCTTCCTTCATTTTCTCCACGCCAGTTTTTCACGTCGATATCTTTGGTGTGTTTGTGAGATGGAGGGACCCCCCCTGACTGCAAACCTGTTCATCTCTTTTTTTTTCCCTCAAGAATACATGCGTCGTTTAGTTCATGAAGACTGATCTGGGACGTCCAGTGCTTCGGCTTTCCTTTGTTCTATGAATGCCCCCCCCTTCTCCACCCGGTTTCCTTTTGACCTGGTTTGCACGTCTTGAATGTTTCCTTTGTGTCCCTTTTAATTTTCTTGTCTAATTCCATTTTTCTCGACTTCTGGCGTATGATGTCTGTTCTTTCGTTTTTTCTGGTTTTTCTCTGGATCCCCAAACCGGTCTTGGTTTGTGATATGCCGGAATTTGCCTCCTTATTCGATCGTTGACCCCCTCGTTAGTGTTCTCTGCCCAGTCTCCGGCCTAACATCGGAAGACACGACCGTTTGAGCTGTATTAAGGGGCTTCTTGGCGTCTTTCTTTTTTTTTCGGGACAATTCAGTTTTTAGCTTCTTAGTCGTTTGCATTGTTGACACCCGGTGATAGCCGATGATTTCATTTACCCTTTCGTGCCTCGCATCTTATTTTTTCCCCGTACAGCAGGTATCGACGATTTTTTTTTGGTGATCTTGTTGTGCTTTTTTCTTTTTATTTGCGCATTTGCCTTGTGGACTTCCCGGTCCTGCTGAAAGTGCAGATCAACTAGCAAATAGACTGGTTTACTTGATTGTGCTGGTCTTCACGTTTCTTCGCCCCTTTATTCGTCTCCGACCCCATAGCTATCCTTTTCCCCCAATCCAATATCCTTGAGCCAGAGCCCAACTCTGTAAGATTTCTTGTGGTTGTAAAGTTTCTTTTATGCCTTTCCCATGCGTTGGCAAACGCTTGATGTCTGCATTTGGCCTTACATTGTCTCCGCCCTTACCTGTATTTTCCCTACATTAGCCTGCTCTTCCTTTTGGGAGTCATTTTAGGGCACAAACCATAGTGCGTTTTTCCGTTCAATATCGGCCACCCACCGATTTTCTTGATCTTTTATTTTTTTTTTTCCTTTTTTTCTTTGATATTTTTTAGAAGTTTAGACCCCATGAAAACTTTTTCGGATTGGGAGGTTTCCCTCCTATGGTTTCACCAAACGCCTTTACTCAAGGTTGAGCGGGGTAGATTTTTTCTCTCGCCATCGACTGTCATTCCCCCCCCGTCCCTCGATACTAACTTTTCATCTCGTGTTGCCCCCCCCGGTTTCCCACGCTCTCCTACTTATGGTGGTTTGACAATTTTTTAAACTAAGGTCAAATATAGGGCTATTTTGTTTGCTGTCACCATCGCCGTTCTGACTAGAACGAGTCCTTTTGGACACAAGTTTCCACCCTTTTCCGTTAGTCCCCCCCCCCATCGATTCGCGTTCCAAATTTGTTTCCTGTAGTCAACGAGTTTTTTTGAACTCCGACGGCCCCACGATCCCCTATCATTTTACCCCACTCACAAGCCCCCATAGACTCCGCAGAGCTATGTGTAAAACCCGCAAAAACATGTGTTTTTGCCCCCATGGTTCCCGATTGGTTACCGGGATCGTTTTTTGTCCGTTTGCCCTGAACAGAACAGGCCCCTATGAGTCATCATCTTGGCTAGCGACACCAAGATCACTGTCTCTAGACAGTCTTCTTCGCTTATTTGGACTTCCATTTCCCTTACGAGACGGGGGCGTCCGTTGGTTTTTTTCCTTTTCAGAGAGTCCTTCCAAATCGCTTTTTTCGGAAGACGCTCTCCTGACCCAGTTTGCACGCCCCGACGAGCCTTCAAGTGTCGTCCCGTTTTTTGTACCGGGCTGGTCCTTCATGTTGTACTTGCGTCCATTGGCATGTTCTTCCCCCAATTTTTCCAACCCAGTGCCACCAAGGGATCCCAACAGCTCCTTCCCGGTGCCGTACTGACGACTCAGCTCTCGGTTTCCCCATCTAGTCGTTTCTTTTCCTGGTTTCAACGTGTTTTCCCCTTGCGTTCCCTTCTCCCCTTCTTCGGTCGACCCGGAACAGCAACCGCACTCGAGCGACCTCACCGGTGCGGTTTTTTTTTGTTCGGAGGTTTCTAGGGCTCGTCACTTGTCTTTTTATTTCCCGCATCATTCCTCGAGGCTGATAATACACAATTCCTGTTTTTTCAGACGATCCAATCCCGTTGCTTTAAATCCTTCGCTCAGCCATTCCTTGCGAGGTTTTGATTTCCCCCAGGGGATTAGTCTCCCTTCCAAATTTCCAATCCATTGACCCCTAGCAATGTGCGGCCGGTGTGGCAAGGGTGCCCCAGTCGTCTGGTGTCCCTTTCCTGCCTCCGCCCGCCCCCCACCGGCGTTTGTTTCCATTTCGTTGTCCTATGGACACTATAGTTTGTGCATATTCTCAACGCTCTAGGATTTTATCGATTTCGGGTTTTTTTTTCGCCCTCCACCCCCTCCCATGAACATCCCTTCTCGTCCGTCCTTGCCTCAGCATTTTCCCCACAGGCTTTTTTTTCCAGGTCCAGTGACCACGTCCCCGATTTATTGTCTTACAGTCTTCTCATTTACCCCGAGTTTTACTCATCCCCCCCCCCCTTTTTCGTCTTAGGCGGACAGATTGTCCCGAAAGGTAGGGCCTAATTTTTGACCACCAAGGCCGTTCTCTGGGTTTTTTTTGTCTCCCCGAACTTTCATCTCTTGCCTGCATCTTTCCCTTTGAAAACCCAATCTCTGGTGTCTGTTGACCGCATGCCCTCACACTGCAAGATCGAAAGCGTAGGGGGTGTCAAGTGAATCAAACGTGTGGGCCTCATTTTGACGGTCGCCATATTCCTTTAACAGCCCTGCTTTCGTTCAGTGTTCCCCCCAACGCGTCTTTCTTCGTGATGAGTGCACAAACCCTTCCGCCAAGTTGCCTTTCTGCGGTTCCCCTGCCGTACGTCTTCCAGGTCGAACTTGACCGCGAAGTTCGCTTGTACTTGCCCATTTTCTTTCTTTTTTCCCCCAAGTTGGTCTTCCCCTTCTTGACCCCGAGTTTACTCTTTTTTTCTTGTGTTTTCGTCATCGTTTTTTCCCTGTGCATCCGTGTCCCTTACTGGGATTGAAATTTTTCATTAACTTTTCACATCCACTCCCATGCTTTAACCCTCTTACCCCTTTTTTTTGCTGTTCCCCAACTCTAACACCCCCACGTGCAAGGGGGAAGCGCAACCGCCAACATTTGTACGTCCAACCCCCAATCTTTCAAGCACTCCTTTTCTCCCCCTCTCTTTTACTTTTCTGCCCTTTGACGACCGCAATTTCCCCATATCAACACACAGTTTCCTTCTTACCCCAAGTTCACGTATTATGTGTACTGGCTTTTTTTTCGAATTTTTGTTCTCCCCAATTCCCCTTCGACATCCTTGAGTAATGTTTCCCTTTTTTCGAGAACCTTTGCAGTTACAGCGGCGGCAGCACTTAACCTGGCGGTTCTTGGCAGTTGTAATGTCTTTTCCCTCCTTAGTTTTCTGTGTCAATTTCACTTTTCCGCGACCTGGTTTTTTTCCCCCCTTTTCTTTCCCAGAAGAAAAGAAGCGTCCGGCTACCTGGTTCATTTCCCGAATAACACCACATTTCCCGGGTCGCACTCCATGGTTTTTCCCACGGTCGTCAGTCAAGGTGACAGTAACTGCTACAAGAGTTCTTATTGGGGACTTTTTTTTTTTTTTTGAGTCTCGCGTCTTTGTCGTGGACCTCTGTTGAGTTCGTTCTTTTTTTGCAACCAGCTTCGGTGTTCTGTCGGGACAAAGAATTTTTTTCAGTCACTGGGATTAGTTCTTCCATCGGGAAATTGTTACTCTTTCCCGTTGTTGTTTTTTGTTGATGAGAGGGGGGTATAGGCAGACAGAAGTTACCCTGCTGGCAACCCGGGACTTTGCCTATTTTTCCCTCCCTGTGGAGGCTGTTTCCCCCTTTTTCAAATTTTCCGCTCTGACAACATTTTGCTCCGTTACACAATCGCCGTGCTCCCCCCCTTCCCCATCACGACACGTTTACTCTGGTGGGTAGATCCGGGAGAGAACTTGTATAGGTCCCGACTTTTTTTTTCCCATTTGTTTGTTATCAACTATCGGACACTTGAACCCCCCGGCGATCGTTTTTTTAGTAGCAGTTGTGGCCCCCCCGAAGTAGCTTTTAATTTTCACACTCTGTCCCGCGACCCAGTTTTACGATCACCCCTCTCCACCTCAGGTTTTTTCCCAGATTCTGGATGTCACGAGGTTCACTTACCTTATCTCCGTCCTTTTTTTTCCTTTTCCATAGCACCATCCCCTACCCCGTCCCGAAGATGATTCCCACCTTCCTTCTTTCGCGGACCGTGAGAATCGATGGGATTTTCGATATTGTCCAGTTTTGTTCCTTTCACATTGTTTTCCCAAAATCTTCCATTTCTGCATTTTTTCGAAGACTTTCCTGATTACGGCCCCTTTCCATTGGGGAGGTTCAGTGCCTCCCGGTGCCGTGGCCGTTTGGGTGAGTGTTGGCCAGTGACGTAATCGTTCCTGTCCCGCCGTATCAGTAAAAAACGGATTTAGCTGGGGTTCGTTTATAGCGATTTTTGCTCCAACCCATTAATTTCACATTTACAATCCGTGTTTTTGCCGGTTTTCTTTCAAAACGGCACCCCATACGATTCGACCTTTCCCACCCACTCTTGTGCCTTTCCAACGGACCCACTCCCAGAGGGAGCAAACTTTAAGGTCCCTGATGTTCCCACCTTAAAGGAATGACCTGCTTCGGCTTTTTTTCTACAACTTAGTTCAGTCACGCAAAGGACTGACACGTTTTTTTTTTTAGGTCTTACAGAAGACCTACCTGGTCTCATTTTTAACGTCTCCTAGAGTACTTTTTTGACTCCCCCCGAGGCCTGTTTTGCCTCGCCTGTCCCCTGCAGGATGTTTGTTGTCAATCATTGCCGCCTACGGCTTTGCCTGCAGGAGCTGCCCCCACGCATTTTCCCTCTCTTGAAGCCCCCTTTTCTTTCTCGTTTCCTATGATTTGTTCTTCTGATACTCGTCCCTTGCACCGATGCTGTTTATATGTCAAAACGCTTTTTTGAGTCGCCGAGAATGAACTTGTCTGCCCCAAGGTCCGGTGGAGTGCCGAAGCCCTGAAATTGATGGCACGATACGTCCCCTTCTCCCCTTCTTTGCATTCGGTTCCCCTTTCACGAAAGATACCGAATTTCGACTGTTTTCGCAGGGATCCCGCCCCTTTTCGACCTTCGTTTCTGACCTTGATGAATTAGAGCCTTGCATCTTTCCCCCGGTCTCTACCCACGTCGCTGTCTGTTGTGGTCGCTTTCAATCGCGTTCCCAGAGGATCTCATTTTGGGCTATGGACGTTCAGAGCTGAGGTTTGACACTCGATTACTCGCCTTTCTTTTTTTTCGCTTTTGTTTTTTCCCTTTTTATCTTTCTTTGTCCCTGCACCAAGACTTTGGATTTTCCGTTTTAGCCTTTTTCCACCATGGTTCGGTTTCCCCCCGTCCCGACGTATACATTATGGACCTTTGCTTCGCCCAATGACCGGATCACCTTCATTATTCGTGGCCCCTCCCAGTTTTACCTATGATTTTTTGGTGTGAGCGTTTTTGCCTTTATTTTTTATTTTGCAGCACTTTTTTGATTGTGTGTGGAAGCCTTCCCGCCCGTGATTATAGTCGGACCTCCTTATTGGGATTTTTACATCACAGTTTCCGCCCCTTCCTTCCTAGGTACCCTCTCGCACCCTGGCAGAACCAGCCGTTGGTGGTGCCGATTTGCCGATTTTTTCGAGTTATGCCCGTTCGCACCACCTTTTCTGGGGAATATTTTCACAGGTCCCCCCAGATCGCACGCTATTGGAGTGGGACGAGGACTTTGTTGATATCATTTGTCTGTTTCGTTCCGTCCTCTTCTTTGAGTCTTTTGTTTTTTGATTTATTGCCTTGCTTACAATGGCCAGGACCTTTTGGGTCCCTTGCCACGCAGGGGCCATTTGACCCCCTTTTTTCGAGTCCCATCGGATGGGACAGCGTCAGTGGCTCGATGTGTCCCCCCTTTGGGTTTACCGTAAATTTGGTTCTCGCGTCTCGCCCCTTTTGGATTTGTCCGACCCATCCTTTCCCCGCCCCCGGCCACACCGCAGCGTCATAAGACGGGATTTTTAAGGGTGTTTTTAAGTGTCATTGTCCCCCTCTTGCGCTGCGTCTGGCCGTGGGCCTATGTTCTCCACTAAGAGGGCATGGCTCGACCTAACTGGATTTGCGCTACTTTTGGTGACCCTCGGTCCCCCATCCGTTATCGAGAGTCTTTTTGTTTCAACATTGGGTGGAAAAATCTTGATCATTCTTTCGCCCACACTTTCAATCCCCCCTGCTTGTTTTTTCTTTGATTTTGATTTCTTTTTGAGTAGAGTTTGACATGTTATTCCCTATGATCTAGTTCCACAAAATCCTGGCCTCGCCGCCATTGAAAACAACCCTTAAAACGCCTGTTTTTGCTGGTTCTTTGACAATCTCCCTTTTTTTTGATTTCCTTTCCCCTCGGAGCCCCAGACTCGATTTCTGACCAGGAGTTACTGCTTTTCTTTTTTCCTCCCCTACAGTTTTTTTTTTTTTTTTTTGTCGAGAGCTTACCCTTCCACGCCGGTACATCGGCATCTGTGTTGTGTGAGTTCCTGCTCCTGGCCTTGATCGATCGCTTTAAGGGCTGGACCCAGCACCCACCGCGTATCCAAATCGTCTTCGTGCCGCGTCCCCCTAGTTAAGTTTCAAGTCGTTCATCCTGAACTGTCAATTAGTTTACCAATCTAGATCACACGCCCACCCCCAAACTTTTCCATTCATTTTAGGACATTTTCCTTCTAGTCTTTCATCCATTTTCCCTCCCGTGTGGTAGAAAGTGTCTCTATTTCGATTGAGGTGCATCACTAATTCATTTCCGTCCCGACTTGTCCGTTCATCTTTCGTTACAAGATTTCCACTCTTTTCGGACCAGCTTGCACGGCTTTGCATTTTCATTACCCCGATTCACTTGCCCTTTTTTTTCCTTGGACGCTTTTTGGATTCGAGGTACATTTTGTAGAAGTGGACATCGACGGCAACAGACCCCTGTTTCATCCTCCAATCTGTCCATAGACTCTGGTCACCCCCCACACCCCAAACACCCCCCCCCCCCCCCCCCCCCCCCCCCCCCCCCCCCCCGTTTTTCTGTTTACGCGGGTTTTCAGCTTCACACTTTGCGTCAGGCCACCCCTACACTCCCCCCCAAAACAAAACCACAAAGCTTTCATCGATTTGCGATCTTCCTCCGTCTCCTTTCCTGTCGCCATCATTTTCTTTTTTTGTTCGTATCCGGGGTCTACCGTGAAGTGCCGACCACGTCGCGGAGAGTCTCAAACAGCGACCAAGTGACCTTCCTTAATCCCTGCCGGTTCTCTTGCCCTTGTTGGAGGGGAATAGGCCTGATGACGGCCGAAATGGGTCAACCTTCACCTTCTATTTTTCCTCCGGAGGGTCTTCCAGGTTCACGTGATGCCCCAGAAAATCGTCCTTGAGTCTTAGCCAAGGTTTTTCCTGAGCCAATGATTATCCTCACTTTCCCCCCTGACCCCTGCCCTTTTTCATCTGTCGTTCACCTTTGTGCGAAACTGTTTTTCTTGTCTTGTTCATCTAGTGCTCACCCGTGAGCCCAAATCTTTTCTCTTTGCTACGGGGCGTCGCTTTTCTCTTCTTCCGTCATATCTGGTCAATTATTATTTCTTTCTATCGTATTTTTCCCCCAACTTGACCTCCCCCCATTTTTTTACCTTCTTTCGATATCTTCCGTTTCCTGGTCAGTAGATCCTCCGACAGGTCAGGGCGCGACCCGATTGGCCAACGTCCTCGATCAGACACAGATCTAGACTTGCCTCCTCGTCTCATTCGCGGTCGCCTTTTTTGGAAGAATTTGTCCCCAGTGTGCGGTCAGCGTCCCCTCAGGATGGTGCGTAAACCCCCCCCTGCTCGCTGCCAGTTCCCACCCGGCCTCTGCCCTCTGCTTGCATCGTTCCCCCTGTGGTACCAAAAAACCCACCGCGTGTACTCCCCGGCAATTTCACACCGTTAGATCGATCGTTGTGGTGAAAGGTGAATCCCACGATCCATTGGTTTTGGGGCCGCCTTTACCACTTCCCCCCCTTTTTTGTCGTCATGAAGCCCTCTTTCTTTCATGATAGGGACATGTGAGCGATGGAGCGCAGGTGATACTTCTCGGTTTATTCAGCCCTCTGGTTTACCAAGGCGGAGGGGGCTCTGGTCTGAACCCAGCCGGTCTCAGCTTACCCGGCAGTGGAATTTCCTGCACACTCCCCCCTTAGCGCCGTAATTTTTGCATTTTTTTTTTTTTTTTTTTTTAGGTTGACCCTTGTCCTTTTTTGTCATTGGCTTGCGTGCCCGTTTGGACGTCGTGCTCGTGGAAGGGTTTCCCAAACTTTCCCCATGTTTTGTTTTTTGAAATTAACATAAGCTTATCCAACGACAACCGCTACAACCCAAGCGTGCGAGTATTTTTTCATCTTTTTTTTTTATTTTTTTTTGTATTTATTTCTTTTTCGAAGTTCTGAAAACTCTTACCCCACACCCCCCCTGTCCAAAAACGCAGGTAAAGCCACACCCCTTGTGACGGCCCTCATCGGTCCCCCCCTGTCTTTTTAGCCTTTTTATCTGACTTTAGAGTTGCCCATGACGCCACGGCCCAACGATCACAACCCCCTTTTCCTATTTTCGTTTCCAGTGATACGCACGGTGTTATTGTCCTTCCTTTTTGAATGACCCCCTCCTTCCCAGCCCCCTCATGAGACAAAGGGCCTTCCTGTGAATCTCGTTATCATTACTACCTGCTAGACCCGGCCTGTACCTTTGTTTGGCTAACCCACCCGCAGGTTTGTTTTGAGACGGTCTCCTCCCTAGAGGACAACAAGCGGAAATGTTATATCCCCCCTACCCCAAATTTAAGTGTTGATCACATTTCAACTTTCAACGGTCTACTAGCCGACCAACCTTGTCAGGTACATCTCTTTTCTAACCCGGGCAGGTCGCATTCATCTCTGACCTTGTCTACCTCATTCAGCCGGACCGTTTCTTGTTTTCGCCACCTTTTCGTTCTAGGACGGTGGAATGGACATAGACTTTGCGGGAGTTTGAATTAGACCCCCTTTTTTTTGGAGATTTTGTTGGGTCATGCTAGGCGTATCCCCCCCCCCTCCTGGGTGCAGCTTCACTTCGTGCCCCAGTCGGGAATATCCTATCCTCTCACTTGTTGTTGATTTATTTCCTTTTGTGACGAAGAAGTCCTGCTTTCAGGATGGTTGTGCTTTACCCTAATTCTTCGACACCAAAACCACCATCCCGGCGTGTTTCCGACCCGCTTTTCCCAGAAAAGCTTTTCGTCAACCTTTCATACCCTCGGCCCCCTCCCCCCTCACCAGTCAAACCGACCTTGATCAGGCACGTCGTCCGGGCGTTTTGAGTGGACGGCTCTTTCCTGTCCCCTCATTTCGTACGACCTGTTGTCGACTGGACCCACTCTTTGACCAGTTGTTAGACGGCCTTTTATTCTCGTCGTTTTTTTTTTGCAGTCCCCATGTTTGTAGGCCTTTTCCCCACCGTCGTGCTGATGGGATGCACATGCCCCTGGTCGGCCTTCTCGCCCACGCCCCCCCCATGGTTTCCTGGCCTTCCATTCGCCCTTAGTTTAGCGAAGTGTCATCGGATTTTTTTTGTAGACTATCCAGTCCAAAATATTCCCGCTTTCAATGCGAAATATATTTTCCCCCAAGGCCGCCTCGCACTGATCTGACCCAAAAAAATGTCCCCTCAATTTTTTAGATTCGACATGCTTGTAGGGTTGGTTTTTTCCACCCATGGATAAAAGTCAGAAAGACTTGCTTTTGTACCGTGCCTCATTCTAGAGATGGGCGGTTCCATTTTTTGGGCGTGGTATACCTTCCGTAGGCGGGCGTCGTTGTTTGGTCTACTCCCTATTATACCCCCCTTTTTTTTTGTGGGGTTTCGTTTTCCCTATGTCCCCCAATTTTTTTCCACCAGGTACACCCAGGCAAGTTGGGTCGCCCCCCGATTGCCGCCTACAAACCCGTGTACCAGCCCCAATCCCCCAGATTTCAAACTCAGGTTCAACGATCGTTTTTGCCCCCAATGACTTTTCAGTCACCCCTCTAAACCTTGGCGGTTTTAGCCGGACGGTTTTCCCTTTCTGCTTGGTGTAAACGCCTTGACCTTTCTAACGATGGGGAACCAGCAGGCGACTTGGTTTTCCGCCACACTTTCTTTTTTTTCCGCTTCCTCGCGACAAATGAGTGTCTCACACAACTTTTTTTCCTGCAACTCTCCTATTTTATCGCAATCATTGTGCCGGTTGTCCCCTTCCCCGTTTCAGTTTTCTTGTGCCCCCCCCACCCTTGCGTAATATTGGCCGGCTTCCCCCGGTTCTCTGATGTCATAAATTTAGATATTGAAGTTTTCCCCCCCTTCGGTAACGTTCATCACACCTCTTGGTTCTGTTTCCAAGGATGTCGAAATCTTCACCCATCGTGTCCTTCCCCCCAGCTTACTCCCCTTTTTTTTTCTTTCCGAAGCGATACAAGGAGGGAAGGACGGGACCCTACCTTATCAACGCATCCCCAGAGAAAATTTCAGTGATTCGTTTAAAGTGTTTTTTTCGCTTCTCATTTCGATATATTCTCGTGCGGGATCATCTCTATAGACACCTCATGAGGACCTCTTTTTTGCCTCTATGACCTTGACGATGGACCCCCCTTTCCCTATGTTTTATACTGGTCATTCTTGATTTTCCATCCACAACCACATTGCAATCGATGAGACCTATCTAGGTTTGTGATCGCCCCACTCCTGTAGGAGAAACTAATAGACTAATTAGTGATGTAGCCTCGTTCTTGGGTTAGTGGCGAAATTACCATACTCCCCCTTGATTATACCATCTCCTTCTCCCCCCCCCATTGGTCGCCTTTTCAGATGCCGTTTTTTTTCCTCTTAGAACTCCCTTTTTTACTCGTTGGACTACTTTTATATTTTTTCCAAGCGGAGGTTTGTTCTTGTCATTTTCTTTGCCCCTCCCGGGATTTTTGCCTTTACCCTTCCTAGATTATCGCCGGACAATCCTTCTGGCCCAAGCCACAGCGGTTTGTCTCTGGTGACCCCCCTAGACCCCCATGTTCCTCCGCACCCCCCCCCCCCCTACCCGGCCTCTCAACGGTGCTTTTTTTTTCCGCGTTGGGAGATTGCCGGTCCGTTTTATTAGGGTTTTTTTTTTGCGCGCGTCCCCAAGTGGGCCTGTCACTTACACAAGACCCCCAACAAGCATCCCCCCGACCGAGTACGGTCTTGGTCCTTCGCCCTCAGGAATTCATTATCGAACAGCGTCAGCACCGCAGCTTTTACGGTCTATTTCTTTCTTTTTGTGTTAAGTTCACGTCTCTGCCATTTCATGAAGACCGGTTTCCCCGTCCTTTCTGCCTACCCCGTGCGCCGAATCTTCTTCACCCCCCCCCCAACCGCTTGGAGCCCCGAGGACTGATCTCTTTTTTCCGACATCTTTGCCCCCCCCCCTTACTGCACCAGATTCCCCCCGTCAACGAACAAAGGGCCCCCCCCCCCCCCCTATTTCCTTGTGATCCGGGTGAACCTTTTCCCCTCTATGCTGGGGCCTCTCTTTTTTCTTGTATGGGCGTCGACGCCACTCCTATTTCCGGCGCATTTGATGGTCTTAATGCCTGCTCCTTCGCTGCTCGGTTCCACTTTTTTGATCTCTCCTTCGAAACATTTCGGCATTGGCTCTCTTTAAGAAATTCATTATTCGTCTTCTTTATTCCCTTGTCTTCCATCACGTATCCCCCTCCTCAGTTTTTCCTCCGAAACCATGTTTTCAGGTCAAAATCTGGGCCCCCTCCCTCCGATGTTACCGTACGCATTTTTTGTCTCTGTTCCTGTCTTCCGGGTGATCGAAACCCCGTCTGTCAGGCCCCCCCACCGGCCCCCATTCCCCCCCCCCCCCCTCTCTTTTTCCTTCGTTTGCCTGCATCGTCCCTCTCTCTCATAAGTTGTCTGTTAGGGAGCATTTTTTCCGGCCGCAAGTCTCCTTTTCCTGGTGTCAAGATATCATCGTTTTGCCCCTTTCTTTTGATCGCCCTTTCACGGCTTTCAACCAATGTCGTAAGATCCACATTCTTGCGGTTGGGTCTTCGTCCGTTTTTTCCCGTCCTTCGTTCAACTGAGTTCGGGACCTTCTTTCCCCAACTCTCCCCTGATTCCACTGACCCCCCTTGCCCCTTTTCCTCCTCCTTTTTTTTCGCCATTTAATGGCGAACTTTTGGATTCCACAACGGTTTGGGGCACATTTGCCCCTCCCCTTCTTTTTGACCTCTGCGCCGTGCCCCCCATACCCTTTCCCCCCCTGGTTGCTCCCTCCCATGAGACTGGGGACCCCCCCTTTCCCTTTTCAAATTTTGGTGCCCTTACGCTCCCCTTTAAGTGGATCCACTATTCCAAACCCCAGTTTCCGATCCCCCCTTGGACACGAAGGTTTCGAAGAAGGATCCCGGTTTTTGTCGCCCCGGAGGCTCTTTTTCCCCTCATTACCCTCGTGTGGGAGACCCTCCCTGAGTCACTCCCCGTGGCCCTCGACCAAGTCTTTCATCGAATGCCCGAGGGTTCTGTGTTACGTTTTTCCTTTGCCCCTGGAGCCCTGCGTCCGGCCATTTTTCACCCCTTCCAAATTCACCCCCCCAACAATATTCCAAAAAGGTCCCAATTCCTCTGGATTGCCAGCCCGGCGATTCCCCACGTTGCTCCCAGCGTTGTCTCCTGCCCTTTTTTTTCCTCGTTGTCATCCGGGGTTTCCCAAAAAAGTGCCCGGCCTGAGACGTGATTCTTGGCTCCCCCCCCTTCACAATGACATGAACCTGATTTGCGACCACACCCTTGCCCCTGTTTCTTTGCCGCGGGGGCGTCCGTTTTTCTGAGGCGACCTCCTTTCCGTACTGATAATCTTATTGCAACACAACCGGCTAAATGCTACAAGAACTACTCCTTTCCCCTTCCCTCTTAGTACGCGCACGTTTTTTCCCTTGAGCTTCTCCCCAGTTTTTCCCTCATTCCAACTGCCCAACTCCCCCATTCAGAGCGGGCATTGGTGGAAGTCCCTCTTTTTAAGTTTCATTAATCGTACCCCCGATGTTCAGTCCTCACCCCCCCGTAAACCCTTCGCGATAAACGATTTTTTCCCTGTCAGAGCGCTCTCGCGTCCTTCCTTTCTTTTCCTCCCACGTACAACGGAATTGTCTATGAAGATGTCCCCAAACTTCACCCTCCCAAGCCCCCTTCTTTTTCCTTTGTAAGGCAGTTTTGATGCAGAGGTCTGCTAGGCTTTGCTGACGCCCGAGGGACTTTCCCACGGCGTTCATTCACTCACCTCTCTACCAGATAGAGCTTTACACTAGGTTTTCCATGATTCCATCTACCTGTGCTGGCCTTAAGGCATGAGAAGGCGGCCTTCTTCCCAATCCTTTTTCTTGTTTTTTTTTTAAGGGTTTTAGCCTAGGATCAAGACCCATTGCTACCAGTTTACCCGTCCTTCGTCATAGTCTTCGTGCATCTTTTCACTATTGCAACCCCCACGTGCGTTTTCCTTTGACTCCTGATGACTTGGCGGTTTCACGTCCCAACCCTTCCACGTCCGTATTTCTGTATGGTGTTTCCCCTTAGAACCCCACGTCCCATAGTCTTCCCGACTTTATCCCTTCAGTTGACCTGTGCTTCCCTTGATGAATGACAACAGTGTTTACTTTAAGAGCGGCACTGGTCGGTCTTTGACTTGTTTGGACTAGGGCTTGGGCCCTGACCCTGGTCTTTTGTGCCTCTTTTCTTTCCTCGAGTCAGGTTAGAAGATTAAGGCAGGAGGTATTCGTATCGCCCTTTCCTGTCTGCCTTCCCAAAGTTTTTTTTTCCCCCCTCCTTTGCCCTGGTTTGTGTTTCTGTTATACGGTCCCCTCAGTTTGGCCCGTCGTGATGTCCCTTCATTCTCCCTTGTCGTCCCCACAACCATCGGGCCCCTTGTGTGTCTGCCCTTGATTTTAGCCCCTCTCCTGTCCACCCGTTTAAAACCCCAGCTAAGCCGTTACTGGTCCCCCTGAATCTTTCTACACACTGCCCCCCCCTAGCTTGTGCCCCGCCCACGCCGTACACCACTTTACTCCCCCCTTCTCTAAAATACAACTCTGACCTTTTTTTTTTCTCCCCATTTGGGCCTTACCCCCGGCCCCGCCCCCCAAAAACCCCCCTCGACTTTTCGCTTCCCAATTCTCCCCCCAATGGAATTTTTAAGTTAGTCGGGGTGCGCATACGTCATCTCTCTCTTCATTCTGCACGTCTCCTCCACTGCATCCTCTTCCTCCGATGAAGAACCCTGCGTGTTGTTACAGGGTTTTGAGAGCGCCCCGACTTTTTTCCTATCCTCCCCACTTTTTCCCGCGAATGTTAACGTTGGTTCCCCCCTACCACTGGTTCTGACATAACCCCGTGTTACCCCGTCGAGCTTTTCTCCCCCCCCTTTCATGTCACCCTATCCAAACACTTGCTGGGTTTTTCCTGATCGGACATGGGTAATTGGGATATCCCTTGCCCGGATGCAACCCCTCGTTTGCCGTTCTTTTGTATTTGAACTTGGCGCGCGCTTATTTTTTTCTCTGTTCCCGTCGTCTTCCCCGTGGAGTGTTTGTTATGTGGGCACAACCCATTTTCCGCACCAGATTCTTATCTTGTGTCCCTGATGGCGAATTCCTTCTTTCCCTACTCCCTTTTTTGTTTTTAGAGATTTCACCTTTTTTGTTGAAGAGGGAGGGGCATAGGAGCCCCTTTATTGGGATGGTTTTCGCCCTTTTTTTTTCCTTTTTCCCTCTGACCCCCCCCCTTTCGGGTCAGACCTCGGACAGCTTCCGAAAACGAGGTTCCCCTCCGTTGCCTCCTCCGCCCCCAATGCCCCTACCTCTTCTGCCCCCCTGTGTTTTTAGATTAGGTATATTGGGAATTTTTTTCCTCACGGTTCCCGATCGGACTAAATTCTTTTTTGTTATCACTTTTCGTATGGGAGACCATTTTTCACCACCATGTCTTCACGTGGCAAAGTTCCCTTTTCTCCAGTTTCTTTTTGCAACTTGATTGTGGCCCCAAGTGAACAGGGATCCCCTTTCTTCTGCTCTTTTAACCTTCCGGCGCTTCACCTGTGTCCCCTTTTACCCCATTCTGTCTCCCCCCCCCCCCCCTGGTTGTTCCCTTGACTGTTGAACTTCATGGTCATCGAGGTTCCGATTTTCCCTCTCCTGCGAGAAAGGCGGCCCTTTTTATATCGAGAACCACTAGCTTTCCTGTCCCCGAGCTCAACCCTTCCCCCCTGTTTTTCCTTGGCGCTCTCGGAAAACTTTTTTGTGGTCTTTTCCTTTATTTCCTGGCATTTACTGGCTACAGAGTAGAGAGTGGAGTGGTTTTGCGTTGTCCTGTCATCAGTGTCCCCTATTCTTGGAACGTCACGTTTCCGAAGGGTCCGGTTTTTCCTTCCGTTGTTTTTTTTAAGGGGTGTTTAGTCCCGTTAGGCCACTATAACGTGTGCTTTTTTATGGGTTTCCTAGGGACCTTTGCCTCCCCTTTTTTTGTCGGGTAGCAAGGGTGCCCCCGGTGGGGCCCCCTCTCCCCCCCCCGATGGTACCCAATACCCCCAAACACAAACAAAATGGCGCTGGCCTGCCATTGCCCCCCCCAATTCCGGACGAGTAAAACTTTCCTGATCAACTTCTGACAATGAATGGCACTCCCAAGATGGAGGCCCTTCCAAATCACTTGCCGGAATTTGCCTCTTCTTCTCGGCCTCACGGGCACCCCCGTTTTCTCCCCCAGCGCTTTGTCTTGCCTCCCTCCTCAAATGTCCAACTGAGTTTTGATCGAAGATCATTTCCCCAGTTTTGCCCCCGCGTTTCAGTTCTTGATACCATTTGCGAGAGTGTCACTTTAGGGGTGTCCCTTTCCCAAAAAGAGAAGGAAGTACCCCAAGAGGAGGAAGTAATGTCGATTCGCTTTGACGTCTCCCCCAGGCAGAACCCGTGTTGGAAAAATTTCGTCTTCGACTCTGTGTGCCCCCTTTATCTTGAATCAGGGGCTCTTTTTTTTTTGTTGCGGATGAAGGCTTTTTTTCTTTTTTTTCCCCTTTTTTTTTTCAGGGTTTGGACCCCCCGGGACCCTTTCCCTTGGAAATTCGTATCTCTCCTCTTGGACAATTTTCCCATTTGATTTCTTTCATGATCTATATTTGTGATTGCTCATAGGGAATTACTAATGTCCGGCCCCCTTCTCTCTGTATCTCCGAACCACCATATTTCTTCACCGGTAGTGTTGGACCACCATGTGCTTGTTAGTGCAAACCCCCCCCTGCAATCGAACCCTCCCCCCCGTCATTGTTTCATTTACCAATCTTGTGAGTTTATTCTTGCAGTGAGCACCTACTCGGATGCCGCCCTAGAGGTGCTTTTATGTTGGGCAGGGCGTCCCCCTTATCTGTGACCTATTGTTTTTTCGACGATGCCCTTACCCCCCCCTGGCCTTCGCAGTTGGGGTGCTTTGCCTGAGATACTCCTTGACCCTTTGGCCCCCGTGTCGTTTTTCGCCCCCCCCTTTTTGATGATGTGACCGCCCGTTTTTTTTTCTGCTTCTTTCGAACAGGATTGGTCTCAGAATTTCTCGCTACCTTTTCTTACTCAGGGTGCCGCGATTAGAATCGCCCTATACCCCACGCTTGGCCCCAAACGGGGCAGATACCCCCTCCTGTTTTTGAATGTTTCCCTGTATGCTGTCCGACTGACTTTCGGTCGGTTGTCTTTTTGAATGAGTTATTGAGTCCCACGCCCTCCCCCCCCCGGTCTCGCACTTCCTTGAGTTCTAGCAATAGTCTTGATTTGGTGTCGTCTTCCTTCCGTCCGTCGTATGGTGATAGTGGGCGGCAATGAGTTTGGTTTGGCATTTTTTGTGCTTGTCTTGAATGACCATTTCCTTGGAAGTATTTCTGATCCTGTGCGGGCCCACTTTCAAGTGTTTCGCCCCAAGTAATTGAACCAGAGCTTTCATCGCGGCCCCTTGTTTTCAACGTAGTTTGACAGGGCGTCCCGACCGCCTTTTTTTGCCTAGATTCTCGAAGAAAAGTTCCCCGCCCCACCTCTTTTTCCTAAGTCATTTGATTTCTGACTTTTTTTTCTTGCAGGCATTCACACAGTAGCCGGTGCGCATGGCCTTGTTTTTTCCTCCCCCTCATCTCTTCGCATATCGTCTTCCAAGTCCTTTTTTATGCCCTTCGAAAGGCACGGATTTCCCCCCCGTGTATCGTTTTTTCCCCTTCTCCCCACCCCATGTTGTCGTGGGCCATGTTGAGTCTGTTCGCCATTTTTTTTTATTCTAATGATTATTATCCCGCCAATTATTATACTTTATTCTCGATGTCCACTATGCTCTTTTGAACAAGTCTTGCACCAGCGCTCTCGGGCTTTTACACCCCTAGTTTTGAATTTGTGAGTGGTATTTGCTTCCCTCCTCGCATGCCCTTTCCCGTGATTTGCCCGCCCACCCCTCGTACGGATAATTGTACAGGACGTTCATTCTTCTACTCCTTTTTCTCTCATCCTTTTTTTTTTTTCTCGAGAAACCCGTGTAAATATAGGGCCTGCAGGCGTTGGTTCTTTTTCCATTCTGCTTTTGCTATTCACTATATCCCCTTTTTTGTTTGAGTCCTTTTTCCCCAGCTCCCCCAGCATTTTGCCTTTCCTTTTCACCGAAATTCAGGCGGCCGTCTTGCTCCCCCCTTTTCAGGATTTATGTCCCCCCATGAGTCGCATTTAGACGGAAGGATACCCCGTTCCCAATGACACCGTTTAACATTATGAAATTCTTTTCCGATGGCTAAGATATAGCCAATTCTGTGCAACATGTTTGTTCCTCGTGCGCCCATGTTGGACGAGTGATCACGTCCTTACTCCCCCAGTTACGGCTCACCTGCCTTGTCCATGATGACGGGTGTCTTTCCCATATCCCAATTCGCGGCCCTTCTAATAAGAGTTTGGTCTCATACACTCAGATAATGAAGATTTCCGTTTTTCCGTGGGGTGTTTTTTTTTCCTTTTTCTCTGGTCTCCCCCTTCCAATTTCGATGTCTTGCTTCCCACAGCTCGACAGCACATCCCCCTTTGGCACTTAGGACCATTTTCTGAGTCATCGAATGTACTTTTGGTTTCCCTGGTCCCTTCGGTCCTCTTCCCTGCGTCCGTGCCCATGGTTTTTCTAAGTCACCCACCCCCCACTAGCCAAACTGCTTTTTAAGCCGCCCACAGGCGGCCTGTTTTATATCCTTCCTTTTCCTTTTGTTTTTTCTGACTCCCTCATCTCGTTTCGATTCCGTGTTTCATAAAGGGAAGTTCTGTGGGAATGCTAGGAAGCAGTCCCTTGACCGCGCCAATGAACTTTTTTCCCCTTCACCTGGTGGTCTGCTCGTTTTGGAGGCTCTTTTTTTAGAGGTTCGTGCACGGAGCCCTGGGTTCGATTCTATGCGGGATTATTCCTTTTGGAACCCTTTCCGTTTCCTGGCCCCCGTTTTTTGACTACCCCCCCTTCCCCCCCCAAACGCCCTCGTCCCATCCGAGGCGAGTCCCGAAGTTATTCAGTTCCCCAAAGAGTATGGGTCCTGAACCATATTTTTTAAAACCAGGTAACTTCCGTAATTTACGCGACCAACGTTTTTTTCGTTTTTTCTCCTTCCTCGTCTGACCTTTTGGACCCTTTTCCGCACCCATCATTCCCGAGTCTTTTTTTCAAGGTAGTGACTGATTATTGTTTCTATCTTAACGCGTAACCAGAGGGATCTGATTGTTTTCCCTTTGATTTTTTCCCCCCCCAGACCCCCACCCCAAGCCGATGTCTGCAGGAAGATGCCTGTCAGGTCGAGACCTTCTTTCTGTGGCTTTTCGACCCGAGCCCCTCCCCCTTGACGGAGCCTTTTCTACCCCCAAGCTTGTCGTGGTTTTGGACGAAGGATTTTTAAATGCTTGGTGTTTAGTCCGGGTTCCCTCCTTTAAGTAAGTTGGGAGTTTGGCCACCGGTGCTGCTCGTCATCCACCAAAGTCTGTGCATCACCGCCTCTTTCCCTCCAGGCGTACCGTTTCCAGGAAAACGGGGAGGTGATGTCACCTGAATCGTTTTCAACCGTTCAATTTGATCGACCCCTCTCAGATTTTTCTCAATTGATCACGTAAGGGTTCCGCCGTGCTCCCCTGGTTGGCCTCCCCCCAATTTTTGTTACCAGACCTTTTGGTGTCTGGTTCTGCGGCCCCCCCTTCGTTTATGCTCTCATCTCGAGGTTTTTTGGTTGTGAGAACCGGCTGCTGACGCAGGCTTTTGGAGGCCTCACCGTGGAGAGCTTCCGGTCAGAGGAGGTACTCCCCCGTGACCCCCCTAACGCGTCCTTTCCCTAAAGGGGTTGGACTGCTCGTTTGACCATGATGTTTAAATTCTTGTGAAGCGGGCGTGCTTGTTTTTCCCCCCGTTCTTCCTTCTTTTTTTTCCTTTTGTGCCCCAACCTTTCCCCATTTTAAATTGTAACATTCCATTTTATCTTTTATGAAACAAGGTACCTTTCGTTTTATAGGCTTATCTTCACATCCCACCCGTTTGTCACTCTCGCCCCCCCTGGACCTTCCTCATCTTCCATCCATTCGCCCACCCCCTTTCATTTGAGCCAGGGTTCACTTCCTGAAGACCAAACGTCTATCCGTTAAGTTCCAAGTTTTGTTTTTTCATTTTTTCATCCTTTCTTGTCTTTCTTTCCGCATTCTTCTGTGCACACAGATTCCCCCCCTCCTATCTTCCCTGTATTGGATACGAATCCCCACTTTATCCTTTACCAAGCGAGTAGATGCAGGTCTTTCGTTTAGGTCCGTCGTTTTTATCTTGCACAAAGACCGTTTTGTCTCTTTCACCTTCCCACAATCCTCTCAACTCCTTTTTAACGGATCCCAGTCCTCCTGTCCCCCGTCGTTGAGGACATGGGGTTTACAAACGATTCTAACCCATCCCCGTCCTGCTCTCTGTCTTTCACCCTGCCCTTTCCGCTGAGAAGCTTTTTTTTTCCAGCAACGCACTCCCCCACGCCCGGCCACTATTGACCCGTTTTCTTTCTTTCCCGTATCCTTGAGCCGGCGCTTTGTCTTCTTTTTCCCGAGTTCGGTCCAAGAAGGTTTGCTTTTCTTCCGATAGAGCCCAACCATTTTTGGACAGCTGGAATTCGTCGTGCCTTCCGTCTTTCCCCCCCTTTCTCTCTTATTTACCTCCCTCTTGGTTTTTTTTGCTGAGCGGGTTGATGTGAGCTTGCTCCCCTCCTTGGCCGTGAGTTAGGGACATGCTCGGAGTGTTTGTTTGGATGTTTCTCCCTGTCACGGTTTTTCTTTTTCCTTTAGTTGAAAGTTTTTTTTAAGCTCCCGCGAGCCCCCCCCCCCCCCCCCCCCCTTCATTGCGAACCACTCGAAGCACTTTCGCCAACGGTGGTCAGCGCCCGCCCCCCCACTCCCCCTATTTTTTTGCCCCCCCATGTGCTTTCTTGTTTTGACTTGAGCTTTTTTACGTCATCATTAATCTGACTCCGTCGAAACCGTTTTAACTTTTGCAACCTATTCATGACAGCCCCACCCCCCTGTCTGGTCCCCCGGCCTTTGCTTCTTGCCCTTTTCTTTGTTGGAAACCCTGATGTAGTTTGCCACATTTTTACAGGGCTTCATTGAATGCCAGTCATCACCTTCCCTTCGCTCCACCCCCGGCCAGTCCTGCGGGGGTTTTCTATTTAGACTTTTAGCAGCTCTTTTTTTATTAGGAGATCACACTCCATCCCCGATTTTTCATCTGCATTCCTTGCGTCCCCCAATATGAGCACCCCCACCCGCAATGCAAAGATCTCCCCCCACTACCCCCGATTCCCCCCCCCAACCCCCCCCCCCTGCGGAACAATTTCTTTCTACCCCCCCCCCTTACAGCCCTATTTTTGATTTCTTTCGTGTCCCCGACACCACCTGGCTTCCCCACCAATTAACAGGTAAAAGGGTTTTCCCTAGAGAGCGTAAAACCGATATGCCCTATCGTGGGAACCCACCCATTCGGACGCCACTGTGCTTCGGCCCGTTTCCTTTGTTTGTGACGTTGGCCCACCTGTGGATTTTTTTCACGTTTTATACTACCAAACCCGCTCTTGTGTGGTGCGGTTTTCGTTTACCTTAGTTTCCTTCCCTTTTTTTTCCCTTTTCCCCTTACACTATTGTCCCGTCTTTGTCCCCCCCCCTTTGTGTTGACTCCCGTGAGCGAGACCCCACAGATGTGGGCCGCCCTCCCCCACCCCCCCCTTCTTCCAACACTCTGGTTTTTTCCCCCTATCGTTCCCCACTGGACTATCACCCCAGAACATCTTTGAGCAAGGTCCATCCCCCGTCCTCGCCCTTGGCCCGGCAGGTCCTATCCGCCATGACTTTTTCTGCAGCGTGCCCTCCGGGTTTTGCCGCCTTTTTCGCCCCTTCCTTTCTCCCCGCTCCTAGAGATTGACAGCGCACAAAGCCATTCATTTTGCACCACCCCCCCCTCTCTCACTTCTGTTTCCTCATGGTCGCTGGCCCCCACCTTGACGGTGTCTCAGACGGACTTTTCTTTTCTTTTGATCCTATTGAAACAGGGAGGTCGTGTCTGCTTTGCCGTGTCCCCCTGTCCTTACTCCCGGTGTCGCTTTTAACCTCCGCGTTGGTTCTGGTAGCTTGGCACCCTCTCCTGACCCCCCTCTTTTTCTTTCATCACTTCCCTTAAGTTTCATTGCCGGAGCCATTTCCCACCTAAGTTGGCCGGAAGCATCCTATCTGCACCCCCGGCAGTGGGGGGAGACCTAGTTTTTCCCCCACCCCCGACGCATCGATCCATTTCTGCGCAATGTCGATCTGATCTTCCTTGGCATACTTCGGATCGCCACCAAACCCCCATTCCCTTTTTTATCGTGTTTAGCCTGACCTACTTCTGCGCTTCCCCTATTACTTTTTTTGGTCCTGAGAACCTTCGATGTTGTTTTCGTGATTACTGGACACCCCCCTGTCCCCCTCTACACCTCCTGTTCTTTCTCCGTTTTTTTTGTTTACACCAACCCTGCGCGGCGCTACATGACCGCCCTTGATTCGGAGAGTTTTATCGTTGCGTCATTACGTCTGACCCCCTTTCGACGAGGTCCTTCTCCCCTCTTTTTTTCCCCCCCCCAGTTGTTCTCCCAATGCCCGCATTTGAATGTGGGCTTTTTCTTTGTTTTTTTTTCTTTTATGTCCGGATACTCCTTGGGCTCCTAGCCCCTTCTCATGTCTTTTTGGCCTCGCATTTTTTTTTTTTTTAATTGTCTTTCACTTTTCCTCCCCTTTTTTTTTTTTCCAGTGCCGGCCTTCACGTCGATAGTTTTGAATTCGGATTACCAAACTCCTTCGTCATTAGCGCCCACCTTCCCTAACCCCCCCCCCTCCTTGACTGCCACCTAGGAGTTTTCCAACACGCCCATTTTTTTGTCCGCCCTGGCCCCGTTTCTTTCGTGAAACTGACATGACCAGAATAACACCCCCTTTCCCAGTTTTCATCAACCTTTGACCGTTGTCAACACCGTACTCGACACTCGAAGTGCGTAGACGCGATGCAGATAGTCGATTTCAACTTCCCCCTCCGACGGCTTGAGCTTCGTATTCTCGTTGTGCTTGTACCTGATTTCCCCATGGAACCGTGTTTTCTAGTTTCCCTCGTTTGACCGGCCCCGTTGTTTCTCCCCCATCCAGATGTACCACAGCCGCTTTTTCGAGTTTACCCCTCTTGTTGATTTTGTTGCCCTGAAATTCCTCCTTCCCATTTCCTTTCTCCCTTTCCGCCCCCCTTGACCCCCCCTAAGCACACACCCACTGCCACCGTGTACAGGTCGACGGGAGTATCCCACCGCGCCCCCTCCTTCAGCTATTGACCAGTATCTTTCTCCTTTCTCCAGATCCCCCTGATGCGCTGGCGTCCTCCCTGTGAGCACATCTTTACCCGCTGGATTCCTCTTTTTGACTTTTGGCCATCCCCTTTTGTTTCTATTCTGGTGGAAGAGGGCCACCCGGGCCCACCCCATGGTGAGGCATGTATTAATTTTCCCGCCCATGTTCAAATCAAATTTTTTCCTATCTTTTATTTTTTGATTCTGATACCATTGCCCTTTTTTGACCAGTGACTCTAAATAACTCCCTTCTCTGAACTCTTGGCCTTCTTCCTCCCCAAGATGATGTAAACGTACGACCCATGTGACATTTGTCCGGAGTCTCGGCCTGAACCCCCCCCCCCCCCCCCTTCGGGCCTCGAATGTAGAGACCCCCCGCCCTCTTTTTGACCTTGGGACCGGCGTGCC
>Ga0179593_1647792_pt1 | contig 39208 bp, 38 predicted proteins | sample CZODoug2_1_08_16_FD_185931 | JGI IMG/M metagenome (GOLD analysis project Ga0179593, IMG submission 185931) | Vadose zone soil fungal communities from Angelo Coast Range Reserve, California, USA - CZODoug2_1_08_16fungal (PacBio error correction) | ecosystem: Environmental > Terrestrial > Soil >... | reverse complement strand
TTTCTTTTCCCCTTTCCTCAATGATCATCAGGGCCCCCCTCCCCCCTACGTAGGGGCAGCTTTTTTTTGCCCACCTTCCGCACCGCCGCCTCGCACAAAGTCTTTCGGTAGACTTTTGGCTCAATGGCCCATTTTTCCCCCAAAAACTCTTTCCCCTTGCTAAGGATTGCCCCTAGGGTTCCCCCCGTTGCGCGCCCGATCCCTATTGATATTTCAAGGATGGGTGCGATTTTGAGATGGCCTGCACGTTGCCTGTCCATGATTTGCGAAGTCTTCATCTGTCTTTCTTCGAGATCCTTTGTTTTTCCCTGATCCCTCCCGGCACCACATTCGCAAAAAACCGGAAACGAGAACACGCCTTCCCCAATTCCTCCGCCATTTTTGCGTCCCCTTCTGCATTAAGGAGCAGTGGCGCATCTTTTAGCTTTTGTGGGTTTTTCCCAAATTTGTGGTCACTCAAAAAGCGCCGTCCTTTTTGGGTGTGTTTTTGCTTCCGGCATTTTGTGCTTTGTATTGACAAAAACGTTCTTTTTATAACCATGTGTTCGAGCGATGGTTTCCCTTCTCACCTTTTTTTTTTCTGTGGAGGTTCGAGTCCTTTTCTCCCAACCCTAAGTTCAAGGGCCTCCATCACATCAAAATAAAGATATTTGTCCTAAATCGTCCGCATGATAGTTTCCAGACAACCCATTTGCCTTAGGTGTGCATTGTGCCCTATAAGAGACACCATTTCGCGAGCGGCCTCTTCCCCCATCAAAGGCCAGACCTCCTCTCTTGGAGGGCCTACATTGGTAAGTCGTCGGGTTCGTCTTTCTTTTGGATTAGTAGTTTCGCAGGCAATGCTCTCATAGGTGGCAGTCGGATTGACCCCCGGGCGTGAAGCGGGACGATGTCTCGTTGTTGGCCTCTTTTTCCCTCCTCGAAACCTCTCAAGGAAAGTTGGTAGCAAGTCAGATGGCCGATACCCCTTCTTTCTCCAAGGTTCTGGATCTTATGCGCCGGGAAGGACCTAGCCGACTTCGTGGGTCTTCAAATCGCGAGCCCAGCCCTATTCTTCCTCGATTTTGAAATTTGCTCTTTATTTTTCCCCTGCTTCGGCCCGGACGGGTATCTTTCGGCTCCGGAGCGTCATTGGCCCGTCGCTTGGCGTCGTGAAGAACATAATAGCCTCTTTTTTCCCCGCCCGTTGTCCCTCCCTCTCAGATCTCGTAGAAACGTCCGTCCCTCTTTCGTGCGTCCTATGGACCGCTTGCTTTCCGCCCTGCAGTTACTTTTTCCCTCAAGCGCCCATGTTCTTTGCGTGCGTCGAGAAATTTGGGAGCTGATATGGACCCTTTTTCCCCTCATGTCACCCGTCGGTCTTCGTGAGCTTTTTGAAAGTCATCGCAATTTCTTCGCACGCTCCCCTTCCCTTCTTTCCTGGCGTGCACCCTTTTGAGTCCCATCCCTTTCTCCCTGCGCTCTAAGGCGTTTCTTACGAAAAACCCCTGGATTCCGGGCGGCCTCTTTCTTCAACCGAATGCGCTGAAGACGCCATCGAGGCGCAGTCTCGCAGTCGATTTTCCCCTTTTTTGTACAAGGTTTCAGAGCGCGCGATCGAATCCTTTCGGGTCGGATGGAAGACCCTTTTTTCATTGTCGTGCACTTCTTGCTTGATTCTTTCCCTTCTGCCGATTTTGCCAGATCCCCGTGCTTTTATTGGGGATGAGCAATGGCTGGTCTCGAACGCTCGATACTGCCATTTCCCCCTATTGTGGAGACCGCTCCTTCCTTCCCCATTGTCTCTCTTTTTGGGCTCTTCCTCCGCGGACGGTGAAGTAGCTCTTCCGTTTCGGAAGGTATGAGATTTCCGTCCTGGCTTTCTCCCGTACACGTTTTTCCCCCCCCGTCGCTGCGTGCATCCTTGGATAGTCGATTGCCTCCTTTATCTTTTACTCCTATTTTCTTTTTCGATCTACCTCACGAGTCTTCATCCCTCCAACGATCGATGAGTGCACAGCGACGATACTTTTTCCAACAGTCAGGGAGAAGATCTTCCCGTACATACTCACAACTTTTCTTTTTCTTTTATAGTATAAAACGTAGATGGGTAGCGAAGTTGATCACCCTTCCAGGTAGGCCTCCCCCTTTGAAGGGCTTACGCTTTGAGTAACCATGATTCTCTACCTCCCCCCTGGTATTTTTTTTTTCCTTTCGGACCCCCCAAGTGCCTTGCAGACCACAAACAATTCTTTTTGGCTAGTGATTGACCCCGGCCGATCACCCTTTAGACTTTTTTCCTCTCTCAATTTGAAAGAAAATTTACGCCTTGGAAGACCCCTCCCAATTAGTCCCCATAAGCTACTCCGCTGAACAACCCTCTAGCGGAAGGAACTTCAGAGACAGTCTGCTGCGACATAGATTCTCTTTTTCCTTTGAACAATTAGTTGTTGATTATGCGATGCCGACTCCCCTCTAATGGATGCGGACTTCTGAGTCGTATAAGAAGCTTAGAGTTTTTTCCTTAGTGGGAGGTTTTCTCCCGACAGGACCCCTTATTTGGCCCTTCCTCCTTGAGAAGCTCTTCCTTTTCTCTTTTCTCGGCGAAATCCGGACGTCGATGCTTTTCCTTTCATTGCGGTTGCCTCCTCCCCTGCTTTTCGAATCCTTCCCGAGACCGCCATTCTCCTTCTTCCCCTCACAAACTGCAGGGATAGTTGACTTCCAGTTTTCCTCACGAAAAAAGCCGCCGAACGGGCTCTCCTTCGCGATTTCTCCGCTCGGGCGGAGCTTTAAACGGCCCCCTTTGCCACGGCGAAGCTTTGCTTCACTGATCGCCTCTTCGAGAAGTCTCTAATTTTTTCTTTTTTCCTCGAAATGCCAGACCTCCTTCGCGGTAATTTCAGTTGTTAGTTTTGGGATCGCTCTTTCACCAAAGACTTTTTTTTCGTCTTGACCTTCCCTTCTTAGGCAGCTTCGAACCTTTCGACTCTTTTTTTAATGCTTCTCATATGAATTTACGAGGAAAAACCTTTTTCTCATGATACCGCGTCAACAACTTTTCTCCCGCTTAGACTTCCTCCCCCTGATGCCGGATATGCCCATGGTCCTTACTGACTTCCTGCTTGACTGACGAAACTCCCATGCCTCTCCCAGACGGCTGAACCCCCCCAATTGTAGGCACGCCGCCATCTACTTTTCTCTTGCCTGTATTGGTTTCGCGCGCTTTCAGACCTTCCCTTCTTTGTTGATTTCCAAGGACACCCCAATCAAAATTGTTGGCTGTAAACTTTTTTTTAGGACACCCCAACGCTATCTCTTCTTTCTCCGAGGGGATTTTTTCCTCTTTGTCACTGTATTTTTCCTCGAACCTTACACTTCTTAAAAAACTGGTTAACGACCCTTTTTCCCTTCGCCACCAGGGCTTCCGATATTGGCCGTCCTCTTTTTGTCTCCCTCAACGACTGGCGGCGTGCCATTTCCCGCAATAAAGCAATTCCAGGCGCTTCGCCTCCATTGCGCGAGAAGGTTTCAGCCACTCTAAAACGTGTGCCACTGCTCCTTTGACATGAAACATGGAGGAGGAATTGGTCTTGACAGCGTTGGTAGGGTTTTTCTTTTCATTTTTTCGCGCATTTTCACCTCCCTGTTTTGGTTGTCCTTCCCGGATCTAAGAGTTTAACTTTTTTGATGTCAGGCCAACAATGCTTTTCCTCGTGAGGACATAATTCCCGCCAGCAGTTTTGAGATCAATCTGGTTGGCCTGAGTAGTTTTTCTTCTGGGATCTTCCCCCCCCCTCGGCTCTTCTCCCCCATGTGTTGCGAACCCTTTCGTTTTGTGCAAATGTCCTCCCGCGACAACTTCAAAGTTCTTTCTCCCACAAAGGACTTTGGACGATTCCGTCCTCGTTTAAATTATTGTCTTCTTTGACCTCCGTTCCGGGCCGGAGGATCCCTCTTCCTCATACCGTTTGTTGTTGGTCATATATCTTTGAAGAATTCTCCCTTTCGAACCCCTCTGAGGGTATTTTTTTCCCAGCACAGCCGACTCGCCAATCTAGCGTGACGAATACTTTTCCCTTTTCGAAATTCACAACTACGGCCCCGCGTTTCGCCAACCTTTCTCCTTCCCTCTGAGGGGAATACGTCGTCTTTGCAATTTGCGATCCCGCAAGATGGCGATTGATGAGGATGCTCTTGACGGTTGGATTTGTCTCCGCCCAGCGGCTGCCCTTTTCCTCTTCAGGGCGGCCTACCCTTCCGCAGCCCCGCTTCCCCCACATGCGGCGACCCCCGAACCGCCGAACCACCTTTGTTCCTTTTACATTCCTCCGCAGGTTGCCCCACGTGCAAGGATCCCTTTTCCGCATCGTTTTATCTCTTAGCTCCATCGCGACAGCTCTCTCTAATCGCGTGCGGGATTGTGTTTTTTTCCTGCCTTCCAGATCGTGGCTTTGTACCACGTTTCTTTCCCTCTTTTCGCCCTGGTGGCGGGAATTCCCTTTGTTTCAGGTACTACGGGAGGTTCGCCCCTTTTCACCAAATACAAGTCCTTTTCCTTTCCATCCCAGAACTCCTCGCAATTTATAGATCGCTCTTTTTCCTCGTCCGCAGGAATACGTTTCCCCCCCAAAACTTTGCAAGGTGCCTGAATATAGGCCCACTACCGATTCTGCGATCCGAGCGGCAAGTTTAAACTCTCTGATTCCGGACTACAATGGGGGTTCAGCCCTTTTCTTTCTTTGTCTTATAGTGCAGGATGCAGCGCACCTTTGCCATCGGTTCATCCTCTTCATTGAAAGTTTGCCGAAGCGGGCATCGTCACAAGAAGTTGCCTCGTTTTTCGACCGCTTCCAACAAAGCTTTTGAAAGTTGGCATCGGTTGGCGAACTTTTCTGGAGAAGAACCCCAGGAAGGTCAGAGAACGAACGTCCTTTTCTTCTAAATCGACGATCCAAGCCCCGGTTGACCCTCCATCGCTTCTCCCCCTTTGAGGTCTTAAGACGTTGCTTTTCCTTTCTCTCTAGGACGTTTTATTGTCGTAGGGAGATCATTGGCAAAGCCTTTCCTGGAGAAAGGCTTTTTTTCCCTACTAGGAGAACTTGAAGGACCCCCCGTTTCTTTCTCCGATATAGTCGAAACCTTCTTTCTTCCTGCTAGGCATCCTTTTCGGAAGTCCGCTCTTTCCTTGAAATTAACTCTATAACTTCCTCCCCGCCCTTTTGCGACATAGGACGCAGGGATCTGGGTCCGCGAACCCGCGTCTTCTTTGCGTTGCCGCTTTGAAGCCGCAATTTCTCTTTCTCTGCACGCATAACAGGTATTCGTTATTCTCTTTCCTGGCTCTGCTCCCCCCCTGCTTGCAACTATCGGGAAAACCACCTTCCTTTCCCCTTTTCGGATACGCACTTCTCAGCCATGGCTTCGTTTCTCGGCATCTCATCGGCAAGTGGACTACTACGCCCTCTCCTCTTCGCGCATGCGTGAGGCCCTTTGAGAATTACGCTTCGCGGCTAGTGGGTCAAGAGTTACTCCTCATGCATGTTCTGAGGTTTCCGTCTTGCGGCGGGGAGGAATTGTCGTTCGTGGATTTTTGCGCCGGCCATTGTCCGCCACCGCCGTCGAGGTTTTTTTTTTCTGGCTGGAATGTTCTCCCTATTCCTTGCGTCCTCCAAGTTATAGTCCATTTTCAACGAGTATTCAGCCGGATTTGGCTTTCCCCTTTCGGACCTAGAAGTTGGATTCCTCCCCCTTCAACAGTTTCGGCCTGTATGAGCAATCCGTTTCTCTCGGCCGGTTGCCCTTTTCATTCGCATGCCCAATCGATTTACGGGATCTCCTATTTTCTAATAATAAGTGTTATCTTTCTGACACAGGAAATCGAGTTATACCCACCGGCCTTCCTAGAGATCGATTTCGTTACTTTTTTTTACTTGCGGAATACTTCTCTTCCGGTGGCCGTGCCTATCGATTTCGGAATTTTCCCATTTTTAAATAAGGGATGAAAGGGTACGCGCTTGAACGATACTTCGGCAAAGATCCTAGACAGTTCGCCCCCCCCCAAAACAGATTGAGGTCCGGTGGCCTCGTTCATCGGTAGCGCCTTTGAGAAAGCCCTTTTTGCACGACACTTCGGACACGCCCTCACCGTCCCCCCGAAAAAAGGCATCAGACGCGCTTTCTGACCCAATATCTAATCTCCGAGAGCCTCAAGCGTTGGCCTACAATGCGCTTCCTATGGACGCTCTTCCTGGCCGCATCTCGCCCCCCCCCAAGATTTTCAGCCATGGAATGGCGTCCTTGTCTTCCCTTCCTTAGAGACGAGTTTGAGCTTTTCGCTTTTTTGAGGTGCACGCGAACGCCAGGCCCTTCCCTGCCCCCCTGTGACTCGGATGGCGATGACTTGCTGCGCCAGCGGCACCTTGGAAGGACGTCCCATTTAATGCGGTTCGGCTGTCCTTTTTCAGACCCTGGCGTCGAGTTATCATTCTTCCGAGACGCAATTCCTGTCTACTCTTTCCTCCCCCCTCCAGGCAGGGCACTTTTAAGCTATCCTCCCCTATTCTCTAATAGCACGCAAAATCCAGGTCTTCTCGCGGCGCGAGGGCTGTGACCCCCGGGCGGTCAAGGCGCCGGCAGTTTGCTCTTATGTTCATTCACGGCGGCCGCAATACAGGCTTTTCTCGAGCCGTCTCTAACCGTCCCCTGGCAGAAGAACGGCCCCCCTTCCTCGGGAAGGTACCGGAGGTTAGGCCCTGTTCTTTTCTCTTCAAAGAGCCACGCGCCTTCTGACCTTCCTTCAACCTCCGGTCTCCCCCGAAGGTATCGGCCCAATCGACTAAACTTTCCCGTAGTGTCCTTCCTTTGGCTGGGGGGATCTACTGACACTTTTTTTTTCGCCGTGCCCTTTTCAATCCGATTTTTGAACAGATGGCGAGCTTTTTTTTTCAGCCCACATTCCAGAGATCTAAACTCCGGTGAACCCACCCTTTCTTTCTCCCGCCATCCGAGAGTTTGTTTCCGCTTTTTTCTTTTCTCGTCGATTGTTGGCTCTTTCCTCGCGCCAAGGTCAAACATTCCCTTTGTTGGCTGGTCAACTATTCCCTTTTATTAGGACACCCGCCCTCTCCCTCTGATTTGGATGCCCCACTTCTTTGGACTTGTATTTTTTTCTCGTGAATCGCACCCCGGCTTTCACAATTTCCCCGCGCGTGTTCCTGTACGGTACCCTTCTTTTGTCCCTAAAAAGAACGAATGTTCTTTGCCCTCAAACCACAATCAGCACTTCCTCTCCTAAGGAGCCTTTCGGAAAGTCAACCTCTCGGCCAAGGATCCTTTTTTCCCTTCAACATGGAGTCTTGCGTAAAGAAGACCGGATGGCCTTTTTTGGTTCGGGTTTTGTCGGCCTTCTCTTTCAAATCCTTTTAGGTCGCGGTAAAGCCTTTTCTGTTTTAACTTGAAGTTCTGTTCCTCTTTGTCCCCCCCTTCATGCCGTCCAGGGAAAAACGCCCACCCTCCAGTTACACTCCTATGCGCAGGCGGCGTATCCCTTCTATTCATGAGTAGGGAGCTCCCAGTGATCAAACCCGGCGCGCCCCCCCCCTTTTGCCAGGTTGGCGAAAACAAGCTGTTTCCACTTTATTGCGACTCCCCCCACGAGAGAACCAATGCCCTCCGAGGGGGTTTCTTTTGGGGGTTTTTTTTTTTTGTTGTTGGTTTCGGCGGGGCGGCACTCCCCCTCCTCCTTTTCATGAGGCCAGGAGCAATCTTTTTTCTGATATATACCTCATTTTCAATACTCCTCCTTTTCCTTTATTTTATACGATGAAGAATTGATACTCAGCCTCCTTATTTTTTTCTCTATGGCTTCGGGCAAGGATTTGCCCCTCCGGCCATTGTTCCCCTGGAAGGGTCGGCTCCCATTTTGCACAAAAACTTCCGTGACAGCTTTTCCTGGCTTTCTCGGCCGAGGTGTTATCGTTTTGGTCCCCGTTCCTCCCTTTTCTTCTTCCCCCTATGCCAACAGATTTATTCGAGGGGCGCGTTTGATGGACGTATTCTTACATAGACCAGCGGCCCTTTTCCCACGCGAGATAAGGGAGAGTCCGACCCCCCTGACCCAGCCAGTCCCGCTGTTTTTTCTTTTTCTTTTTTGTTCTCCTTTTTATTTTTTTTTTTTTTATCTCTTTTTTTCTGTTTCTTTTTTTTTTTTTCTTTTGCTTTTTTTCTTCTTTTTTCTTTTTTTTTTTTTGTTTGTCTGTTTTTTTTTTTTTTTTTTGTGTCTGGTTTTTTTTCTTTTCTCTTTTTTTGTTTTTTTTTTTTTTTTTTTTTTTTTTTTTTTTTTTTGCAAAAGGGCGAGCACCCCCAAACACATCCACAAGACGGTATGTCTTCCCCCTCAATCGTTGCAGGTAAAAGGGTTCCCTCATCGTTTTAGAGCTTTTCTCTGCACCTTTGACTAGGATAAGAATTTAGACCCCTGTGTTTGTTTTTAAGGTCTCACTCGTGTAAGTGGATTTTGACACCTCTTCACTTCCGGGCCGCAGCCATTGTTTTTTTTTGGTAGAAGCGTTCCTCCCCAGGGGTTCCCCTCTGTTTGTCATCTTTCCAAATACAAGTCAACAGCCGTTGAAAGTTTCCCCCCCTAATATAGATAGCGCTTGCGTGTTGCTACTCCCGGGAATACGTGACCTCCCCCCCAAAAATTGTGGCCTTCTTGTTGGCCTTGGCGCCTTTCCCCCATTGCTGATTTTCTCCCTCGGCGAAACCCAAAGACAGTTTGTAAAACTTAGGATGCGGAGGCCCCTTTTCTCAGTCGGGTTTCTCCAGCTGGACTGTGGCTTATCGTTCCAGCAGCGCAAGCTCGCCCTTTCCGGATTGATTTTTGGGAAGAGGCCAAGACCTTTCCCCTCTGTTTCGATCGATGCTCCCCCTTTGGTCCTCGGAAAGTAATGGACTTCGAGGCCATATCCTTCTCTAGAGAAGAAGCGCCGGGAAGGAACCCTTCATTTCTTAACTAGCATGGATCCCATTGCCTCGCCCCATAGATTTTTTCCGTTTTCGGTTATATCCGTGCTTCTGTCTTAGGCGGTTTAGGCCCCTTGCGGTACGGGCGTCCTTTCCCCGAAGTTCGTCTCACGGACGTTCGTGAATGACCATACTAGCGCCCTTCATCCACCGTTCCCCGTCAGCTCTTCTCGTTTCTGTCGTTCTGGCGCGATTTTTTTTGGATATTGTCAAGATCCGCCCTGCATCTCCTTGAAATTCACTCCTTGGAGAATGTTCGCACTTTCCTGCTTCCTTTGCTCCGAAGGGATCTGGACCATTCCTTTCCCAATGCCTCCCGCGTGCCGTTAGCAAGTATCTCTTCTCTCCCCCCCACGATAACAGGGAAATACCCCTTGCTTTCCTGGCGTGCTCCTGCGGCCACTAGAGGACCCTTCCACAGAGGATCTTTTTTTTTTTCTCGCCAAGGACGTGTACAGCCATGGTCCTTTCGTCTGATTTCTACCCGCGGCCAAGTGGACCCCACCTTTTTCCTCGCATGTCAGAGGCAACTTTTGTGCGAACAGATTAACTTTTATTGGGAACGAGCCTCCTTCTTAGGCTTCCCCCCTATGGCGGGTCGCTTCTAATTGTTTTTGTGAAATTGCGTCTTCACCTGTGAGCGGCGATTGTTTCAGATCCCCTCCTGGCCACCCCGCGTCTTTTTTTCTCCGCATGGTTTTTTTCGCCGATCTTGCCGAAGCTTCATGGTTATCGTCCATCATTTTTCCTTCATACATGATGGTCTTCGAGATCTGTGTCCTCAAATTCGCTTCTTACGTTGAAGTAGCTAATCCCCTTCCACAGTTTTTCTTCGCGCAAGTAAGGGAGCGTCTCCTCGCGTTTGCCATTATTCTTTTCTCCCAAAAATCTCCTATGCCTTGTGGTCGTAGGTTCCACCCCCGCCCCTCGCTTTTCTCCTCTAGTTCCCTTTCTTGTGGATGAGAGCTTTTAAAGCGAGGCTTCTGTCCCGTCTGAACCTCTCGCGAACTTTCCAACGTCCTTCTCTCCCTGACTTGCGCGCCTCTCCACGGTGGCTTGATAGCTACTTTTGTCGAGTAGCCCCGGCACATCCTGTACAATCAGGGATTGTCCCCCCGGGTGGAAGAGAAACTTGACGTTTTCTTCCAAGCGTTCACATTCCGACCATACTGTCTTCAGCCCCCCAAAAAAAGGTTGGCATAATAGGAGCGAACTTAACGCCTAGCAATCTTTTCCAATTCAGTCCCCCTGCAATCTTCCAATAGGCCATCCTCTTTTTTGGACGCGATCTGCCTTGTGAGAGCGTAAGTCCTACCGCGTGGCCCTCTCGTTAGATGCGCCTGCATTTACACTTTTTCTAGTTGATCTTTTTCTCCCCCGGAAGCCTCTGACTGCATGTCGTCCTTTTTTCCGAAGCCGGCCTCCTTTTTTTTTTTTTTTAAGCGGTGATCACTGCCAGGAAAGCAGAAATTCTTCTCCCTTTTGCGACTCCATCTTTGATGCCGGCTTCTCCATCCCTTTTGATTGCTTGCCGAAGAACCGGTGTCGAGGTACGAACTTCTAAGTGGACGAGACGCAATTCTCTCTTTAACAGTCTTCCAGCGAATTAGCTTTTCCCTTATACCCCTTCCAAGCGCGCGAAACTTCTACGATGCTACTTTTTTTGGCGGTCATTTTTCGCGAAGGGGCTAGTAGGGTAATTTCTTCCCCCCTTTCGCCACGGCGAAAGCAAAGGCTTTTGCCCCCTGCACGGAGCCGCCCCTTTCTTCTATAACCCTTTGCCGAAAGAAGACACGGTCCAGACCTCCGGTAGCTCCTGGCACTATTTGACTCTCTTCTTTCCTAAGAGCACTCCTTTCGTATCTCTGAGCCAGAACATTCTCCATGGCCTCGAAGGTAGACTCCCCCGAGGCCCCACTTACCCCGCCGCTTTGTTTCTCGGATTCGAAACCGTTCCCTTTTCTCTCTCCCTTTTCAATCGATGAATTTCCCGATGTTCTGCACTGCGAACTCCTGATTCAGAGCTTCTACCCTCTCCCCCCCACCTCTCCCGATAGCTTCTTTGTTTCGCCGCGAGGACTCGCAGATTTTTTTTTTCCCTTCGTATCGCCCTTGCCTTCAACATTCTTCCCCCAAAATTTTTTGGCTGGCTTCCTTTTAATCTTTCGCCTATCTATCTTATTCGCGGATTTCTGGAGGCACTTGAACTTTTTGTTTTGTTGACGGGCTTCTTCGGCTTCCCCCTTTACTCTTCCAGAGCGCTACACCGCCCCAGTTGCTTCGTTCACGGGCAAGTCCTCGGTCTCCCAAGTCCCCGTTCCAGGCCTTCCCAAAAAAAACAATACTTCTCTTTTACCGGCGGCTTTCACTTTCTCCTTTCGTCTTCCAGCACTCTAAACCTGCTTACTGATCCTTGCACCCCTTTCCCTTTGCTGAGGACTTTCTTTCAGGACAGTTTGTGACGTGTGTTCGGCCTTTCCCCTTATGTGGTGCGCGCCCACCGGCGTTCAGTGGTCTTTTCTCGCCGGATTATCGCTTTTCACTTGCACTTTTTTTTTTGTCGGCCCCTGCCAAACGTGCGCCCCCTTCAAGCTCATCTCTTACTGAGCCGAGCCCGGCGATAATTCTGGTTCTCTCCTTGCCCTGATTCTAGCCACCGATTTCGACGTCACCACCTTTTTTAGGTTGGCGACCTTCCAAGGAAGTTTTTGTGAAATGCTCTTCCCCTTCCAGTTCTTCATCTTCCGCCGGCCCTTGGCGAGGCGGCGGTTTTTGCAAATTTTCAATTCATAGGCCTCCGTAGTGTTCTTCCTTTATCAATTCTTAAATAGATCCCTTCTCCTACTTTTTAAGGAGATATCTTCTCATTGATACTCCGGCCCTCAGGAGGGAAGCACTTTTTTCCTCGGCAAGATTTTCCCCTTCACTCCTCGAGTAGACGAAGAATGGGGCCTCTCGGTCTACCAATTTTTCCCCAAAAATTCTTGACCGTTGTTTCGCCCGACGGTTGATCCCTTGTGAATCACGTAACGTTGACTCCCTAACCCCCCAAAAAGATTGACCGCCGCGCGAATCCCCCAGCGCTCCTTCCTTTTGATGCGGAGAAGCTTGGCGACATCGCCACCCTTGAAACGCCGGCTTGGTGGACCTACCCGACATTTGCACCACGATTTTTTCCCCCCCGCCGAACACGTAACCCCTTTTTTCTGTCTTTACCAAATTCCCCCCTGGTCCCACGCGGAAGGACATGGCCGTCATCGTTTATAGTGCGTCTTCGCAAATGCGGAATAGCAGACTTTTTCTCATTTAGCTTTTCTTTCCTGGACGACGTCCATCCTTCTTTTGCATTGAACCCCTCTTTAGTGCCTGTTACCGAAGCAAATTGCGAGGAATTTGTACTCCTCTGGTTTCATCCCCCTGTTTTTGAATTTTCCGATCTCCTGGGCCCACCAAATACACTCCTTTAAAGGGCATGACTACCCTCCGCAAAATAAGTGTCTTCGGGGTTCTCCTAAATAGTACGCAGTTCTCTCCCCCCCCAATTGTTTTCTTTTTTAGAAAGGTGACGTCCGCGTGCCCACAACTTCTTTTATACGGCGGAGCCCCAGACTGGCCGATTTCCTTTCTGTCTTTCGGCGGGCTAACCAATTTTTTTTTCCTGTGTCGAAGATCTTTTTATAGCTTTCGGCAGGCAAGCAGCGTCCTCGCCATCGGTTCATATACGTTGCCTTTCGAAGCGGCTGCGAGGCCAATCCGTTGGCCGGGTTTTAGATCAGCCCAAAACTTCTTTTTTGGAATAGCGCCATATGCCCTAGGAGCCGTCTTTTTCTGAACCCAACGCCGGGAAGTCTACTCTCTTGGCTATTTTCCTTTCGCGATCAGAAAAGGTTCTCCATTACACGCGACGTTTCCGGCTTCGGCAGGTCGATGCCGGACGTTAGAGACGTTTTTAGATCATTTTGCACCTTTCGCTTCTCCCCTGCGACAGGTTTCATCTTTTTAATCACTCGTCCGCGCGCCTTGACCGCCTTTCTCTTCGTCGAACCCTCGAGGCTTTTGTTCTGCTATCTGGCATGGAACGATGGTTTCCGAAATTCTATCCCCTTCACGAGGACCCATTCCATTGCGTCTCGTGAAGGATTTCGACTATCTGTTCTCGGTACCTGGTAAACTTACTCTTTGTAGGCCGTTCTTTTCTCTCTTCGCAAGTAATCGCATTAATAGCTTCCCCCCGGGCAATAATTTTTTTTTCTGGCTTCTCCCCGCATATAGGAAAACCCCCTCAAAGTACGTGCTCGGATAAGCCACTACGGGACATTCCCATGTCGGCGTTCTTCTGCTTCTAATATTCGGAAGTGTACTTTTCGCCATCCTTTCAGCCTCGCGCATGTTTCCCTCGGTTCCTTAGCTAGCTTTTGGCAGAGAGACTTTCTTGTCCTATTGGGCCTGTGATAATAGCGGGAGGATTTTGCCACTTTTTTTAACCTTTGCGCGGTTATTGTCAGACCGCACTCTAGTCGCCCTGTTTTGGCTTCAAAAATGTTCCTTTTTTCTATCCTCCGGAAGGAAAGTGTTTCATCATTTTGGAAGCACCGCTCACCCCCCTCACCTGATTGAGTCGCGGATGTGGCCTCAATTCTCGACATTCTCTTCAGTATCCCTAAAGCCCACAGTTCGGCACTTTTCCTCCGTTCCGGGCGAGCGGCGGTTGCATTATATTTTCTGCATTTTATTTCCTATAGTAGAAAGACTTCTCAGTTAAGGTTTTTAATAACCTCCCTTTGTTTACGAGAGCATTGAAATCGACCCGGACCCCCCTTTTGCCAAGAAGAGACGACTGCAAAAGTCATTTATGAGAGAACTACTGAGCAAACGGTTTCGCAGTGCCCCTTTGCTACTCCACGTCGCTCTCGCGAAAATTTGCTCTTAAGGAGCAGACAATCAGGGCTTTTTTGCGTCACATGCGGGACGATCCCGTCTTCGGCCCTCCTTCTCTCCAAGTTCTCCAGACCCAAAAACGGGATTGTGTTTATAGTGCTTGGAAATCGGCAGCGCCCTCTTTTTTGACTTCGAAAGTTCCGGACACTTTTCCCCGACCCGTCCTCGTTCCAGCCCCCCATTCATCCCCTACGTTCTAGAGAGAGTAATCACTCCCGCGTTGGCCTCGAATGATGGCGTCGTCGTTTTAATGCGCATTGTTGGCAGCGAAGATGCCTTTATGGCTTTGCCCTTCTTCCGAGAAGCAGGAGAGACGCCTTTCAGGAGTGGTTTACTCTAGAGGGTTCACGCCAGGAACAATTCGTATTTGAATTTTCCCCTAGTATTGGCCTTCCCTGCGCCACGGCCGCGCTTCTCGACGTTTTTTATAGCCTTTCCTGGTACAGCTACCTTTCTTTCGAGGTTCCTTTTACCACGTTTGGTTGACTCTCTTCATGGCCCTTGAACCCTGGGCGGAGAGTCCCGCCTTCAATAACTCAAGAAAACCGAGCCCTCCCCTTTTTTCTTTTCGAAGAGTTTTCGATGCGACAATTGGCACGTTTCAAGGAGCTTCTCTTCGGGTCACCCTTGCGGCCTTTACCAGGAGCAGCGATTTTTTTTCTGGCAAATGAATAGCGTGCCGCCGAGCCCTCCCGTCCTTGACTGACCTCGAATCTGCCTTAAGACGGTAATTTCAGCGCCCTAGGCCATAGGGTGTATCCCGCTCCCTACTTGAGTTCTTTTCGCTCCCTTTCAAGGAGCTTCCTCTCGGCTAAGGTTTTTCTCCTCTGACTTTCTCTCCAACTTTCTTTTTGCTCGGCCTGAACCCCTCTTCCCCCCTTTTCCTCTTCCCGCTTTTTCCACATCCGATTTTCTGAGAGATTGCGTTTCCCCCTGCGAAACGTAAGTTTCGCGACCGCCGGAACCCACACTTCTCTCCAGCTTTTCTTGTCTGGAATCCCAGAAGAATCGGTCAGAATTTGTTTTCCTTTTTTGAGACCACAAGCAACCTCACCACAAATTTGTGGATTTCACCTTCCTGCGGACGATTTCTTCCTTACGGAGGATTTCTGGCTTCTCAACGGGCTGTGGAATTGTCTTTCTAGAACTCACGGCCTTTCCCCCCTTCCTGAAACCAGATTTCCTTACGACCCCCTCGTCCATGATACGGCCGTCCCTTGTTTTTATTGTCCCAAAAGCACCCTCCTTTCTAGGCCAGCCTCCCCCTCCCCGCACGGCGACTTTCCTTTCGATTCATTGCGCGCTCCCTCCCTCTTAAAAAGCCTTGACCTTCCCCAAACCTGCGTACCTGCATGGCGGGTGCTTTTTGTTAAAGCCCGAACGGTTCTCCTTTTGTTCCGGTAGGGTTTCGGCCGGCATATGTGGTGCGCGCCGTGGATGCGTTGTGGGTAGCGGTACGTCCTACGATTCTCGAGTTTCTTTCGATGTCTTCCCTCCATTTTTCCAGGAAAAACGTTCCCTAGCCCGCGCTGAGGGCATGCCTGAAGGAGGCTTTTTGGCCTTATTTTTTGAATTTGGCCGCCTTCCGTGATCACCACGAGCAGGCCATGTTTTTCCACCTTCCTTCTTTGTGCAAATGTTTCCATTTGGAGCCGACCTTCCCCCCCAAGGCCTGTGTTCTCGTGCGGCAAATTTTCCCTCTTAATATCAGCCCGCAGTTTTTGAGGATCAATTTCCATCATCTACGTTGTTGTTGTTCTTGATCTATATCCTTTTTTTTTTGAAGAATTGATCTCCCGGCCCGAAACACGACTTTTTTTTTGTCATCGGCGCTTGGCCCACCGCCGCCTCGCAAATTGCCTTGTGTGAAGGAAGACTGGTTTTTCCTTTTGCCGAACAAAAACCTCCGTGCACAGTCAACCTGTTTTTTAGCAGGATCTCGCCGATTTGTGATAGTTAGGCTCCGAACTGCACTGCAACCCTGATCGCCGATCGAGGCCTTCGAGCGTGACTTCACTTTGACTGCTGAAGGCTTTTGGCAGCTCCTGTCAGTGCGCGCGATCTGGCTGCGTACCGCGACCTTGCAAGGCGAGCAAAACAGTACAACCCCTCCTCCATCACCCCTTCCAAGCCCCCGTTCTGGTAGTCCCCCCCCCTTCCCTCCTCCAGTTTCCTCGCAGGTGGCCGCATCGTTTTAGAGTGCTTCATTCGCTACGCGCCGGGTCTTTCGCTTCGTCTTTTGGACTGGAAATCCCCCCAGTCGTTGATTTTCCATAGGAATCAGTCTCCGTTGAAGTGTATTGGTTTGAGGTACCGTGGTCTTTTACCTCCCTGGAGGTTTTCCTCTCCGGGCACCCCCCTATCACAGACTCCAGTGGCTCCACCTCTAGAAGTAAGCGCTTGTTTTTTGCATCGTCTCGCCTTCCAGCCAACCAATTGTTGGCCTTAGTGGCTTGGTCGCAAGGCCCCTAATCGAGTTCCCCCAAAATGCTGACTTTTCCTGCGATCTCCGCTTCGAACCAATAAAGTGCCTTTAAACCTTTTGCCTACAATGTGGGGTCATGCCGCTTTTAGAAGCCTCTTTCCAGGCAAGCCTCTCCATATGTTCATATTCCGGTTTTCCCGAGCACCTGGCTTTCCCCCTTGCCATTGTTAGATACTCGACCCCCAAGCGGGTCAGGAACTTCCAGTCAGATGGTTATAACTTCCTCGGCCTCCTAGAGCCGTTCCTACATTGAAGGAACTTCCGACTAAAGGTCCCCCTGCTATGTGACCTGAGCCCAGAACCTATGCCTAGCCCATCGCTGACCCCTTTCTTTTTGGAAGAGGCCCGCACTGTTTAGAGTCCGGCTCCTCCAGAGATCATTGTCAGTGCCTTCCGTTTTTTCTCTGCCGCGAAGTGATACTATTGCTCCGTGAAGAACCCGTTTTTCCCCCTCCCATCGCGCCGATCTCTTTCCACCCGTTCGGCGCGCATTTCTGCTTAGATTTTATGATGCGAAGCTGGAAGTCCGATTCTTCCCTCCTTGACCCCACTCATCCAATGCGTCTAGCCACTTCTTTTCGCCCTAGATAAACTACGCGAAACCTCATTCTCGTAAGGACGCATCGCTTTCTCCCTCAATCCGCATAATGGAAGATCCTTTTTCCCCGCTAAAAGTCTCTTTCCTTAACGGGTGCCTATCCACCTCTCTTTCTTACCAAAGCCTCCTTTTACCCGGCGGCTGATACGAAAGGACGACCCCACTTCCAGCCATGGTCCTCGGAGTCATTTTTCTCAAAAGACCTTTTATGCATCTCCTTTTCCTCTCGAGAATGTCTCCACCGCGGTGATACCTCCTTGTGCACCGAGTTCATCGTATATTCTGCTTTGTCGGCTGGACGAATTGGCGTCCACTGCTCTCTTTCTTGAGAGGAAGATTTCCATCCAAGAGGCTTCTTGTTTTGTGGCTGTACAGGAGCGGACGTCCCTTTTGCCGACGACAGGACCCTTTTTCTAACCTGCCTCATCACTGATTGTCTTCTTTGATGTGCTCAATTTCGCTTCCTTAGATAATCACTGACACCGTTTCTCTGTCTTCTCCCAGTCCGGTTCTTTCCTTTGACCTGATGCGTGCATCGCATATGACTTTCATCTTTAGCCCACAAGCTCATTCGGGATCTCTCTCTTCCTCCTCCCCAAACCCTTTCCTGACTACCCTTTGGCTACGACTCAACCGGTCTCGATTGCACGCTCTCCCCGTCGGGAGAATCTCCGTCCTCGCGCATCCCTTCCTCAAACCTTTCTTAGTTCTTTGGTAGGTCGCTCTCCCTTGCCATCGGCGCCGGCCAAGGAAGGGATCTTTCCAAACCTTCTTTCCCCTTCCCCTTCAGGAAAGATCTTATACGTCCCATTGATGTCCCTTGCGACGGCGTTACTCGCCCTTCTGACAACGGTCGCAATTTGAGAAGTTCCGGCAGACACCCCATTCGTCCAGCAGACCCGTAATAGGCCCATCATATGTCCCCCCAAACTAAGCTGATAGTCCCCGACCGTTGTCCTTCCTCCCTGCGCATAGATGTCTCGCTCCCTTCCCGCATTCTTTGAGAAGCTCTTAACGCCATTATGGCATTTTCGTCCTTATCCGAGCCGCCTTTTGCCTCTATTCGCCTTGTGATGCACAGGGCACTAGCCCTTTGCTTTGAGATCAGACCCTTGCGGCGCCCGCTTCCCCTCTTCTGCGACGTTTGGAATGTTTCCCGATCTGTTCGAGGTCTAATTCCAATGGAGAGACTTTTTGCAGGTTCCCTTCCCGGGCGAGCGGCTCCCTCCCCAAGCCCTCTAGCCGTCCCCAAGCGCGCCGACGTTACTTTCGCGATAGGGTTTCTACAAAGGGGCTCACGGCGACCGAGCTCTTTTAGGTTTCATTCACGGCTCTACAGTCCCTCCTTTCGGAGCCGCGAGCCCTTCCAACGTCCCTTTTTTGCTCCGGATTTAAGACTTCCGCGGGAATTTCAGCTTAGGCTTTGCAGTTAAACCTGCCCCGCCGCTGAGGACCCCCCCGGCTTTCTCAAAACCTCGCGGCTAATGTTCCCCAGGCATCGCCATATTGCAATTTTTTTTTTGTTGGCTCGGATCGCCGAGGCCAACAAATTCTTTCCTTCTTTCCTCTCATCCCCGATGCCGATATGAACCTCTTTCAGATTGACGCTGCTTGCCTTTCTTCCATTTACCCTAAACAAGTTCGGAATGCCTCTTCCCCCCCCGCAATTGCTCTTGTCTTTTCTGCCTGTCTTGGGTTTCGCCGCTCTTCTCTCTTCGTATAGGCACATTGCGCCGTCCACCCAATAAGGCTTTCCTGTCAACTTATTCTTTGGACCTGATTAGGGACACCCGCTATCTATCCTTTTGCTTTCCTTTTTTCCTTGTATTTGGTGACAATAGACTTTCTACCTCCAACGGCTTCACCCTGGTCCCCTGAAAAAACAACTTTCCACAATTTTTCCAGGGATAGTCCCCCCTTCTCCTTTCCCGTCCCGTTTTTTCCCTCGGCCTGTTCATATTTCACACAACCTCCCTTTTTTCCCGAAAATAGAGCCTAACGGCGATAGAGACGCGAGCCATCCCCCTTCTTATCCATTGCCAACCTTGCCCCACATGGAGGATTTCCTTAATTGGTAAAGACCCTTGTTTACGGTGTTCGGATTTTTTTTCTGGCCGGCCATGTTGTGCTCTTTTTGGATGGTTCCTGTAAGAAGCACGTCCCGCGTTTTACTTGAAGCTTTTGCGATGGGGCAAATCCATGTCCCCTTTCCCCTGGCGCCATCCTTCAGTCCTTTTCTCCTTTCTGCAAATGGTTGGACATTATTTCCTGTCGGGCGCGCAACGTTTTTTCGAGCAATCCGTCGTCTTGGGACCCAAGGGGCACGTCTTTGCAAATGTCGGGCCATTGGAGCCCCCCCTTATATCTTTGGCGAGGCGGCTTTCCCTGCAAATCTTGCAGTTTCTTCGTCGTTTCGGGGGGGATCCCTTTCTCACTCGATCTCTTTTCTCCTCCTACGTTTGTTGTTTTTCTTCTATACCCGATTGAAGCCTTCCCCTAAGGAGGGCCGCTCTTAGGGCATCGGGCAAGATTTCCGCCTTCCTCGCCACAGGCCTTGGTTCTTTCCTTCAAGGGTCGGCTTCCTTCCTTTCCCAAAAACTTCCGTGCCCGCGCCTCCCCCCTGTGCGAGGATTGCTTTTTTTTGGACCGTGAACTTTGCTCGCCCCATGCAATATGCCAACACCCCCCGCGCCCTTGCGATCCGAAGCTCCTTTTTTCTTCCCTGCACGTTGCGCGGCATCTTGGCCGACATCGCCGCAAAGTTTGAAACGCGAGATCGGCCCTTCCTGGACACGTTTCTGCGCGCACCAACCCGGCCGCCCAACCCGAACTTCACAAGCCGGTCTTTTTACAATTCCTCCTTTTGCAGTCTTTACTAAAGTCTTCATAGTTTTATTGTCCCCCTTTTTCACCTTTCATAGCGACCCAGCGTCGTTGATAATTAATTCTCCACCCCCCACTTGTTTTTTGCTTCCTGGCAGCGGCCCCCCTTATTCCCCCCGTCCTGTCCCTATCAGGTACGATTTTTCGGAATTGTTTCCGCGATTTTTCAGTTCCAGTTGTGCCCCACTTGGATTTTCGATCCCCAAACCTTCTGGCATACAGAAAATCCTCCCCTTTACTCTAGATAGGTCCCAATCTAGCCGTAGTGGCAGCCAACCTTGGATCCTTTTTCCTTGGAGCAAGGTGCGAATACTGCCAACAAATGAGGACCTTTTGATCCGCGCGGCTCCCCCTCAGGATCCAGTAAAACTCTCCTAGGCCTACAATTTGTTTTCCCCCCGTTTTCCTTTAATGTGGCATTATCTTGCAGGCAATCCTCCTCGCCACGGTTTCGGGCATCGGACTTTCTTAATCAGCGGGAATCTTAAGAAGTGTTGGCATAGTCTAGCCCCCGCGGCTCGTCTTTGGCTCTCTGCGAATACCTTCTCTTCCTATCCCTCCCGAAGCGCAGGGAGGCTGTCACGAGGCGACACGTCTTTTTTGAAATTTGATCAAATTTGGGACAATTCTCCCCCATAGCTTCTTAGCGTCTTATATCCGTGTCTTCGTGTTTTCGTTTCTCGTCACAGACGGTTATTCTCTCTCTAAGGGGTCTTATAATTGGACAAGCTTGGGACCCCCCCGCGCCTCCGCATAGCCTTAGGAGCCCTCGCCCCAGTTCTTCCTCCGATATCGTCCAAGTAACAGGTTCCTTCTAGAGAGGTTTTTCCTGGGATATGACAAGTAAGATAAGAAATGCATTTTCCTTGACCTAAAGATGCCCCTCTCGACAATTGTCCGGAGTTTAATCGAGCAGGATCGTGGACCGCGAAACCGAATGCTTTTTTTCCTGATCCTTCTGTTCCCCAAACAATCCCATCTGGAATCCCCCCCTCAAGTACCGAATGCTCCTGGCGTGCGATACCCCTCCCCCCCCCCTATCGGCCCCCATTCCTCTAGGAGGATCGGCTACACTGACTACATTTTTCCCTGGGCGGCGGCGTTTCAAGAATGCGGCAAGGTCCTGACCTCCCCCCTAGGCGAGCTCGCGTTTTTTCCCCGAGTTCCCTCACTTTTGTCCACGCTGAGTATTGTCGGACGGTGACGGGCCTATGGGCGTTGCTTGGTACGAATGTTCTTTGAGAGCGTTCATTTCTCTATTGTAATAAGAAACCGCCGTCGCCTTGGGCTGCAGCAATGGGCTTTTTTCCCCTGCGAAGAAGGCCCTTCCTTTACGCAAAAGAGTCCCATCCCTTCATCCCGATTAGGCGCCTCTTTCTTTCGCAGAACTCTTTCCGTTCCGTGATAATCAATGTCCAAAGTCTTCCCCCGTAGAAGCGGAGCCTTTGTTTCCATGATCGTCGTTCCCCGAAGGTGGATCCTTTATCGATTTACGGGATCTACGTGTTGTTTTTTGAGATCAAGGACCTCTTCTCCGATCCACGCGATCTCCCTCGTACGCTAATTTCCCCCTCGTGAGCCGCTCACTCGTCCTTGAGCGAATAACTTTTTCCTGTCTTGATTAGTCTTTTCCCTTCCCCCTGTTCGTTCATCGGCCAAACCCCCTTCTGAAGGGCTACGGTTGCGTAAAAAACTTCCGATACTTTGGCCCTAATCGTCGAGACCGTCCATTGCTGAAGCCCAAACCTGGCGGTTCTCCGTGCTGCAATCGGGCCGCAAAGTTTCCCTTGAAAGAAAATTCCGCCCCTCGCATTGTCAGAAGACAATCTCCAACTTCCTCCTCTCGCCTTCCCAATAATCAGCGCCCTCCGTCCTCCCTTGCACAAGCTTATGCTTTGACTCGATGGCTTCGGCCTTGCGCTTCTCGTTTAGAAGATCCTCCCGGAAGCCTTTTTCCCTCTGTCCTTGGGTATCAGAGCCTCCCGTTAGAGCTTCTCGATAGTGGGCCGCTTGGTTTTCGAAAAGAGCAAGTCGTCATTGCCCTAGTTTGCGAAGCTCTTTGACTTGCGGTCCGGCCCGCCTCTCGGCCTTTTTTCTTGCCCGGTTTTCCCCTGCTCGAGTCTTCCACCTTCCACGCACCTAGTCTCGTGAAGGTCAAGGCCCCAAGCCTAGCGGCGGAGCGGACTTCCCTCCTCCATAGACCTTCCAAAAGAGAGGGCAGCCTCCTGGTTCCGAAGATATTTTCCCAACGGCCTTGGTAAGGCGCCGTCGCGGGCGTCATGGGTATTAACGGCGCGGTTCCCCCCAGGTTTTGAAAAGGCTTGCCCCTATCTCCCTAGCCGCCGAGCTTATTTCAACAGTCTTGGTCGACCTGCCGACGGAATAAGACCTTCCGGCTTCTCTTCAGCGATGGGGAGATTCTTTTTGATCGACTCTGCTGCCTGTTTCGTACCCTCCGGCGTTCTTCTCCACACCTCTCGCGCTAATTTTTCTTTTCCTGATCCCTTTAAGAGGCAATTCCGAGTCCGCTTTTTTGGGGATAGGAGAGGCCCCCCCCATGGCCTCTTCCCGTTCGCCCCCTCTTTCATCCGATGCCAATATGGCAGCGCCCCTTTTCCGAAACGATAGGCCCAGAGCTTCGACACGACGGCTTCCGCCATCCTCTTTGCCTGTAAGGCCGTCGGGTTTCCTCTCGGACTCAGAATCCTTCCTCGGATTCTACGGCCAAACAATAAGGCCCCACCCCTGTTGGCTTTCAACGTACATTTCTACGATTGACACAGCGCTATTATGGCTTTCTGGATCCCGTGAAAGGCTTCGGATTTTCCTCCACGGATTTCACCACTTCCCCCCGCGCCGGGTATAACACTTCTGGCACGTCGGTTTTTTACAAACAACAGACTGGCCGGCGTGCTGCCTCACCCCCCTCCTACACGGCGACTTTTTTCTCTGATGCCCTTTCAAGCACTCTAAAAAGATGTCGTCCAGATCCTTGCAAAAGGGTACCCCCTGGTCTAAAGAAAGGACCTATTTGGACGTGTTAAGTCGGTCGGGTTTCTTCCTTCAAGTGGTGCGAGCTTTTTTTTTCTTGTACAGTTCTTCTCAGGGATTAGAGTTTTCCCCCTTGCTTGGCGATCCCCCCATGCCTAGGCCCAGGCGCCATCATCAGTCAACCCTGCGGCTTTCGGGATGCGAAGGCTTCTTCATGATTCTTTCCCCCTTCTGACGTTCTTTCAACACCTTCGTCGCCAGGGTGGCTCCCCGATTTCACTGAGTTTTTGTGCCCAAAGTCTTCCCCTCGACCCTTCCAGTCTTACGTCCCCTACCTTCCTTTGCGATTTTTCTTTTTTCGATCACATTAATCATGCGGCCCCCTTTTTCTTATTATCAAGCAATAGATATCTCTTTTTTTTGTTGAGAGAGATATCGACATTGCAGACGGCCCGAGACGGAGGGCTGCATTGATGATGGCATAGGCCCTCCCCTAGACCCCCTTCTTTCCTTGAAGGGTAGGACAAAATGGCCGACCTTTCAAAAACTTCGTGCAGCCGCTTTTATTGTCCTCTTTGGTTATCAAGTCGAAACGTTGTCCCCTCATATGCCCCCTTTCTCCCCTCCTCTCCCCCCTCCGCTTTTTCTTGAGGATGGAGAAAGTTGGACGGCAGGATTTGGCAGCGCTTCTGAAAGTGAACGCTTCTCCGGCGGCGTTACGCGACCTGTTCCCATCCCCCTCCTTTGCCAAGGCGCGCCTGCTCCCCCCCTTAAAAAAGTAAAGAGCCTTTCTTTAACCCATTCCTCGACATGTTTCTCGCATAGTTTCGAGGGCGTCTCCGGAATAGCGAAGCGCCTAGGCTCATCACTCTCGCCGTGCGGGATTTTTTTTTCCCCTTCGTGCTTTCTTTTGCAGGAAGGCAAGTATTGACCGCGCACTGTTTTAGACGCTTCTGTCGGTACCGGTAGCCGTTTCGGTTCGATGGTCCTTTCCCAAGACAAGTACCAACCGTCCAGGGCATCCCTCTAGATAGATAGTTGTTCCTTAATAGTCCGAAGGAATACTGCCCCCAACTTGCTGGGAATTATTTTCCCATGGGGAGCAGTTCATTGATGAAAGAGGCTGCGATCCTCGGCGAAAAAATCCCCCCTTCCCTAACTCTCTGTCTTGCGGTCAACAAGTGTTGTCGTCGGGTTTCGAAGCTCTGCCTTTTTCGCAAGGCTTTCCATCGGTTTCCGTTGCGGAGTGCAAGTAGTTCCCCTCTTTCCGCTGGCAAGAATTTTCCCTTCCGTCCCCTTTTTCGAAACTTTCGGAACGTCATATGCCCCCAGCCGAGCTGGTTTATCGACCGCCGGGAAGGAAGTTGTTCATAGAAGAACGTCGGCCCTTGAAATTTTTCCCTGGAATCGCCTTAAAATTACGCGCAGGAGGTCTCTTCCGAGAGACGGGTCTTAGTTAGTGGCGCCTTTCCTTCCTTGGCCTTTTGGAACGTTCTTTCGCGACCTGAGAGGCTCCCCCCCGTTGTACAGAATCTTTTCCTCGTCGGCGCGCTTTCGAGGGTCGATGATGGAACGGCTGTTTGATCTCCCTCCCCTGCAGTTAATTGACTGACCCTTCTTTTCCTTCTCGACACTTGGAAGGTCTTTCTTTCTATGAACATTCCAGAGAACCGCATTCCTGCTTCCCCCTTTTCATCGCGTGCCGACTGGACGAGCTCTGCGAACGGAAAACGAATGCTCCTTTCTCTCACCTCGCGGTCCCCCCCCTTCAACGCTTTCTTTGGTCCTTACGCCAAGGACGAAATGTCTCGGGCTTCAGTCGGCGGCATCTTCTTTTTTCCTGCAAGTGGACGACTAGGCGAAGCTCATGTCGAGGTTCTCACTTCCTCTCTTTTGGGGGAAAGTCTTGGTGCAGGCGCGTTAGAGATCTTGTGTTTTACGCAGGCCGGGGCGGTCTTTCCCTTGCGAGCGTGATGTCGAGGCTCCTTTTTCTTCCGTAGAAGCGTTTTTGGGGTTTCCTTGTCGTACTGTCTCGCTTCTTCCGGTTATCGTCCATTTTTGCCGAACCGCGTAGCCCTTTCATCTCTTGTTCGTCTCCGGATGTGGCATGCAATCTCAGTTGACTCATAAAGCACGGCCCCCTCTTCTCTTTTCTTTCTCGCAAGCTTCCGGACGGTTGCCCATGTTCCTGCAGTGCATCTGCACGGCCGGTGTTATGTATGGGGCCCCCTCCGGGTATATCTATTTTCTTTCCCCTTTTTTTTTGTTTAGAGACGTTAAGATCCACTGCGATGGTGCACGCTCCGTTATCCTTCTCCGTTTTCCTTTCCCTGCCGAAACGGTTTCGTGCCTTTTTAGAATCTTCGAGGGTCGCTTTTACATACGGCGCCTTTTTTTTTTTCTGAGGGTTCCTTTCCAATGAGCTCCTCTAAACTTGCAGTCTTTCCCTCTTTTGTCGAAAGTCCGCCCCCCCAAAACTTTTCTTCCTCGTGCTCTGACAATCCTCCGCTCAAAGGTTCACTTTCAAGTCTTGCACCGCCGCACCCCCTCCGCCCCCGCCCACCTCTCTCCTCGCGACCTGCCCCTCTTTAAGCATTTAGCCACCCTCTCGCCCCATGCGCGCGCTGCAGCCTAACTTGCCGCCCTTTTCGAGACCGCGATGCCTGTCCGGCCGCAAGGTTTTTCTCCGAGGACGCGTAGTTTCCTTTCTTTTTCTGGGTTTTAAGAATAGTGACTCTCTTTGTAGCGCACTCCTCGGCCATTCGTCCCGGTTAGTGTGAAGCTCTTCCAGGATGGCTCTTGCTTCGCCAGCTTTTTTCCCATTTTAATTTCTTTCTCTTCCTCTCCCATGAGTAGAGTCGAATTCCTTTTTTCGCAATCTCTGGTCTCGGGGCCTAATCAGGTGATTCCTTCCAGCGTTCCATCTCCATTATTTCGGCATCCTTTCCTCGAACTTTCTTTTTCTTCTAGAGGCGAGATGCCCACGTGGGAGTAAAGGTTTTCATTCACTCGAGGTCCGGTCTCCACCGAGAAGATATGTCCCCAATTCTTTTTCCCCAGAAGTACTGCTACCCTCGGGCCCCCCATAGACCTGAAGAATCATCCCTTCGGCGTAGTAACCTTTCTTTTTCCGAGCCCTTTTCCTTTCTCGGTGTTCAAAGAGCCAGCTTGCTGACGTGGTGTATCTCTTCCCCTTCTTTCTTCCCCCTCCTTTTTGGCAGAAAGGTATCGGGCCATCGTTCCCTTTAACTTTCCGATTTTTTTTTCTTGGTCGGATAGAAACCCCCCCAAACTTTTCCTCCGTGCCCTCTTTCCCCTCTCCCTGATATTGGAAACGATTTTCTTTTCGCTGATTTTAACCCCCCCAAGACTGACCCGACGCTGACCCAATCGTCGCCGTCCCATCCGATCTCCGGTCTTTTTTTTTCTCTGAAGAATCAGGTCAGCCACCTTCGTTTTTCGAAAAGGCACCACCTTCCAACAAAATTGGCTGTCAAAGTATTCTGCGGCCTTCTTCCCCCCCGCCAGCGACTCGATTTCGTCTTCTCCCTTGTGATTTTTCAGGAGCTCCTTCTTTAACCACTCGGGTACTGTTCCCCCCGCGCGTCTACCAATTTATGCTTTCCTTTCTCGGTTTGGTCAATACCCTTCGTCCCAGGACTCAAAAACACATCCCTCTAAATTATTCGCCTACGGCGCTTTTTCCCCGAATTCCTTTCTTGCACCCGTGATGAAACATGGCTGAGTTCCCACCAGAAAGGCGCTGGTTCTTTTTTTCTTACCTCTGCGTCGGTTGCCGGTTTCGCGGGGCTGGCGTTCCGGTAACTCTCCCGCCTTCCTTTCCCTTGAAGCCGATGGCGATTTCTTGCCCAAATCCATGCTCCTCAGTCAAAGCATGATGTGGGATGCGCAGCGGCGATCATTTTCTTTTCATTGTCGGGAGCCTCACAAATCAGGCGCCGCTCTTTCGCAAAAGGGCACGGCCCTTTTAGCCGCCTCCCCCGTATCAGCGCACCAAGGCCTTTGGCTAGGCCTTCTTCACATCTTGCCCGATGCCATTCTTGTTCGGGAAGTTTCTCTCCCTTTCTCATACTAAGTTGTTGTTGTTTGCTATTCTTCTTAATGACTGATACCACTTTTTCCCCCGCTTATGGTGAGTTTAGAATTTCGTCAAGATTTGCCGCACCGCCGCATCGCCCCCCCATTTCTCGCTCTGCAGGAAGAACTGGAAGTTTTCTTCCCCCCTTTCTTTCGCCAACAGGGAGAAGGTCATCCTATTTGTTCACTTTCTAAGGGCAACCCAACGATGCGCAGCCTGCGCATCCCCCGTCCTCTTTTCGCTTGATGAGGATGTCCCTGGATTTGGTCTCCCTCCCCTTTTTTTTCTGAAAAACGGCGAGATCTTCTCTCTCCCGCCCGCCAGCCCCGTAATGCCCCCAGACCAAACCCGAAACGCCGCCCGTCACACTGAGGTCTTCCCATGTTGCAGGTCCCCTTTTCCAGTTTGCCTTATCGTGTTAGAGGCTTTCGCGCGAACCTTTGATCTACATCGCCTTTTGTCATAATTGGGCCTTTCCCGTCCGTCTCTTTTTGTATGACAAAACCGATCTTCCCTTCTTCAGGGAACAGCGGAGGTTTTCTTTCCTGTGGTTTCAGTTACTTTCCATCTGTAGGTTCCTGCCTCTCTGGCAAATAAAAGTCAAGCCGTCAAGGCATCCTTTCCTCCCCCCAAAAAGATATAAATATCGTCAGTCCTTCTCCTCCAAAAAATTTTCCTGAAAGTGCGGTATTCTCCCACAAATGATGACCTTTTTACAAAGTACTTTCTCCCCTTTCTATGGATGGCGGGGCCTACTGTTTTTCATACTTCTGGTTTAGACCTGCCTCTGCCACGTTGATTTCGCTGTGCACTTCCCGCCGAGACCAGACTCTCTTCAGTTTCTTCTGTTCTGCACGGGCGAAGCGAAGAGGCCATTTTTTTTTTCCCGTTTTTAGATAAGATCCCCCTTCAAGTTGGTCCTGAAATCCGATGGCCGATACCTTCGCTTTTTATCCTTAGATTTCTGGAGAATTTTCAAGGTCTTTCTTCCGCCGGAGGAGTGGATAGTTGAATCGCTATCCAGACCTAGGGTCATACCTCCGGTTGAAAGTTTAGGAAGGTCGAGGCCTTTTCGCTCCTTCGGCGGCTCCGTCCTTGCTCGAGTGTGACCGGTTCGTTTCATGACAAATTAATATAGCACTGCGCCTTTTAACGCCCGCTGTACCCCTCATAGGTTCTCTCCCCGTTCTTATAGGTTTGCGGCTATCATTTTCTGTGGAACGCTGGAAGTTCCTGTCCCTGGAATTGCCCTTCCCTCTGCTTCTCGTATAGAAAAGTGGAAGGAGTTTTCCTCCTTCCTCTTTCTCTTCCAATTCGGGCCGCCTCTCGTTCTTGCTTCCAAGTCATAGCCATCGTTTTCCTCCCACAGGGCAAATACGTCCCAATAGCTTCCCTTTCTTTTTCACGGGATATACGGAGGCTCGGCCCCCCTTCCTAATGTCCCCCCTCCTCTCTCTTTCCCCCAACGCACGTGCAAGTGAATGCCGAAGCCTTTTCGCAGCTCGCTTCGTTGAGAAATTCGCTTTTTTTTGGAGAAGAGCGAGTCGATTCCTATTTGGTTTCGGCTTTAGCTACTGAGGAGGCGTGAATTTCTTCCTCTCGCTTTCAGATTGTAATCCGACCCTTTTTTCTTTTCAGAATGGAGGTGACTTTCCTCTATTTTTATAGTACATCATTTTTCACCTCGCGCTTAAAGTGAATTTTTCCTGATTGTTTTATCAGCGCTTCCCCTAATAAAGAACCTCCCCTTCGTGCAGGATTCGAGCACTTTCATTCTTCGTCTCTGCGTTGCATTTAGGGTTAGTAAGTCCTTTCCCTTGTCTCTCTCTTTCTTTGTGTTGTTCTCTTTCTTTTTTTTTCCCGAGGATAAGACATCTCTCTATTCACGAAGCGTCTCCGCTACCCTACTCGTATCCGCCTTTCCCCTTTTTCCGTGCTTTGCCGTCGATTGTCCCCCCCATTCCCCATCGGCGAACCCCCTTTTACCCTTCACCCGGCGTCCAAATGATCGGACCGATAACCCCTTCCCTCTTCGTTCGAGGACAGACGCCTTTTTTCAAAAAAAAGGCGACTTTTTGCCTCGTTGCTCTGATCGCACCTTTCTCCTCTTTGAAAGTGAAAGTACCATCCTCCCGCCGCAATTTCATAGGCCATCCTCTTTTTTTTAGAATCCAATACTCAGCCTCGCTTAAGCTTTTCTCAGATCATTCTCTCTCTTCTCGGAGCCATTAAAATTGCCGATCTTACTACCTCCGATGCCGCGCCCCGGTCCCTCCACTTTTTTCCTTGTCGGACGAGCGCCGTAGAATTTTTTCTTTTTTTCCGATAGTGGCCGCGCCTTTCGAGGCCTTCCCCTTTACAGAAGCTATTAAAGGATGTCTCTCCTTTCATTGCGCAAGCGTTCCATTTTTCAATTCCGTTCTTATGGTTTAGTCCCGGCGTCGGGTCCCTCCCCCTTTCTCTCCTCCCTTATCCTGAGTTTTCGACCGGAAGGGTTCTTCTTCCTCCAGAGTTCAATAATAGCCTCTCCCTCCCCCTCTCGCAGAACGTCTCTATGACTGTACCCGGTTGATTTTTCTCCTCTATGGATTTTCTGGGACGAGTCTCCATCCTCCCCTTTTGGCCAATGTCTTCTCCTCCTAGACGTTTCCCTCTCCTCTCCCCCATAAGAAATCCGGCGCTTTTCTTTTGCTCCCACTTCGGGGGATAGCGAGTTCAAGAATCCACCTTTTTTCCTGTCTTTCTATGACTTACTTCCTCTATTTTCTATGGCTCTACTTCTCTTCCCTCCAAACTTTCCGAGACGATTTTGTTTTTCTCCCCTCCCCCTAGTGCAAAAACTCTTCGCCTTCCTCAATTTGAACGGATTCTAACCCTTTTTCGCTTCTTCTTTCCTCCAGTTAAAGAGATTCGAAACCCGACTTTTTCCCCCCCCCCCCACAACTGTCTTCAGTTTTCCTTTTGCCGTCTGGGTTCGACGCGCTTTTCTCTCCCTACATTTATAGTCCTGTCCCCAACAATCAAGGCAACAATTTTTGTCAACGCTTTAAAAAGCACTCTTCTATTCTACTTTGCGAGGATTTCTGGATGACCTCTTTTTTTTCTCTTATTTGTTCTTAATCCTCCCCTCCTTTAAAAATGTTACCCCTGATCGTATGATCTATTCCCCTTTCGTTAGTAATCGGTTTGTCCCCCCTCCACGCTTGCCGGCGTGCCCCCTAAGACTTCTCCCCTTTTCTCGGTCGCGATTACATGTCGGCGTCCCCCTTCCCCTATCTTCAAATGACCCCTTTGGAGTCCTTCTTTTTTTCAGCCGGATGTGACGTTTGTGTTTTGTAGTCTTTTGAGCGAATTGGACAAGCGGTTTTTTTTCCCTCCTTTAAGACGCAGGACTTTGATATTCTCCCATGCAGCAGGAAAAAGTGCGACTTCTTCCCCCTCCTCCTGCGCTGAGGTTTCGATCAATCTGGTTTTTGTTAGGGACGTCTTTCCGTTCTTTTCCTTCTGCCCATTTTTTTTCCAGCTGGCGGAAGGTTTTTGTGCAAATGTCTTGTCCTTCCAGTCTTCCTTCCGTCTCCGTCTTCTTCGGCTTTTTCCACCGCCTTATAATCATGCGGCACTCGTAGTGTTCGGTGTTTTTCTCCTTCTCTCTATCTATCTATTTTCTTTTTCGAGAGCCTCTCTTTTTCTTCCGCTCCGAAACGAGGAGGTTCCTTCTCTCCCTTTCCTTATGTGCCGCACCGCAGCCTTTTTCTCTTTCGACTTCTCCCTCCTTTTTTCCCAAATGGACAGAAATTGGCACAACCCTCTTTCCCTTGTTTCGCCCCTCCTCTTCTTTATCAGTGAAACGTTGCGCGCTTCCCTCCCCCTGGACACCTTCCCGAGCGTCCATTGCTCTCCTGAGGATGGCGCAAGTTTCTCATTCTTTGGCAGATTCCAGTTCCACGCTACGGGCGGCGTAACCTCTCCTCCCCTCCCGCTGGGCCCCCTGGAGGCCTCCCACCCCCCAAAAGAACAGACGACCCCCCTTCCCCCGCAGTTCAAGTTCCCCTTTTATCATTTTGCGCCTAGTTTTAGAGTGCTTTCGCTTTTTTTTTGCCCGTAGGCTCATTAGTCATGGCCCTCTTCACCCTTTCTGAAAAAAACGAGGATCGGGTTCCTCTTTTTCGGGACCGCCTTCATTTTAAGCCTTTGGTTTCAGGTACCAGTGTTCCCTCCTTGGTAGTTGTCCTCTCTTTCAATACAAGTACACAAGCAGGTCCTTTCCCCCCCCGACCTCCTAGAAATAGCCTTTTTCTACTCCCGCAGAATACGTGACAGCCCCGTGGTACTATTGTGGCTCCCCTCTGCCCCCCTGGACAGATTCTCTACTCTCAGCGCCCCCCTTCCCTGTCTCTCAATACTTGGGCGGCGGCTACCTTCCTCGGGTTATTTTTCTTGGATTCTTTTTTCAGAAGCGCACCTTTTCCCTCCTTCGGTTCATACTCCGGTTTCGGTCTCAGCCAAAGAAGTTTTGGCCCTTTCCTTCTCCACCAAAAGCGGATTTCTTTCCCTTCAGATGGCCGATACCTTTTTCCCAGACGAGAGGTTATGGAGAATCTCTTCAGGAATTTCCTCCTGATTGTGCTATTGGAAATCGGATCCTCCTATTTCTCCCCCCCGCTTCAATTACAGCCCTTTCTGAGTGTCTCTTCCCCTGAGGTTAGAGACGGCTAGGCGGCTGGGTTTGCTTTTGATCCGGCTTTTTGACCTAGCCTCCTTCTTTCTCGACAAAATTTGTACGCATCCCCTCTCTCTTTCCCAGTAACGTTTTTTTTGCTAGCTTTCCTGGTCCGCTCCGCCTGAAGCTTTTTTCTTATCGACCAGGAGACTTCTCCGCATGTATTCTTTACCCTTTTCGAATGGAAAAATGAGTCGGCCGAATCTTTTTTCCCCTCCAGTTCATCCACAGCTACACTCAATAACGTGCACTGGCGTCGCTAAACCCCTCTTTCCCTATCGGCCCCCAGAGGCTCTCCCTCGGAGGAAGCAAAGGACGACTTCCCCCTTTTCCGGGCTCACTCCTGCCCCTTCAATTGAATGCGACGTCCTCTCTCTGCTTTAAACGCTTCAAGGCTTATCCCCTCTGAGTATTTTTCATGGCTTTTCTTTTAGGCGGACGAATGTTGTTTTCATCTTCTGACGATTTACTTCTTTGAGAGGCGTTTTTCCCCTCCCCGAGTTCCCCGGTTTCTTTTTTTGGTGCAGAAAATGGGCGTCCCTTCCGATTCTTCAAGGTTCGTCCATCCTTTTTCCTTTCCTTCAATCAATGATTCCCCCCCCCTCCTCCGGATGTTTCCTTTTTCCTAATTAATGGTGCCAACCAACGCGCACCCCTTCCGGCAGGTATTTCAATTCCGTCTTTTTCCGGTTGCCCTTTCTCCCTTTTTAATCGCAGCGCAGGTGGATCGTCTTTTCTAGAATCGATTCGAGGATACTCTCCTTCCCCTTGTTGTTTTTGAGTTAAGATCCCCCCCTCATCCCCTCTCTCTCCCTTGGAAGATAAATGGCCTCTCCTCTTACCGTCTCCAGCCTCCCGTTGGCCGCGGCTTGATAGTAGCCCGCGAGGTCGAGAAATTTGATCCATTCGGAGTCCCCTTTATGCTACGCGGATTCCCCCCCCCCTAGGAACGAGCCCTAGTACATCGTCCGCCATTCCTCCCCCAACCGAGACTCCTTTTCTCTGAACTCTTAAGCGCAAAGGTTTTCTCCCGCTTTTCCTACAATCCGCACTTGTAAAGTAACAATAGGACCTCCGTTCCTCAGCGCTATTCCTCCGTAAGCCTTCCCCCTCCGTCCTCGACCCCCATCGATGCTTTTTTCATTAAAAGTGCCTTTTTCTCAACTGATAACCTCTGTGCGGGAAATGCCATTTTAGTATCCTCCTTCTTAGAGTTGAGCTGGTTTCTATCGTGGCAGCGAGGATCTCTCACGACCTTTGAGGCTTCCTGGCTTGAAGCTATTAAGTATTTTTGCCATCGGCACGCTTTCCCCCCTTCCCTCGCGTTTTCTCTTTAATTTCCCTGCGTACGAGGTCGAAAATCTTTTCCCTTTCCCGATTCTACGTCTACTTCCTTTGAGCTCCGCGTTCCATAATACCTCCCTTCAACGGAGTTTTTCGATTTATAGCTTCGCGATGTGGAAAAAGTTTGCGGTAACTTTCTTCCTAGTATGAATGGGAAGTTTCCTCTCCGAAGCGACACTCCCAATCTACTTAGACACCGAGAAGTATATCTCCTCGGGACTCTCCCTCCCCTCGTCCTACCTCCGTTCCGATGTTCGAGGCCCCTACTGGTCTTGTTCCGTAGTTAAAAGAGCCACGCCGCCCCTTTTCTGAACGTCCCGTTATCTCAGAACCTATCTATCCTTTCCGCCGGTTTCCTTTAGAGTCCAAGAAGTTGTGTGCTATTTCCTCCCCGATTCTCTTCTCCCGTCAATAAATCCGATTGACAGTCTTCTGAATTTTGCGAGCTTTGCTTACGATAAGCCACCTTCCAGTCTTCCGATCGGCGGAAAACAAATGCTCCGGAGTTTTTCCTTTTGAGTTTTTTTGATCGGTCAGAATTTGTTGGACTCGTTTTTTTCCAAGGAAACTCATTTGTTTCTGCAACTTCTGAAGATTTAGGACACCCGCCCCTCCCTTCATGATTTTTTCTGGATGACCTTTTCTCTTCCCCGAAATCCACGGCTTCACGGTAACTTCCCTTCCCCAATTCAAGAAAACATGTCTTCTCTCATAAGGGCCAGTCCTCGGTTCCTAGCCTGACACCCCCCCCACCCCCAAACAAACCAACAACGCCCGCACCCACCACAACAAAACCCCCCCGCCAACCCCCCCCTGCCACACTCCTCCTCCCAAAACCTACGGAGAAATATGGACTAACGAGCCTTCCCATTGCGAGCGACCCCTAATTTCGCTGGGTCTGAAACAATTCGTCTTGACCCTGCGGTGACTTTTTGCGGTTAGGGTTTTTTCTGCCTCTTTTTTGGGCCTTGTCTTGGTGGTCCCGCTTCCTTTTCACTTTTTAGCCGCTTGGCGATGTCTTTTTTTCCAGTTTAAACGTGCTTCATGCGGCGGTGCTACGATCACTCTGGTTGGAACTATTGTTTTTTTTCGGGAGAGTTTTTGTCCACCTGGGCGAGCAATCCTCAAAACACGGAGGCACTTTTTTTTTTCTTGGAGCAGACCTCCCTTTTCTCTGAGAACAAGCCTTTTTCCCCCCCGCCCCCCGCCAACCCCCCCCCCCCCCCCCTTTTCCAAATCTTGACCGAGCCCTTTTTTGTTTTTGCGGAGGGATTTTTCTTGTTGCTTTTTCTCTAACTGATTGAGATTGATCCTCCGGCCCCTTCGTTTTTCCTCTGATGCATGTTTCCTTTATTCTCTCCACTTCCTTTTTTTCTCAGTCTATCCAATGAAGGGTCGGATCAAATGGTCCTCCAAACTTCCGTGACGCTTGTTCCCCGGATTTTTTGTGTCATAACGTCGACACGGTGCGCCTCCACCTTTCTCCTCACCAAGATTGCTTTCCAGCGTCTTTTTAGAGTTATGGCGCAGTTTGCTGACCTCCCTCCAGACGTTCCCTTCCGGGTTCTCTCCGCGCATTGACCAGACAAGCACGTTACGGCGTGCCACCACATGACTTCTCCCCCCCTCCCCCGAAAACCGTCACAATCTTTTTCTTTACCATTCCCCTTGAGGTCCCTCTTCGTTCTTTCTGCTCCAATGGGAATCGCGAAAGCGCTTCTTCTCAGGGCGGGATTTTTTCTTTTCCTTTTCGTTGCTTTGTGAATGACCAGAGGACGGGGAACGTCCCCTTTGGTTGAGGAGAAGAGCTTGTCCCGGTCTCGTGAAAGCCTTGGTATGAGTCATCTACGTGCCCACAAGCTCCTCTTGACCCCCCGATAGAAGTGCTTTCTGGTGTCCTCAAATAGTAAGAAGGAACCCCCCCCCAAACCTTGGCGCAAGTTTCCGTGCGTCCAACAAATGCTTTTTCTCTCTCCGAAAAAGTTACCCTATCGGAGCGGCGGTTCTTTCAGACGTTCCCTTTCTTTTTCTCGTGGCTTATAGTCCTTCTCCATGCGATCAACATCGTCCCTCCTGCCCCCCCCCCCCAGGTGCAAGGGGAAGAGGCAAAAGCTCCTTTTTTCGATCTTTTCTCGGAAAGTTGCCTGTCCCCCCGGATGCCGAGACACTCGATTTTGGTTCTGGATCTTTTCCTTTCTTTCATTGACAGCGACGCGGGCCGTGGCTCTTGGAAATCGCTCTTCTGCCCCCTGCCGGAGGTCTAGGCGTTTTTCAGGGCGAGGCCAGAGGTACGTTTCTCTCAGGGTTTCTGCGCCGGTGCAGACCTAATAGCGACCTGCGCTCCTCCAAGGGTCAAGCATCCTCTCTATCGTAGAACCCCTCTTTCGTGCGATAGCTTCTTCCTCCCCGTACCCGCCCTTCACGAGACCAGGAGAATTGCGTCCCTGTCTCCCTGGAGATTTCTTTCCCGAGAACCGCATGAAACTTTCGTCGATCGCGTGCCGATCTTCTCAATAAGTTCTCCTTTCTCAGACTTTTTTTCCTGCGTGAGCTCACTTTCCTATCGGACCCCCCTTCTTCTACGGAGGCCTTTACGCCAATGGACTACTCTGGAGTCATTTTTCTTTAGAGCCGGTCACGGGAATGAAGATCTTCTCAGCTCCTTCCAAAGCGTTCGAAAGGCTTACGCTCGATTTTCGAGTCCCCTTCTCTTCCCTCGGAGGGAGTTGTTTGAATTTCTTTCCTTTGTTACGAGCTTTCTAACTTTTGAGAGGTCTTTTCCCCGAGGACACCTTTGTAGTCGAATTGGCGGACTGATAGACGAACCCTCGTTTCGTACATCATTTTGGCCTTCGTAGCCCTAATCCTGATTTTCTTTTCTTCAAAATTTTCTCCCACCTTCACCACGCAAGACCGTTCGGCTTTATTCGAGCAAGTCCGGTACCTTCTCCTCTGCGTTCCTGCTCGTATAAGTCCTTTTCCGGGATCTCTCTACTTTTTTTCGAGATTGTCCCCTTGAAATACGAGGCTCTTCTGGCGATTCCATTTTCCTCCTCCCTGGAAACACGTCCTTGTCTTCCCGGACTTGCGCGAATACCCTTTTTTTTCTTGTTCAAGTTGATCCATTTGAGGACACACTCCGGCGCCGAAAATTCCTCGCGTGTTCCCCCCACTTTTTTTTTCCTCCCGACGCAGGACAAGTCAGCCAGTGCTGCAGCCGTCTTGGCCTTTCCGGAGCAACAGGCGCGAAGTCCCCCGACAATTTCCTCGCAAGTCAACCCTGTCCATAATTCTTTCCCCAATTCCTCATTTGAGCGTAAGCCTTTTCTCCTCGTTGGACATAGTTTGAGCTCTAGTCCCAGCATGTAAGCTTTACTATCCTCCGCACGGAATCTTCCTTGTCTTACCGAGCCCCTCTCCGCGTTGAGAGTGTTTAGGCTGGCCTGTGAGAGCAGCAAGGTTTCCCCTTGAGGTGCGCTCTTCCGGATGTGAGATGAATGCTCTCCTTTCGGCTCTCCCTTTCTTTTGGAATGGTACAGATCCCTTTGTTCGAATACCTTCCTTATCTTTTTTCTGGTCCCTATGGACTTCGCTTAACATAGCCATATATCGTTTTCTCCGGTTCGACTCCCTTTTCTTCAAACGGGGCGGTCAAGGCGTCTCTAGTTCTTAGTGTCTTAACGGCGAGGCCTTCCTTTGCAAAGTCTCGCCCTTCTCTACGGTCCTCATTCCGGAGCACGGCTAAGACCTCCGGCGCTTTCTTTCTAGGCTGGGCTTTCCTGAAGCCACGACGAATTTCTGCCTGTCTTGACCTTCCTAAGGAGCTCTTTCTCTGGCCTCTCCTTTCCCTTTTATGAGGCATCCTTTAGCGCTTTTGTTGGATCGGAATACGCTTTCAACAAACTTCGTGTCTTTTCTTCCGGACTCTTTCAATCCTTTCAACGGATATGAACTTGGCATGCTCAACTATCCGAGATTCGTCCCGAAGGCTGAACCACCAATTTTTTTACTGTCTGCTGTTTTAGACGAGAGGTCATGGTCCTCTTCCTGGCACCTTTCTCTTCCCAACCTGTCTGCCAAAGTATCATCTGACGATTCCCCCTATCTATTTCCCGCTTCTTTTCCCTGTTTTGTTTGCCCAGGATCAACCCGGCTTCTGGTACCTGAAACCAGTCGTCTCCCCCTTCTCCAAAAGGTTTTTTCAGGTTTTGTCAATCCCCCCTTTCCGGATCAAGTCCTCAAAAAAACACAATACCGTTTCTCCCCTAGGCAGCTTTCGCATTACTTTCCCGAAAGCAATCTACAACCGAGCTCCTCTCCCCTTGCACCCGTGACCTTGAACATGGTACCTCTCTTTCCGGTGTTCGGCGGTTTTTTCTTCTGGTGTAGCGCCTTGTCCCCTTTGCTGGAGGTAAGGGTTCGCTCCTCCCGGATTATAGCGTTCTTCCTCTGCTTCCCCCCTTCTGCCATAACCTAAATCCCTTTTCGCGCGCGGATGCGTCCATCTGTTGGTCTATTGTTCGTAGTTTCTTTCTCCGTGTCTTCACATTTCCGCCAAGGTTTGGTCGCCGGAGTTTTTGTTGAAATTTGGCCCATTTGCTCCGACCGTTCCCCATCAACCCCTTCCCCTTTCGATTGACGCAATCTTGCCCGTCATTTTTTCGGCGACGGGAGATCACTTCCCCTCTCCCCTTAGTTTGCGAAGATCCTTCTGTCAGCTTGATCTCCGTATGCCGCATGCTGATGTTCTTTTCTTGCCGCACCGCCGACTAGACCATTTTCTTCCTCCTCGAATGAAAATTGACCCATTTGCCCAAACACGCCTTCCCTCTCTCGACGATGTCTTTCGGTGGTGAATCACGCTCTCACGAATCCTGTCCCCCCACAAGATTGATAGAAGCATGCGCCCCCTTCTTTCGATTGAATTCTTCTTGCATGTGATTTTCCTGCCTTTTACGTGCAACCTCGATCTTTCTTCGTAACTCCTGCTGGGCCCCCTTCTCGACCCCCCGTGCCTACAAAAACCCGACCTGCCCCCGTCAAAAGCTTCCGTCCATGTTGCATTTTCCCTTGTCCCTTTCCTTCTTTTTTTTTCTTTCTGTCATTTCTTCGACTCGCCGTAGGCTCATAATCTTCCTGGCCCTACTTCCATCCTTCCCATGCAAAAAACGAGACGGGCGTATTTTCCTGCGCACTTTTTTTGTTCTCCCTCTTTTTGTTTTTGTCAGATAGCGTCCTTCTTTCCAACAAGTCATCAGCGTTTCCTTTCTGCCAAATAAGATTTTAAATAGTCCTCAGGAATTCCCTCCCCCTGTGCAACTGTGGCCTTGGCGCCAAGGTGCCGAACCCCTGCTTCCTCTTTCGCGGCGAAACAAAGACCTTCCTTTCTGGAGGCTTTTTCAGGCCGTCGGGTTCTCCTTTTTTTTTTTTTGCATTCTTTTTTCTCCCATCTCGCATCGGTTCTCGGATTTCCTATTCCTTCCCTCCTAAGGAAGAGGAAAGACTTCTTTTTTTTTTTGGTTTAGCCCCCAAAGCTGCCGGTCCCCGCTCAGCTGGCGCCTTTTTTCCATTTAGTCCGAGATTCTCAGCCTCTCGGGCCTTGTCAGAGACGAACGTCATCTTTTTTCACCTCGCGATTTCCCCGCCCACATCGCTTCATTCCCTAGCCGTCTTTCCGTCGAGGACTTCTCGGCGGCTCTTTGATAATGGGCCAAGCCCCGTTTCTCGGCCGGACTGTCCCCTTCTTGCGCGTTTTTCTGATTTTTCCATCATCGCGCCTGGTTCGGCGAGCTTTTGCGAGATGGCTATGATTTTTCCTCTCCGAATTCCGGACCAGGGAATTGGCGTCTTGAGAGTCGTCCCTCTCCCGTTGCTATGTCTGAAAAATGCGTCCAGTCGCGGTGAAGCCTTCTTCCGTCCCTTTTTCTGGCAATAGACTTTGCTTTTTTTCCTCTTCTCTCCAAAAATCCTTTTCGGCGGCTAGGACCGGGACGACATTTCCAGCAAGGTTCCTCGGCATCTTTCCTCATGCGGCAATCTTCCCCCCGATCCCTCTCTTTCTTCTATAGCTCTTTTTCCAACGAGGTGCGACGGCTTATATTTTTTAGAGCCTTTTCTTGGCTGTGGTTTTTCTCCGCCTCTGCG
>Ga0179593_1672128_pt1 | contig 39318 bp, 75 predicted proteins | sample CZODoug2_1_08_16_FD_185931 | JGI IMG/M metagenome (GOLD analysis project Ga0179593, IMG submission 185931) | Vadose zone soil fungal communities from Angelo Coast Range Reserve, California, USA - CZODoug2_1_08_16fungal (PacBio error correction) | ecosystem: Environmental > Terrestrial > Soil >... | reverse complement strand
TCCTTTTTTGCGGCGTGTCAGGCTTTTTCCCCCCCTTCCTTCTATATGGTACGCTATTTTTCTTCCTTGAGAGCTTGTTTCCTTTTTTCTCTTTTTCTGGACCCTTTTTTTTTCACCCTAGCCTTTCTCCACTTCTTCCTCCATTCATTAGCGCCCTTCGCCAATAGTTTCTCCTCGGCGAATTGCCCCCTCCTCAAGAATTCTCTCCCCTTCGACCATGAATCTTTCTTTTTCTTTCCCAAATAGGCTTTTGAGATGAGCCTCACCATTCCCCCTCTGCCGCCACTCTTCCCACAGTAAGGGGATTGATCAGTCAACCTTTTTTCTTCTTCAGCAGTTTCTCTCCCAATCGCCCTTTTCCATGTAGGAATTACCCATTTCCGGGACCTTCCCCCCCCGGGAACCCCCTTACTCCTGTCTCTCATTCTACTTCCCCTTTCTTTTTTTTTTTTTCGTTGGTCTTTTGTGGTCTTTTGGTTTTCCGTCGGGCTCTCCCTTCTTCCTTGATAGGTTTCCTATTTTTCTATCTTTTCCGCCGCTTTCTCCCTTCTTATTCTTTTTTTCTCTCTTGATAATTTTTGATCACCTAAGTCCTTTGCGTAGGCGCAGATTTCTCATTAGAGTCTCCTCCTCCTCACCAGCGCATTCTTTTTTCTTCGGCCTTCCTCTCCGCGTACCCCCTTTTTTTTCTCTTCTCTTCCTCAAGTGAATGTTGAGGTCTCAGAGTCTACTTTTTTAGGCTTGTCCGCAAAAGATTTCCCCTTTTCACCTTTGCTTCTCCTTCTTTTTTCTGCAACCTTCTTCTTTTAGAAGTTCGAGCCCCCCTGTGGCCCCCCCATCAAGTCTTGTTCCCCCCCTCCCTCCGAGTAGCTTTTTCGCGCCGTCCCTGGCGCTTCGCCCCCCTTTTCCCCACCCCCCCTGTTCCCCGTAGATCTTTTTTTCTCTCCTCTGTCTTTCCCCTTCTCCTTTAGCTTACAAGTTCTCCCTCTCTCCCCTAAAGCCCCCTCAGGGCCCCCTTCTCCCCTCTGCGGTCATGTATCTCCGATTTTGACGTTCCCCCTTTTCTCCTTCTGGCGTGAGCTTCCTCCCTAGATGGAAACCCCCCTTTTCTAGGGTCTGCGATTTTTTTTCTTTTCTTGCGCCGATGTTTTTTTGGAAGATACCCTCTCCTACTTTCTCTCTTCCTAAGGCTTTCTTCTCCCCGCTTCTCGCGATTTGCCCCCCTCGTTTTAGACGAAGATTCCCCTATCCTTTGCATTGACCTGTTTTTCCCTGTTCAAGACCTTCTGCGAGTCATGGCTTTGACCCTCGATTCCTCGTGCAGTCTTCCCTGCTACGAAGGCCCTTCTCTTTCTCTTTTTTCCCCCCCCCCAAGCTGCCTTCCCTTTTTTTCGTCCAGTTCCTTTTTTTTTTCTTCACAGAAGCTTTCTCCCCCTCGGAGGGGGAATCCCGGCTAGGAATTTTTTTGTGGCGAGTCTCCCTCTGTGCCGAGTGAGCTTTTTCCTTCTATATGAAACCACAAAAAACCCCTTTGCTGTTGAGACGGCTCTTTCAGCACCCTCTTTCTTTTTCCCCACAGCACGACGAGTCCATTCCCGATGCCCAAAACTCCACCCCCCGAGGAGCTCCTTCTCGGGCTCTCCGAGGTGCCTTTCCTTTTTTCCCTCTGATTAGCCTTTCCTCCTTGGAGGCTCCCTTTCCGGAGCTACAAACTTAGATGTTTTCCTCTCTCGGGAACCGCGGGCTGGGCCTGCAGATCGTCCTTCTTCTCCTTTGGGTCCTCTTTCCCTTAAACCTTCTTTCAAATTCTATGTCCCCCAGGGCATTTTCTCCTTCACGAGGCCAACCTCCGCCACTGTCGATTTCATAGCCCCCCCTTCCCCCCTTCACTTTCGAGGCTCTTCTTTCTTCCTTGATTAAACTCCCCTCCCTTCGTACGACCCTCTCTCCATCCACGACTTTTCCTCCCCTAGAAGAAGTCTTAGACATAGAGACCGAAATCCCCCGCTCCTTCGAGCTTTCTCTTTTGCTTTGATAGCATCCTTCTTTCTCTTCTCCTTTCTTTTCTCCCGGATTTCCCTGTCCCCTTATTTTTTCTCTTTTCCCCTTCAAAGACAAGCCTCGCCTTCCCAGACTCATTCGAATCCTCTTACTACTTTACCTCTCGCACCCCCTTTTTTTTTCCGCCGTTGGAAATGTGGATCTTTTTCCTCTGAAGGCTCGACTTTCTTCTCTGCAAGTAGGAAATCCTTCTCCCCTTTCCGAACTTCCCCCTCCCCCCAAGCTTTCCTTTGCATACATTATTATATTCCTCCTCCTCGTTGTTGTGCTTTTTTCCTCCATGATCCTTTTCCCTTTTTTGAGGATTTTTTCCCCCCGGATCTCCCCTCCTCCTTTACTTCTCCGAAGTCCCCCCTCTTTTCTTCTCTTGAACCCCCTTTTTCCTCAAGTTCCTCTTTTCCAACCGTACTTTTTTTCCCTTGCGGCCTCCTTTCCCCCCCAGTAGGACTTCTTCGTTTACGTACCTCCCTTTTTTTTCCCTCCAGAGAGGGCCCCCCCTCCTTTTTTTCACCCTTAGGTATTTGGTTCTTGCTATTTTTCCCCCCCCCCCCTCCTTTAGCCTTCTCCCCTTCCCTTGACAAGCTGGACCTTTATCCTCCCGAGTCTCTTTTTTTCAAAAGCCCAACTAGAAACGCCGCCGAGGTTTTTTCTTCACATTTTCCCCCGTAATAGTAGCCCCCTTTTTTTTCGTCCGCCCCCCCCTCCGGAAAAATTTCTTTCTTTTAGGGCTTTTTTGCTTTCTTCTAACGACCGAGCGCGATCCTCTCCGGCCCACAGCCCCCTTTCCCCTTGCGTTTTCTCCCTTTTTTCCCCGTCTTCCCTATTTCGCGGCATCTCCGCTGGACTCCTTTTTTGGCTTCCCTCAGGAAGGCCCTTTACCTCCCCGGAACTTCTGCTACCCCCTTTCCCCCGGTATTGTCTTTCTCGCCCCCCTGAAAAGACGACCCCCCACCCGTCGCACCCCTCGTACTCTTCGACGATCCCTTTCTTTTTTACCATTCGTCTTCTCGACAGTATCCCCCTTCCCCTCCTCCGGGACCTTTTCCCTTCTTTGGATTCCATTCCTAGCGTACACTCTTTGATCTACTTTTGCGCAATCCTTTTTGTTGGAACCCCTAATTTTCTCTCCCTTTCCTGAGCCCTCCTTCCCCGTGGTGACGGAGTGTCTTTCCCCCTTTCTGTTTCCAATCTTGCTCTTTCTAAATTTGAGACCCTCCCCTTTCCCAAGCCGGATAGTGTTTTTTGTAGGATGTTTTTTTTCTACGCAACTACCCCCCCCCTTCACTTGGATTCCCCTCTGCAAGGGCTCCCTCCCTTCCCCTCAGCTACCTTCCCTCGAAATGCCGTTTCTTCCTTCCTCCTGAAGATTAGTGCCTTCTTATCGGTTTCTTTTAGAAACATCTAAGGTTTTTCGTCTTTCAGGAACCCCCTTTCCCCTTCGCGCCCCCTTTTCCTCCCAGATTTCTCCCTCACTTTTTTCACCTCCTTCTCATCGCGCAGTGTACCATTCTCCTTCAGACAGAAGGATTCCTCATCTCCATTTTCCTTCCAACCCCCAGCGTGTCTCTCCCCTCCAAGAAATACCTTCTCAGAGGAACCTTCCCCTTTGATGTCCATTTTCCCTCCCTAGCATCCCCCTCTCCCTTTCCTAGAGTTCTAGCTCCTCCTGCCCCGATATGAATCCCCTTTCCTCTGAACCCCCTTTTTAGCCATCTCTCGATCCTTTCCAGCCATCCCCTTTCCTCTGGACTCTCCATCTTACCCTACCGATTTTTAGAGACCGCTCCGCATTCCGCCTTGCCCCTTTCTTTTCCCAAGCAGACGCCTTCCCTTTGCTTTTTCCTCACAAGACCTTTCCTCTAGAAACTTTCTTCCTTTAGAGTATCCCGCCTCACCACGTTCCCCCCCTTTTTCCTGGGAAGCCCCTCTCGGTCCCTTTCCCCAGGTAATCACCCCCCCCCCGCTATATTCTCCCTCCCCCCTGGCGAAGAAGAGATCTGCTCGATTTTCCTCCCTCTGCTATGGGTTTCCCGTTCCCTCCGGCCCTCTTGACAGTAGCCTCCCCTTGTATACCCCACCTTTGGCAACCTTCTTTCTCTTCCTTCTGGATTCCTTCCCCAAATAAATTTGCCTTTTCCCCGCATCCTCTTCCTCATCAACTCCCTTCTTGCCCGAACCCCCTAAAGGCCTCCCCTCTCCTCCAACAGATCTCCTCCCTCTTCCCCCCCCCCGGTGGCTTTTTTTCTCCTTTTCCCTCCCTATCGAGCCCCCTTAATAATCCTCCCCTTTTTGAGGAATTTCCCTCCCCTCTGGTTGCCGGGCCCCAAAAGATTCCTTCTTTTTCGCCTTTCCCCCCCCTCCTCCCCCTTACCCTTTTTGTCCCTTTTTCTCAATTCGACGTCTTAGATTTTGAAGTTTTCATCGCCGGCAAAATAGCCTCCCCGCCCTTCTGGAGGACTCTCCCTTTTTCCCCCCTCTCAAGTTCTTTCTTTTTTCCTTCAGAGATGCCGCCCTCCCTCGGAGTCTTTTTCTTCTCCTCGTCCAGAATCTAATCGCCCGCAGCAGAGACGTCCTTTTTTTCACTCGATTCCCCCCACTTGCCCTTCCTCTTTTTTGCGACTCCCCCCTTCCGACCCTTCCCTCCTGGAGGATGTCTTCTCCTTCCCTGCCTACGCGCACTAATGGCTGCCCCTCTTTCCCTCGTCACTCTCCGCTGATACTTTCTTTCCCTAGTACTTTCAAAGCCCTCCCCCACCTTTCTGGTCGAAGTCCCTTTCCTTTTTTCCCTGGGCGAGCGGTCTTTGTTTTTATTTGAGATTTCTCCTGCGCGCTATGCTCTTCTAGGAATCTTTTTCCGGTAGCCCATTCTCGTCTCTTTCCCCAGGACTATGTCAGTCCTCTTTTTTCAGAGCGATTGGCGATTAACTGGTTCCTCTCGAAAAAAGAACCCCTTGTAAATCAGAATCTGCCCCCTCCTCACCGCATTTCTCAGGCAGAGATATCTTTCTCTCCCCTTTTTCGAGAGATCTGACCGGTGACGTTTTTTCTCTCTCGATGTTTCTTCCCTTCCCCGAGTTGATCCTTCTCTTCGGACGTGACCTGCCAGTTGCTCTATTGCGCTTGCAACCTCGGTAGAGCGGACCTTCTTTCGTTCTCAGTGATTTTTTTGTCGCCGGCGCGAACTGTTGCCCCAGGTCCCCTCTGAATAAGGGTATTTTTTTTTCCCCGGTGAGTCTTCTCTCCTCTGCGAGCATTCTCCTTCGAGACGGCTTTCTTTTGGCAACCATTTTTCCTTTGCGAGAGAAGACCTTTTTCCTTTCTCTTAGCCCGCTCTTCCCTTTAATCCAACTCCCTTTCCCCCTCGGGACAGTTTCTTCTTTCCCTGCGCGATTTGTCTCTCCTCCCTGGATTAAACGATTTCTTAGCTTCAGCTCGGCTTCTCTTCTGCTTCCCCCCTTTCCTGGCTTTATCCCCTTTTCTTTCCGGAGTAGTTCTTTCCTGCGCCCCTCCCTTTTGTATAACCCTCCCTCTTCCAGCTCTTTCATTCCCCCTTCTTTGAAGCGATGAGCTTCTTGTAATGACCTTCGCGTGAGGTCCCTCTCGAGTATTCTTTTTCCGCGGAATCCCTTCCCTTTTAAGTTCCTCTTCCCCCCCTCGCCTATTCCTTCCTGAGTTTTGTCCTTCCTCCCTACGCTAGAGTCATTGCCAGAACTCTTGTCCTCACCCGGACAGTCCCGTCCCCCCTTCTACTTTGGATGAACCCCCCTTCACGCTGCAGTCATTTCCTTTTAACCTGGATTCTTTCCCCTTTTTCAGACCCCCCTTTCCGGGAGAGACCGTTTTCCGACTTAGAGTGCCTTTCTTCGACCTGGCAGTTTTCTCCCTCTTTTCTCTAGATCATTTCCCTTTTCCTTTTCAATCCACCCTCCCTTTTTCTACAGTAGTTTTCCCTCTTTCGTGATTGAATTTATCACATTTTCTTCCACGTATAGGGGAGCTCTTCCCTCCCAGCCCCTTTTTTACTGAGCACCCCCTTTTTCGCTCAGTATTTCCTCTCTTTCAGAGGATTTTTATTCTTTCTCCCCCGGGCTTTTCCCCCTTTTTACCTTTCTGTTTTCATAGAGTCTTTTTGAAACTCCCCCCCCCCGGAATGCAATCTCCCCTTACGGAGTTATCCCTTGAGACCCTTTTCGCCCATCCTGCTCGCCCTCCCTCTTCTCTCAGTGACTAGAGTATCCCTTTCCTCCTTCCCCCTCTCAGGAGTTTTGTGAAGTTGCCCGGCGCCTAGACTCCCCCCCGAGGTTTTCCTGAGAGTTTCCTCCTCCCCTCGCGACAATTGAACCCTTCCCCCCCCCCTCCCCTTGAAGCTTTTCTCCTCTTTGTAGGCTTTCCTCCCCCCCTTCCTAAGAAAGTCTGCATAGACCTTTTAACTTTTTTCCGGCCCTTTTCATGGCTTCTCCTCAGTCCCCCCCCCTTCAGAGACTTCACCCGGAATCTCTCCCTCCCTTCTTTGAGATATCTTATCCTCCGGACGGACTCCGATCTCATATTTGTGTTTACCAATCGAATCCCTCCCTTCCCGGAGTAGATCTTTTCCTCTTTCGAGCAGGCTTTCCTTTACCCCCTCCCCCTTTGAAATATGCTTTTTCCCCCCCTTTCCTCCGGCTTTCCCGTGCTCATCTTAGTAGTGGCCATCATTGACATTTACATCGAACCAACACCTCCCTCTCTTTTTTTTCTCTGCCATTCTAGCCCCCTTCCCCCCTCTCGATGAGCCTTGCGCGCAGCTCTTTTCCCCCCCTGAGAGCTCCCTCCCCCAAGCTCCCCCCATTCTCCTTCCCAAGATCGAGGGCTCTGAGTTTTCTCGCTAGTCCTTTCCCTTTTTCCCCGTCAAGATGATTTTTTTTTTCTTTACGGTTTTCCCGTATAGGATTCCCCCTCTTTTTCCAAAGAGGTTTTTTCTTTTGATTTCGACTGGTCTTTCCCCTGAAAGAATAGCACTCGGTTCTTCGGCCCTTAGCTCTATCTTCCCCTTTCTCTACCAACTCCTTTTCTCCTTGCGTTCTCTCAACCCCCTCCCAAATTTTTTTTCTCCCACCCCTTCTTCCCCCCCCCTGTTTTTCGACGCCTTTTACCCGTCTCTCATTCGATGTCCTTTTTTTTTTTTCCCGCAATCTTCCCCCCTCTCAGAGGCCTTTTGGTTCCTTTTTGAGTCTTATTCACGAGGCCCTCGTATGGACGATTCCGACACCCTTCCCCCCTTCCTTTCCCTTTTTCGTTTCCTCCCTCGCCCCTTGACAGTCTCCCCCTTTTCTTCGAGAAGTTTCTTCCTTTCCCATACTACTCAACAGTTAAACTAGTTTGCCTCTCCTTGTCATGACACGTACTCTTTCCACCCCTTAGACATTTTTCCTTTCCTTCGTTCAAGCCCCTCCCCTTGTGATTTCCTCCCGTCTTCCTGTCTTTAAGTACCTTCATTTTTCCCTCTTCACGTCGGACAGCTCGATAGATCTGCCGTACGATAACCTTTTTCTTCCGCACAGGCATCCATCCATATCTCCCCTTTTCTTTCTTCTCCTCCGTTTTTTTTTCCCTTTTCGAGATCCTCCTTCCCCTCCTTCTTTGAGATTTCCTCTTTTCCTCGCCCTGAGATCTATCTTTTTGTGTTTCTTACTAGCATTTTGGTCATGTAGTTTCTTTCTTTCCTATTAAGTCTTCCTTCTCCCGAAGACCCTCTCCCTCTCTTTTGTTCCCCCGGACTCATGTTTCCGCTCTTGGACCGCGATGTCCTCTTACGGACTTTTCCCTTAGGCAAGAGATGGCTCCCCGCTTAGCCTTTTCTTTCTTTCTTCTTCGCCGGACCCCTTTTTTTTTCCCTTTCCTTCGAGATCAGCGTTGTGTTCGTTTCCTCTGACAAGCTTTTCCCCGTTTTTTTCCTCGGCCTATGTCTTCCCTGCCCCGAGACTTTTTCTCGCAACCCCTTCCGCACCCCTTGCATCCTTTTCTTGGGTGAAAGTTTTGCAGTCAGACCCGCCGAGACTTGATATTCTTTTCTTCGCTGAGCTTTTTTTTTTCCGCAGCTCCCCCAGATGTTCCCCTCCCTTGAAGCTTTTCCCTTGTCGAGCAGGTTGTAGTCTTTCGTACCGTAGCCGAAACCTTTCACTCCCTTCGATGAAGTCCTTCGCCAGCTTTTTTCTTGCCAAACTATTTCTCGGGTGTTTTTTTCCCCGAAGAATTCCCCCACTAAGATACCGCCCCCAACCCCGAATATAGGCCTTACCCCCCCCCCTTAGAAAATCCCCCCTTTTTTTAAACGATATCTCCAACTTTCTTCCCTTCCTTTCCTTCCTTCCCCCGCCGCTTCCCCCCCCCCGAGCGGCTCCCCCCACCTTCGCTCTACGGTCTGCCCACCCATTGCTTTTTTTTGAGCTTCCGGACACCATCACTCTTTTTTTTTTTGTAGTACTCTTCCCCTTTATAAGATTCTTACTACAATCTCTGCTAGCCTTTTCTCTATTAAAAATCACCTTTCTCCCCCTTGGACGCCCTCCTCTTCCTTCTCCCCTCCTCCGCGCAGCCTGAAAACCGACTTTCCTCCCCGTGTGATCTCTGCAACCGCTTCCCCTTCTCTTTCTTTTTCCCCCTCGAACGTTCCCTTCCCGCGTGTTTCATTCTTCCCTTTCCCTGCGCATTGCTTCTCGGAATCCCTCCTTCCCTGATCTGTCCTACTGTCTACCATCCCCCCTCCATCTTTCTTTCCCGAATTTCTTCCCTTTCTTCTTTTCACGCTTTTCCCATAATCTTTTTCTTTTTGGCGATTTCTTTTCTAAGCTTTTTTCGCGGACGCTCCGTGGCGCGCTTCTCTGAAGATCGGAGGTTCCCTTCCCCTTCCTCTTTCCCTTCCTTTCGATCTCCCCTTTCTTTTGTTCTTTTAAGTGGTAAATCTGCCCTTTTTCCCCTTCACCTTCATTTTTTTGCTATTTTTCTCAGAAAAGGACCTTCATAGTCCCTTTCTTTATCCCAGTCCCCTAGGTTTGCCCCCATTGTTTCCCGACTCCCTCTTCTACAGGATATGTCCCATTCCCCCCTTTAGGATTTTTTCCCCCAGGTTCGTGGAGTCGGTTCTCCTCTCTAGGGAATCTTTCCCTAAGCATTTTTTCCCTTCCTCAGCTTTTTATAATGTTCATTTCTTCTTTCGTTACTCTTCCCATAGAGATTTCCCCTCTTTTTTTGCATAGCACACTTCCTTTTCCCCTTTTTAGCACTTCCCCCCCTTTAGACCCTCTCCCCTTTCCCCCATTATGGAGAGATTATATATGGCTTTGGATCTTCCCAGATATTTATAGGTCCCCCTTCATCAAACACCCTCCCATCTCAAACCCTTTCCTTCTTGTCCACTCCTTCTAATGGATATGCCTTAGTAGATGTTTTTGTCCCCCTTTTCGACCCCTTCTCCTCGATCGCAGCCTCTTCCCCTACTGCCTTTTTCCCCCTTTTTTGCAGTTTTTTTTCTTCCGATGCGGATTAACTTTGTTTTCTGAGATCTCTCGCCCTTTTAAGCCACTTTTCCTTAATTTCTTCTATTTTTGAACCCTTTTTTTTTTCTGGCCCCCCTTCCCCCCTCGAGAGCCCCTATCCCTTCTGCGGGTCTCTTCCTGGTGTTACCCCCGACTCAACTCTCTCTTCCTTCGAGATAGCCTTCCCCTTTTATTTCTACGCCTTCCTTCCTCGGCTTCTCCCTCAGAAGACTTCCCTCCTTTTCCTGGGCCACCGTATTTCTCTTCTTCCCTTTTTCGGGAAGCTGTTCTTCCATGTCCCAAGACCATTATCAGATCTGTATTTTCTGTCGTTTGCGGCCGGGATCTTTTTTCCCATTTTCCATGCTAGAGAATCTTTTGGTCAGACCCTCCTCCCCCCCTCTCGGCGCGCAAATGTTTTCCCTAGGTAGTTCCCTTACTGGACTCCCTTTATCCCCTCTAAACTTTATTACTGTGAGTTATCTTCACCCCCTTTTTTTTCAAGTTGCATCCCTTTTCCTATTTCGCGGAGAAGCTTTCCCCCCTTTCCCTCGAGACTTTCCCCCCTTTTGCCCCTCCCTGAATCTTCTTCTGAGAAGTGATAGCTTCCTTTTGACTGCGGCATCTTCGGTAAGGAAGAGCTCTCGTAATTTGAGAGGTTAAATATTCCTCCCCTCAAAAAGGTCTTCTATCAGAGAATTGTCGTGAGCACCCAATCCTTTTGATTGCTTTCCCTGTTTCCGCCACATACACGGTTACAAGTGCTTTCAAGGTCGATTGTTGGGTCGTCTTGCCGGAGGAACTTACCACACTTGTCGGAGACTCTTCCATTACCGTTAATGCGTTTATGAGTAACTCCTCTTTTTTCTCCATGTTCCCCCCCAATCTTCTCAATCCTTTTTAACCCCCCTCTCTTCCTTCCCCCCTTTACCTATGCGTTTCCCCTCTCTCATACCTTACTTTCAGAGATGATTCTTTCCCTTTGAGATTTCTTTCTCTCTTGATTTTCCTCTCGAGATGTAGTCAGTTCATTTTTTTTTTTTTTATTTGGCTTCCTCTGACGATCCCCTGAGAACTCTTCCCTTCATTAGCTTTTTCCCCTTTTCTCCATCAGGTGAGTCTATTCTTTTTCCTTTGAAACCGCTTAAATTCAGTATGACTTACTTTTACCCCTGTGAATCTCCTTCTTTCATTCTGTTGCACGCCTCTATTTTGAGTCCGGTTTCTTCTCCTTCCAACAAGTTTTTCCCCGCGAGCCACACTCTCCTTTTCCGGCGAAGCCGCCGGCACATGAATTTCCCTAAATTTTCCTTCTTTTCTTTCTCAGGAGAACCGATTCTCTCCTCCTCCAGTTAGATGTCCTCCCGCGGCAGGCCCCCTCCTATGATCATTTATCCCCCCCCTTAGAGACCTTCCCTCCTCCGGACTATCTTCTTCCAGTCATTAGCGCCCTTACTCCTAACTGAATTCCCCCTTTCCCGATAGCTTCCTGAGAGGCTTGAAGCCTTTTCCGTAGGTACCCCCCCCTGTTCTCGTCTTCCCTTTTTCCCCGGACACTCCATTCCTTTCCCTAGTAACGAGGCCCAGCGATAGCCTCCCACCTTAGATTTGTCTTCCCTTTTCTTTTCTAGAGATCTTCTTCTCTCAACCACGTTTTACTTTTTCTCGTGGTCCCCTTTCCCCTCTTTGATCCATAGCGCCTCCCCTCCTTACTTTTTTCCCTCCTGTCGAGCACATGAGGTGGCCTCGTCTTGCCCATCCTCTCTTGCGAGTCTCCCATTCGCAGGGAGCTCTCTTAGAATTTCCCCCCTCCTTTCTTTTAAGCGAGAACTCCTTTTTCACTTTATTTACGATTTCCCCTTTCTCTCCCCCTTTCCCTTGTAGTATTCTTTCTGAAGTAGAGCATGGTATGGCTCTTCATCATTTTGAGAGGACCCTTTCCTTTCCTTTTCCTCCAACCCTCTCTTCCTCCCTCGATTTTAACCTCTCTTTGTTTCCCCCTGGTCATGCATTCTTCCCTTCGGAATCCCTCCCTTTCAGGTACCTTTATTCCTCCCCTTTCGAGCAACGTACCATCGGAACCATATTTCTCTCTTCCGAATTCCTTTTTTTCCTTAGTATTCCCCCCCTTTGGAAGAGTCCCTTGCTGTCCAGTCTTTTCCCCTTTCTTTCGAATCCTCCTTTCAGGGTCTCCTCCTTTTCCGCGTTCAAGTTCCTCGATGTGTTCCCTATCGTACAGTCTTCAGGATTCGTCGTGGAATTTCCTCCCTTAAGGTTTTTTTCCTGGCCGTTTCTGACCCTAGTTTGGCGCTCTCTCCTCTTCGGCGCTTGCGCGTGACCGGATTTTTTTTTTCCTCCGCGTTTGAGGCCAGTCAGAGAGAGTCGTTTTTTCCTTTCTTCCCCTGAAAATTATTCCCCCAAAAGACCTTTTCCCTGGCCTGACCTTTTTTCGAGTCACGCAGTTCCTTCTGATTGAGCCCTCTAGGGCCCTCAGATCGGACTCCTTTCCCTCTGAGGTTTTCCCTGCGCTCACCGCCGGTTTGCTCGCCTAGGTCGCCTTTTCTAATGCCCTCGACCTTTTCTTAGAGGAATATTACAACCTCTTATCCAGGAGTTTTCTGCGTGGAAACCTCCCCCTGAGTTTGCCCTCTCGGCTCTTTCTTCCCCACCTCAGGCCAAGGTTTCTTCCCGAAGCCTCCTGCTTTTTTTCCGACTACTTTTCTAGGCAGACTCCCTTTGAAGATCTTTTTTCCCCTTCCCCTCCCCCAAACTTGTTGAGTTTTCTTTCCCCTTTTTTCTCGCACAACTTCCATTCCTTTAAGTTTTTTTCTTTTGGCGATTCTCACGACATATACACATGCCTCCTCTTTCTTTTTTCTCTATCCCTCTTTTCCCGCAGGTCTTTCCCCCCCCCTAATTCTTTTCTCCTTCTCCCGAGACTCCTCCTTCCCTTGAAACCCCCCCCTTCCCTGGAGCTTCTCTGTCTCCTCCATCTTAATATTGTATTTAAGATACACTTTTCCCTTCCATTACCCCCCTTCTCTTATTACCCTTTCCCCTGAGTAACTCCCCCCTGCAGACCATTCTTCCCCTCCTTGGACCTCCCCCCCTATATTTTCCCCCTTTTCTCCTCTCGAGAGAGCCTGCTGACGGACCCTGTCTTTTCGGGTTCCCCCCCCCCCTAAGACCTTTCCTCCTCTGAAGCCTTTCTCCCAATCTGACTCCTTCCCCCCCCCCGATGTCCCCCTGTAGACCTCTGTGAGGTCTCCCCAGAGACATACACCCCGTGTTCTCTCCTGTTGAATCTCCCTTGAGATTTTCCCCTTTTAACCCCCTCCCCCCCACCTCAGCCCCACTCCCCTCCCCCTTTTTTTCTCGTGAGACATGGCCGATCCCCCGCGCCTTTCTTTCCCACAAACCCCTTTTGAACTACGTTCCCTCACCCTTTACCTTTTATTTCCCCCTTTCCCTTGGAGCACTTTACCAGACTTTTTCTCCAGAAGACTTGTTTACTAGCCTCTTACGGTTGTCGGATTATCCCTCCCTTGTCTCTCCCCCTCCTTCTTTCTTTCGCGAGTCTTCTCCCCCCTTTCACCCACGTCTTCCTCTTTTTTTAGGGGGTACCAATTTAAGAACGCCGCTGTCTCTCCCCTCCTTTCCTTTTTTTCTCCCCCCAGAGTTTTCTGGACCCCTTCCCCCCTTCCCCCCGACTTTATTTCTCCCCCGAATCTCCGGATGTTTTGATTTGTCCTCCTTGTAAGAGTAGTTTTTCTCATAGCTTTTCGCAAGAACCCCCTCCTGCATATATTCTCTTCCTTCGAAGCCCTTCCTCCTTTCCCTCCTCAAGAGACCCCCCCCTTTATCTAATCTTTCGAGCAAAAGGACGCCGACCTATCCCTTTTTCCTCCCTCCTCGCCCTTTCCCCCCCCTCTGCTTCTTCCTAACCCCTCTTCCCCCTCTTCCCTCTACGCCTCCTTCTTTCCTCGAACTCTCCTGCATAATCTTTTGCTCCGCTCTCTTCTTCTTTCCCCTTTTCCGGCGGTTCTGCTCTCTCCCCTTCCCCTTCCAGAGTCCCCTCCCCTCAGAGCCTCCTCCCCTGTTACTCTCCTCCTTCCCCGTCCTAATACAAGCAGCCCTTGTCTCTCCAACACCCCCCTTTTTCTGAGAGATTCCTCTTCCTCCAGGGACTTTTACCTTCGCGACTTCCTTTTCCCCCCTGACTCTTTTTTGCTACCCTTTTTCTTCCCAGGAGGCCCTGAATCCTCGAAGTCACCCTTCCTTCCGATTCCTTCCCTCCTCGCAGACGTTTTTTTTTCCCCCCTTCGCCATCCCCCTTTGTAGCCTCTTTCTCCCCCGGGTCTTTTCTTTTTCTTTCGGCAGCTAGCCTTCTTCTCGAACGAGTTTTTCTTTTCCCCTGGAAGCCCCTTCATTCTCCCCCCCTACTATTTCCCCTCTCCCTTTTTTTTGCCGCTGTCCCCTGCGATCTTGTCTTTTTCTTTTCCTCCCTCGCGCGCCCTGTTTTTCTCCCTGCGCGTGAATCCCTTGTTTTCTCTTTCCCGCGCCATAGGTTTCCAGCCCGCCCTTCTTCTTCCCTTTTCTCTTTCCCTCGCCCCTTTCCCGTATCCCTTTTTGATCCCTCCCCCTCAAAGAGACTTCTTTTCTTCGTGAGATTAAATGCCCTCTCTTCTTTTCTGCGAGCTTCCTTTCTTTGTGGCTCGACTCTTGGACCGAAGCTTCCACCTACGACGTCCTTTCTTTTCTTTTACTCATTTCTCACTGGTAAGTTCTTCTTCGTGCTAGCCCTCTCTTTTGAATTTATCTCTCCCCCCCCAAGTGCCTTTCCCTTATTCTCTCCTCAATTCTGGTGTGATTATTCTTGCTGTGGCCCTTCCCTTCCACCTCATAGCCTTCCTTTTAGTGTAACTCTCTATCAGGAACCCCTCTTCTACCCTTTTTTCCTCTTTGGAGCAGCCCCTCCCCCTTTTTTTTCGAGCCCCCCCTCCCTCCCTTCCTTTCTCGCCGTGGATGACCTTCCCTCTCTGTTTTTGGTAGCTTTTTCCTTTCCTCGTTTTCCCATGACTAACCTCTTTTTCCCTTCCGGCTGGTTTTGTCCCTTCCTCGTCTTTTTTTTTCTCATAGGCTGGCCCCTTCGCCGCGGTTCCCTGACTCGGCCGACCTTGCTCCCGTGTCTAAACTGTCTTTCTCCCCGAGAGCCTTTTCCTTCGTCCAGATCCCCCCTTTTTTCCCTCTTCTTTCCCCCTCCCTTCCATGCTTTGCACCCCCTCTACAAGACGTTTCCTTCTATCTCGGGCGGGTTCCCGATGTTTATTTCTTTCTCAAGAATTTTCCCCTCCACTTGTTTTCATTTTTTTTTTTGCTGCGCGCGCGAGCCGAGTCCTCTATCCTTTCTCCCCTAGTACCTCCTCCCTCAACGCATTTTCTTTCCCTTCTAGCCTTTTGTGGTTTTTCCCTCCCCATTCTCAGGCCTTTTCCCCTCAGAAAAGCTATTTTTTCCTCCTCACTTTTCCCCGGATTCCGCTCCGTTTGCTACTTTTGACGTTTCCCTTCACTTTCTCCGGCGACCGTGCCCCCCTCTTCTTTAGTAGTTTTTTTTTTACTGGAGATCCCTCCTACCAAATGAATTCCCCCCCTCCCTCTTCTGCCGAGCTCCTTTCTCAATGCATTCGTCGAACTCTCCTAACTTCTCCCCCCTGTTTGACGAGAGTTGCATTTTCTTTCGCTTTTTCTTTCGACGGTGAACGGCTCCTCCTTCCTTCCTCCTCGAGAGGGTTTTTTTTTTTCCCTTCCCTGGCGAGTGTCCCCCCGCCTGCATTTCCATGAGTCTCCTCCTCTAGTCTTCCCCTCTCATTGATGCGCAATTCATGCCGAGATTCCCCTTCCCCTTTTCCTCTTCCCTCGCCAGCTCCGCTCTCTCCTCAAACTTTTTTCCCCCCCCTTAATAATTATCCCTTCTTTCCATAGTTTTCCTTCCCCTGCCGATGACTTCTCTCTGAGAACCCCTTCCCCCTGGAACCAAGTAGTTTCTGAGAGATTTTTTTCTTTCTCTTACGCAGCCTTTCCCCTTTCCTTTCACAGATCCTATGTACCCAAGGGCCCCCCCCCCTCTTTCTTCCAGAGACTTTTTTTTCCTTTCGATTCCGTCGGAACTTTTCTGCGTTTAGCTATCCCCTCGAGATGACTCTTTCCTCCCTCCCCCCTAGACTCTCCCTTATAATCCTTCCTACGGCAGAAACTCACCTCGTCTTCCTAGATTCCCCGAGATTTCCCCCTGTTTCCCCTCTCTTTCTTTTCACCAGTCCCCGGCTTTTGACCCGCTTCCTTCCTCCTTCGGTCTTCCCCCGGAAAGCTTTCTTTTCATGACTAAACCCTTTCTCCCCCGCTGAGAATTCCTCTCTCCCCGACTTTGTCCCCCCTTCCCTCTAAGATGTTTTTCCTCTGGCTTGCCATGCTTTTCCTTGAGAGAATCTTCCTTCACCCTAGGCTGTTTCGATCCTCTTTCCCACGATCTTTTTCCTTTTTCTCCCCTCGCTTATCCTTTTCTTGGAGACTCCCCCTCCCCCCCCTAGAGTTCCTTCTCCCGCTATTTGTCCCAAAGTTAAGTACTTTTCCCCGGTGGGGCCCCTTTAGTTGAAAATCCCTCTTTCTCCCCTGGAAGTTAGACTTTTTTCGCTAATTTCCTTTTCCCCGGGCCTTTAGGTTCCCTCCCCTTAGGGTTCTTCTTTTTTTCTTTTAACGAGCCCCTCCAAAAACTCGGACATCCGGTCAGGAGTCCTTTCCTCCGGATTCTTCCTTCAGAACCTCCCTTCCCCAACGTAAAACCTTTCCCCCTCTATTCATGCCCCTTCTTTTTCTCGAAGTATATTCCTCTTAAGGAGGCAGCCGTTACAGTACCGCTTTCCTCCCTTATGGAGAGATCCCCTTTCCCGGGAGGCCTCCCCTCCACCCTTTGCTCTTATTATTATTCTCTCTATCTTCCCTTTTCCCTCTCGAACTCCTTATAAGGATCTCCCTCCTAAGCCTCTCTCCTGTGCGACTTCTCTGCAGGACTTTCTCTTCTCGTGTCCCTCCTTTCCTTCTCCTTTTCCGGTCCCCTCTTTTTTCACGAAGCTTTTCTTTTCTTCTCTAGGATAGTTCCCCCCCTATTCGTAGTTCGTGCCTTCCCCAATGAGCGTCTTCTTCACTATTTGAGAAATTTCTCTTCTAGCGTTTCGTCGGCCCCCTTCCATGAAACTTCTACCTACAAAAAAACCTTTTTCTTTCTTGAGGTTAGTTTCTTCGAAGTCCCCCCTTTCTTCCTCCCCAGAACTCCCCAACCCTGAGTTCTCCTCTACCCGGATTCCCCAATCTTCCTTAAATATCGTAGTGCTTGAATCCCCTTGGACCCCTCCTCCCGAGGACTCTCTCCTTTTTTTACGCTCTAGGTATTCCTTTCCCTTTAGTAAATCACTCCCCCTTTCTATTCGGAGATTCCCTATCCGTTCATCTTGTCATCTCTTCTCTTTCCCCTGGGACCTCGAATTCTCCCCTTAGTTCTAGAGGACTCCTGCATAGAGACCTTCCGACCTGAAGGTTTTCCGTCAGTTTCCCCCCCCCCCGTCCCCTCTTCTCACCCATGGTGTCTTCGTGTCAGCCCCTTTCTAGTTAGTGCCATTCTTCAAGCGCAAGCCTCGAAGGTTCTCCCTTCCGAAGTCTCCTTTCCTTTTCGACTTACTACGACTTCCTTTTCCTCCCCTCCCACCCTCCCCCCCGATGCTCCCCCTTCCAACGCTGATTAATACCTGGCCCCCTCCTCTTTAAGCCCTGAGGTGACTTTCCACCATATCTTGCGCAGGCCCCTCCTAATGGACCTTCCCTCTCCCCTTCGAGTCTCTCCCTCCCCCTTTGGAGCGGCGAGGTCTCTTCGTCTGTTCTCTGTTTTTTGTCCTGATAAAGCTTTCCCCCAGACTTTTCCCCCCTTTTGACTTTTTTTCTGGCAAGACCCTTTTCTCCGGATGGTTTTTTTTTTCATTCCCCCCCCCTTTCCCCCTTCTTTCAGGATATCCCCATTCCCGCAATTTCCTCTTCCCCTTCGATCTACCTTTCTCTTGCCTTTTTTTTCCCCCCAGGCCCTCTTTCCTCCAGACCCCTTCATATGGTACCTTCTCTTTCCCCTGTAGACTTCCCCCTCCTTCAGACGCGCTCCATTTGATAACTTTCCTTCCTTGGAATCTTTTTTTTTCAAAGGAGTATCGAGGACCTCTTCTCGTAGGGTTTCAGTTTCCCTTTTTCCCCCTTGGAACCTTTTTAGCCTTTCCCTCTCTTTTTTTTTGTATTTCTTCCCCCTCAGATAGTCCCTCCATACACAGCCACCTTTCTTCTGGGTATTTTCACTTCCCCTCGGAGAGTTTCCTCCTTCCTCCTTTGTTTCTTCCCCTTTTTTTCCGGAAACTTTTTAGGCCACTTTGCATGGTGGTTCCTTTTCTCCTGAACTCCATTAATTTCATCCCTTTTCCCCCCACCTCGAACTCTTTCTCATTCCCCCCCGCTGTTTTTCTGTCTCATTCCCCTCCCTCGAGCCGGCTATTCTGAAGGACCCCTTAACGGTTCTTTTCTCCTGTTTCCGGGTCGTTTTCCTCCTTTTTTGGTAATAGCCCCTTCCCGCTCTAAAACTTCTTCCATTTTTTCCCCCTTGGAACTTTCCCCCTTCCCTGAAGGAGTCACCTCCCCACCCTTTTTTTTATCTCCCGTTCAACAGCTCTTTTTTTTCTTCCCGGGTACCTTACCCGACCACTTGCTCTCTTTTGGGTTTTGGTATCTCAGTTACGAAAGGGGGAATGTTTACACCAGGTATTTTTTTGAGATCACCATTTATGCGCCCTATAAAATCAACGTTTCCTTACGGTACCTTAGCCAATTACTTTCAAATTTCATTACATCTATTCCGGTGGAGTCCCTTTGCAGAAAGCGAAACCAATCAGTGATCACCGTGACCTTCCCCCCCCCCCCTTCTCTCCACCTTCTTCTTCCCTTGACTCTTACCTAACCCCTTCTAAAGCATTCTTCTCTTGCAGCATTCCGTCCCCCCCCTCCCCTTTTTTAACCTTTCTCGCGCGAGACTTTTCGGCTACTTTCCCTTTGATCCTTTTTTCTTCCGGAGAGCTCTCCTCACCAGAGATCATCTTGTTAGTTTTTTCTTCCCCTCCTTTCCTTCCTTTTTGACTTTCCCCCCCACGGCAATACCCCCTCCCTTTCTCGAACACTTCTTCTCCCTTTCCTATCACAATCTATCCGTCCTATGCGATCCCCCCTTTTCTCCCCGATATTACCCCAGCCCCCCCTCCGAAGCCCCTTTCTGACTTTAGTGGCTTTTTCCCCCTCGATTCGCCGGAGGACTTTTTTTTTTATTTTTTTAGAACTCATAGCGGTCCCCATTCCCTTGTCCTGGACTCTCTTTCTCAGCCCTCATTTTTCCCCCCCCTTTTCCGTACCTTTCCCCTTTCAACTCCCCTTCCTTCAAGGAATTCCCTTGAGCTTCCTGTCCCTTTACCTTAAATACGCTGTTCCTTTCTCCCGGACCCTTCCCTCTCCCACATTGATTCTAACTCACACCCCCTTTCCCTCTCAGTGATAACCCCCTCCCCTCTTGAGACCCCTGTTCTTTTTTTTCCCCCTAGAGGAACCTCCTCTTCTCCCGAATCCCTCTCCCGAGCCTCTCTCTTCCTTTATGTGGTACGTTTTGGCAAAATTTTCTAAGGCTTATCCCCTCTCCGACCCTCTTTCCTTTTCGTTTGGACCCTCCCCTCGAAAATCCCCTTTTTTGTACGTGCCCCCTCTTTTCCCCCCCTCCATGAGCTCTTTCTACCTGTAATCATCCCCCTGAACTCAGACCCCTTCCCAGATAATTTTTCTTCATGAGTTTCCTCCTCGCGTGACCCCTTCCCTTGGGAACACCATATCTTTCGGCCCCAAACTTTTCCCTCCGCGATCTCTTCCGCAATAGACTCGGATTTTGGGCCCCTCCTTTCTCCCAGGCCTTTTTCAATATACCCTTTTGAGGCCCATTTCTTCCGCTGAAGACCCATGCGACTCTTTCTCAGATCCTTCTTTCTTTTTGATCGCGCCCCTCCGCCCTATGCACCCGATGTGGAGGTCCCCTGTTATTTTTTCCCTCTTGAGATTACCGGACAGAAATCGTCCCCCTTAATTTTTCGTCGGGAGGCCTCCCCCTTCCAATCTTTCTTCCCCCCTTTTCCTTAGCCGAGGGCGGTAGGGCTATTTCTTTTTCACTTATTCAAATATCGCCCTCTCACTCGAATACCCTTCCCTTAGAGCCTGAGACTACAGAAGATCGCTCTGGCTCAACGTGCGTTTTACGCTCCATCTCTGTCACGCACTAAAATCCCCCTTTGTAGTCCCTCTCCTCTCAGGCCTTTTTTCTCCGCTCCCCCCTTAAGTGGTTTTCCTCCTGAACCCTCTACGCCCCTTCCCCCCATTAGACAGCTTTTGCAAGAGTCTGCCAAGACCCTCTTTTCTTCCCTTATTAAGGCCTTCTCCCTTTTCTTTTTCTCAGCAAGCATTCTCTTTGACCGAAGTCCTTCCTCTTGAGAATCCCTTTTTCCCGTAGTCCGCTCCCTCCCTAATTTTCGATCCCCTTCGGTAAGGCAGAGGCGCCTGTGTAATTTCGATCTCCCCCTATCTCAATACGACCCTTCCCTTCTCTCTTGATGCCTTTTTCCCTCACGCAATCCCTCACTCATCTAGTTTCTTTTTTGGATGAGTCTCTTCCCCCTTTTTGAGGAGGTGCCTTCCATTCCTTTCCCTTTCGCATGGGTTCTTTTTGACCGTCCCCCTCCTTCCAGGATCTTCTTTTTCCCTTTCCCTTATTCTGATTTTTTCTTCTCCTTAATTTTTTTTCTTCGAGCGGAGCCACATTTTTTTTTCCCTCCGGAGTCTCGTACCCCCCTTCTTCTGAGTCTTCCTCCCAGATAAGTGTGCGAGTTGGTTTTCCGTCCTCGGAATGCGTTCATCTTTCCTTCTCCAATGGCAGCGTTCTTACGAAACAGTTCTCCCTTTGACGAACTTCCCTCCTCCCTGTCGGAAGCTTCCTCCCCCTTTGTCCTTCCTTCAACCCCTTCCCTTTTTTCATGTACCAGGAGGATTCTTCTCTTCTTTGCCTATCAGCGGTTCCCCTCCTTCTTCACCGACCCCTCAGAGCCTCTCGGCGACCCCTCTTAAGTCTCCTTCTGTTTGAATAGCGTCCCCTCTCCTTCCCAGTCCGTAGCGAACCCGAGATGGTTCTCCCTCCCACCTTCCAGTCCAGCGAGCGTTCTTCTCTCTCCCTTCGATCCCCCTCCGATATTTCTTTCCCCTCCTTTCGCTTTCCTTCCGATGATAGCCTTTTTCCCTCTCATAGCTTCATCCCCAAACGCTAGACTTCTTCTTTCCCCTATTGTCTCGAGATACGTCTCCCTTCTCCTCTAGATTCTAGTATGAGTGTCTCCCCCTCGCTGAAATACGTTCCCTCCCTGACATCTCCTGGGGATGTTCTTTTCTTTAGCGCTGCAGATCTTTCTCTGTCTGACTACTTCCTTAGCCTCTTTCTGATAAAGTACTTCCCTCTCTCGGTCCAAGTGCCCCTCTCCCCCCCCAGTATTCCTCCTTCCACCCCCCTCCTGATCGGGCCGTTATGCCTCCACTTTCTCGCACGCCGGGATTCGCATATCTTCATATCCCCCCTCTTAGATGACCCTACTTTCCTGTTAGGGGCCCTTTCCTTTTAACTTTTTTTCTCAACGGGATCCTTCTCTTGCGGTCACGCCTCCCCCTGAGTATCCATTCCCCCTCTCTTAAAACTCTCTCAAGCACTGATTCATCTCCGCCTCTTTTGCCTTCCACGGAGGTTCTCTTTTAGGACGTTTTCTTTCAGTTCGGACTGCTTTCACCTCATCAGGATCCCTTACACTTTTCCCTTTTCCGCTTGGCGTCTATTATCCCTCCCCTATTTTCTATTCTTAGCCGCCCCCAGAATTTTTTCTTTTTTTTCCTCGCACTCCTTTCCCCCGGGAACCCTCCTCGGAGAGTCTTGCTCCCTGAAGTTTTCCCTCTGACGCAATCCCCCCTTCCTCTCAAGTAACTTTTTTCCCTTTTCTTTTTCTTTGAGAAGCCCCCCCCCCCTCTCCTTCGTAGCCTCCCCTTTCCCCTCTGATTGATTTTTTTTCCTCCTCCTCATTAGTGAGGGCCCTTCCATTTTTTCTCCCTAAGAGCATCTGTTTTCCCCTTCCAGTCCGTCGAGCCCGAGTGCTATGTCTTTCTTCTTCCTTTATTCTTTCTTCCTTCCTCCACAAATCTTCTTCTTCTGCTGTTCCTTTTTTTCCTCCCCCGGATATAATCCTCTTCCTTTTACAAAGCTCCACGCCCCCGAACTCTCCCTTACAGGTCGATCTTATACCAAACAGATCTAGGTTTTTTGAGTCGATTCTCCCCCTTTCGAGCCCCCCCTTTCCCTTCCGTAGTCCCTCTTCTCCGTTCAGGTCTCCTTAAATTCTCCTCCCTTTCGGAGCTTCCCCCCACTCCGGGAGGTCTCTTCCTTGCAGCCATCCCTCCCCTCTTCTTGAGATTCTCCTCCGGCCACGTAGTCCTTGCCAGCTCACCCCTCCCCCCCCCCGCAATTTTCCTTTTCTTCCCATAGGACCTCCTTTCCTTCGCGCGCCCCGGCATGAATCTTCATTCGTTTGAACTTTTTCTTTTTTCCCAGCCCTTCCTCCTTCTTTTTCTTCGCTCACGTTTCCCCCTTTGCCCGGTGTCTTTTCCCTCCTCCTTAATTCGCCTCCCTCTCCCCCTAGCGACTTCCTTCTGCGCTTAGACCGTTTTGACCCCCCTTCTCGGCCCTCCCCAAGAAGGCCCTTTCCCCTCTCCAAACCCCTTTTTTTCCTAGATCTTCTTTTTTTTTTCCTTGAGAGCCCTTTTTTATGATACTTTATCCCTTCCCAAAGACAGCCCCCCCGCCGTGCCGCTTTTTTTTCTTACTAATGTACCCTCCAGAGAGCCCCCTTTCTCCCCTTGTTCCCCTTTTCCATCTTCTCGGATACCCCTTTCTTTCCCCCAGCTATCGAAGTAGTTCCCTCTATTACTGCCAGAAGAGGTGTTCCGGAGTCCCCTTCTTTTCCTTTCCCTAGAATTCTTCTTCCCCCCTATTCTCCTACGTTGTTTTCTCCGTGTCTTTCCTCTCTTCCTCAAAGGCTCTTTTTCGGTCATTTACCTTCCTCCTGGTTTTCGTCCACTCCCTCTTATCGTAGGGCATTCTTTCTTCAGATCCTTTCTCCCTTCGTGCTCTCCTGAAATTTCCCCCTTTGAAATGCCGCTCCTCCCTCCTTTCCGCCGCGCCTCTGAAACTTCTGAACTATCCAATTTTCCTCATTGTACTCCTCTTTACGGATTCTCCTCCCCTTCCCTCATCTACCTCCTTTTTATGTGAGTCTTTCTGTCTGAGCCTTCTGCAGACTCCCCTTTCATTCTACGGCACCTCCTTACATGATTCTGGATAGAATTCCCCTTGACCCCCCCCCTCCTTTTAGCCATTTCTCCTTCCTTCCAGGGCCTTCTCCCCCTTCGAGCTCGCTTCTATTAATTTACAAGTAGTCCCTTTTTTCTTTTTCAGAGTTCTCTCGCAGCCCCCTTGCTTTCCTATTCCTCGAGCCCTTCCCCCTTTTCGGCCCCTTCTACTTTCCCGGTTCTTTTTCGATCGAATTTTTTTCATGCGTCTCCCCCTACGGCCCTTCCCCCCCGTTTTTTCATCGCACCCTTAATAGAGCCTTTCCCTCAACCCGTTGTCTCTTTTATCCCTCCTGTTCTCCCTCTTTCGCAATCATCTCCCGAAACCACTTTTTGTCTAGAACCCCCTCCTCCACTCGACCTTCTTCTTGGAGACTTTCAGCTTCAAGACGTCCTCCCTTTCCTTTTCGAATCTTTTTTCCTAATCAGCCCTTTCCTTCTCTCCTCCCCTTCCTTCTCTACCTTCCCTTCCCTGCGAGTCTCTTCTCCCCCTTTCCTTTTCGGAGACTTTTTTCCCGATCGATCGAGTGGTCCCTTTCTTTCTAGATAGTTACCTCTCCCTCCCTTTCTCAATGGTAACTCCCCTTTTTTCAGAAAGTCTTCTTTTTGCTTAGCCCTGGCTTCCCAGGTTCTCTCTCCCATAATGACCCCTCTTCCCCCCCTAAGTCGCGGCCCCTATACTGACGGCTACTCCATCGTGTTTTCCCCTCCCCCTCCCCAAGGATCCCCTTTTTTTCCTTCCGTCCCCCTCCCCGCAGATCCAAAGTATGCGCCGGGTTTCCACTCTCAGTCCACCCTTGTTCTTCTTTTTTCCCGGATCTTCTTCTCTTAGTGAACTCTTCCAATCCGCGGCTTCTCAGATCTCCTCGATCATGACGCGTCCGGGAGGTGTTTTTTCCTTCACGTACAGACCCTCCTCTCCCGATGAGCCCCTTTCCCTTCTTCCCTCTCTTTAACTTTTTTCCCCTTTGCGCCTAGGGTTCCTGCCTTTCCCTGGCTATTTCATACTCCCCCCCCCCCTTTCTTTCCCATGCGGCTGTTTCCCCTTTTCCCCCTTTCCTTTTTTGAAAAGCCTCCCCTCTCTTTGTCCCCCCCCTTTTTTCGAGCATCGATTCCACTTCCCTTTTTTCCCTCTTCCCCTCCTCGGACCTTCCTCTTCTTTCTTGGATCTGTTCCCTTCTTTTTTCGGAGTTTTCTCAAGCCTTTTTTTCTCTGAGAAGTCCCGTTTCCCCTTTCCCCTCTCCTGAGAGCCCACTTTTTCCCCCTTTGGTCCCTGAGACCTTCTTTCCTTCCGAGCACTCGACATTTGTGAGTTTTCATCTTTCCACTTTAAGGTGATCCCCTTCCCCCCTTCATAGATTCTTTTCTCTTCACCTTTCTCTCCTCTTCTCACACCCCCTCCTTCTTTTCCCCCCCTTCCAAGAACTCTCACCCCCCATGAGACGCTCGTTTGAGCCCAATTTTAGAGCAACACTCCCTTTGATATTTTTCCCTTGAGGCTCCCCATTCCTTCCAGCCCTCCCCCTAGGTGTCTTCCCCCCTTTTTTTTAAACGCTTTCTCCCTCGCGGGTTCCAACACGTTACCCCGTCCCTCCCACCCCCGGCTCAGTTCGCCTCTCTCCTCCGACGCACTCTCTCTCTCGAGCTCTTTCCTTTTTCCGTTCGATGAACCCTCCCTTTTGATTCCACTCCCCCTCCTCATTGATAGTCCCTTTGGAGCGCGCCCCCCCGGACACTCCCTTTTTTTAATCATTTCTCCTTCCTCGAATTTGCTTTCCTTCTTCATCGAAATTTTCCTTTTTCTTGCCCTCTTCTCCCCCTATTTTCCCCCCTCAAATGCCCCACCCCCCATCCCGTCGATTTCCTCCACTTGCCGCCACCTTTTCCTTTTCTCTAGGCCTTCCCTTTCGTGGATCCCCTTCCCTACAGAGTTCTCTCCCCGAGCCTTCCCCTTCCTAATTAACTCCCCCTTTATTTCTTAAAATTCACCCCCTTCCCGCCCTTTTCCGTTATGTCCCCAGCTCCTATTGAGTATCACTTTCTCTCGGACGATCCCCCCCTCCCTTCCCTCTATGTCCCCCCCCCTTCCTTCTGGCTCCGTCCTCTCTTTCTCCCCTCTAACTGAAATCTGGCCTTGTTCCTTTCCCCTTGCAGGAGCTTCCCTCAACCCTCTTTTTTAACCTGACCCAACTGCCTTTTTTCCCTTTATGAAGAGTTTTTTTTTCCCTGACTTTCTAGCATCCTTGTGTTTTTCTTCTCTTTTCCCTCCCATGTCGGCTTTTTCATAAGTCCCGGTTCATTTTTCTTTCGAGTCTTATTTTTTCCTCCCTAAGTCCCTTTTTCTCTCCAATCTAAGTTTTTTTTAACTTCTCTCAGAGACTCTAATTGTTTCTCTCCTTCGCCTCGTCTTTTTTTTTTCTTTTTCGTAGTCCCCCCGAATACGTCGCTCCCTTCGTGAAATCTTTTCCTTGCAGATGTTTCTCCCTTCCTGAGTTCCCTGTCAAAATCCTTCCTCCTTTATGAATCTCCTTCCCCTGAGATCTCTTGCATTCTCCTCTCCACGCTCCTTAATGGATGTCTCAGACTTCCTACCGAAACTTTTTTATTCCCCCCGGATTCTCCCTCCGTCCTCCCTCCTTTTTTTCCGAAGCGCTCTAGTTTTCCTTTCCCTATATGAAGGCTCCCCTTTTAAAGCCTCTTCCCTTTTTTTCTTCATCCTGGCAGTTTTTCAGGCGACTTCATATAGCTTTCAATTTCCCCGCTCGTTGCGTCTGTTTTTCCCATTGAGCTTCTCCTTTTCTCGGCCAGAAGAACTCCACCCCCACTAGTCCCTTTTTCCCCTTCCTAGAATTCTCTTTCTTTCTTCCCCGAGCCTTTCGCCCTCTCTTCCGAGTGGTCTTTTCCCTCACCTTCTTGGAGTTCCTTTTCCTTTCTTTAGTGATAGACGTTCTTTTTCATTTATGGTGGACGCTTTTCTTTTCTCCCCCTAAGTTTTCTTTTCCCCTCCCCGAAGACTTACCCTTTGGGGATTCCGTCTTCCCAAATCCCTCTCTCTTTCCTGAGCCCTCCTTCTCCCGAACGATGCAGTCCCGACTTCCCCCCCTTTTTTCAGGTGATAGGGTTTCCGATTCCCCCTTCTTTTTCCTTATAGTACCCCACTTTCCCTGCGCTGCATTCTTCCCCTTTTCTCCCTCCCCCCTCGTGATGGGGAGCGCCCTTTCAAGAGGGGTGTGTCCTTCTTTCTGAAGGGTATCGCTCTCTCCCCTTACGGCCTTGAGATCCCTATCTTCCCCTTCCCCGTTAGAGTTTAATTGCAGTCTCTTTCCCTCTCTTAGTCCAAGGCTTTTTCTACGCCGTTTTCCCGATTCCTTCCTTCTTTGAGTATTTCTCTGTAGCCCCCTCCTTTTGGATCTCCGTCCCTTTTTTTTCCTCTATTTCTCTTCCCCTTTTTTTTTATTCCCCTTGACCGAGCGTTTTTTTTAAAGATGCTTTGTCCTTTCTCTCTTCCTGGAAGTTTCTCCCCCCTTAAAGCCTCCTTTCGTCAGTACTTTTTTTTCATAGGTCCCCCCCCCCCGGTGTCTACTCTCCTCGAAGTTTTTCTCCCCTCCTTCTGCGAGGACGTTATCATTTTCGACCTTTCCTCCCCTTCTCTTATAGTGCGTTTCTCTTTGATTGGTGGATTTCCTTCCTTTCTCCTGAGTGTTCCCATGTACTACTCCTTTACCACAAACCTATCCCCTCTCTCCCCCTTTCTTATGTACTTTCCATTTCCTTCCTCTTCTCCCTCCTGTCCCACAGCCTCTTCCCCCCTTACCTTCGCGAGAATCCTTCCCCTGTGACTTACCCTTAGGCTTTTCCCCTATCGAGGTTTTTCGAGGTTTTTGCCATGAAGACGATTTGGTCTCGTTTTCCCTCTCAACCCGCATTTGATAGACTTTCTTGCGTGAGCCCTCCTCTTCCCCTAAAGAGTTCTTTTTTCTTTTCCCCCTTCCCCCCCCTCGATCTTGATTGCTCCCTTTCTCAGGATTTCCTTGATGTACCAGCCTCTTTTTCTCCCGGAGATCTCCTTTCTGGCACCTCCTCTTTCTTCCCTTCGATCCTTCTTCCTTCCCCCCGGATCCCTTCTTCCCTCCCTGCTGTATTCTCCCCTTTTTCCTCCGCCGACGGGTCCTCCACTTCCCGCTCTTTTTGCCGTCATCTCATTCTCTTTTTCCCGAAGATTCCCCCCTTTTCTTCCCCCCCACGAGGTTTTCCTTTCTTTTTAGATTTTTTCTTTTTTACTTTCTAGATTTTTTTTATTCTCCCCCTCCTCCTTCAATCCCCTCTCTAGATCCGACCTCTTCCCCCCCTTCTTTTTTCCTCCCTTTCCTGGACCCTCCCCTCCTCCTCGCAGGACTCCCATGGAGCCGCCGCCTTTTCGCCCCCCTTTTTGAAGAGCGCTTTTTTCCCCTCCTCAGACTTCTTGCCCTTTCTGGTGATCAGCCTTTTTCCAGCCCCCTCAAAGGCTTTTTCCAAATCCTTCTCCCCTTCCCCCCTTTCTCCCGGGTCTTTCCTCCCTCCTCTGGATATGCCTCCCTTTTCTTCCTGTTCCCCACAACCTTCTTTTTGGTAGGACGCGTCCTCTTCCCTGAAGTGACCTTTTTCCTCGTATTTGCCCCTTCCTTTCCTCATTACTCTCTTTTGTCAACTTTTTTTCCCTCCCCCTTTTTCCCTTCTCGACCTTTTTGCTTTATTTGTTCCCGGTTTGAATTGGAGTTTTCCGGCAGCCGTTCCTTTCTTTTTTCCTAGGAGGGTCCCCTTTGGTTTGCATTGGCTTCTTTCTCCTCGGTCTCCCCCCCTCCCCCCCTCCCACTGCTGGCTCTCCCCAGACCTAATTCTTTTCTTGTCCGTACACTCTTTTCCGACTCGTCTCGTGCGCACTTTCCCTTTCCTTCCTTTCCCAGGTAGTCTTTTCCCTCCTTACCTCCCCTTTTCCCCCTTAGTAATTTTTTCTCTCTCCCTCGTGGTGTTTTCACACTCCTTCTCTAAAAGTCCTACCCCTTTTCCTAATGCCGACTTCCCCTTTCTTTACCCTTTTTCCTCCCTCGCTTTCTTTCTCCACTTCTTTCCAGGCTCGCCTCTCTTTTCCTCCTGACCTCTGGACCTTCCCTGTCTGTAATTTCCTTTTGGTTCTCTCTTTGGAATTTTTCCTTTTTTTTCTCCCGTTAAAATTTCCCTTTTTTTAGGCTCCCTCCTGAGATCCTCGCCCTCCCCCCCCTTTTTTTTTTCCCCTATTCCCACCCCGATGAGAATCCTTATAGTATTCCCCCTTCGTGGAGACTTTTTTTCCTTCTAATCCTCCTTCTCCCCCTCAAGCCTACCCCTTCCCTTCTGAAAGACCCTCTCCTCTCCCTCCGACTTACAGACCCGGCTTCCTTTCGGTTTTCCCTCCCCCCTTTTATCTCTAGGTGAGTTGTCCCCACTCTATTGAGAGTTTCCTTTCTTACTTCTCATCTTCTCTCTATTCCTCTCCCTAAACTCCCCCCCCTTTGAGTGTGTTTTTTTAATTTCCCCAATGATTTTTCCTTCTTGCTCTGATAGATTTTCACTTTCTCCCAGTCTTCACTTCCGATATTACTTTCATCTCGAGTTGAATCTCTTTTTCTTCCCTTCTCCCCCCCCTTCTTCCTAAGGCCGCTTCATCTTTACTGGAGAGCAACAATCGGATCAATCTTTTTTCCCCTTGAATCCCTTCTTTTGTAGCTCACTTTCTCCCCCCTTCCCGAGGGACCAGGCTCCTTTCGATTCTTTTTAGGTCCCTTTTCCTACCTGATATCTTCTTTCTCCCCTGACTCCCCTTCTAGATGTAGTCTCCTCTTTTCACTTCTTTCCGTTTTCCCTATCTCTCCCGGCAGCTATCCTTTTTCCTATCGAGCACTCCTTTTCCCCCCGCTCCCTCTACCTCCTTTGCAAGGGTTCCTTCTTTCTTTTCCCCCTTCCGCCCTTCTTTCCCCGAGTTTTATCGTCCTCCTCTCTTCTCAAGTCCTTTTCGGACCCCCTTTCCTTCTATTCTCAGGGTTTTTCCTTTTGAAAAGACCCCTGCTCTTCCTGCTTCCGGCCCTTCTTCCCACCTCTACCCATACCCATTATCTTCCCCCTGATGCTGCCTTTCTGCCCTAAAGTTCTTTTTCCCTTTTTCCAGTCCCCTCTTTCCCCCTCCCGAGAACCTTCCCCCTTTCTTTTTTTCTCTCTCTTATTCCTCTCTGAATGGAGACGAGAGCCTCATCTTTCCCTTGAGAATCGTTTTTCCTTCCCCCCCCTTTCTCGCACCTTCTCTTCCCAAGACCCTTCCCTTACCTTTTTTTTTCCTCTATTGGAGCGCCCCTCCTACCACTACTTTCTTCCTTTTTAAGTTTTTTTTCCCCCCTTTCCCCGGCATCTCCCCCTTCTTAAATGTCCCTTTTTTTCCCCTCCCAACCCCTATCTACTCTTAATGGTTTTCTTCCTCAAGATTCTTTTACTTCCCTACTCTCCCTATCCTTCCCTTTTTCCGGACCTATGCCTCTTTCTTGATTTTTTCCTAGGTTTTTCCTTTCCCAGCCCCCGATCTCTTCTCTCAAGATTCTCCCTTGACTTTCTTTCTCAGAGTTCCTCCCCTTCTCTCTATCGCCTCTGGAGGAGCCGACTTCCTTTTTCGAAAGGTTTTCTTAATCAGCTTTCTTTGATTCCTGCTCTTCGCAACTCCCACATTCCCTCCTCAGAGATCGTGTGTCAGACATCGTTTGTTTTTTCAGAGTTCCAGCAGCCGTCGCACCCCTTGCTCCCTCGTCCTTTCTATCCCGCTTTTCCCCTTTCACATTATCTCCTGATGATTTCCCTGTTTTTTTTTCAGGCTACTTTTTTTAATCGGATTCTTTCATTTCTTTTTCTTGAACGTAACCATCATCATCCCCTCCGAAGGGTCTACTTCTAGATTCACAACTTCCTCTCCAACGAACGAAGACTTCCACTTCTCTGGTAGACTTTCCCCCTTTTCGAAGTATCCCCTTTCTTTTGTGTGGCCGATCCCATTTTTTGCGACCTCTATTCCCTTACCTTTTTAGAATCTCCTTCCTGAACCTGGGCCTTCCCCTCTCCTGATAGTATTTTTCCTCGGCTCTCTTCTCCCTGGACGCTTCTAAAAATGAAACCTTTTCCCCCTCTATCGCATTCCTCTTTTCGCGAATTTTTTTTACTGATTGGAGCCGTCACTCTATTTCTTTTTTTTTTTGTAGAGCCCCCCTTCCCCTTCTTTTATGATAGTTTTTTTTTCTCTCTGCGTGAGTTCCCTCTCCACACTTTTTGGTTCCAGTTGGTCATCCTTTCCTTTCCCCCGAAAGTCGCTCTGTTCATTTTTCTTCTATGAACCTACTGTATCTCCTCTAATGCCGCCCCTTCCTAGCACTTGCTGGTAGCTCTTTTTTTCGCAGCGAGCCCTCCCCCTCCTTTAATGTCACTTTCCCTCCTTTTTTGGAGCCCCCCTTTTTCTTCCTACACCTTTCTTTTCCTTTTAAGGACTTTGAGAGCCTTTGGCTTTTCTTCCTTTTTGACCCATTCCTTCGGGGCCGCCCTCGTCACTTTTTCCCCCTTCGAAGGCATCTCTTTAAATTCCTTCCTCTTGAGATCTTTCTCTCTCCCTCTTCTTTTTCAGGGCATCACTATCTCCTCAGCACGCCTAGCGCTCCTCTTTCAGTTCGAGGTATATATTCCCCTCCCAAGTCTCCCTTCTTTATTTCTATTATTATAGATCCTCTTTTACGTCCGCTCCCCCTCCCTTAGTCTCTCCCTTCACTCTGCCTTCGGAGCAGATTGTGTCTCACCGCCTTCTGTTCTCAGCCGAGGCGCCTTCTTCCCCCTTTTTCTTTCCCCTCTTTCCCTTTCTTACCCGGGCGAGTATTATTCTTCTCCCCTATCCCTTTTTCCACATGTCGTACCCCTTCTTCTGATCTCTTTCCTTACCTTTTCTTTCGAATTCCTTCTCTAGACTAGTCCCCTTCCCCCTAACTTTCCATAGTAGAGCTTTATTATCTAGAATCTTTTTTCTCCGGAATCTCCCCCCCTTAGGTTTCCTGCGTCCTCCTCCCTTCTCTTCTCTTTAAGTGCCCTTTAGTAACCAGTTTGCCTAATCACTGAGCTCACCCGTCCCTTTCTTTTTTGGTTTATTTTTTTTTCTTTTTTTTTTGGGGGTTTCTTTTTTTTACTTTCATGAGTCTCCCCCTTTGGGCGCCTTCCCTTTCCCCTGGGTTTTCTTTCTTCCTGGTATTGATCTTCTCTCCTCAGATTTCTCTTCCTGTCGGCAATTCCTTTTCCTACGGAAGCCCCCCCCTCTTTTTTTAAACCCTCCTTGTCCCCCTCAGCCACCTATTTTTGTAGGACACTTCCCCTCCTACCCCTCCCTACTCTCTTCCTGTTTTTTTTATGCAAAGCGTCCCGGGGCCTTCTCTCTTTGTCTCTCCTTTTGATATACCCTAAGGTCCCTTTTTCCCCCTTTGAGGATTTTTTTCTCCCCCCTCCATTAGGGATGTCTATTTCCATCCTTTCCCCCCCTGGTTTTCACCCCCCCCCTCTATATTCCACCCCCCCCCCTGGCCCCCTATCCCCTTTCTCTTTTTTTTTGGCCTTGCCAGTTTTTCCTGGTTGTTTCGTAATGTGACTGTCCCCTTCTCTCTCCGCAACGATATTCTCCTCTCTTTTTCGAGACCCCTTCCCTGTCGGATTCTCATCCCTCTTTCTCTCTTTCCCCCCCTCTTCCCTTCACAGTTACTATTTCCTTCCATGCTGGATGTTCTCTTTGAGTTTCCCTCCCGGCTTAATCTGTAGAGTCCCTTTCCCTTTCGGTTTTTTTCTTTCCGACTTGTTTTCCCTCCCCCTCAGTTCTCTGTCTACCCCTTTGACGGGAGTACCCTTCGCCCTTCTGGGCCTTCCAAAGCCTCAAGTTTTCTTTTGCGACAGCTTCCTTTTTCCCTTTTCAATTACTTCCCTCTTTTTCGAATCCCCATTATACATACGACCTCTTTCATTTGTTTCTTTTTGTCCTTTTCCAGTATTTCTCATCCCCGCGGTCATTATCGATTTTGCCTCGTGACCTCTTGAAGATGGCTCCTACTCTCTCTTTGAGTGATTTTTTCCCCTCGGGTCCCCCCCCCCTAAGACACCTACTTCTTTTCCTTTTCGAATGTCGCCCCTCTCCTTTCTCAGTCTTCCCCCCCCGTTACAAACCCCCCCCTTTCGTCGCGTTTCCCCCCTTTTCTTTTCTCCCCCCCCCCCCCGTCCGAGACCTCCTTCCCTTTTTAGAGCATTTCTCTCTCTGGGCCTTCCATCTTGCAATTCTGATTTTTTCCTCTTTAGTCGTCCTCCTTTCCTCACAAACACCCCCTTTTTTTTCGAGTTCCCCTTTCCTTCTTTGCATTTTTTTCCATTCCTAAACGTCCTCCCTTCCCTAGCTTCCTTTTTTCCCCCAAAAATGCCCTCGACTTCCTCTGCTTATAAACCTCTTCTCGTTTCCAGAGCGAACCTTGTTGACTTCCCCTTCTAACCATCTTCTTCCTCAGTCTTTTCTTCTTCCTTCTTATACCAATTCCTCCCCCCCCCTCGGAGAGGTTTCTTTTGCATTCGCGTCGCTCGCCTTCTCTTTTCCCCCCTCCAGATTTTCTTTCTTACTTTCCGTATTTCCCCCCCCCCCTTTCTCCCATTTTTTCCCGTTCGTCCTCATGAACTACCTTCCCCCTGAGATTGCCTTTTTCTTTTTTCCCGATTTCCTTTGATAGACCTCTCTCTTTCAGACCTCTCTATCCCCTCACATCCCCTCCCCCTCCCTTCTAGAGTTTCCCTTCCTCCACCCCTCGGACTACTGGCCCTTCCCCTACGACGCCCCGCCCTTCTCTTCAACTTCCCTCCGTGTTAATGTATCTTTCTTTTTTAGGACCTAGTTTTTTTTTTCTCCGTACTTTTCTCCTCCCCCCTTCACAGGTCTTCCTCTCTCCCTGATTCCCTTTTTTTTCAAACTCCCCCTTTTCCCCTCTGGATGCCCCTTTCCAATTTCTTTTCCTTCTCCGGGCTTTTTAGCCTCTTTCATGTACGTTATCTTTAGGACTCCCTTTTTGGCCTCCCCTTCCGAGTTTCGTTCCCTTCCCTCCCGCTAGCGATCTGGCCCCTCCTTACCCTTGCCCTCTTGAAACCCTCTAGAGGATGTTTTTTAAAGTTTCCCCCTGAACTCTTTTTCCTCCCAACCTTTCTCTCCTTTTTCGTCCCCCTCTTTTCCGGACTTACCCCTACAGTATCGCCGAGTCTTTTCTTCTCCTGGCTTCATGAGGAGTTTGTCTTTTCCCCCTTTCCGATACTTCCTCCCCTCCCCGATTTCCCTGTCTGTATCTAAAGGATCTTCCTTTTTCTCTTTGACCCTCTCCTAGTCCTTTCCTATTCCCTCTTTTTCTCTTTCCTTTCTTTTCTCTTCTCTCTTCTTTTTATACTACTTCTTACTCTAGACCCCTCACTTTTCTCTTTCCGGAGTCTTGCCATCTCCCCAGGGAACTTTTTTGGTTCCTTGGTTTTTCTTTCATCGCAAGAATTTTCCGATAACTTCCTCTTTATCCCTTTTTCCTTTTCCCTTCAAGACTGTCTGCCCTTTTTTCCTTCCTTTTCCTTCCCCTCGTTGCTTCCCCCTTTCGCAGGTTCCTACATTCCTTCCTGAAGAGGTTTCTCTCCTCACCTCTACCTTCACCTTGCCCCTTTCATTTTCTCTTCTGGTAATTTTTTCTTTTTCTTCCCTCGAGATACGAAACCCCTCTAGTCTCCTCTTTGTCAGATCACCTTTGAGCCCTTATCCTTCACTCACCCTACCCAGAAGTCCATCCTCTTTCCGGTTGTAATTATTTCTTTCTGCTCTGTCCTTCCCCCATCTCTTCCCTTCCACCCACCTACCCTCCCTCTTCCCCCCTCCCCTTTTTCTGCTCCCGTCCCTCCTCTTTGAGAGCTTGTCCCTTTCCTCTTCCGCTACAATTCATTTTTCTTGTTTCTTTTCCCCTTTCACACCCCCTCTCCTTCCCCTTTCCCTCTCTCTTGGCATTTTTTTCCTTTCATTTGCGCAGTACTTTGGTTTTTTCGTCACTTCCCCCTCTCCTTTTGTGCAGCCCGACTCCTCCCCCTTTTCCCTTAGACATTGCTTCTACCCCCCTTTCCCCCTTTTTGTTAGTTGTTTGTTTCACCCCCCTTTTTCAAGACCTTACTCTTTCCTAAATTTTGTTGCTCGTTTTTCTTTTTCGTTTCCTTTTCCCTTCCCAGCCCTGACTGTCTTTTTCGCTTTTCACCTCACTTTTCCGCCCCAAGTTCCTAGTTCCTCCCCCTCCTTACGACCCTTCCTTTTTTTCTCTTATGTCTCCTTCCTTTGCACTTTCTCCCCCCCTTTCAGTGCTCCTCCCCCTATATCCATACCTTATTCTTCGTCCCCTCCCCTTCTTCCCTTTCGATTTCCCTGAACATTCCAACCCCTTTCTCCTACTCACTCCTTACGTACTCTCCCTCTCTTTCCCGGCTCCCCTTCCCTGATCTCCTCCCACATAAACTTTATAGACTTGAAACCCCTGCGTCACCCCGTCTGACCCCCTCCCAATTCCCATGCCAGTTACCTTCTCCCACGATCCTCTTTTTTCCGACCTTTTCCCCTCTCTTTGAGAGCTTTTTGCCATCCCTGACGAAGAGATAATGCTTTTCTCGAGCGGAATATCTTCTATCCCTCTTTCCCGCTGCTTTTCCCCTATCTGCTCTTCCCTCCCCCTTTTTATCTTTCCTTCTAGTACTTCATTCTTGAGACCCCTATGTACTTTCCTCCCTTTTGGACCATTCCCTACTGTGCCCCAGCGATCTTATCCCCTCACCTCCTTTTTCTTTCACACTTTGAGGTTCTTCCTTCAACTTCATCTTCACTTTTTTCCCTTCGCGGCTGCATTCCATACCTTTTCTTCCTAGGTTTTTTACGCCCCTCCTTTTTAGGTAGTCACCCTTCCTCCATTTTAGAATCTTTGTTGCCCCCTCTTCTCCTTTCCATTTCATCTTCTCCAGCCTTCCAAAGTCATCAGTATCTTCGATCTACTTTCCTTCGGCGCGCACTCTACTTATTTGCTTCTCCCCTAGTCCCCAATCTTTATTTCTTCTCGCAGACTCTAACATTATCATGTCCGATGGGGCCCCTCCAATCCCTCCCCCTTGTCCCCTTTCCCCCCGATCCTGATTATACCCGATATAGACTTCTCCCTATCTTTTAGAACCGGCTTCTCTATCTCAGTTATCTTCCTTTTTCCCCCCCTTAAGCGACATGCTGTATTCTCTTTTTGGAATGCCCGCTCATTTCCCTTCCTCCGCCCTTCCCCCCTAACCCCTCCACGAATTAAGTATTCCCCCCCGTAGGACTTTTCCATTTTGCCTTCTCAGCGCTTTCACTTAGGCCTTCGTCCTCCTTTTTTCTTTTGCTTCCCTTATCCCCTATGGCTGTTGATGTTCTAACGTTATCCCCTCGCCTTTTATGCTCGTTAGACCCACCCGTCCGAGCCCACCTGCTCTTTGCTATACGCCCTGATTTCTCGACCAGCCACGACGCCCCTTCCCCCTGAATTATCTCTATTCTCCCTTCGTCATCACGTCGGCTCGTTGAATGTTCCTTTTTCTCTGTTTCTTTCCTTTAATATTCTTTTTTAAATTCCTCCTATCCTCCCCCCCGCGGTTACGTTAGGTGGCTACCACTGCCTTTCAACAGATTATTTCCTCCTCTCAATGCCTTTCCTCCCACTTAATCACCGCCTCGCCAAGGACGATATTACCTCTTCTCTCCGACCTTCCCCAGCGTCCACCTGCAGCTTTCGTGTGATGTCTTCATTTTTATCGCTTATGATCTGTGTCCTTTTTTCCCTGAGGTGCCTCATTGAGCCTCACCTTTATCTATATCCTCACTATAAGGAGTCATTCTTGACTCTGTCCTGCCTTTTTTCAGTCTTCCCTTTTGACGTGATCCCACCCCCTCAACCAAGGCCATTTTTATCTCCCTCCTCTTTATGCCCTGCTCCTCCTAAACAATTCCCCTTTCCCCCTGGCCCCCCCTTTTTCTCCCTTCTTCCTCCTAGGCTGTTGTCCTGTTTCTGAATTACTCCCATCGGGTCGAGTCCCCCTCTGGCGACTTCTTTTATTAATAAACCGACTCTTTTCTCCCTTTAGAATCTCCCCCTGTAAGCCAGCCCCGCTTCTCCCCAGTAATGACCCTCTTTCTCTTCATCCGGACTGATTGCGATCCCTTCCCCGCGATGAGAAATAGCCTCTCCCTCTCTTTGCAATTTACTCCCTTCGTCGAAACCCTCCCTACCTTTCTTCGTCCACCATGCTTTCACCAAACTTCCTGTTTATGCTCGGTCTTTTTCCCTGTTGTTCCCCCCACGCTCTTCTGGTACTTCCGGGTTTTTTTTCCCCCTAATTAGAATTGTCGCTCCTCTTTTCTATTGGGTTACCCGGCTCCCCTCCTTTCCGGACGTCTCCTTTCATTCGACTGAGTCCCACCCCCCTCCTTAGATCCTCCCACTCTCCACCTTTCCTGCCATTTCCCGTGTTATTACGTTTTCCCTTCCTGAACGCCCTCTTATCTTACTTGACACGATGCGCCAGTCTCTACCATGTCTTCTGTCCTCACGAGTATGGTCCTCCTTTCTGAATTCTTTATTTTCCGGATCCCTACTCCCCTCTCACTTCTTTTGTCCCCCCTTTCCGATAGCATGGGCATCCAGTTTTCCCAATTGTGCAAGACCCACCCTTGAGCTGCGCTCTATTGACGCGGTTTTCCTCCTTTCGTTACCCTCCCTCGAATAGGGGTAGTATTTTTTTTTTTCGGGAGCTTTCCTCCTCCTTCGACGTCCCCTCCTCTTCCCCCCCCTTACCAGAATACCCCGCTTATCTTTCCCTAAAACCTCTGTAGCAGCCTTCTTCCCTTTGCTCCTGGCCTTCCCTCCTTATAGCGATTGTATCCCTCTCTTCGCCTCTTCCCTTCTTATTTGCGTGGCTTTCCCCCCAGATCTTTACTTTTGTTCCTTTCGATAGTTTGATTTTCCGCGAAGATTTCGACGCCCTTGATTTGTGGTGGCGATTCTTAGAGTCTTCCTTGTTACCCCCATTTCAGTTTGAGAATCTCCCCTCGCCTTTTTTTTTTTCGAATTTTTTTACCCCCATAATACCTTCTTTTCTCAACCGTTCCGTCAGTCACCCCTCTTGGTCCCATGTTATTTCGCCCTGACCATCTAGCGTTTCCCCCTCCCTGCGTAGTTCCTCCGGTTTTCCCTCCCCTCTTCCAGCCAGGGATTTTTCTCTCCCTAAGCTCATCCTTTTCTTTCCCTTTGAGTCGCGGTGCCCGCGGGCTGCGCCTTTTCGCCCACGATTTTTTTACATTCCCTTTCTTTACCCACATCACTCTTTAATGTCTTAGGCGTCCCACCCTTCTCTCCCTTTTTCCCCTTCGAAGCTCCTTTTTTCCGCTTCCTTTGGTTTATGCGCCACTTAACGAGGGAATTCCGCCTTGCTCTTACTTCACTCAGATTTTTTTTTCCTTCCTCCCTTCCCTGTTCCTTCCCTTAGACCATTTCTCCTCACTTTGTGATCGCCCTCTTAAGTTTGTGTTCATCGCTAGTATTCCCTCCCCCTCCCGCCGTCCTTTTCATCAGGCCCTTTTTTTCTTTTTTCCGTTGAATACCTCCCCTCCCAGAGCTCCTTACCATTCCCCAACTTTTTTTCGGTTCCCCCGGCCTCTCGCACGACCCCCCCCGACAATTTTTCCGTCTCTTTCTTCTAATTTATAGGACCCGGCTAGGTAATGGAACCGTTTTCCGTGAAGCAGCCCCCCCCCCCTTTGCGCTTTCGCATTCCTCTACCAAGAACGGTCCCCCCCCCTGTTCTCTCACATTCCCCCTCCCCCCCTTCTAGGTCCCCCCCCATCGCCCACCGAGCTGTCTCGTAGAGCGTGTTGCGGTTCCCTTCCTCGCCTTTCTTTCGTAATACAGTCAGGCCCGGTCACTCTTCCTTGTTTCCACCCTGCGAGTCAGTTTTTTGCCTCATCCCTATTTTGACGTTTCCTGATATATTCGCTTGAGGAGTTCTTTTCCCTAATTGAAAACTCCCAAGCCGAAACACTTTTAAAGAGGAGCATGATACCCTTTTTTTTTCTTCCTTACGTCCTAATCCCTCTTCTCCCTCATTTCGTCCATTTCCCTTCTTTCAACGACTTTACACTTCCTAATAGTCTTGCCTCTCCTTCTTCCGGTCGACCCGTTTTTTTTGGGGATCTTTTGCTTCCCAAGCTCGAGTTTTTCCTTCCCATTGAGTCTTAGTCTTTTTCCTACTCCCTTTCCGAAACGCTCTCTGCCCCCTTTTAGGCGCAGTACCCTTCTTTAAAAATCCTCTTCTCCTTGATCGATTTCCTTTGCTTGTGCAGTGAGCCCAACCCTCCTGCAGGAATAGCACCGTTACCCCCCCCACATCTCCACTTTCCTCCCCCTCTTCCATTGGGCACCTTTCCACTTAGGTTTTGCCCTCCTTCTTCGGTAGCGTTCCCAGCGCGACCGTGTTCCCTGAGAGAGACACTTCCCCTTTGAAGGTTTCCACCTCCCCCTTCTCGTGAGGCTTTCTCATCCCATTTCTCCTTCTGACCTTCCTGCACGGACCCCCCCTTGGCTCCCCCCTTTTTTTCGAATGGTTCCTTCCTTGAAGACGATGTTTTTCTTGCGCTCATCTTCTCCCCTCCCGAATTCTGCTTCCACGATGGTCTTTTCCCCCCCCCCTTCCGCTTCACTTTTTTATTCCTTGACTTTACTCCTTCTTCTGACATCGTTTTACCACATGTCTCCTTTCCCCCAGATTTCAGCTGTTTATCCCCCCTGCCGCCCAGAATTCTGTTTTTCTCATCATACCTACTCCCCTTGACAAGAAAGCGTACCTCCCCAATTCAGGCATTGCCGTAGGGAACATATGCGCTCACTTGTTCAGCCGCCCTGTTAAAGACGGTGTACCCCCTTTGCGCGGAGAGGCCCCACAGTCGCCTCTGCTACCCTGTCAGAAGCTCCCTTCTCCCATATGGTCTTCTATCCCTCCCCTGCCAGACGATACGGTTTCTCCCGCAAAGGACCTTGTACCCCCCCGTTTCGCATAC
>Ga0179593_1359492_pt1 | contig 39378 bp, 37 predicted proteins | sample CZODoug2_1_08_16_FD_185931 | JGI IMG/M metagenome (GOLD analysis project Ga0179593, IMG submission 185931) | Vadose zone soil fungal communities from Angelo Coast Range Reserve, California, USA - CZODoug2_1_08_16fungal (PacBio error correction) | ecosystem: Environmental > Terrestrial > Soil >... | reverse complement strand
GTTTCTCACGATTTGCCCCGTTGGGTTCTGGTAATGAAGTTCTACATTCTCAACTGAACCCCAGTTTTTTTAAATAAGTGACAATGCCCTTTTCTCTCCCAAATCTCAACTTTTATGACCCTCTCTTTTTTCTTTTGTTCTAGTCGAGTCTCATCCCATAAACACCTTGAGTTAACCCTTCCCTTGCCGCTTCGAGAACCAGACAGCTCTTTGATAAGACCCCCCCCCCTTTTTCATGGCGGTTGCCACCTTTATCTTTTTCTTTTTCAGCCCTTTCTCGATTTATGCGCTCAGTGAGGCCACGATTAGTAATATGAGGGCATGTGATGAAGAATCATCCATTATCACACCTCTCTTGTTCCCCTACTGAAGCCCCGACACGTCCAAGTCCCTTCTTCTCGACAAACTTAGTACGAGGAGATCTTGTCCCCGGGCTATTCTCTGTTCCCTCCTCCACACTTTCAACCACATTGTTTTTTTTGAGCGATATTTCCGTGGACGCCTCCGCGCGACGACCTGTTTTTTTTTTTTTTCATCGATGCTGGCGTTGTCGGGGGCTGCATTCCGGTTGAAACATGAGGAGGGATAAGGGATTCATTCCTCCCTCTTTCCCCCGATACCTTTGTTGCAGACTTCCCCTTCTCGCACTTTTTAAAGCTCTACGAGACACCCACTACGATCGCCATTTGTTTTCCCAGGCAACATCCCTTCAAAACCATGGGGGGTACAGTTGTCATCGGATTCTTTGGCCTCCCGCATGGTCCTCTTCCCGTTTTTTCCGCTGTCTTATCGAGGGGCCGACGCTTTTTAACGCTCAAGTTTGCTCTTGTCCTTAAACCAGTTCTTCTTTTGCTCAGGTTCCCAATGATTTTTTTTCCAGCCCCAATTCTTCATTTGCTAATGTATGCCCAACCCACATCACCCCCATTCTAGAACAAACCACTTCCCTTCCACCCTTGGTTGTGTATTTGGTAAACAGTTCGATGGAGGCAAAGCTCTTTTCCCTTTTTCCCTCCCCCGAGTTCATAGATGTGGGTTTAACTTGATCTAGTTTCCCCCCGGATGGTCTTCTATTTCAATTTCGAGCCCCTATCGCCTTTCAAGACCACTTTTTTTCTTAGACCGCAGTCCTCTCTCCTTCTCCCTAACGTGAGTAGGCGCCGCGATCCCCTGGTCCTTGTACGATCACAATCCCCCTGTCTCTTTCCTGAAGTGTAAACTAATGACTCCTCCTTCATTATACCTTGCCCTGTAGAAAGTCAAATGCCCTTACCTCTTCTTTTCCCAGGTTTTTTTTTTTTCTTCTTGCGACCAACTTCTTTTTCTCTGTTTGTGGGGATTTCCTCACATTGCGTTCCATGCAAGATTTGACCTCCAGTCGTGAGTTTCTTACCCTCCCTCGCTTTTTTTGCCGATATCGGTTGTCTTTTGGGGACTGGCGATCTATGTCGCTTAGAAAGCTTCTGCTCTCGCTTGGGTTGCTTTCTCTCATGTTCAACGATTTCTTGAGCGACGTTTGAGATGCTGCCGATTTATCCCCTCGCAGGCTAATTCTTTCCTTTTCTGTCCTAATTGCGCTCGGGTTTTTTACCTTCCCGGCAACGCAGCGAGAAGTTTTCCTGATCGAGTCTTGGCCTCGATGCTCGGCATCCGCAAGCCGTTTCCTTTCCCGGACATAGAGAAGATGATTGTCAACGCCCCGGATTTCCTCCCTCCGTGGATATGTTCACCTCACGCCGACAACCCCCTTCTAAAACAAGGCCTTTCCAGCCCGCTCGTGCGGATCCTCTGATTTATTGTAGGCCCCCCCAGAGATCCCCGTCAAATGCAGTCGGTAACAACTCCTTCACGCACTGTCCCGCGAGCATAGTTTTTTTCCCCGTTCCTCACGACGGGAATAGGCGCGCGATACAATTTCTCCTCCCCGTTTAACTGCAAACGGTCTTTCCTCTTTTTGTTAGGGGAGGGTGCACGGATCGCGGTTCTTTGCATCCCTCTTGTTTTTCAGAGGTCGCAGTTTGTATGCCTCTGCGCTCTCCGTTCGCGATCCTGCGTGCCTGTAAAGCCTCCGCGGCGACCCTACCCCGCCTTTGTGGTCTGAGATCGTACCGACCACATTGTCTGAATTTGTCTGCGGATCGCATCATGCCTTTCGAGAATCGCTCTCCCCCTTTTCGGGGTTTGGCTACCGGTTTTAGCTTTTTACACCCAAGCGCTTCCATTATGTAAGTTCTCTCCCTGACCCCGACAAGCTCCCTGTCTCACGTCCCATCCAGAAGTTCCGAAATGTTTTTACTTCCGCATGGCGCCCAGAGCTCCGTCGCCCATATTTGCCCCCACGAAGATTTCTTCTTTTTGCCCGTTTGAAATGGCGTTTTTCCTTGATTAACCTCCCTGTTCGCAGTCAATTCTTTTCTATCTCTCGGAAATTTCCATGACTAACGAATACCGTAGGATTTTTTTTTGTTGCACCAGCGGATCCACTGTTCCGTCGTGCGGCTCTTTCCGGAAGGCAAGGTGTCCGACCGCAAACGCCACTCGGTTCGGACCGCGCCATCTTGATGTGACTTTCCTCCGGCCCATTCCTCCGATGCGTCCCCTCTTCCCTTGTCGGGTCACCCCAACTAGAATCGATCGCGTCTTTCCGTCATTCTGAGTTCCAGCCGTTCGCATACTCCTGCACTTGAAACCTACCAAATCACCTGCGTTTCTCCTTGTCTCCTGAAATTCCGATGATTATGGTCCAACTAGTCTGTTTTCCTCCCCAACCCCAAGCCGGCATTTACGGACTTTTCCTTTCCGTCCACTTTTCGGGAGCTCCTTCAAGCCAGCCTTGTCCACTTCAGGCGCCCGTTCCGAGACCCTCTTCTTTCTTTCCTCCCCCGGTTTTTGTTGAGTTAGATGTTCCGGCCGCCCTATCCTTTTTTCCCAAAGGCTTTCCTTTTGGCTATCCAGCCCTCGTTTTCTCTTTGACCCACGCTCGTAGCTTCAGACACTAATCTTTTGGGGCCCTTCGTTGGTTTTTTAAAGACCTTCGCGGGAGGCTGTTGCGAAACGCTTGCCATAACCGACGCTTCTTTTTCGGATGATCAGGCCAGTCTCCTGTTATTCTTTTCTGGCCTTCTTGCGGACGTCCGGTTCAACGACTGTATCGCATGCCTCTAACCAGGAATTAGTGTTGTTAGTTGCTCGTCTCCCCCTGTGCTGGTGCATCGGTAATTGGGGCGATTCCGATAAGCTTTTTCTTTGTTTTTGGCAACTTCTGCCCCCTCGCCGGGAGTCGAGGCCAGTGTGATCGGCCTCTGTGCACAGCTGGCCCGCCAGCCGAATTTTTCGTGCTGGTAAGATAGTCTCTCATTTTTTCACCGCCGACAGGCGAAAGGCTTTGTAGCGCTTTCACCAGGTTCCCCGCCTCTAATTGTCCCTCTTGGGCTCTATTCTTTTTTTTTTCCTTGTCTTTGCGGCCGGACGTCCATTCGGGTTTTTTGGCGGGTTCCTTCTCTTTTGTTTCTCGCCTCCGTTTATCCGTCTTGTAGAGACTTTATTTTTGGAGACGCCTCTTCCCTGGTTACGTTGAAGGATCGTTCCTCTCCTTCATTGAGTTAGTAATTAGCATGCGCCTTCAACCCTTTTAAGGTGGTCTTTTTTTTCCGATCCAGACCACCTGATTGCTTTCTTCCGTCCTCGTCCCCAGATCGTTCTCTATTCCTCCCGTTTCTTTGCTTCAAATTGTCTCTCCTAAAATGCAGTTACGCGAGCTGGAAGCCGACTGCTGCCTTCCCCTCTTTTGCGGCATTCCAAATACCACCTTTCTCCCGATCTCCTTCCCCTTTTTTTCCCCCCCAACAACCGTTTGCACGAGGTTATTGGTTTAAAGGAAGCCCTCTGGGAATGCTTTTTCTCCGTATCGGACTCCTCACAAAAGCATTGGTAACCCTGCGTGGGACAGTCAGTCTTCCTATTTCTCCCCCCCCTCGGATTTTTGGGTCCTCTGAACTCCCCCTTCCTCTTCTCCTCCCCCCCTCAGGTGCGATCTTTCTTTTGCCGTGAGGTTACGTCGGTTTTTTTTTTTTCGAACCGGTGATCAATTCCACGCGGAGCATCCTCGTGGTTGTTACTTTTTATTGGCCTTCTTCCCTGTTGAGTGATGTTCTTTGTGCCCGCTCTCGCTCATTCCTTCTGGTGGCCTTGCCGCTACCGACCCCTTTTTTTTGTAGACCTTTTCCTTATCTACCCGATGGATAGCAGGGCGGCATCAGCCCTCATCGCATTCTGCCCCCCTACCCTTTAAACATTTGACCTCCTCCTGCCTGTTCCCTCCTCCAGCTCCTACGGTATCGGAACATATAGTTTTTCATGACCCGTTCGGCAACCAACCCCTTTCCCTCGGGTTAGCCACGTGCAATCTGTCCCTTTCCTTCATCTTTTGAAAACCCCCCATCTCCCCCCCCCCCTTTCTTTGACAGAGGATGGTCGAGTCTTTACCCAAACATCGTTTTCCGGTCAGGGCGTTCGACAGTGCCCCAAATTTTCACCCTTCCTCTTAATTCTTCCTTGATCTCCCGACCACCAAAAGGATTGGGATGGCTGAGTTTGATTTGCAGTTTGGCGCCTCATCTCGGCGATCCGTCTTATTTACGCGTTCCCTTCTCTTTGGCTGGGCGGATCAATCTTCGTCCCTCTCCTGATCAGTAGTCCAAACTCTCCCCCCGTTCAATCCTTAACCCACATCGCTTTGCCTCCCCTTCTCTCTTGCCCAGCCCTTTTGTGTCCTGTTTCCTTGTTTTTTCTTTTAGTCCGGGGACCCCTCTTTTGGGGGTCTTTGCAGGAAGTTTCTCCCCTGTCCCCCATATTGTTCTTCCCCCCCACTCATCACGGTAGTGTCTTTCCATTCCCTGTTTAATTTTCCCCCGTTATGGTTTTTTTTTCTTGTTATGCCGCCTCTAATACCTTAACACCCTCACCGCCGATCGCTCTGCGGTAGCGAACCCTCCTTCTCTTCTTGGTGGATTGCTGTGCTTTTTCCCCTTCTATTTCTTTTTTTCTTTTGTCGCTCGTAGAGTTTCTGCTCCCTTTTATCGTTCGTTACCTATTCTTTTTTTGGATGCAGAATTACCCTATTCCCCCCTCTCTTTTTTTTTTCCCCCCCTTTCCTTCCCTCCCCCGAGTGCGTCGCGGATAACTCCCAAATCGGTCGACGGCGCGAGAGGGTTTCCCACCCCTTTATAAGTCTCTTTGGAGTTTTTTCACTCCAGACTCCCAAACCACAAACAACATAACCCACAACCAACAACTACCCCCCCAACTAAATCAACAAAAATCAAACCAAACCACCCGCCACACAACACCCTTTTTTTGAGTTCTCTGATTGCCGTGAAAGCCTTCAGCGCGCAGACTTTGCTGTTTCTCGCGCGCAATAGGCCTTTCTGTGTCCCCTCCTTTCGCCTGGTCCCCCGAGTCGGGGAATAGGCCTTCCTTTTATCCCTCCATGCCGCTCATAATTCTATAGGTCTGGGAACTCCAGACAAAAGAGCTCCTCTTCCACTCACGATACCCCCGTTACCTTCCCCCCCAACTCAAAAGACCATGTCCAAAACATGGGGGGTACCCTGGGACTTGGTCTCTGGGGTTCTCCGCATTGGGATCGGAGTTTTCCGGATGCCCCTGCCTTTTTCTTTTTTATTTCTGAGTTGAAGCTATCGAGCTTACCACTCGTGTTTCATCCCCCTTTAGGATGCCCGTTCCCTTCCTTTTCTCCCCAAGAGTTTTCATTTGAAGAAGTTAGAGCCTTCATTTTAAACCTCACCCCATCTTGGTTTCTTCTTGGAAAAACACCCTTACAATGCCCAAACCGTTTGTACAAGGGACTTTTTTTTCCCCTCGATTTGTTCAGAGGTCTAGTTCCGCTGTTGGCCAACATTGATTATTCGGCTGAGCGTGAGATTTCGTTTGATTCCTACGCGAGCCAAAGCAGGGGGACGGCGAGGCCCTCCCCCTCGATCGCAGTGAATGATTTTTCCCCCCTCGGTCCCCAAGCGGTCTCGATACCCTGAACATCTGTGTTCCCTCTTAAGGGCCCCTACTTTTTTCTCCCTTGGTTAATCTTCGAAAGCATCGGTACGCGAGTTTGCCCGGACTTCGCCAAGTGCAGCCCATGGAGGGGAGCTTCCTTTTTTCTTTGCGCTTACGCTTCTATTGAACCCTCTTTCCGGTGATCCCCCCCTCCCGGCAGCGGGGAGTTGGCCCTATCTTTTTATTATGGTTAATGACCGACTTTCCTCCGATGAACTTGAGAGCTCCTTTCGTGAACATATGCACAGGTTAGGGCGTTTTTTTCGCTCATGTTTTCAACGATCTTGAGGCAGACTTGGACTGTATTCCTCCTTCCTACCCCCCGCGATCGTATGTAGACCGTCATCAGCCCTCCCTTGGGATGGGCGGCCTGCCACTTTTGACTTGCGATCGTGAGCTTCCGGCCACCCTTTGATTCCGGACCTTCTTTCCCCTCTTCTGGCCTTCCGAGAAGATTCTTTTCCGGCACCGGCTTTTTTTAATCCTCGTCGCTTCTCCAGTTCGGCATCATTATCTTCCACGTTCGAAAACACCCTTCGCTCCTTTCTGATCCGCATTCTTTTCGGTTAGGACCCACCGATCCGCCAATTCTGGTCCTTAATACATAAATTTTCCTTCTCCCCCCCTTGCGTTTTTTTTTGGCGCGTGCCGTGCCACTTCTTCTCGCTGATTTCCAGTTTTTTTTTTAGTTCACCACTACCTATGCCAAGTCGGTTTTCTTTTCGGTTTAGGGAGTGGAGCATCGTGCGCGGTACCTATATGTGCCTTGTCCTTCTCCCCCCCCCCTTTTGCTGCGGTCTCGACCCCTGTATTTTTGTGTTCAGCCCATGTGATTGAGATCGCTTGAGAATCTGGAACGACTTTTTTGAGGCCCCAAGAAGCCCAATTACGCCCAATAAGGTGGCCCGCTTCTTACGACCATATTGGTTTCCCCCTTCCCATGACTGCTAGTATACCTGTACATGTAAGAATTCGTAGAAATGGGTTTCGGATTCGACCCCTCTTTCCTTCCATTCTTTCACTCTGACTTAGTCTCGACACCCTCACCAGATCAGAAACTAACGCGCAGCCCCCTGCTACTAAGGTTGACTGGGATCCCGAGCTCCCTCTCTCCCCCCTTTTTTTTAACAATGTTGTTTCCTATCTCGGTTCAAACTCCATGGCAGTTTGTAGCGCTCCCTCTTTGCCGTGGCGGGCCTTTTTTTAATCCATGTACTCCTCTTTTGTTTGCGGTGCCTTTCTCTTTTCCCTTGATTCTTGAGGCCGAATTCCGCAAACGTTGTCCGGCCACCAGAACTTCAGGTCTTCCTCGCGCCCCATTTCTATGGTACGCTAGTTTTTTTTTCCTCCGAGCCACGAACCCCACCAAAGTTCACAGTGTCGGTCGCTTCCCCCTCGCGTCTGAGGACATTCCTCATAGCCGGCCCACCGCCTCCCTACCTATTCCGTCATTCCCGCCTGACCCAAGAATTTTTCGTCGGTTTCTGGTGTGCGCCTCATTTGGTCCCACTCCTTTGACTGGACCACAATCCCCACAGATTATTCCTTTATCTCCGCATTACGTTCGACACTTTCTTGCTGGCTAAGGCTGCGTTCCCTTGTCCCCTTGCCGGGCTTCCGTCCTACCATATCTCTCTTTTTTAGTTTTTTTTTTTATTCGAGGTTCGGCCGCCCTGCCTTTTCCCACATCGTCGGTCAGGCTGCATCAGACCAGACCTTTTTCTTTAAAAAGTACCCCGTCTGAGATGCCGAATAATCTTTTTGGGGATTGTGGCCACTCAGTCGTTTTTGTACCGCTTCCATCTCTTGGCGGGTTTCACTTCCTTTACCCCCTCATTTTTTTGGGCTTCTTTTGTGCGTCCTTCTTCGTGGCTTTTGTGTGCCGGTATTTTAGGACGTAGTAACCCCGCGTTTCGATCTGCCCCTCTTTTTTTTTCCCCATGCGTCGGGTCCTTCCTCTTCGCCACTGGTCAAGATTCCCTTCCCTCCAGATGGGTTCTTTCGAAGCGCTTTCTCGTGACAACGTTGCTGGCCCATTTACCCTCGGCCAGTGTGATCGACTCTTTGCACCGGCACTCAAGGTCTCGCTTCTACCTTGGCTTACTTAGATTAGCCCGACCCCGGCGACAGGAGTGGTTTATCCCCTTCCCATTTCGTTTTTCAGGCCTAAGACTCGATCCTCTCTTTCGTGAATTGGAACCCACCAGCTTGGCGGATCTGGGCTTTTCTTAGCACCTGCGGACCCATTTGAAGAGTCTGGTGGAGGGGTTTTTTTTTTTTTTTTTGTAGGAATTCTTGTCCGCAGATACGGGACAGTAGTGCCGCGCCTTTCAGCTGCGACGTTTTCGCAAACCCAGAGTCTAGAATCTTCCCCCCCTTTTTTTTTTTTTTCGCCTTTTCGACAGTTTTCCGGCCAACCCCCATTTTTCCCCCCAGGTGGTCTGTACGATAGACCCTGTCCTCAGTTCCTTCATCTTCGCCCTCCATAATTCCGATTATACGCCCAGATTTAGTACTTTGTATTTTTGTCCCTCGGCAATACAGCTTAGATTTTCTAGCCCGTTTCCTTAAGCGAGGCGCACCCCCCTCGAAACCCCCAGTCATGCTACCCTCCCTAAACACAAATTCCCTTCCCCTTTGTGTTAGTTGTTTGCTTTCCTTAGCAATATGATCGTTTAGAAGCATTCCCCCCTGTCTTTCTTCTCTGAGCAAAAACGCATTTTACTCGGGGACACTTTATTTATTGTCCAGTGTAGCGAAGCCGGCATATTTAATGAGCGTTTTTCCTACTCCCTCCCCCCGTATGCGGCCAACTCGTCGAGAAAGGTCCTTTTTTCGCCGGCGAGGGTGTGGGAAGGATCCGAACTGGAGAGCCCTTTTTATCCAGCCGGGCGTTTTCCTTTTCTCTTCTATCTGCCCCAGTTCCCCCCTCTCTTCCTTGCCAGTAGACTCGGTGCAGCGCGATCAGCCTTCCCCCTTTTTGAATTTTCTACCCACCTCGCTTTCCCCCTGAAACTATCGAGCTCTCCGATTTCCGCCGGGCAGGTATTCCCCCTATGCCTCAATTCAATCGTTGCACCGTTCCTTTTCCCTCCCCTTCCTTTGTCCTATCTTGAGACCTCCTTCCTTCCCACTCCATACCCAAAACTCCTCGGCACCCCGCTGACGCGGTGTAACCCCACTTGCCCGCCTTTCCTTTCCCCCCCTGCTTTCGGAATTCGCAATGTTTCTGAGCCCCAGTCCCCATCTCACCATCGTATTCGCTCGTATTCCCGTCCGGGAACCTTTTCCGGTCATGGGGCAATTACTTCCTCGATCCTTAGTTGCCCCTGAAGAGAGCGCCGCTGTTATTGGGATAGGGGCTCCCCTTTGACCCTCCGACTTTCCTCATCACCTGGCGTTTGCGATTTCTTCGTTCAGTAACCTTTTCTTCGGGCATTGCAGCGCCCTCTGACCACTCACGCTCAGCCCTCGATCTTTTCAGTTCCCCCCCCAACATATATGAACTCGTCCCTTCAACACTCTCGTTCCCAATACTACTTTCCCTCCCCTCCTGTTTCATGATTTTTAAGGAGGAACAATTTTGGTGCTTTCCCTCCTTTTTCTCAAATTCTCAAATCAAAAATATTGCTATCCTTTATTTTACTTCCCTTTTCTGCCCCCTCCATCTTGTTTTCCTTTTTTTCTCGTTAGATAGCCGCCTCTATTAAACCGTACCTCTGCACCGTCCGCTCTCCAATGCGCGCCCCAGAATAGTTCCTTTCTCCTTCCCACCACGTTTTGCCTGGTGGTTTTCTTTGGACCTGGTATTTCGCCCCCTAGTAGAGCCCTTTATTTTTTCTTTCGTCTGCCACGGACCTTTGTAGGGTTATTGGATTCCTCCCCCCCTTATCCCCACTCTCTCGTTTTACCTTGCATGCATGACAATTCCCTCTTTCGTTGCTCATCACAGCAAATGGTTAGCTTTCGCGCAGAGCGTTTTCCCCTAAGTGGGAAAGTCTATCTCTTTTACTCGTCCTCCGCACAACTAACCACACCACAAACCACATCCAAAAAACTCATTGCCGACAACAAAAAAAAACAAACAATCAACAGCAACAACCACAAACCAACAAAACCAAATACTTAACACCCACAAAATCCTCATAACCCTCAACCCAAAACACAACCACACCAACACCACCCCCACTTCTCAATCACCACACCCACACAACCACCAACCCAAAAAAACTCTCAAAAAATAAAAACACACTAAACGCACCTACTCCCAAAACACACGCACCACACCAACTTCACTAAAATTAACAACCAACGCTCGTTTGATCTGAGAGATGACCGTTACCGCCTCTTTTCTCCGCTCGATTTGTTTTTTATCGTCTGACTCCAGATGCGGATTGTAGGTTTCCTTTCCCTGTCAAAAAGAGTGAGGCGGCATGGGTGAATTCTTCATTTTTCCTTTCCATAATTATATCTTTTTTCTTTTTTTTCCCCACTGTGAGCGACGAGGTTGAAACCCTTTCCCTCTATAGCCAGGGTTACCCAAGCAACAGCCTGCCCCCCCCCTGTTGTTCGTTATAACAGAAATCGGCTTCTGGTTCTCTCGCTTCTTCGGCTTTTCCTTCTGTCTGGTTATAGAGGGTCCCCTCCTCCTCCCGCTACCCAGGTTTCAGCGTGCAAGTTCCCTTTTTCTATTTCAAGTTACAGGACCACCCGTGAATTTATGGAGCCACAAATCATTTCCTTGAGAATGTCTCCGGCCACAACCCTCACACACTCTTGGTCCCCTCCATTCACCCCACTCTACACACCCAGGATGTTTGCTTTTTCAAAATTTCTTAGGCCAACGCGATTTGTTCAAGATTGCGCGTTTATAGATGGTGTCCCTTTTTTTTGTCGTGCTGCGTGTTGATCAGATGTAGCCTTTTCGCATCCCCCCCCCCCCACTCCGGTTGGACGGACGGGCCCACTTATATGCTTCTCTCTGTTTTTTTTTTCCGATCAAAGAGTTTCCCCCCATAAGTGTATCATGATTCCCCCTTCCACCTTTCTCGCAGGGCCGAATTGGGTCGTAAAGTCCCCTCTGATTTCACTGCCCCCCTTGATGGAAGCCTTTGACCATCGTTTTTGCCACGGAGGGACTTCCTTTTTTCTTCAGGCAACTGCTGGTCAAGATTTTGACCTCCAGGCTTGCTTTTATTAACCCCACCGCGGTCAGGCGGGATTTTTGACTCCCTGATGGCCCCTCCGATATTTGTTTCTTTTGGGAAGTGTTCCATTATAGTTTTCTCCCTAGACCCTGCTTCATCTTCAACAGTCCTTTTTTTCCTTTCGAGCCTGTCAACGTTTTTTGCTCATCCTTTGAGCTTTTTCTTATGCGCCCGGCTAACCTCCCCTGAGTCTGCTGAATTTCGTCAGCTCCGCGTGGTTTAGTCGTTGCCAAGGCCCCCCCGCCATTATGTTCTCGGCCGCAGCGGGCCGCTTGATCGGCCGCCCTGCATGCCTCGCTGTCCCATTTTTTCATAGAAAGAATTTGTTAACGCACAGTCTTTCGGTACTCCTTTCCTCTTCTCAGTTCGGATCCCGCGACCTCACACGGGCGAAAACCGGACTCTTCGACTTGCCGAGGTGATTCCGGCTTAGGTTTTTAGTCTTGGACCCAGATCAGTACCCTGCCGGGCTTTTGAGAACACTTATAATCCACTTTTACCATCGAGTTTTAAAACTTTACTTTGAGATTTTTAGTTGCTAGGCTCGCGATCAGGGCCTGAAGCCCTCAACCCCATACCCTCTTCCCCCAAATGGGTTACTTTTTTTTTTTCGGTTCCTCTTCTCTCCTTCGTCTGTTTGCATGCCTCGCGTTTTTCATAAGCGGGCCTCTCCCGCTCGCGATGCTTTTTCCTCTTACGACATGTGATCGAACTTCGCCCATAGTCGAAGCCTCTGGCGCGGCGACTGAGAACATTAGACCCTCATGTTTAGATTAAGACCCCCTTTGAAATGGTTGTCCCCTTCCCGGATTTATACCATGACTTTCAAGCCTCGTATACCTCAGGTTTGCGTCCCGCGGCTTTCTGCCGCGTTCACCTTCCCCCTTGTCTCTCAATTGATTTCGCGCGCCCAGCCTTCAACGAACCCCCGCCAGCCCCCAGGCTTACCTTAGTTGCTTGTCAGCCCGGGTTCTAGAGCTCAGACAAAAGGTTTGAACACGAAGGCGGTGCCGCAGGTTCACACTCCCTCATCTTTTTTTAAGCCTACACCTTGTTCAGTTCGTTCTGGCTATCGCTTTGAACAATCGCACTCTTCCCTGTTTTTTCTGTATTGTTTCCGGTTTTCACGTCCCAGTCCATCCACTTTGCCCGGCAGTTTTTTTCTTCGAGTCCCCCCGTTTTCCTGAAGAACAAGACACGCGGTCTCGAAGCGCCCCCCCCCCCACCACCTCTGGGCGCCGAGAATCTGTGGCCATTGTCCAGTCGTCGCAGACACCCAGATCATTGTGGGTCGATCGCCTTCTTTTACGGACTCATGTTCCCGCTACATGATACCGACGCAGCACCTCCACCCACGAAGTGTCGTTCGTTTCTTGCCGGTTCCTCTCCTCCCCTCGATTTGGTACCAAACCATAGTTCCTTTCCCCAATCCAAAATACCTTGTACCCTCCTTTTTTTTTTCCTGGTGTGGGACGGTTCTGGCTGGATGAAATTGTGACTCCAGACTGTTCGGCAGGGGCCCCACCCCGCCTAGAATCTCCTTTTCATAATCCCACTTTTTTTGTTGTTGTGCTCTTCTTCCCCGGCCTCATTCCTGCGATTTTTTTCACCCGGCTGTAGGTAGTCCTTCCCCCCATCAAAAAGTGCGCCAATTCCCCCCCCACAAACTTGAAGTAGGCCTCCCCATCTTTTTATTTTTGCCCACGTAGTTACCGACCTCTAGGGCTGGAGTATTAGCGGTTGCTTCCCAGCAACCCCCTTTGGATTGTGGGCCCGTAGTCTCTTTTAGGCTGGCCGGCTCTTTCTTGAAGCACACTCCTTCTCCCCCTCTCTTCACCCAGAGTCCCAACGTGCGTCTGGTTTGGCGGGAGCTTTGCCCCCATGTCCGGCTATTTTTTTCAAATCCAGATGGGTAGCTTCGTAGAACGAGTTTTTTCCGTGAGGTCCCCCCACCTTGCCCGCCGACCTTCCTTGACTTTTTTTTCTCTACTTCTTGACCGAGCACCCCAGCCCCCTCTTTGTCCTCGTGATGGAAAGGAATTTTCAGCATAGCTACCCCGGCTTTGAGGTAGCTCCTCACAACGGCTTTAGGTTCGCTCTCATCCGTTTTTTTACCCCAGCTTTTGAGATTTTATGCTGCGCCCCCTGCCCTTCCCCTTCTGTTAACGTCAATCGGGTGATGTTTTCGGGTTTTGTTTAGCCGTTTTTTCGATACCGTTGGAAAGTCTTTTTCCTCCTTATTCGCTTCCGCCGACAACCCCTTCTTTTCTATACTTTCTTCGAGCAGAAGGCAGTTACCTCTTCCTTGCTTGAAGGAACCAATGTCTTGGTCTTTGATCTCACACCAACCCCCTGATGCGTCATTTCTATTAGTCTTTTCCTCCTCTTTTTTTATCTTAGAGCTCCCTCTCGCTCACCCTGTATTCTATAGATTCAACCAGCGAGGGTCGATCCCCTCTTCAGTAACTAGAGGAATGCCCCTTCACCGGCTCTCCCTCCCACCCCCATGCGGAAAAGATTTTGAAGGATTATTTTTTTCCCCTTATCCAAAACTTTTTATCGCCGGTTTCCGTTCGTCACTGGCACTCGCCCTTTTCCATTTTCCTCCGGGAAAGGTTATGCGTGTTAGCAACAACCCCTTCCTTTTACTGGATTTTTGTTCCCTTCCTCAGACACCAGATGCGGCATCCCGGCTGCGAAGATGTCTTGCTGTTTGGAGTTTGGTACGGATGCCGACTCCGAGCCCACGAGTGGATGCGCCCGACGATTTTGTCAGTTCTTCTCTATGACTTCGGTAACTGTCTGCTTCTGCCGTTTTGCAGACTCTAGGTGCCCCAGTTCTCGATCAGGCCTTCTGCGTTTTTTGCCCCTTTTTGCGCTACCAAGCATCGGCGACATGTGGGGCCTGAATTCCATCTGCGTTTATCGAGGTGTATACCTTCGGCCAACAGTAACATTCCCTAAAGCAATCAGTAACCCCCAGGTCTCCGACCCCCACCCCTTCCCTGCTTCCCGCTCTCGGCTCCGGCTCCCTTCCACCAGATCGGAATTCACGCCTCCCGTTCGGCAACCCGCTGACGCTTGTGTACCAAATTCCCTGCTGGGCAGGTCAATCTTGCCCCTGGACAATCTCCTTTTTTTAACTTTGCAAGCCCATTCCATCAACCCTTGTCTTTGCAATTTTGTTCGACAGGCACGTGTGCAAACCTCTCTTCCGCTTCCGTGAATTTGACCTCCCACGGCCCCCCTTGCTAATGTTTGCCTTGGGCGCTACAATCTGTTTTGGGATTTAGAGCCGCTTGATCGCTTTTGACCCGGCGATTACCCCGATCATGTGCCGCCACGGTAAGACACCCCCCCTTAGTTGGCTTGGTCGGGGCTCATATACCTGTGACTGACCACGCCTCCTGTTAAAGAGATCCGGTTCAAACATCTCTTCCCTCTGAGAGCAACAAATCGTGGTGGACTCCACCGCATGACCCAGGCCTCCGTTTGTAATTTGTTTTCTACGTCTTCCCCCAGATTGTGGGTCGTTTGAATGATTTTTCACACGAAAATTATTTGGCTCCATAAATACCTTTTCCTGTTTACAGTGTCCTGTAGACTCCTAAAACTGTTTTTCCTGCCCGCGACGGTAGTCGTTTAGCTATCTCGAAAAAAACCATACCTGTGAACCGTATTTTTTTCCCATGCTGGGAGCTCCCCCCGACGCCGACTTTCCCGTTTGTACGACCAAAGGTGACTTCTTTTTTCTTGAAACCTTCTCTATTTTTTTTTTTCAGCCTCGTTCTGCCAGTCTGCGACTCCTTTAGCGTTTTTCCCATCTTTGGGCATTCGGATCCTCACTCTTATTCCCACTTATGCCAGCCCCCTACACTGCCTTCATCTTGAGGGATACAAACCCTCCCCCCTTTCCTCTCGAGAGGACGTTGGACAAAGCGGAATAGAAGCGAGTTAGAAGTTACACCACACAAAAAACCACAACACCTACAGACCCTTTTAACTATTTTTTCTTGCCCGTTATACCCCCCTAAACCAACAGACCCCCCCCCACCCAACCTCCCATCCTCCCGCTCTTTACCACACCGAAAAACAGTACACTCACACCTCCTCAAACAACGCAACCCAGCGCACTTATACAACTCTCACAACTCAAATCCCCACCCCTCCTCTCAACAATACCACTCCCCCTTATAACCATGCCTCAAACCCTACAGCTCCCTTTCTCCTACAACCAACCTGGTTAACAACACCCACCTTTCATCGAATCCCCCCTACCACTCGTCATCACCACTCCCACCCTTCCCATAGTTCAACCCCAAAAACTGCCTACACCCCTAGCTATGCTTATATGACCCCCCAATTCTTATATTTCCCAAACCCTCTCACGACCACCCAAAGCTACAACCCCCCCCTCTTCCTAATCGTAAAAAAACCCTGACCCAACACACACCACAAAAAAACTACACCAAAAAACAAATTGTGTTTCGAGTCTTTACCGTTTCCCCAGAGTATCTTCCGGATACGATGCTGGTTTTCTCCTCCTGGCTGGGCTTTGGTGGATGCATGACATGGTTTCACCGAGGGGTTTTTTTTTTTTAAGGATCCTTATGCCCCCCTCCGAATGCGCTCATCCTTTCTCTTTTTGTACTCCGCTAAAACTGCGCGCATAACCGCTCCTCTTTGAACCCCACCGACTCCCTCAGTTTTTCAATTTCTCAACAACAGGTTTGTATCATTCCTTTTCTGGGGCTCTCAGCATGGGCGATAGGCGGTTTTTTTTGCGTTTCGCGCGCTCTCGCTCTCCCCCTCGCGGGGTCATTTTAAAACAGTTGATGACTGGAGAAGTTCCCCCCGTTGCAATGATTTACGGCGCCACACCTTTTTTTTTTCATTTCTCCCCTTTCGCCCAACCGTCCTTCAACGAACCCCCAATTTCAGCCCTTCTAAAACCACCACCACGGGCTTTTGGTTTTAAAAGTGCAATGCTGAGTCATCGATTGTTCAAGGACTGGTTCCGTCTTTCATAGTATTTTTGGGAATGTATCGTCTTGCTCTTTTGAATGGTCAGGTGCTTCTCCCTCCGCCGACCCCCCCCCCAATCTTGGGAAGGACCCCGTCCCACCTCGATCGCCGGTATTTTTTCCTCTTTCTCCGCGATAAGCTGCTCTACGTCACACTACCTTGGTTTTTTTTAATTCCCCAACTACTGATCGCATGAAGTTTTAATCACTTTAACCCCCGTGACTCCCGAGTTTTGCCCGTAATGAGGAAATCCAGCTGTCACTTGTTTGATGATTCCGTGGTTTTTCAGCCACTGCTCTTCCTCCATTCAAGATGACCCTTAGTTTTGATTGGATTACTCGTTTGTGCAATTAGGTTTTCTTCTTTTGCCTTCCCTTTTATCTATGTACGAATATAATGATATCCTCTCTCGTTCACAGGCATGGATGCCTTTTAGCCTGTCAATGATTGTCTTTGAGCTTTTTCTGCCAGCACGGGATACACTCGATCGGCTCGCTCATCATTCCCTCCCTCGATGGGGTCGTTTGCAGGCATTCCGCCCTCCAGATCCAGGCTTTCTAGCGGCAACCTTTTTCCCCCTGCAGTCCGGAGACCCCGCCACTTATAGAGTCCAGATTCGTGTAACGCACAGGGCTTCGGCATCAGAGTGGCGTTTCGCCAGTTTTCTCCCCTTTCCCCCTCCTCAATCACGGCGACCAAGGACCTCTTCTCCGCGAGGATGACTAATTTTTTTCTATTCTTAGGCCCCCCCATTACAATGCGGGCTTGGGCCCTCATAAATCCCCTTTTTCTCGGTTTCCACCACTGCAGTTTTCGTCGATTTGCCTCCTCCTTTCATATGCGATAATTCGAGGGCTATTCTTTCCCACTACACTTTTCTTCAAAATGTCTTTTTACTCTTTTTTTTTTTTGTAGCTTTCGGTTTGATTTTGGGCCTGCATCCCTCCTTTTTCCTGCCATCTTGTCTCTCCCCCTCTCTTGTGATCGGGACGATCCCTTCTTTTCTATCTTCCTCTTTTTGGGACTAGAACTTTCCTGTTGTTACAGGTCCCCGGGTTCCTTTTTTTTCCTCATCGGCTCGGATAACTCATTTCTTCGTTGCTTCGAAGCCCTCCTCTTTTTAGAGTGCGTAAAGCGCCGCCTCCCTTCCCTAAAGGGCTTACACTATTCTTTAGTTGGCCCACGACCTTTCAGAAACACGTCCGCCTTCTTCCGGAAGTAGTCGGGCCGCAGGAGACCGCGCTCCTCTTTCTCCCCCATTTTTGTCAACAAGGAGAGTGACACCCAATTTCATTTGGAGATTTTCGCGTTGGGGTGTGGGGTCTTTGATTTCCCCAGCTGACCCCTAGGTCCTTTGCTGCCGCCTGGTGCACCTCGTCGATCCACGGAAAGTAAAGGGGCTCTTTCATGCACCCCCGCACCATCCCTTTCCAAGTGCCCATTGGATGGAAGCCTTGTTCCATGTCGACTTAATCCAACAGCGAGGTCTTTTCTCTTCCCCCCACTATATATTCCTTAGTCTCCTAGCCCCTCGCCCTCTCGAATTCCCCGCAGCCCTCCCCCGACTTGGTTCTTTCCCGCCGTGCGCCGAATCCCTAGATGTCCTTTCCCCCCTCCTTCAGTTTCCCAAACACAAATCTTTCTTTCGCACCCTCCGGGTCGGTCTCACGTTTTGTTATAATTCTGACCGACATTTCTTTGTCCCGCTTTGGATGCGGCCGCATTCCGACTCCGAAGTTTTTTTTCGCTGATATGTTTCTGCGTTCATCCTGACGGGGGCCAACCTTTTTCCCCCCTTTTCTTCTCTCAAGAAAGACCTTTTTCCGAAAACCGAACCACTTCGTCTATTCCGAAACTTTTTTGGAGTGCCTTCACGTAGTTTTACCCAGACTTATTGCTTCCACCGCCTTTTTTTTTTTTCCCCCCCTAGAAAATTCTGGTCGATGCTGCGCAGGTTCCCCTTTCCTTTCTTCCTTTGCGTTCCCTGAGGGACAGGACGATTCTTCGCTACCGACCCCAATGCGCGGTTGGTCGGCGTTCGCGGGTCTCTGCTAGGCCAAAGATCGAGACTTCCCTATGGTGGAGGTCGGTCCACATTTGCTTCCCTCTCCTCCTCCCTTTCCAGTTTTCGTGCCCCCCCCGGCGCCATTCTCCTTTTTTCTTGCTGGTTTTATTTTTTTAGCTATATGACCGAACTCTGCGACAGGATGGCTCTTACAACTTATTTCGGTCCCCCCCTCTCTCATCCGCTCGTCGTGTTCACTGCTTCTCTCCTGTCCCCAGGCCGGGAACGGAACTCATTGGTTTCTTCTGGCTGATTTTCTTTACTTTTGTCGCGATACCTTTTTTTTTCAAGTAATTTTTTCGGCGACGCCGCATTCTCACCCGCTTTCTCCGACTTTTCGACTCCCGTTAGCATGAGTTCGCACCGGCCCTGCAACCCATGTCAAATTTTGGTCTGTACGCCTTTTTCCCCCTGATTGCGTCCGGAAAGTCTTCTTCCAGATTTCACGTGACATATCTCTCGACCTGGCTTTTTTTCTCCCCCTTCTTCCCTCCCCAATGAGATCGTGCTGGCAACCGCGCTTGCATGCCCATGACCCGATTCCCGCCGAAAACAATATACATTCCGCTTTTCTTTGGTAGGTTCAGTTGGGACGCTTGATTGCGGTTCACTCGCCCCCCCCCCCCCGCAGTTTTAAACTCCGTTCCCCCCCTTTCATGTAGTCCTTTTTTCTCCCCCGACAGTCTGATCGGTGTTTCCACGACGACCCCTCTCTCTTTATCCTCGGCGGCGAGTCCCTGTTTCGCCGGTGAGTTGTTAGTTCCTCCGACCTTTGATAAGCTCACGATGATTCCCCTCCTAACCGTGATCACCTCATCTTCTTACTGACAGTAAATTTTGGTTCTGTCCGCGCGGTCTTTATATCCTTGAATTTTCTTCCCTTTGGCTTGCGTACCCAGGAAACGGTCATTTTTGACGCCCCTTTTTTTTCCTCTATCTCTAGTCGTAGACGGGCGGACCAGTTCCACTTTGATTCCTAAATCGTTGACCCACTCTCGACCCTCCTGGTTTTACCTTGTTTATCTTCGTCGGCATCTTTATAGGGCAATGACGCCCTCCCCCCCCCCTCCGAAAACCCACTCTTAACGCGTTTGTAATCATCCATAATGGTCGTTTCTGCATGGTACCGCGCACCCTGTGATTTCAAAGGCCCCACGCCCCCCTTACTCAACTTCCCAGTGGATGCAAGCTGCTTTCTCAGACGGGCCCCCCTCGCGTTCAGTTTACTTTTTTACTCCCCCGGCATTCGCCAGTAGTTTCCCCCCTTCTAGCTGCCAGGCTGTTCTTGGTCCGGTCTTTTTTGAGAGCGGGTTCCTCATTCTTCGATAGCGTATGTGGACGTTTGACGTCCTGCGGGCGGCTTTAATATGCCGCGCAACGTCTGTCACTGCGATACCGTGTGAGAGTCCAGTTCAACCATCGCTGCCTCGTCGCCTAGTTCCACCTCGCGCCTCCCTAACGCATTACCCATTCACCTCCACTTTGTGTCCTTGGAGGTTGGGCTCCTTTTAGCCTTTTGGGTTGATTTTTTTTTTTGCATTCATACCTTCTCCCCCATTTTCCCCACAATTTGGCCCACTCACTCCTTTCACGGTACTCATGTCCTTTGCCCGCCATTCCCTGTTTTACAATCTGTATTGGTAGCGTTTAGCTTCTCTCTACATAATCAAACCATATTGGCCCCTCCAATATTCGTTTAGAGCCCATCCAAGCAGCCTCCCTTTTTCTACGCCCCATGTTTTGCTGGTGTTTTTCCCCCGGTTGCTATCTTACTTGTCCTTTTTTTCAGGAGTCTTCTTGTCTGCACAGACGCCATCATCTGCTTTTAGGAGGTCTTTCCCTCCTTTCCTTCCCCTTATTAACCTCGTCGCCCCGCCCCTCGCCCTTCGGTCCCCCGCATACACAGCAATCATTCGTGATTTGGTTTAGTTTATTCTTCAGCCCAGAAGCCACCAAAAAGCACTCATATACAATCCATACCCCAAAAACCTCACCTATCCCCACTACCCCACCTCTCAACAGTAAACCTTCTCCTCCATACACCATCACTCCAAATCCCCCAAAACGCACCCTAAAGCCCCCCTCTCCCACTCGGCCAAATGCCAAACACAATCTTCACAAATACACATACCCCCCCCGTGCACAAGAAGACAATATATCCCCCGCCGACAGCATTTTCCAAACCAGCTAACTACCCAACCCTCAACCACACACAAAATGAAAAAGCACCGATAAAATCAACCAAAACAAAGAATTGTGTTGGTGTCTTCTCTTCCCTTTTGACGCCTCTCCGATGACCGTCTTTTGTTCTTCGCGGCAACTTTTCGTGTTTTGATGACCTTTCCCCATATTGCTGGGGATACGGGTGAATTGTTCCCGACTCCCCCCCCCTACGACCTCTCGTCTTTTTCCGACCTCTAAAAACTGGATCCTTCACCCTCTATAGGATGCCCCCCCCCATAAGGTTTAGCAAGTTTCACACTCCCCCCCGCATTACCATTGGGAGTCCCAGAGAAGAACATTCTTTTCCTGGTTCTAAAAGCATGTGCTCGGCTTCTGCCGTCGGTGTATTTTGTTCGTTGCCGCTCTTTAACAGATCGTTCCCTTCAACCGTTGATGTTCCTAAGCACTTGCCTTTCCGTTCCCTGCCCTATTTATGAGTCCAAACTTCTCTTCTTTTCTCACCCTTCCTTCACACCCCACTCTTGTTTCCTCCTTTTCGAAACACCCCCTTTTGTCCCCCCCACGGGCTGGTCTTGCAAGGTTGGAGGCAACATGATTTGTAACCCGATTTCCCGAATGTTTTCCTCTTCTTTTTTAACTGTATTCTAGGTTATTCGATTTTCTTTTCAATACCTAATCTCCGCCCTCCTCCCCTATGTGACTTACCCCCCCTTCCCCTATCCGGGATGCATTTAGCAGTATAAAGAGTGCCTCCCTATCCCATAAATTTCCCTCCTATCCTGAATTCACTCCCTTCTCACTAATCGATTGCTCAATGCCCTTCCCCCTTTAAGTCTCTTTTTGCCCTGTCCTGCGACCATCTGTTTTCCAGCATTCTTGGTGAGCTGGACTTTTTCCAGTTTTCCACATTGGCGCTTACGCAATGCAAGACTTTTCCCTTTCAAGGTTTGGACCTTTTTTTCCCCCCCTCTCAGCGGGGATACCTATTGAGCCCTATATCCTTTTTTCTTTCTTTTCCTGTCCCTCTTTAGGTGCGAGGAACGGCTGTCTCTTCCAGGCAGGGAGTGTGATCTTTCCTGTTCAACGATGAGGCTACGTTTGATTGCTCTTTTCGGGCTACACCTCACTCTTCTCTATGCAGAATTTAGTCCATCATGCTTGTTTTATGGTGGGTGCAGCAGAATTCCTTCTCTAGTCTATTTGACCTTTTCTGGTCAGACCGCAGTTCGGTACTGGCCTTTATAGAGAGATGCGTTTTGACAGCCAAAGTTATTCGGCATCCTCGTGAGCGCTTCTTCACGTTCTTCACGACCCCTTCCCCCTGCCTCCCTCGAATATTGTTCATCTGAGGCTAGTCTAGGTAACCACGCAGATCAGTACACATGCAGGTCTTTTTCCTCCCCATCACGCCCGCTTTTTCCACTGCGTTTTTTTTTTTTTTCTCCCGACGACAGTCGCGGTCCGGGATTACCGTCACCCTACCCTCTGCAACCTGCGGGTTGTCCTTTTGTCTCCTTAATTGGATTCTCTTTATTTTCTCCCTAGAGAGCGTGTCGATTTGGGTGGCGTTTTTCTTGGCTCAGACAGTTCGTTAGTGCCTTGCGATTATCTAGCTACTGTTCTTTATAATTGGAACTTTCCTTGTTTTTAAATTTAAGCACTCAGTGGTAGGGATTCCCCCCTCCCCCTTGACATTTTTTTCCGCATGCCTTGCTTTTCTTCTAATCTGCCTAGGATCTCTTCCTTAGGACCTGGGTACAAAATCGGCTCGAAGCGTGAACAAGTTTCCCTTCCCCCTGGTTCTCTTTTCCCTAACAGCTCCATACTCAAGCCCCCCTCCTGGAAGTTTTTCGTGAAGCAGGGCGCGCTCCCCTATCGCCCGTTCAGAATCGTTCTTCTCTAGGTTCACCCCTGAATGGCCTTTTTTCTCTCTCCCCCTTCCGGTTTTCTCCTTAGGTGGACGCGCCTCCCTCCCAGCAATTCCTTCGTCTGGCGCCGTGGTGCCCAGGTGATCGCCGGTCCGGTCGTTCGCTTCATTTCTTTTTGTCCGAGCAACCCAGCAAATAGGTCTCCCCCGCTCCCTTTTCCCTAGCCGACGGTCTTTCGTTGGCCGGCGCACCACCCAGCATGGATGGTTTGTTCCATCCCTCTTCGGACGTTTACTACTATCTTTGACCCCTCTACCCCCTGAATACCGACTGCAGCAATCCACCACAGATGTTCCTCGTTTTCTTGACGGTGCGCGCTCTCGATGTCCAAACTACGTGAAGGTTCCCCTGTACAACCTCTATTTTAGGTCCCCCTCCCTTTTTTTTTTTCTGTTCGACACGTTTGGCTGTTCTCCTTCCCCATGACGTTCAAGCTTTTTCCTCCTTCTTTCGCGCTCTCTTCCTTCCTTCCTTTTTGGGTGTCGATTCTTTAGGGCGCAATTGGGACCAAGGTCCCCGCCAGATTGTCTCCCCTTCCCCATGTCCTTACTCTTCGACCTCCTCTTTTGGGATTGTGGCCCCTTCACGTTATTGATAAAAGAAAAGTTGCGGTTTGGAGTCTCCCTCCATCCACTCCCGTCCAATCTTTCGGATGATGCGAGTTCTTCGGGCTTTTTTTTCATCGGTAGCCCATCTGTAGATAGAATCGCGACGACAATGCTTTTTGGTAGGCGGTTCCCTTTGCACTCCTCTTCCTGGCCCCGAAAGATGGGATTTACTCTCCCTGGTGGTCTTTTGCTAGGACAATTGATGCCCTCTCCTCCCTTGCCTGATTTCTTTTTTCCACACTGCGGGCATCCCACGGTCATTGTGGACATGGTTTTAGTAGTCGAGCCCAGTCCCTCCGTCGAACAGGAGGGTTTAGTTTTTTACCGGCCATTTTGGTTCCCCCTTCCTCTCATCCTCTTCTTTGTTACAGGTTTTTTTTTTCTCCCGCTGCCTGCTTCCTTTACCCTTCTTAGGTTTTGATGCTTTGTCCCGTCGTTTTGGGTTGATACGGGCCGCTTGAAGAGCAGTTATTTCGGCCCCTCTGTCTCCTTCGCCACCCATCTCCTTCGAAGCCTCCCCTTCTGAGTATCCGATTTAATTTTTCCAACCAATGCCAATGTGTTCTGTACTCTAGAAAATGAGTTCGCCTCGCCGAGCCGAGAGTTCCAGATTATCCCCGCATCTCTCTCCCATGTCTTCGAGAGGCATCGCGCTTTTCTCCCCGTGCCGTCCCCCCCCTTCTCCACCAAGAAACCGCTCGATGGCCCAATAACACCCAAACTTAGGAACCGACCATTGGGTCAGAGGGCATTTTGTCCCCTGGAAGGCTGTGTGGATCGTTCTCCTTCCCTCTTGCATCGGCCCCTCAGTTAAACTAGAGGTTCCCCGGAGGTTTCTTCCACCCGCCGGATTGTACTTGAGGTTGTGTGTTTTTTCACCTTTTTTTGGGGGGGACTGCCCTAATTAGATGCTTCCTCCTCGGGCCGAATCTTCCCCCTTTTCGAAGTGTGAGGTCTTGGCTTGAGCCGAACGTCCTTGAAGAGCCCTCTTCCTTCGCCGAAGCCGGTGCGTCACGATATTAGATATGCATGCCCTTACAGTTTGGCTGCGATCAGAGCTTCTCAGCTTCTTTCGGATTCCTTTTTTTTTCTACACGCCCTGCTGACGACTGAATTGAAGAATATAGAGGTGTAGCCTGAGTCCCTTTTGCCTCCTCCAAACTGCTTCCTCACGCCAATCTGTTTCCTTCCTCTATCCCTCTTCCATGTTCCGCGCGTTTCCGGTCTCGTTTCCAAGATTCATTTCCTTCTCCCCCACCGATTATCTTCCCACCCCCCTTTTAGAGTTTGTCAGCCCCTCCCCTCCTTTAAGTTCCATCTGTGGTAACGCCCCTGTGCTCCACACCCCCCTCTTCACCCTCTTGCTTGGCATTTTTTCGTCTTTCAGTTTTTTCCCACCTCGGTACCGGGTCACTGACTTTCGGACCGTCCACCTACCTTCCCTCTATCATGGATACCTTCAGACCACTGTCTTTTTCTCCTGGTCCTCATTCTTTGCTGCTCCTAATCCGATAGTGTTTCTTTTAAAAATGTTGGCTTTTTTTATTTTTTCGTCCGGCTAATATGAGCTTACCTCTGAAATCCCACGCTCATCCCGACCCTCGATCACCCCCCACCCTCTTCCTTTCCCCTGCCCATCGTTTAACAAATTTGCTCCAACGCATTTAAACTCCAATTTCCTTTGTCCTTTTAGTTGTTCTAGGTGTTAAAAAGAGGTGGTGCTGTGAAGAAGGATTTCCCCCCCCCTCCCCCTCTTTCATCAATAATGTCCTTCCTTGTTCCCTTGCCAATCACCTCACTCGCTCTTGGCGTTAGATAGAGAGCCCTATACCTACCCCAAGAACCATGCGGCCCGACTCGTCAGAAAATGAGGTTTTCGACCAAGTCCTCCTCTCCTTTTTGATAGCCCCCCTGTTTCATTTCTGTTTTTCTGATTATATTTTCTTATTTGTCTCGAGTTATGCGCTCCTCAGTTTCCCCGTCTTCTATTATATCGGGCATTCTGATGCAAGAATTCTTAACCTCTTTCTCTTCCCTTTAATGAAAACCGTCCCCCCTCCAGAATCTTTTCTCTCCCCCTGCAAATAGTAGGAGCGATAGGCGTCCCCCTTTTTTTACATACTTTTCTTTCTACTCCTTCCAAAACACCACAATTTGTTGTTTTTCGAGAGATTAACGTTGAAGCCCTTCCTCGCTTCTCCGCACGTATTTTGGTGGTTATCGCCCTCAAGCTTTCTTTTTTTGGCTGCATGATTGTTACCCCCCTCTAGGGGTTGAATTAAGTCTTGAATCCTGCATCGATCCTAAGTATCTAGTCTTCTTTCTTTTTAAAAACTGGCGTGCATACCAGCTCAGTTTTCCAAACTAAGCTTCTCTCCACTCCCCAGAATACACACCACATTGGGTTTGTTTCTCACAGGCCTTCTTCGGGTTCTCTACGCATGGGCGTCTGCGGTGCCAGTTATTTTAATTCTGACTTGATTCACGCTACCACCTTGTCTCGGGGCAACCCTTTTGAGGATTGCGCATTTCCACTTATTTCCAGGATTTCCTTAGATTTTCAAAAGGGGGACTTGAGTATGTGATTTTTCCCACCGCCCCTTCACCTCCCCTTGGTCTCCCCTTTGACCAACTCCCACAGTTCTGTTTTTTTATACCTTCTTTTGTAGGCAACTGCGCTTTTCACTCCGGTGACTCTTTCCTCTTTCACGATATTCGGTCTGATTTTCTCTTGAGCTCTTCTCCTTAGTCATGTCTATTATCCTGCCGCAGCCCCTGGGGGGACCTTCATCCTTTCCCCCACTGCCTTTATGAGTTCCCCTCTAATACCCCCAGTCGTCTTTCTCCCATAACAGCTTTCTAGCTACTGACGTCCCCCAAACCCTCTACTGCCCCCCGTATTGCCTAAGTCACTCCTTCCTCGGTTTTCACTCTTTTCCCCATCCGCTTGCAAGAAAGGAGTAGTATGACTTTTTTTCTCATTTCCCTATTATTCCCCTGGCAAAGATGACTCATTCTTTAAGTGATCAAACGCTGTCAGCTGCGCGTTTTTATTGAGGGATATTTCCTCGATCCTTCCTCCCTAGTACCTCTCTCCTTTGCGTAACGAGGGTTTCTTTGTTTTCGTTCTCTCCGGTTTACCACGTATTTCTTGAGTTAATACGTTTTGCCATGATCTTGCCTCCGGCCAAAAGGATCCCCCGTTCCAGTTTTTTTTCTTATTTTTTTCCTCCGAGTTTTCTGGTAGCCGGAAGTACCGTTGCTTGAATGATACTGAATCTCTCCCCGCGGGATGACGGTTAGCCCGCAGACCAGGTTTCTCAGGAAGTCCGAGAGTGAACTCACAGCTCCTCGTTTTCCCCCTGTTACTTCTACCAAGAGACATCACCGGCGAAACCCTCCCTATTAGAAGAAGAGGGGTTTCTTCTTAGGGGATAGTCGAAAAAAAGCCCCCATCACCCCCTACTCTTGTGTCTCCCCCCTTCCCACCCCTACTCCCTCTTTCCCAATTGAGTTTGCGGATTTGCCGGACTCCTTCCAATTCCCCCCCTTTTAGCACTTTTCTTCCCCATGATTTGCCTTTCCATTTTCCCCAATACAATATTGCATGTCGGTTCTCTTGGTTTAGGTTTTTTTTGAATTCTTTCTTCGGTATTCTGTTCCCTTTCCTGTTGCCTTGCGTCCCCCCCCCAGCTCCTTCTCTTCCTGCCTGACGTTACAATGTTTCGATAATGTGTTTTGCCTCCTCTGGCAACGCCTGTTCTCTTCCTACTGTTCCGACCTCGCACTTTTCAGGTGGTCTTGTAGTACCCGAACATGGCATTTTTTTGGAAGGAATACTTTTCTAACGAATGGCTTCGGCTTCCTTTCACTAATTAGTTCTCCTGTTTTTTCTCCCTTGCGTCGCCGGGAAACTAAATCTTTCCTCTTCCGGTAGCGCGTCCACTCCTTCAACTCACGCCAGCCATCAGGAATGTTTTTAAGGGCTCCAGGGGTCTCATTCCCTATCGCCCCTGGTTTCAACACCAAGTAGCGACGTTTCACCCTTCCCCCCTCCCGTTGTAAGTCTACCCTCATGTCGCCTTAGGTCCGTGCTCATCTTCTGACCTCCCCTCCCTTCACTTGCTTCCCCGCTGAGTGTGCCTGTTCATTTCCCTTAGGTTTCGATTTCGAAACGTTGTCCGCAAGCAACCGATCGGTCTCGAATTGACCATTTCTGGTTGCATAGGCATGTCGGCCTGGCTCCGTCCCCCCCTCCCCCCCTGACCAACCAGCGCATTTTATTTTTTCGCGACCCTCGATCTGAAGTCGTTCTCACCCCTTTTTCACTTTTTAGACTCCCCGTCACTGCCGCAGCCTTACAGAGTGGCCTCCCGGTTATGCACGGTGGCCTAGCCTACTCCCTCCCTCTGTCTTGAAGCCAAATACGTAAGTGTCCCCACCCCCTGATTCTTTCCTTTTTCCCTACTCAGTTTAGTGCGGGTTTACCCGCTGTTCTTTTGCAATGCCTGACGTACTTTTTCAAAAGGATTATGCTTTCCGCAGAAACTCTCTTCTTCCCACTCCCTTTTTTTTTATGAGGGCGTTTGCGAATTCCCTCCTGATTTTCCCCCATTCGGTCGAGGAATTATAAATGCCCGACGTAGAACAGGACCATTTTTTAGCGAAATAATCTTGGATTTGGCCCCTTTAACCGACTCTCTGGCTTATTGCGCACCTTGTTCCCCTACCACAGACTCCTCTTTTTTATTGAGTCAAGGGTATTAGGTCGTGTTTTTCTGATCTCTCACTCCCCCGACTATAAGTCTAACGACACATTCGCGTTTTTTTTTTTTTGGTAGCCACTTTCCTATCGTGAAAGCCATCTGGGGAGCCCATTCCTCTCACGATGGCTGGTGCGGGCACCAACGTTTTTTAGAGAAGCTTTGGCGTATTTTTTTCCCCTAGGTGCGCGGACCCGCAGACTTCATAGAATGATTCTTTTTCTCGACCTCCCGAAGGCCCCAACCTGCGTTTCTGCTTTACCACGCCCTTTTTTGAACACCTTCTATCCTCCCCGCTCTTCAGTGTAAACCCCCCCCCCTATTTGAGCCTTTCAGCTGTTTGTTTTTTTTGACCTGAACCGTCCATAGGTGTTCTTTTATGGGGTTATGGATTCCGGTCGTGTTTTAGCGTACCGGTAAGAGTTCCTCCTTATCCCCCTTAGAATCTCCCTTTCGCAACATCAGGTCTTTTTTTTTTTTTTTTCCCGCCGGTTTGTTTTTTTTGGTTTTTTTTTTTTTTTTTTTTTCAGAATCTGCGAAGTCCCGAAGGTTCTTTATACGTCTTCTTGCGGCCCCAATGTCAAGTTTTCTTTTAACCCTTTTTTCCCCACTTATTTCTCCTTCTTCTCCTCCCAGCGCAGCGGGTCTGATTATCCACTCAGTATTCCCCCCTCATAAAAGGGTATCCCTCCAGTATCCCAATACAGCGAGCTTCATCCTATTACTTTGCACCCCCCTTCTTTCCCCCAATCCTCACCGCGCTCGATCCTCCCCACAAAGGCGTTCCCCTCCCTTTTGTTGCAAGGTACTTTAGTTGAAAGTGAAGAGCACTCTTTTGAACTCGCCATTTCCCGTCTTTTTAATAGAGACCAACCAAGACTTTTTTCCATATAGGCCCATTCGTTATTGAAGTGTCACCCCCTCCTCATTTACTTTTTTTGTGGTCCTTTTTACTCATAGACCCTTCCGATCCTTCATCTCGCTTCCTCCGCGGTCTTGTTCCTGTTCTGTCTTGAAGGATTCCGAAGGAGACACTCCTTACACGATCTGACATCCTCGTTTGGTCTTTTCCTCCTTCTTTATCTCGCTGAAATTACCTTCTTGATTTCCTTAGCTAAGGGTGACTCTTATCGCTCTAATTATGACGGTGGTCCTTGCTGCTCATTTTTTTTTCAGTGCGATCTTCCTCCACTTTTCATCGTGACGAGTGCTTTTGCGGCATCCTCTTCCACACGTCTGTCCCCTCAAGAAAAGTTGAACAGGTCGATCGTACTCCAATCCCTGCATGTTAGACTCAGCAGCTGGTCTTTCTCCCTCTCCGGGCAGGCCCCTCTCACCCTCTACTAGGACCCCCTCTCCTTTTTGGTCCTACTTTTTTTCCACTTCTGGGCGTACCACTTCTTTTCCTGGTGTAAGCGCAAGTGTTGTTCCTTTTCCATTACATCTTTTTCCCTCCTTTTCTTACGAGGCTGGTCTGCACAGGCCGTTACGTTTCCTTAATTTCGAAAGCCCCCACTTTCTAAGTAGTTTTTTAAGGAGAGTAGGCCCAAATTTTTTTCTTGAGCGCTTGATCGCGGGAGCACTTTCTGACTTTGATTTCGTTTTTCCCCTTCCCCCCTTTCCCCCCTTCTTTTTTCGGAGGATCTCTCCCCTGAACTCTTGACCTCTCACGCTCAGTTTCCTCACGAGATCAGCCACACTCCCCCTCTTTTCCCTCCTAGTGACCCCCCAACCCGCTTGCCTTCCTTTACCATCCATCCTGGTGTGTGTCATTGAGTGTTCTAATCCCCCCGATTGGTTGTTTTCTGTGAATTCACTTTTTACTCTCCAAATTTACACCCGATGTTTTCCACCGGACGGTAATTCCGCCTCCTCAAACGTTCCATCCTGAGCTCGGCGAGTCTCTTCTCCTTCCCCCTTATAATCCCCGAGGACCTACTCTCGACATGAGGAGAGACCCATGAAGCTATTCCTTTATCCTTCCCCCCAATTTTTTTATGGATTTTTTTTTATCTTTTTTTTCCTGCTCGTAGAGCTTATGCGCTCCAGTTTAGCGTATTTTTGGTCTTAACATCCCCTGACTTAGAATTATGATCGGGCACGTCGGCAAGATCCTCACATCGTTTAAACTTCATGGCCCGACACGCCCTGTCCCATCTTGCGGTCATTACCCGAAACTTTCTATCTCTTCTGTAGATTAGGTCAACGTAGAGATCTTTCCTTCCTAGAAACAAAAAACCCATCATTGTTGTTGTTGAGATCGCTCCTGTGGACTGCCCCCTCTTCGATCCGACCGTCTGCGGGTTATCGAGCCGCCCTATGCTTCTTTTGGCCTCCCCGAAATTGAAAAGAGGTTAATTACTTTTTTCTTTCCTTTTTTTTTCCTCCCGAATCCCTCGTCTGGCCGACTTAAAACTGGAGTCTCATAAAGCTCTACTTCCCCCATCAACTAAGATAGTTCCCTTTTCAGCTCAACAGCTTCCAAACTTTGGGGCCTTTTTCCCAAGGCATCGGTTGGCTCCCTTCATGGGCGACTTTCGGGCTTTCCGCTGTTCTGGGTTATTCTCTGGTCGCGCTCTCTCACCAAGAGCGCGGTTAAGGAACCTTTGTTGTTAGTTTGAAATTTTATTTCTCAATTTTCCTCTCCCTGTCGCAACCCCCCTTTTACAACCTCCCCCCACTTTTTGTATGCCTTTTTCTCCACAAACTCAACTTCACATATGTATGGTTTTTACCCTTGAAGGAGGTGGAGGTCCCTCCCTCCCTTTGTTGGAGATTTTTACAGATTGTACCCTGATTTCTCGTTCGGCTGATGTTCTCTTTAAGAGCTATGAAATATTATCCGACCTACTCCCCCCCCCCCTAGGGGTTTCACGGCGGAAACTTTCAGAGATATCCCCCCCCCCCTTTGGTCTCATTCCTCGGCTCTCCGATCCCTACCTTTTCCCGTATCCTGAAGCCCTACATATTTTCCTTCCGCCTGCAGGGTTTACTGAACTTAAAGAACCTAGTTTTTGTCCCTCCCTGGTCCCCCCTTCCCTCTTTGCCAGGGTTTTTTATGTTCCGTTGCTTTTGCACATTTTTGCGCTACGCCCTGTCTCCTACCTTCTTTGGCCTTTTTCCCAACCCGAGTCAAGCGGGGTGGTCGGTGTTAGGGCTTTGGCTTCCCGCTCTATGTCGCCCCCTAGCCCCTCTAGGCGAGCGGGGGAACCATGGGCATGTCAGGTCCGTCCTCGCCTGTTCAACGGACTTGTCTTCTCTTTGAAGACTTCTTTTGATTTGCGCCCCCGGACTCCACCAGATCGCTCCTTCTTCATTTAGTAAGTCTGACTCTTGGTCTGGGCTCCGTCCCACCTCCGGCCTGATCGTTTCCTCTCGATTGCACCGCTTGTTCCCCTCAGCAGACTTAGCCTTCATAGATCTTCCTGTTACCTCCCACGGCTTTCATTCTCTTTTTGCTCCAGTGACCTTCCCGACGCACGACACGGACAAAACCCTTTCCCTTCTCCCCGATGGTGATGAAGAACCTGTCTTGTTATAGTTCTTATTCCCTCGATATCATGACAAAATTCCTTGATTGTTATGACCCCTCCCTACCCTCCCGCGCTTTTCCCCACTGCTTTTGCGCCCTGCAGCCGCCCCTTCAGCGCGACCCCATGGGGCTTTCCCGTCAACTAACCTTTAGGCACCCCTTTCTTTTGTATTTGTGGTTTCTTTGATTTGCATTGCTTTCCTATTTGCCTGTCCTCGCGGTTGGCCTTCAGATGGATCGTCACTATCGCTTTTGTCCTCTGCGAGTTCCAAGAATGTTCTCTCCCATGTATACTTTTCTCCACGCCTCTTGCGCGTTTAGAAACCTCAATAAGGTTTTGCTTCTCTAGAACACCCAGTGTGTCACATTTCCGTGCGAGCCCTTCTTCGTTTCCCTTTCCCCGTACCCTTTTCAAGAATTCCGTTTAGCTTGGTTGGCCGACAGCGGTCCTTCCCCCTCCCCGGGAAAACCTTCGTTCTTTCCCTTTTTTCAGCGTGACCCTACCTGCTCCATCCCGCCAGCCATCAGCCTGAACTCATGGCGTAGGGCCGCAGTTAGAAGCGCTCCAATCGTTGCCCACCGACAGAGCTCTTGATAGAAGTTACCCGACATGGCTTTTTTCCAGAGCCCCCCCCTGTTCGCCCGTAGTTTCTATATAGCTAGAACCCTTTGCCCAACATTGTTTTCGCCGCTGTGGCCCCTCTTCCTCTCCCAATTTCCCGGCAGGTCGGACGATGATCCGTTGTCCCTGCCGAACCAGAAAATCATTTTCTAGTAGCTCCCCTTGGCTGTGCCTACTCTGCCCCAGCTCTTCCCATTTCTCAGTATTTCAGCAGACCCAGTTCATTTTCTTTTTCCGAGGCGATTAAGTAGTTATACTCCCTAGCCGGCCCTCTCCCGAAACTTTAAAGAAATCAGCAAGTCCCCCACAGACCCACCTCGGATTTTTTGAAGGTTCGCGCCTCCGCCACCCTCTTTATGATTTTGCCCCCAACACGTGAAGGGACACAAACCTTTCTTAGGTACCCCCCCTGACGACGTGGTTCCGGTCCCAGTTCTGTCTTGATAAGGACCCTTTGACCGCCCCTTGCGAGGCCGCCGACCCTCTTTTTCTTTAATCCTCCTTCCGTTGGTGTTGTTATCTCTATTTCTGCTTGAATAATCATCGGCTCTGTTAGGTAATGTCCTTCTCTCCATCCCGTTTTCCCCTCCCCGGAACCAGTCTTAGATGCCGAAATATTTCTTGTTGGACCTTCACCTTTCTTTGTTTTTTTTTTTTTTTTTTTTTTTTTATGAACATCCCTCTGGAGGCTCGCGCCGAACCTGACTCCCTTCTTTTTCTCTTGCTTCCTGAAGTCGGTGGGAGGATGGACGTCTATGAGGAGTACCCAGACTTCTGACCTATTATCCGTCTACCCCCTTTTGGTCGGCTTGTCCGGCTGCCCATGTCCTAGTCCCTGCATTTCCCTCCATTTGGAGCATTATGTTCCCTCGTGGTTCTGTGTGCGGTCTGCCACCGTGATATCTCCCCCTTCACTTTCCGGGCCAGTTGCGATCGATATTGTGAAATCTTCTCAGCCGGCCATGTGTGGCACTTTCGTTGCGCTCAGACCGCCGGCGACAGGAGGTTGAGCCCCTTCCAAACGTCACCTTCTTGTTGAGCCTCATAAGAAATATTAGTGTCAACCCCCATCCTTTTGTTTCTGTGAAGCTCGCCCGTGAACGTCCATCCTTCTGATGGCTGCCGGTCGTTTCTTTCTCCTTTCGTTTCGCGCTACCTTGGCTTGAGTTCCTCGCATTTATTTCGCGGCGGACGCCGCCTTTTCGCCCCAGAGGTCTACTAATTTTCCTTTCCTCCAGCCGTGCATGAGTCGGATTTAAGGCCAACCACTGTCCAATTTTGGTCTTCCGCCTCCCTACTCCCCATTTTGATTGGGACTTTCTCCTTCTCTCTCCAAGAGTTGTTCCAGATTATCACGCAGTCAGATAAACCTGGTCTTTCCTGCAGAGGCACTCAAGCAGGGCCCTCTAGTCCCGCGAGCATTCCCCCCTCGAAACCCCTGCCGATGCTACCCCCTTCCCCCCCACAAAGAGTACCCCCGACATTTTGCAAGTGGGTCAACTTTCCTGCCCTGGATCCGATTTTTCCCCCCTTCTTCGTCCTCGTCCCCCCCTACAAAATCGCGCGGACAGTGAGTTCGCATTGGTTCGCCCAAGCCCGGGGCATGTATGATAGCCTTTTTGGTACTAGACTCCCCTCAGATGCGGGCAATCACCTCTTCTTCTCTCTGGTCCTTGTTTCGCTTTTCTCCGTAGGTTTAGGGAAGGATTGCCATCAATGTCGCCTCTCCACGGGCCGACTCCCTTTTGTGAGTTCACGCCTCTTCTCTATGATAACATTAAGTTGAGTTCAGCTGCCGATCAGCTCTTTTCCGATTTTCCTCCCCCCGATCAGGCTTCTGGCCTGCTGCTAACCCCATCCACCTGGGTCAGGCTGCCTCAATTTCATCGCATAAGATTCCGAGGTTTGTGCGGTTGATCCTCCCTTTCCCCCCTGTCTTACTTTTTAAGAAATCGGAAAAGGCTCTCGACACATCCCTCAAACTTGAGTCCGCGCGCGCCCCCTTACTTCGAATATCTTCTGAGGCAAGCCCTCCCCAACTTCTGTCCCCCCCCCTCTTCCGTTTTTTCCTCCCCGGCCAGCCTGGACTGTCAATCTTTCTTGACGTTTAAGAGCAATGATGCTGAATCGTCCCATCTCACCCATCGTGTTTTAAAGAGGGCTGGTGAAGTCGGGCAAACTCGTACGTTTGTCATTGTCTTTTTTCTCCCGCCCCGTCTTCCCTCCTTGTAGGTGCCTTGGAGCGCGCCCCTCTTCTTTTTCTTAGTGAGAGCCGCTTGATCGCGTGTCGCCAGAAGAAACCCTTCCCTTGCTCGCGATCTTGGTCCGCGCCATCCCTTCGTTCCCGTTCCTGTCCTCTTCCGTCTCCCTCTGCCCAATCACGATCAGCCGACCGAGATCCGTTCCCCCACTTCTCTTCCTCCGTGCTCCATAGTGAACAACTCTTCTTGCCACCTCCTTTCCGGGACCCCCCCCTCCTCCTGGGTGGCAGTGGAGTTTTTATTCTTTCACGTCTTGGTTGTTTAGGTTACTGAATGAAGGTTTCCCTAGTCAAAGAAACATTTGATCCCAATCATACCGGGTAAGTCTTCCCCCCCCTCCCCCATCTCCAAACCATGAAAGAGATCTTGTTTAGCGTCCTTAAGCTCTCCCCTTTTTCCCTACAACCAGAACCCTCCCCCCCCTTGAACAGCCGATCTCGAAACTTTGTTGGGAGCTAAGACGATCCTTTTTCAGCCCCCCCTTGTTTTGACGGCTGTTGCTTGAAAGGTCAGTAGTTAGGTTTTTTCTCCCTAGTAGAGTCCTTTATAGGTTTTATAGTTTGCCAGTCCCTCTTTTCTCTTTTCTTCTTTCTTTCCTTTCTGTGCCGAACTATTCCCCCTCGCTTTTCCCCCTATCAGCCCCTGACAACGCGAATCTGGCCGATTAACCATGTCCATTTTCGTCTCCTTCGAGCCCTTTTTTTACCCGGTCATACTCTCCTCTTTTCCCACCAACACACCAAAAACAAAAACAACACCAAAAAAAACAATCACACTCCCCCTATATTTTTTGTTTTCTCGAGTATTACACTTTTCAAGGTCTCGCTCGATACTAGATTTGATGGTTATATGCTAGACCCGATGCTGTCGTTTCTTTTTTATTTAAAATGTTGACCCCTCTATTTGGTATAATCTTTGAATTCTGTCCTCCTCAGGTCCTCTTTCTTTTAATATTCTGGGCCTTCTCAACCTTTCGGTCCTTCAAGCTAACGAGCTGACACGACTCAAGGTGTTTCCCAAGCCCCCCCTCCCCCTTTGGGCGTTATCAACAGGACATCCTTCTTCTTGGATTACCCTCCTGGCTCTTCCTTCGGCCGTTTTTTGTTTCTTCTATTTTTTTCTCTCAATAGAACTGATACCCATCGCGCGGGCCCTTAAACCGTTTTGCTGGACCTTTCCCGTGAAATGCTTTATTCTCCCAACTCTTTTTCCTTTGGAATGAGTCCCCCCCTTAATTCCCCCCTCCACCCCCACTCTTGCGCCTTATCCCCCAACTCCCCCCTTTTCAAAAAAAAAAGGCTGTTTTGGGTAAAGGAATAGTTTTCGGCAAATTTTTTTTTCGTCATGGTCCTATCCTCTCTTTTTTTCAATGATCTCGGTCGGCGTGTCTCTTCTTCCTCTGTCTCTTCCTATTCTCCCCTCCGCAGACAAAGCGTGGACGGACCGCGGTCCTTCCCATATAGACCTTCTTCGCTCCCGCCTGATTCAAGCGGTACTCCCTCTTTCCCCCCAATAAAAGCTTTGCTAGTACTTGACTTCCAATAAATGATTCAATGCCTGTAATTGCCCTGTGAAAGTCTTTCTTGACGCGAGTTGCCAGGACTGAGTTCCCTCCTTTTCCAGGCCACGGAGATTGGCTTGGAGTGGGGATTTCAAGTGACCTTTCTTCACGCAAGGTCAAGAGCCTGATGGTCCCTTTTTCTTCCCCACCTCTTCCTTTTTTTTGGAAGATTCCTATGGTGTTCGGGTTTCCTGCCCTCTCTATTTCTCCCCCCCTGACCGAGCGCGCGTTTTCAACGAGGGAGGCAGGTGAGCTTTCAACGATTTCTGAGGCATACTTTGAATTTTTGATGCGCCCCGGCCCCTTTTTCCTGAAGAATTTCGTGCGCCAGGGGTCTTGTCTCCCCCTTCCCGGCACCCACCAATTCACCTCTGAGCGGCCCGCGCTTATCTTCTCACTACTGGCTGCAGAGAAGATTATTTCCCCTCCGGCTCGGCACCTCTTGCTCTTCTCCGTTAGCCCCCCCCCCTTCCCCCCGACGACCTCCCCCCCTTCTCCCCCCGGAACTATTGAGTCTTTCGGTCCCTCTGAGGGATAGTATTTTCTGGCAACCGCACATTTACGCCTTTGATTTTGCGAAAACTCTTACCCCCCTTTCCCTTTAGTTTTACAGCCAAGTTTTTCCCTTCTTTGCCACCTGAAGTCTGTCCCATCGGCGGTTCCCCCATCGTTTTCATTCAAGTTCCCCCTACCCCTCCTAACCATGTTTTGTGGGATTGAGGGTCGTCCCCTCTTGGTTCGATTTGGGAGCCTCTCTTTGCCTTCGCTTGCTCCAGTGGTATTTCCTTTCAGATTTCTCCCTTTATCCTGTAACTGCTTGGTCTATGAAGCATCTGGCTTTTTTAGAGAAATTACGCAATATCCTCTATAGCCCCTCCACCATTGGCCCTTGTTTTCCTTCAGGCCGGATATCAATCCTTCTTTTCTTCCTTCCTTAGAGTCTGGGTTGGCGAAAGCTGGGTAGTCTTTTTTAAATAAAGGCGCTTAATCTGACCTTTCTTTTGACCCGACCGGCTAAGAACCTCCCGCCAGCCATTCCGTGAATGACGTTCCGGGACTCTTTTCTCAGCGCTCCTCTCGCAAAGCTTGTCCCCCTCTCTCCTTCTGATATCCTTTCCCCCCCGCCATGGAAGTTGTACTCCTACTTGTCTAAGTATTTTTTTATCGCATTTTTCCACCGACAAGAGGAACTCGCTGTGCACCGCGTCGCTCCACTGACCGGCAGGTAGGCCCGATGGGCATCTTTTACCTCCATTCCCCCCTAACACTCGGCAAGACCCCCTTATGGCGGCTTTTCCTTCTGGCAATTTTCGACGAGCCCTTTTCCTACCACCAGCGGCATTTTTTTTTTTGCGGAATACAGCGAAGTAGTTTAATCCTCATCTCCCTTCCCCTTCCTTTTGCCTCCTGACGGCATCCGACCCCCTCCGTGCGTAGTTAGCGTTTCTCTCATCCCTCCCTGTTTCTGGTTTACACGTGAAAGGGCCCCACCCCCCCTTTTTATTTCGGCATCTACGACGTGGTACTGGACCCCGTTATGGATGGATCTTCATGTCCTCCATCCTTTCCCCCCGGCAGGGCCCTCTCCCCTAGATCCCTCCTCCTTCCTTTTTTTGTTGTTTAGGGTGTTCGGCGGCAGCATACTGTTGGGGTCCTTCTTTCTTCCTCCAGAACGTTTCCGAACAGTGACCTGTTCTCCTCCCATAATCTTTGGATTGTGGCTCACGTTTTCCATCCACTACTATGTCGTCGGCTACGGTCCTCTCCCTCCACCCTTGTTCGGATTGCTGCGAACGCTCTTTCTTCTTGGCGTTCTTATTCCCCTCCCTTGAAGTCCTCTATATTAAGTTTACCTCGCTTGTTTTGTCGGATGCCTCCGGCGCCATTTCCGCGAGCCTGACCTTCCCATCATTTTTTTTTTAGAGAAGAGTGGCTGTCGGTCGAGAACCTTTTCATTTCCTTAATGGGCCAGGGATTCGTTTTACTGCGGTCCAGCCCGTTAATGTGAGAATGGCTCTGATGATCTATTTCCCCCTGACCCTTCCTCCCACTGCGGTACAACTGTTTCGGGGTTAACTCTATCATAGAATCTTGTGTTCTCACCAGCTTGGTTTTGAGATTTTTGCTTTTTGCAAAGTAAATTCTGATGATGGCTTATTTTTTCTCCGGTCTCATTTCCTGTAGCCCCCCCTCCACTGTCCCAGAGTTTTTTCTTAGTCACGACGGCTTTCGCCCCCCCTCTTTTTATCTTTTCCCGATGAAGGCTGCGCTTTTGATTCCCCCAACCAATGTCCAATGTCTTTCCTTTCCCGACCCCATGCTTCCTTTTTTTCCTTCAGCAACGGCCCCTTGGCGTTCCAGATATCACCATTTATCCGCCCTTGTTTCTCGCTAGGAATACGAGATTCCTCATGCTTCACCGCTCTGAAGCCAACCTTTCCCCCCTTATACTCTTTCCCCCCCCCCTTTCTTTCCAACACACGCTTTTTCAGTTTTTTTTGACGGTCCGACTGGAATCGCTTTGCGATGTTGTTCGGACTCTCAACAACCCCCCCCTCCCAGTGGTACAAACTTCGAACTTTTCTGTAGTCCTTGGTCTCCCCCACCAAGAAGTTTTTACTTCATAGAGGGTTGGCTGACTAGCCCCCCCAGATCGGACCCCCCCTTCTCAGAGAAGTTTTGTTCCGTTTGCTTTTCTCTGGACTTATTCCCTTCCCTGTCGAAGCCCTCTTTCTTCTCAGCCCCCTGTTGTTAACGAATCTTCCTTTTTGCTGCCTACCGTTTCTCTTGTTTCTTCTTCAGCTTTGTTGACCTCTCCGCCCTGATACTCCATGTTTTCGACGCTAAAAAGACAGGCCTCAGATTGACGACCTCTTTGACTTAGAGAATTTGTTTTAGCCGGTTGGAGAAGCAATACCCCTTGATTTAACAAAATCCTTGGCCACTCCTATGAGAACCCTTCAAGAAATTTGCCTGGTCCGCGCGGACAGCTGTCTCGGCGACCCGAAGCAGTCCCCCGCCCCCTCCCACTCGCTCACCCCTCTCCGTTTTCCCTCCAGCTGGGGATCAATATTGCATTCTTCCTCTTTCCCTGTGTCTGCGCCCCACGCTAACCCCCCCCCTCATGGCTCAACGGCTTTTATTTTGGCCGTCTGTTTCCACACTCGGGTTCCACGGTCGTGATTTCGACCGACCGAATATCCGATAATGATGTGCATTTTCGATCCGCCCAAATCTGTTATAAATGACTTTCGAGACGCCTCCCCTTGAGTCGCTTCTAGGAATATGGACTTGACAATGATTTGGATCCCCTTCTTCTTCCTAGCGACATACTCTCATAAGAAAGATCAAGCAACATCTATGAAGTGGCTCGGACCACCGCCATCCCTTGCCACGTTCCCATCCGTTTTTTTTTTTCCTTTTTCGGTCTAAGAGGACAAGCTTGTGTGGAGGGGAGTTTTTCTGTTTTCACATCGTCATACGTTAACATTGTTTGTGCCCCCCATAATTTACATGGTTAAGTTGGCCATTTCTTTACCTGTTCTTCCCC
>Ga0179593_1392373_pt1 | contig 39455 bp, 51 predicted proteins | sample CZODoug2_1_08_16_FD_185931 | JGI IMG/M metagenome (GOLD analysis project Ga0179593, IMG submission 185931) | Vadose zone soil fungal communities from Angelo Coast Range Reserve, California, USA - CZODoug2_1_08_16fungal (PacBio error correction) | ecosystem: Environmental > Terrestrial > Soil >... | reverse complement strand
GCTTTAATGGACTGTTGGTTTACTCGTGACCCAATTATTACCCTCTTGATACACTATCGAGGTATTTACTCTTTTCAAGGACCGAGGGAATCTACTACCCTCCTCCGAATTACCCGAGCGGCAGCGTTTTCCCGCATGGTCCGCGGTAAGTCTTTTTTTTTTACCCTCCACACAACTTACCCCCTCACTCCTAAAAAAACCCCTAGAACCGCCCCCTTTCTTCCCCTGTGGGTTTTGAGGGTTACCCAGTTAGCCAGTTTTAGCTTTACCCCCCTAGTTTAATCTTCGGGACCCCTTCGTCCCACAGCGGTAGGTGAACCGCAGTTTGCTCACCGTTGAACGAATGCCGCTTTTCTCCAGGAGCCGATCCTGTCTTCCCTTTTTTTTAAGGATGTTTATACAAGATTTTCCCGCTTCCCGCGCTTCCACTTCCCATTCTTTTCGATTCCGCCATGGGAATTTATCGTTCTTCCCCTTTCCCTGGGAAATCCCCCTGGGAAAGGCCAACGAAATTGGTTTTCTCTACCAGACACCCGTTGTTTCTCTTTAAAATCGATACGTAGGTCGAACCCAACTTGTTTCCTCTCCATCTACGTTTCCCCTTGCCTCTGCTAAACCCCGGCAACTTTTCCGCCCCAAATGGATTCCATCTTCGGGGTCGTAACATTTAATTCCAGGCCATTTGCACGTCAACGACGAGTGCTCTTTTTCTTCGTCGAACTTCTGTACTGCTCCTGATTAGCACGAATCTTTCCTTTTCCCACCCCGATGAAGACAAGGTAGAGCTTCTGCCGTACCGAAAAATGTGCGCTCCTCTTCCTCCCACCCGTTCCCGAATCCCCCGTGATTGAAAACAATCTGGTAAATTTTCCACCCCAGGTCTTTTAAGGCATGGGACCCTAAGCTCATCGGACCTGGAACGCCCTCGCTCCTTTCACCCCCCCCCCTTGGTTGAACCCTTGTGGTTCACCATAACCACACCCTGCTGCCCATTTGAACTCCGCGCACGATTGCTGTTTGTCCCCCCGGGTTCTTACACTCGCAAGATGACCTGTGCCCCCCATATGTATGTGAGGGTCGAATCTACACCCACGCGGCCACAGCCCTGTGCCACACTTGGTATCTCCCGCGGAAGCACCGGCCAGGGCACCGCCTGATATTTTCATGTAGTAGTAATGAGTGGTGACGCCGTGGACGGAGTGATTCCCCGTCTTTCTGTCCCCCAATCATCATAGTCCCCCCTCCGAACGGGTCTACGCTGCCATGATGACTTCCTTCCCCTGTTTTCCAGGCGCGTTTTGAATGAACGTGGAATCTCCCCCCCCCATCCCAGGAGAGAAGGACGAAGTCTTGTATTGAATTTTTTCTTTCCTCCCACCCCCATTCCGAGGTCTATCTTCCAGGTGGCCCATTCGAAGAAAGTTTTTTACCCAGCTGACTCCCGTCCTTTTTCGCCTTGTTCTCCGCGTCCGCCCATTATCTTGACTCTCTCAGTCCTGCACACCTTGAGTTTAATGCCCCAACTTCCCAGTGTACACGATCCTTGCTTGCTGGCTCCCGTTGGTCTTTAGGAACTCTCCCATCAACATTTTGATTCTGGCCAACAAGCGCGGCATGCCGGGATCATTCTCTTCAACCTTTTCTTCCCGATTCGGGTGAAACTCATCATTCCAAAAATCTCCCAAGGCGTAAGAATTAAGGTTCCGGGAGTTGATTCGGGACCCCCCCTTGAAGTTTCCGCCACCTAAGCTAATGTCGGTTGAAGGTGCGTGACTTGTCCACGGCTCAACCTCCTCGATTCGCCTCGAAGTCACCCCTGTTATTCCCCACGTTAACACCATGTGACCTTTTGTTTCCCAGGTGCCGTTCGTAACTTATGTCCCATACAAACGATAGCGCATATTTTAGTCCCGTCCTTTAGTTCCAAAAGTCGGAATCCGTAGTCGGTACCTACTTTGTTTCTTCCCTGAAAAATGTTCCCTATTTTTTGGCAGTCTGAACATTGATGATGTTTTCCAAGCCGGAGTCATTTCTAATGTCGTTCGTTATTCTGCCCGCTCTGCCACTTGCATCCCTTATCGCTTGTCGTTGGTGCGCGAGATTCCTTTGTTGAGCCCATACCCCGCTTTACCTCATTAATTGATGCAATATTCCCCCCTCCCCCCTCTTACGGAGGAATTTACAAGACAGCCGGCCTGCGTTTCGTATTTCCCGGTAAATAGTTTTTTTAAGTGATTCGCCTATGAAAGTGTTTTTGATTTTTTCCCGTGCTTCTTGCGTTGCTTGCCCAGCCCTTCCCCTCCATTTAGTGAAATCTCTTTACAGGGCGCCTCCCGTGCCATTGGATGCCAGATGATCTTTTTGTGGCCGAACTCAGCGGGACCTCCGGGTGTAATTAACTTCCTGTTCTGCGCGGAGTTTGCCCGCCCCTGAATTACCTCGGTTTTGATTTTCGTGTCCTCCGCACCCCCATTGTTGTTTGCCGGCGAAAGAAGACCTTTTAACTAAGATTAAGTTCGTGATTTCCGCGGTGTGTCTCCCCCCCCCCCTGCCTGACTTGCCCCAGCCAGAGTCCCTGACATCATCTTCAGCCGGTCCCCTTATTTTGCGTCCCCGGTGACGACTACCGCCGTTTTTTTCCACCAACCGGTGACTCCCGTCTGGCCTCCCTGTCAACTTAAATACTCGTCTCTTGTGCCCCCCTTTGAGGTCCTGTTTTTCGATGACTGTTTTACTCTCTGCGCGGCAATCTCTCTTTCCCCTCCTTCCTCTTGAGCAGACTTTCCCCGCCTTGAGTACACGTGGCAGAATTAGTTCCTAGCCCCGCACTTTCCTTTTCTGCACTGGGGAGAGCGAAAATGGTCTTCACTTTGCCCTCCTAGTTCGGAAGTTTTTATTTTTTTCCACCCTGCTTCCTTAGGTACCGTCACAAGCTTTTACTTTTGACATAGAGTTTGATTTAAGCGCTTTCGCCTGTCCCTCCCTATTGTATACAAACCTCTGTACAACCAGGCTTCATCTTTCTCGTTGAACCCCGCTTTCTTCTCTTACAAAAATATACCATTTTGTTTTTTTTTTCCGACCGACCCTTAAGTCGGGGACCTCCGCCTCCTTGACTGAAGTGGGTTAACACGCTCTTGCGTTCCACCGAATTTCTTCCATCCCACCGTTCCGCGGCACAGATGGAACGGGCCCCGGGAATATTTTCCCAACTCCCAACCTTTTACGACCTTTGATCACTTAACGCTTGAGAGCAGTCCTGCGGTTCGATATCGGTGCAATCGGCTTACCTTTTCCCCCCCAACCAAACTTGCACGAAATCCTTCCCCCCGAGCTTGAGGGTGAATCCCCCCATTTTCCCCTTCATGTCTAAAATTTAATGCGAATTCTTTCCACATGAGTAGGGGACTTCCGCGCGGTACGTATTCTTGGCCTCCGTGCGCGTCAACAACTCGGTTGCTTTTGCTTCCCCCCATCTGTTCCCCCGTATCCCAACGACACGAATTCTATTTCTTACTTCCTTCAGGCTATGACTCCCAAAAGATGGCAGACTTTCCCTCCGCTTATTTGAAAACCTCTCGTCCACTCCTGCGGTACTGTCGTGATTATCAGAAGTTTGTGAACGAACTTCTGCCCCCCCCTTCGCTACGTTTCCTGTCTCCTCCTACCTCCCCCCCGGAGTCGGTAAAACCTTCACACGTTTTACCCCCCTTTTTCTCCGGCCCTCATCGTTTGCTTTGACGGTCCCCCTGTCCCCCCGCACCTTCAACTTATACCCTGCTTCTCCTTTTTTTCCCAACTTTGTCCTCCAAACGAATAATTCCCTTTCCACTTCGGACCCCTCCCCCTCCTTGCCTTTTTTCCTCTTCGGTAGGAACGGAGAGGCCGCAGTTTTTTATCCAGCCTTTGATACCGAGGCGCATTTCTGTGGTTGCCCAGACCCAATTTTTTTTGTCCAGGTTCCTGTCAATGACGTCGCAGAAAGTCTCGTACACTGCTTTTTTCCCCTGCCCCCCTCCGCAATGCGCGCTGAGGACCCGATGAATACACCGGTTCCTTCTTAAATACATTTGACAGAGCCAATGCAGTCTTCAGCTTCATGGCAACTTCCTCGAATGTTCTGAACACCCCCTTTTGAAGGAATCTTGATCCTCGCTGGGTAGTGCCTACACCACCTTTTTTACCCTCTCAAAGGTCAAGCGCGGATTTTGTCTTTTTTCCAAGATTTTTCGTTCTGATTGTCCCCTTCAGGCGCTTGCACCTTGGAAGTACTCCCCTTTTTCTTTTGTCCGGTTGCGATTGCCTTTCTTTTTCCCCGAAATGGTAATAACTGACACCTGGCCCACCCCACCATAAGGGTCCCCTATCCTCCCGCCGGTGCCTTCCCATTGTTTATGCACCCCAAGTTGCGTGAGTGGCCCTCCCCCTTTTGTAACGCTTAGAATGAACCACAAGAATATTTGTCTTCAGTCTGAGTGCGACCCTCGAATTTACTCCCTGACGGTAGTACAAACTTTCATAATAGATCTTGCCCTTTGAGAGGAGTAACATGGTCCTCGTGTATTGCAACCCTCAGCCCCAAGGTTGTGTCCCTTGCCTTCGGAGTCGGTTACCAGATTTGCTATTGCGGAGTTTTGCGTTCACATTTAACCTGTGGTGCTCCCTTTCCTATGCTTGTTAGCGACCACCCCAATGTTGATGTTCAGGTCTGGAATGGTTCATTTTGACCCAAGCTGCTTACCACCCGGGCCTTTCCGCCCTCCTTCCTGGTCTCGTAATCGAAAATGGCCGAATCCGCCTTTTTATTTCTTTTGATTGGAAAGTCAGAACCCTTTTCGCTCAATTGTCTTTTTCAGTTCGCAACCCCGGTTTGTTTGTGAATGTAACGGTTACGAACCGAAGAGTTTTAACATTCCAGTTGAATTTTAGATTGCGAAAGGTGCCCCGGTTAGACCACTGCTCCCACCAAGTTTGACGGGTACTCCACCTTCCTATCGGCCTCCCGTGTCCTGATCGAAACGCGTACCACTTTTCTTCTTCTCCAATTTCCGCACTGTTCGCATTGGAAGCCCCTTTTCACCTCGCAGTCAAGCTAGTGAAGCTGAGCCTTCTAAAATGTTATTTTACCACCGGTATGAGAGTTCGGCCTAGTCTTACCCGCCGTTTGCAAGGTGAGCCCTTCACCCTTAGGGTTAAAGACCACAGAGTATGGTACGCCCCTGGGTTCGTTCCCCCCCAACCTTGTTCCTCTCCAATTATAGGTTTCGTTGGTTTGGGTTACAAACACCTTTTCTCCAGTGCTTCTGAGTTCTTTTACCTTTCACCAAGACTTCCCCCCCCCGCTTTTCCCCCATTGATTCAACCCTCGTCTTCGTCATTTGACCAGTTTCTTTCTTCCGAGTTACGGGAACGATAGGAAGAACTGGCTCAGAACTGAGAATGCAATCTTCACCATTCCCCCGTAGATCTATCCTTTTTTTGTTGAGAAGTGCTGAAGGTCCCTTTTCCAACCCAATCGTTTCTTTCCGTCCTGTACCTGCAATACTTTCCCGGAGCTGACCACTCCCCTTCTCCTTCCGGCCTCTCTTTTCCCCCTCTTTTAAGAAGTAGCCCCCCCCTTCCCCTCCCCTTCTGAGAAAAAAACTTGAATACGCAATTCAGAATGGGGGGTACACATCCCCCGTCCGCCACCCTTCTTCTGTTAAAGAGTCGTTTTTCGATGACCCCTGAAGAACCACCACCTCATCCAGAGGGGTTAGTCCCTTGTGACCCCACCAATGCCTCTGTGTTCGACGGCCACCCCGAGCGCCATTTATCGACCGGGCCGCAATCGTAAGGTCAACCCGATTCTGGCTTCTGATTTTCCGTTTAACTAAGTCTCTCGGAACTCTCCCTTCGGAACTTCTTCTCCAACTGAAAGTTTTTTTCGAGTCATACGAAAGTTTCTGCAAATATTACGTTCTCGTCTCCAACCATGAAGCGTTCGTCTCGTAGCTATCATGCTAAAAAGTCCAATCCCCTCCCTCCCTTTGATTCAAATCTTCCTTTTCCCCGTCTAAGAGTGCGCCCCGTCATAAGAAGAGAGAGAGGCCTCTGCTCGAACTTTTGTAATCGAATCAGCCCTTCGGTCTTCGATTTCCCTAGAACCCTCGTGACGAAAGACACCCTTTACCTACAGACCCGACTTTTCTTTTAATCCCGTTCATTACTGACAACTTCGGTCCCTCTTCCCCCCCCATAAATCTTCAATCCTTAAAGTCCCCCAATTTGGCCAGTTGGTGACCGTTCCACACAAGACCAGATTTTCTTCCTGGACGCCCGCGATCTTTGCAGTTAACCCACCTGTGTTGCCCGGCTGGTTTCCCTTAAAAAATCTTCCGGACCCATAATTCACGTCCCGCCGCTGATTCGCCGTCAAGGCAGTGGATTAAACTTTTCGCTCCGCCCCGTTTGCAAGCCATACTTGTTTTCTTCAAGCGTCCCAAGGCCACCACGACCCCCCTCCCCTTGCCAACGTGGTCTCCCGGGATCAGGAATCCCCTTTTCACTCCTTCGTTACATTCGTTGTTTAAAGACGTGGCAGTGCTCCAGGGCTGGACTGCACTAAGTACGTATCTGTTCCCCTTCTTTTCCCCCGTCCCTGGATAAGGACAATTTTTTCCTGCCTCTCGGTCTCTTGGTCACTTCGCTTTAACTCTCCCCCCCCTCCCCTTTTCGCAGACTTCTTATGTACCCTTTAGGCCAGAAACAAGGAGCGGATCATATCCCCTCGGTGACCTCCCGCCAGGTTTCCCCTTCCCATCAATCCCCCCTTGACTTTTGGTAGCGCTCCATTAATTCCAGATTTGTGTTTCCTCGGGCCCCAGCGCCGGTGAGTATGTTCCAGTTTGAGAATTCGTCGACTTCTTCCGGTCATGAAGTTTTTGGTATCCGCTCCGTCACCCCCACAGTTTGTGTTTTAACCAGGCCCCCGGTCCTCCTTTCTTCCCGTTAGCTTACAACCTTCGGGCCCTCCGCCGTCGGCGGACTTCCATTCCCCCAATGACGCCAATCTGGGCCAGCTCCCCCTGAAGGTCCTCCTTTTCGGTTTCGACAACGTTGCAGCGACTGAGCTATATATTTGGATTTTGTGCCCCCGATCAACCGACTCTAGAGTCCCCGGATTCCCGTTACCACCGTTGGTTTATCTCCAGGTTTTGCCTTCTGCGTAGAATTCTTACCAAGACATAGATATTGTATGACTTAGTTCTTTTACCCCTTCATCCACGTTGACTCGTCCCTTCCCCCAGAGTGATTGGTTCGCAGATAAATTTTTTCCTGAATGCGGAGTTTAGTCGAATCATCTTTTTCTCTTTCTTTTCCCATAGCGCCGTCATAATGAACATAGATGCCAATTTCGTTATTTACATCCGATGGTCGATGAATATTTCGCTGTAGGGTCCTCCCCCCCCTGCCCAGATTAACGTTCGAGCCATAAACCCGCCTTTTTCAACTAGTTTTAATTCCGCGTTCACCCCTTCGGAATTGTCCACGGATTAACCTGCCGTCATCAGAACCGTTCTCTTCAATTTTGGTCTTTTTAGAGGTCAGTTCTCTTGCTTGATTCTGCAAGCAGGACGTTTCTTCATCTTTTTGAAATTCACGGTACCTTTTTCTTTGCTTCCCACCTTGCCAGTGTGCGAGCGCGTCTTGCTACCTTTCCCCCCTCTCTCTTGCACGGCCCCGAACCACGTTTAATATGTTACCACGCCTTCATTCTGCACGGATTTTCTATTTGAGGTATCCGATTCCCAGCCCCCCGGTTTCCGGTCAATATCGGAAGAATTACCCGAATGTAGGGAAGGTCGACCTCCGCTTGGTCACGGCCCCCATTGCTTACGTACGTGTTCCCGTTTTTTTCGTCCCCCGTCACGCGTTCGCCCCTCCAGAGAACCCCATCACCCTCCTTGATTTAAACGTCCAATTTCCTCTTTTCTTCGGTCAATTTTATTCCTTGGTTTCCACCCTTCAGTCAACCTAATCACCTTTTTGCGCTCCCCCCGGGAGTCCACTTTGCCCCTCCCTTTCTAAGCTTGACTCCAGAGTCACTTTTTTTTCATTTCTCTGCTTAATCTGCTCCTCCGGAGTCCCCCCAATTTTTTCTCTCTTTCCCTCTGGGTTTTGTGACTCGAGATTGCCTTCTGAGTACCCCCGGTCTCGGCAGATCAGCGCTTCGTACAGAGCAAGAACGTGACCTCTGTCCATTGGTGCAAGAGGCCCTCAAGTTAAAGTTGAACCGTTTGAGTTCCGTCGAAGTATGTTTGGAAAACCACCGTCACGAGGTCTTAATCTCACTGAACGCCATCTTCCCCCTTTGGTGAACGGCGGTTATGATTTCCCCGCGATGGCTTTCGCCGCAGGAATTGTCGGACACAACTCCGTAAATATTTTGTTTGTGCCCCAGCTTTTATCGCAAAAATTCAATCCCCCCCCCCTCCGTGGAGTCGTCCCACCTCTTTTTGCTTTCAGCTTTGGAACTCCCGCGTCCCTCTCCCTTCCTTACGGAGTGTCCAGTGCCCCTCCTTATCGGATATCATCCCCGCTTGTTGCCGAGGGTTCCTTCCCCCTTTTCTAATATTGCAACGACAAAATGGTCTGCTTGACCTTGAAGCGTCGTTCCCCTGCTAATCCCCCGTGGTGAGCCCTGTGGCCTTCGAAACTCCAACCCTTTATGTACTTAACAGATGCAGAGGAGGGTTGGTGCCTCTCCTTCAATTGCTCATATTCATTGCGCTATGGGCACATATTTATGTCCTCGGTCACTTCCTTTTACAGCGTTGCGCCCCAACGCCACATAACTTCTTTTTATGGGACCTCGATTCCAGCCCCCTCTATAACGCTTCCAGTATAATGATTGAACCAGTCCCTCCGTCCTGAGGTAGTTACCCTCCACAAGGACACCTTTTTAGCGCCAAATTCCTTCCTCTTCCTTCTAATTCCAATGGAAAGACTGAGCTTCCCCTCTTCCGATCCGGAGTTCCTACGCTGACCCCCCCTTCTTTTCCCCCCCAAAGTAAACATGTTCCTTTTTTTCCCCGGATTCATCTCGCAGAGATTTAAAATAGTTTCACACTGTTCCCAAGCACATTCCCCAAGCTACCAGAGATAGGTGATCCCTTCACTTCCTCCACCCCACCTCATAAGATGTTCAATTCTTCCAGCCTTGCTCCATTTTTTTGTTTTTTTTTATTTTTTTTTTTTTTTTTCCAGATGGAGGTTCCGCGGAAACACTTGTATCCGTTTTTTTTTTTTGATCCCTTCTGGACGGGTTTTCGTTTTGTCAAATGTTTCAGTCCCAACTTTTCCCTAGCAGTCCTTCCCATCAATCTTCCCACTGGGCGCGTTTTCACCCCTTTCCCCCACGCAATGCCGCGCTTGCTTCCCCAAAAAACCCGGTTTCTTTCATATTCCAGATTCCTCCTCCGTCAGCAAACCAATGCGTATTTCGCTTGTGTAATTGTGAAACCTTTAAGTTTGACCCCTGAATATCCCAGTTTTGCCACAATTGGTAGGAAGCAACCGTTTTTCTTTCCTCTCCGCCGTGCTTTTCCCCGGTCCCCGCCTCCGTTGCTCGCCTCCAACTTGGGCGGAACCCATTGGCACGCGTCGTCTTGAATTCATCCGACGCTATTTTTTCTTTTTTTTCCAGTCCCCTTGACTCCTTTGCCCAACTCCTTACACTTAAACTCTCCGGCGCAACGCCTTGGCAAGTTTCCTTGCCCTTGATCTACAGTGGCTTTCTGTTTTTGGGCCGTGGTGTACGATTCGACCAGAAACCCCACCCAGGAAGGCCTTCTTTTTCTCTCCCAATTTACACTGTCCGGAGACACCCGGTCGAATCAGCTCTTTGCGCGTGAGTTCCTTTGCAGCTTTTTAATGAACCAGCAGGACCACAAGGTTCCCCTCTTTTAGCGCGTTCGTGACAGTCGCCATTCAAGATGATTTTTGGCCCTGGTTCCCCCATAATGTTACTTTCCCGATTTATTTATTTTTCCTCGAAATCACGGTGTGGATTTCGCATCTTCCTTTGATTGCTTTGTCAACGTTCACAAGGTCTTTTCCATCCGGCCCGCTGGCCAAGTCCCCTCCTTTGCCGCTTTGATCCTAATTCCCAGTCAGACGTTTTTGAGAGCGCCTTTTCTTATTTCCCCCGGGTTAGTGAATGGTCCCTCCCCAAGGGAATCTTTGCCCACTCGCGTCCCTTTTCTTTAGCTGATCTGCTACGGTGCTCTCCATTTTCTCCCCAAGTTCTTTGGGACGCTACCATTTTTCGTACCTCAGTAGGCTAGAACCGCCGCACCTTCGTTTGCTACTCCCGTCCTTCCTCATGTCCCCCCGATACCGCACGAGAAGCTAAGCTGGATGGTCCGGAAGAGACTTTATACAAACTACCATCCCCCCCCTACAGTACCGGGATTTTTCCCTTTCCCCCTCCGGCCCAGTTTTTTTTGCAAGTTCCCCGTGATTTTTCACCGGCACGTCATGGGACGCCCGTTCTTTTTTTTTACTTTCGGCACCAGATCCCCAAATCTATTTACAAACTTTTTTGGCCGCTGGGTCCCTCCCCCCTTTCTGAATTTTCGGATTCTACTTGTTTTTTCGGATGGGATATTTTTACAGACCTCCCCGCGGCCCCCCCGGGACCCCACGATCTAATCTTAGCCTTTCTATTCTAAGGATTTTCCCCATCTTCAAATCGGTAATACCCCATTATCATTTCGTCTATTTGGTACTCTCTGCAAGAACCACCTTCCGTTCTCTTTCCTCTCCTTGTGTTGTTGTGATCTCCGGACTTACTCTTGACATTATACCATCTGACTACCTCTTTATTAGTTCTTACCTCCTACCTCCCCCTAGAATCAGCACTGTCGTCCTCTCGTTTTTTTTCTTTTTTACAAGTGGTCAGTATTTCTTTCCCTAGCCCCCCCCCCTTACACAAATTATTTCCAAAAATTTCTAATCAACAATGATACCACAAACCCCCGGTTTGGAGGGGTCCCATCCGCAAACGCCCCCTTTTAGCTTGTCCGCGAGTGGATATCTCGCAAACCCCCCTAAGTCCCCCCATCCCGTTTTCCCCCTTGTGAAACCCAGGTTCTTTTCGAACGTGCATACGAGGGTGTATCCCCACATTCCCCCCGACCTCCCAGTCTGATGTAAAGCCGGATGTTCGTTTAGGTACTCAATTCAAAGTTTCTTGATCCACCCCAGTCTTTCCGTCTTTTTCGTTTTGCCACTTATTCCCCTGTCCACGACAAGTGCTTTTTTTTTCAAAGTGGATCCACCTTACTTTTTCGCTTTTATGAGAAAGACCCGTTCGTTTCAATCTCGTAGCGTCTCCCCTCCCCTTGGTTGGCAGCGCCTGCCTTCCTCACCTTGTGTTTCAGTCCGTCCCTTCCCCCTGGATTCCAACCTGAGGGTCAACCCGTTCCTTCACGGAAAAACATTTTGCGTCAGAGCCGTGAGGCGCGCCTCTCTCTCGCACTCTTCGCCTCCTCCTTTCCTGCACGAAGCTAGGTGAATAGGACTTTCTCCCTTTTCTCTGCTAGGTAAGAAAGACCCCCATTGCAGTCCGCCTTGTCACTTTTTGATCCCCCTGCTCCAGTTCATACTGAGAATTCCCCCCGCTTTCTATTCAAAAGAAACTCTCCCTCGTGCAATTTCTCAGTGGTTAGGAATTTACGGTTGCCCCTCCTCACCTTCTTTCTCTTCGGTGGAGCCCGAGCCGAATGTGCAGTGTCACTGTGGGTGGTTCCCCCCCACAATCCCCTTACACTAAGATCCCTTTGCCAAGAGGATTTAGTGGTTTCTTTTTTGGATCCTTCGAAAGCTTCATTAGCCATAGGATTCTTTTTCTTTCGATACAACAAAAGTCCTTCCCAACCTTTGCCCCAGTTGTATTTTTCCCCCGGGAAGCCAAGGTAGGGAGGCCTGTTTTCCTTCCTTCGTTGTTGTAAATCCGGTTTTCCTTTGTATTCCCTTTTTGGGAAATCCCCTAATTCCGTCTTCGTTTTCAGTCCTTTTTCAAACGGCTCCTGGATTACTCACTGGTTCCTTCATAATGCTCCTGGCCTGCCTCCCCGGGGATACCCGTCCGAGCCCAACAAGCTGGGGAAGGAGATTGCTCCCTTGTCCTGGTCGGACAAGGTCCCATTTAATAGGGGTGTTCCTCACATCTCTTCCCCGGTCCCTTCCCAGCCTCAGACCGGCAGTGTTCGCATGGCTTGTCCGATCCCCTAAATCTTATAGACCGGTGTATTTTTTTTTTCCGCTTTTGCCTGCGGTCCTTTATTATGTCGATGGCAGGTCCCCCTTCCCAGTTGGTCGATGGACTGATGATCGGCTCTGACTTTCGGACAGAAAAAAATCGGTATTTGGCACCCCTCCTGCACTGCCTCGATCTAAGGAGTGATACACCCTTTTTCCCTCCTCATTTCGGAACCTCCCCCACATGTCCCTTCTTTTAGAAGGGACTCCCAGGGAAGTTCCTTTCCCTGGTGGTACGACGTTGAACTTCCCCCCCTCTTCCTTTGGTATATGTTAGAGTTTTCTTTTGAGTGGTCCCTTTACACGATTCAATCGTTCGTGATTAGAATTCCGGCTTCCGTAAACCACCGTGGTTGAATTTTTTGCCCTCCTCCAGTGCTGCTTTAGAATAGTCACCCCTCCACTCACCTTCGCGCATTTCGCGGCCCCAACATTTGCCACACGGACCGCCTAGCATTCTCTTGGTCTCACACTGTCCTTGAATGCGTTGGCAACGAGCCATCGTTTCTCGTTCTGTACTGTTCAATGGCCATGACCGGTCCCACCCGTTTTCGTTCTCCGTGACGCGCTGGTCGAAGCACCCATCGTCCTTCCTGTCGTTTTGTGGGCATCATGAACATCCTTTTCCGCCCTCTCCATAAATCGAAAATAATTAATCATCATCGACCTGTTTTCAAATGGATCCCCCCCCTTTCCCGCTTACTGTCCGTACCTTCCCCTTTTTTGTCTTTTTTCAGCTTGCGCGTGGATGACACTGCCTTCTTCGGCCGCAGGGTTCGGTTTCCCTAGTTTTGACTGAAATCTTGGGTCCATTTTGTTTTCTTGCGTACTCTTCTTACATTGTTCCCGCACCTCATTGGCTGAGATATTCACGATTCGGCGGTTTCCCCTGCCCTCCTCCTTAATTCGTTTGTTCAGCGTATTCGGATGATTCCTGAATTTCCCTCCTCAAAGCGTCTCGTCTCCCGTCCTTCAATACCCGTATTGAATGTGTGTCATGGCCCAGTCCCTGCCCTGTGGTCACTTTAAAAGTAGTACGGGTTTCCGATTTTGTTTTCGCCCCAATTCGACCCCAGCCGCGCCGCATCAATTTTCCCTCCGGTTTTGCCGTTCACTGCCAAATGTCACGTCTTGGCTTTTGATCACCCCTCCCATTAAGTGGTGTTTCCACACAACCTCTGAATTTTAATCAATGGCCAATGTTTCCTACTCACCCGGAGTTCTCACTGCCCCCCAATTTGCCTCGTCCCTTTCCTCTGCTGAACTCCGCTGCCCTCTGCCCCCTTATCCTTTGTACTCGCCGGAGGGCTCTTCTGTTCCCAAGTTGTTGTGAGGAATCTTTGCCCCCCGTCCCTTACCCCTTCAGACCTAAGTACAGTAGGCAGCAGACCCTTTTCCCCCCTTTTCCATGGGAAATGGCACTTTCCTCTGTTGAGTCGCAGAGGTAATTGTCTGAGTAAATTCTTGTTTCCCCCCTGCGTACTGTGAGTACCGTGATACCACTCTCCACCCCTTGTGCCGGTCCCGTTCTTTTTTTCTTTTTTCTCCTCTCCTGTACCCCGAAATATTTCCCTCCACCCAACCGCGGGAACACGGAGTGGCTCCGGTGGGACCCCGATTTTCTTTCGCAGGACAAATCATTTATTGTCGCCGACGCCTTTCCCCCCCTGAGTTTGGAGATGGCCCCCTCATTGCTTTTTTCCAGTGCGGTTATTTTTTTGAACAACGACTCGCCCCTTGCGGACCCCCCGTGGAATAGTTTTCCTCCCATTTCCCCTCAGCCCCCAATGAGACGGTCCTTTCTACCCGTTCTCCGCCAAAATAGCCCCTTTGCTTTAATGCAAGAACCCTTAGAACGTAATTCGTCCTCCTTTCTCGTGGAGCAAAAGCCCCCACTTCTTTCCTGAACATTCGTCGGCGGTTTTACTCTCCATTTTCCAAACCCGCCGTGCTCCCCCCCGATTGAGGTCAAAGAGATTCTTGTCTCTCGTTCCGCTATGGCGTGACTGCGTCCCCCCCCCACTACGATCCGGATTTATTGCGCCCCCGCCCATCTGCCAGCGACCAATAAACCTGATTTTCCGCCTCATTTTTGCCGCCGGAGATTGAACCCCCCTTTTCTCCCGCCGATGCTTCTTTTTTGCACTCAGCTCCAGGGTCCCCCCCGAGACCACCTGCTCGGTACGATGGTTGACTTTTTTGAACGTCACTTGCCTACAATATGAGAGAAGTTTTTTTGATTTTCTAAAACCCCCTTGCTCTTTCCCCAATTTCCCACTTGGTTTGAATACGGACGTCTCTCGTTCCTCCTTCTTGAATTTGGGCACATGTCAAGCCCCTTCCACCATAACCCCCATTAGCTTGGTGGAGACTCAACTTTGTTTTACCACCACTCATATTCCTCTGGTCTCATTCCCCTCCCCTTGTTCCCTTTTTTTTTTTCACCTTTCTGGGTCCTACCAGACTTCGTGGTCTTTCCCTCTCCTTGTTTTTTTCTTTTTACGTCGGCCTGGAATGATGGTTGAAAGCATTTCCAATTCTTTATTTTTTCTCTGTACAGGATCCACAATGAGTCCGAGCCTTCCTCCCCTTTCGGAGCTTCTTCCTCTCCTTCACCAGCCGCTCCCTCATTCAAATTTGTCCCATCCCCCCTCCCACCGCGTGTCCCTCGAATTCCCTCTCCTTTCTTACCCATTTCCCAGGTGCTTTTTTTTTTTCCTTTTTTTTTTTTCCTTTTCTTTCTTTTTTCTTGTTGTGTTTCTTTCTCCCTCTCATACTATCACCCCAACCCCCCCCCCCCCCCCCCCCGCCCTGCTGGGCAGCCCACCAAAATACACCTTTTTTATTTCAATATCAATGCTAGGACCCGCAGGCTCACCTCCCCCCCTGCCGGTCTTCGTTGGGACCCCTTTTGGCCGTCGTTTCATTGTTTTTAACAAAGTGCGAAGAATATTCTCCGCCGTGGGTCGGCCTAACAAACAATGGTAAAAGAAGAAAATTTCCGTAGGCTGCGTTTTCTCCACGGTCTCCTTTTCCCCTCTCATTGCTAGCAGGACCCCGTGAGCCCTTCAATGAGGTTGCTGAAAACTCCCAGTATCACGTCGAAGTTTGTAAACCTTCCCTATTTTGGAATTCCTTTGTCCCTCCCCTCCTTTCAGCACTTGAAAAGGATTGCAACCCCCCCCACTCCTTAAAACTTGAACCACCCGGAAGAGCCCCCCCCTTTTGCTTCCCAGTTGGATGATGCAAAATGTTGGAAAATTTTTCTTTTCTTTTGGGCCTTTTCTATTCCACCTACCACAATAATCCCCCCCTTCTGCCAGTGGCGACTCGAATTAACTGACTTGTCTGACACTTTTTGGTTCATTTATTTGAACGTGAGGGTCGTTCACCTGGGGTTCATTTTCGGTAATGTGTCCCCCATCACACCCTTTTCCCCTTCCTCTACGTGAGGCGTACACCGTACTCCATGAACCCTTGAGGAGTGGGGACTTCCCATTAGTTACACTTTTTGGTGAGGAACGGCTCACAGCTTCCTTTTTTAGCGACCTCCGTGGGATTTCTCTTGCAGTCTTATGTCCGTGCCCACAGCGGCGTTTCTCCCCCCTTTTTCTTAAGGCTGCTTACATGGTTCCTTTCCTCGAATGTTTGCAATCCGTTCGTGCTTCTTCGGCCTAGACTCGCACCTATCGCTTCTTCTTTTGATGCAGGAGCAGGTTTTTTCCTTTTACTGATTTAATAATAAATTTTTGGCCATACAGGTGCCGTTCCTTTTTTCTTTTCTTTCGCCCATCGCCCCCGTTGCTCCCCCTTTTAGGGTCTCCCCACTTTCTCTTTTTATCCCAGACCCTTTTCTGGGCCATCGAACCTTGAACACCTTGCACCCTTTCCTCCCCTTCGATTTCGCATTGGACTCACGATCCGTTCCCGTAGTAAGAATGGCTTTTCTCCCCGCGGCGAGTGTCCCCTCAATACACCTACCTCCCCCTTAACTTGGTCTATTTCGTTTAGTGTTGATAATTTCTCCTTTTTAGGACTCGGCACTGGTTTCTCCCATCCCCCTTTTTCTTTTCCCCCAACCGCTGTCGGGACCTTCCACGGGTGTTTTCCAGGTCATGCACTTTTTTACACCTTCTCCCTTGAGGTCCCCCCTCCCCCCTTGACTAAGGGTTTTTCTTTTCTAGTGCTGTGAAGTTTTTCTCTGTAACTTTAAAGCGGTACACCTTTGCCCACCGGCTCTGCTTACCTTCTTTTCTCCTTTCTTTGTTTTCCCGGATAACACAGTCTCTTCCCTACCAGGGCTCTTGTGAAGATGGGGCCCTTAAGAGGAAACACTTTCCAGTATATCTTCGATTTTCCCTCCTTTTTTTTTTCGACTTCATTTTTTTTTCTTCTTTCCCTATATTCCCCCCGTACACGCATTCTCTATTTGGACGCCTCCTCCCCCCCCTCCGATCAGTTAAGAATCTCGCGATTTTTCCGAATCCGTTTTAAGGAACACTACCCCTCCTTCTTTCTATCCCCATTAGTGCTCCGCAATTAAAGGGTGGTTCTTTTGTCCCCCCATACTTAGTAGTTTCGCTTCCAGGGTATTTGGTCTTCTCTTAACCCATTGTTCCCCCCCAACAGCTGCGACCCCCCCCCCCGTTTGCTGGTGCCACCCCTTTGCAAAGATCTTCGTGGTCTACCGTTCCAAAAAACCCTAACCTGATCCTTCTCCCGGGGTTACCGAACTTTTTTGATTACCTCTGTCCACGCTTAAGTCCCATCCCGGTTTTGCGTATAGGTAGGTTAATCTTTTGTCCCATGACATTCCCTCGAATTCAAATTGTCCCACCGCCGTTTTCCTCGTTTTCCCCCCCCCCTGTCCACTGTCGTTTCCGTTGAAAAGAGAAGTAGTCTAACACCGGCAACATTGGCTTAACGCATGGGCTTTTGTCCTTCTCGCTCAAGCTACCCCCTGCAGGATCTCTCCAAAGTGGATCAAAATCTACGGGTTTTTTCCCTGTTTTCCATTCAGAAAACCCGTTTTCTACTTATCAGCGGAGCTCGCCTCTCTTATGCGACAGCATGTTTTCGGCGTTTCCTCCTGCACTGATGTTCTTTTCCCCTTGTTTTGAAAGTCTTCCCTTTGCACATTTCCTAGAGCTTGATTCACTTTTTCCCCCCAAGAAATTCTCCTTCATACTTCGCCCCCCCCGTTATTGTAGAAAAATAAATATCCCTTTAAAGCTTTGTTAATCTCCCCCTCCCCCCGCACTTATTCGGACCTTTAGACCCGCAGATAGTCCTGGTAACCAACGGGGATACAGGTTCCCTTTCCTTGTTTTCTGGTTTTCCTCCTTTTCTCTGATTCTCCGTTCCTTGGCTACAATTACCCCCGATCGCTGGCCTTTCCCCAATGGATCTTGTGGGGGTTGACGGGTCGAATCTCACACCCCCATCTAATACCCGCACCTTTCCCCCCATGCTCCCTTGGCCGCAAACCTTGGGCGGGCCCACTCTCGGATATTACCCTGAAGGTTTGTGTGCAGTTCACGAATTCCGATGCCCCGGTTTGTTTTCCCCCGACACCCTTTTACTTTTTTTTTTTTTCCACCTTCCCTCCTGGATACCGGGCCAATGGTTCCGCCAGTCCCAGATTTTTTTTTTCTGGTATTCCTCTCAAAGCGGGTTCATTCATCCGTTGGCTCTCCCAAAAGCCTTGTTTAGGAGTTCCTTCGTCGTGTACCCAAGGTTTTGTAGGCAAGCCATAGGCCTTTTCCATTTTGTCAGCCATCGAAGGAACTTTTTTTCCCCCCATGCGACCGTCCTGCTGGTTGCTCTTGTTTTTTTCGCGTCCCCTGGTGACCCATAGAGACGGTGTGTATGCTTGTCCCTTCCCCAGCGCGGCCAATTGAGTTTTCACGGTGACACCACGCGTCAATACAAAATGGTCCCTATGCTAGGCTCCTTGTTTTCGGCTTCTCCCACCCCTCAAGGATGCTGTGCAAAGGCCCCTTTCCCGCCCGGTCAGGCCAATTCCACGCCTTTCCTTCCCCCTCACTATTTCCCAACGCAAAGTGATTTTCCCCTTTCCCTTTCCTCGAAGGGGACTTTTTTTTTTTGAACCTCCGATGTTTTGTCGACCCCCCCCTTTTTTCAAGTCGACAACGAAGATACTTTTTATCTGTTTTTTCAGGTCGCGTAGTGTTTCCACTCTTCCACCTTGATTCGCGCTTTCTATTTCCCCATTTAACCCTTTTTCCCTTTTTTCCAGATCCCTTTGAGATATTTGACCCTATGTAACACTCAAACTAACCCTTCGAGCCTCTTGCTGCGTCAAATCGACTCACCCGGACTTCGAGCGTATGCCTTGAGTGGTAGAGATAACCCTTTTCCTTGGACCTTGTCGGAGGGTGCCAGTCGACAAGCTAGGGTAGATTTCCCTTTGTTAATAGCAGGCCCGTCCCATTATTTCCCTAAGTCCCATATATTTAATACGCTCCTAGATGGTCGATGCGACTAAATAAGCTCTTGTTCTTTGTTGTTCGCCCCCAAAAGTCCCCCTCGCCCCACCTTTCCTTGCCAATAGACTATTCGCCCTTGAACTTCGCGAGACGGCTAAGTAAATGATACCGCCGCTGCGTTCGTTCCTCCGTAACCCCCTTTTTTTTGTATTTTTTCATGGTCCGCGTTTCCCCGTTGACCCGTCCTGTTTCTCCCTCTGTATGCAGCCGGCTCCCCATGTTTGTCGGCTTGACCTAGTAAAGGGGAACCATTCATCTGCCGCTGCGATTTTTTTTTTAGTATTCATTTGACTCCCCCTGATTTTGGCCGACTGTGACTAGCGTTTGTTCCCTTCTTCTTCCACGGTCTGCATGAGGTGTGCCTCCTTGACCCCTTCCCCGGGGGAATTTTAATGTTCGTTCCTCGTCAGGAAATACTTTTTTTTGATTTTTGTCCGGTAGCTTGTTCACCTTCCTCCACTCTTCATTACGTCTTAAAGCACTGGTTAGGTGGGGTAGGCCCTCTTTACTTCAGTCTTCCCATGGCCTTTAACCCAACAAATAGAGTATCACGGAACTTAGATGTGTTTCACTTTTCCCTTTCCTTTTCCTCATTGGTTTCACCAACCGAGTGCCCTCCCTTACCTTCTGCGACTCCCCTCGCAAGTTGAAATCAACGCCGCTTTCCCCCCCCCCGCATGATTTCGCTTTCCCCTTAGGCATCCGTACCTCTGCCTTTGAATTGTCTCGCGTTTTAATCTCCTCCTTTTTTTTTCTCTCTCTTTCCCCCGGCGAGTAAGTCTCGGCCAGTATTCGCGTTCTAGTAAAGCACTTGTTTTCAATTCCCCGTTCTCTGCAATTTTTCCCCAGCGTGTGCCACTGGATTTCCTTTGTAACTACGGGGTTTCGCAGACCGCTCGTTTCTCTTCTTTTTTCCCCCCCTACTACGAATTCTTAAAACGCCGCCCAGTCATTTTCATTTTTTGCAGGTCTTGATCTCCTCCGCTTTGCTGGAAGTAATATTTTCTAAACCACCGCGGGAACCCCATCCGTAATAGTGTCGCGGTTGCCCCCCCTTCTTTTTCTGATTGACACACTCCACCCATGTGCCGTGGACGGCGCCGCTCAATTTCCCCTCCTTCCTTGAATTATTGGAAGGCCTCCTTACCTTGGCAGGTGTGGACAAGCTTTATTTTCGGCCGTGCCCCTCTGACTCTGGTCAGATTCCCAAGCGCAGCGTTCACTTTTTGCCGGGACTGTACTCGAAAGACAACGGACCCGCCGTGTCATCTTAGTCCCCCCCCCCTGACGGCACTGCCCGTCTGCGCAGCCTCCCCCAGTGACCCCCCCCTCCTGGCGGGCCCTCCTTTCCCCCACCATTCCTTTACCTCCCGCGCATCTTGGGTTTCTTCCGACAGGTGACCTTCCGTTTGCTCGCTCCCTTTCCTGCAGAGGTAAGGATGGGTCACCCTATTCTGGGTCTTCTTTTGAACTTGGCCCGTGCGGTTCGCCACACCGATAACTTCCTTTATGTTCCTACCCGCTTCAAGAGAGTAAAAACGCCTTTTGCTATTTCATCTCTACATATGGAAAAGTCCCCTTTCAACTGTGGCTTCCGAGCATCCGCCACCCTCCCTTTCCCTCGCCCCCCTCCCTTGCCCACTGTAATTTGTCGGGATACTTCCGCTTTGAGTGTCACGCACTAACCATCTGTCCCGCGACGTCGTTGAGGTTACTTAACTTTTTACGCAGCGCCTGTAGTTAAAACCCTTCACCCCGGTTTTTTTTTTACATACCGGACCTGAGCCCATCGCCTCTGAAATAGTGGACCCTGCCCCGTCCAACCCCTCCCCCCCCCCGATTCGGTGTGGACCCATCAACCCCTTCCGGAAACCAAAGAACTTCCTCTGTTCTCACCCCTTCTCTTCCCTTTTCAAAGCCTTGGAACTTATGTTTCGGTCCGCCGACCGTCGTTATTCCCTCCCAGGGGGGGATGCTTCATGGAGATCCCGGCTTTGCGGTTGGGGTGTCTTTTTGACCTTTTTTCCCCCACAATTTCTCGCTTGCCCCCTTCTCCCCACACGCTCCGAGAAGTAAGTAAAATGGGTACGCGTTTTCACCCATCCTCATTCGAAGTTGAACCCCACCCACCGGTACTATATATTTCCAGGATACCCTGGCGCTCGCCAGCCTTGCCATCCCTTTTCTTCGCTGTTTCATTGGACACAGTTCTAATGTGGCCCCCCACCCCTTTTTCCTCCCATCTTTAACGAGACTGGGTCTTTTGCCTACAATTTGGTAACAGTCTCCCCTTTGTCATGCGCCTGCTTTGTGTTTCCGGGATAGTCCGGGCTCGCATGCCCGAACCCCCCCCAAACCAAAAGACCTTTCCTTGAACCCCCCCTTCCGCTTATTTTCTTCCGTTTGGAAACCCACGACTCTAGGTCGATTGTTCCCCCAGCAATTGGTAATCAAGACAACTTTTCTTGCACCCCACCTCCTCTTCCTTCCTGCCTCCTTCCCCCCTTCCACTGTTCTTGATAGACCACTTGGCACAGTGGCGGTTTCTTTGTTAAGGGTTCCTCTTCTCCCTCCCCAACAAGACCTCTTTCGTGCCCGTCCCCCCCCCCCCCAGCCTGCGACGCTCCGTTCCCCCCCCCCCGGTTTCAGAATCAAGAGCTTGCACGTTCCTTAGTTTTCCATTGGGTCTTTTTCATTGTGTCCCAAATCTTGATAAAACCCCGGTGTGACCCCCCATCTCCGGCGTCCCATTTTCCGCAGAATGAACTCCTTTCCGGAGTTGGCCCTGGAAATCGTTCCCCGGTGGTTTCTGAAATTACATAGTTGCTCTTTTTTTTATTTTGCCCCTTTCCCCCCTCAAGTGCTCCGTCTGACGGCTTCTTCAACAAGAGGCGTCGCCACCCCCCTTTTTCCTTTCATAAATACTTTCTTAAGTCCACAAGAAGAATAAAAGATTGTTCTTTTTTTCTTTTTCCCGTACTTTCTCGGCATGCTTTCTCCCCCATCGCGATCTAGTCTGTGTTTTCCCGACCCAAGTTTGTGCCTTGCCCAGGTTACCCTAAGCTTTGTTCTTACCCCCTTTGAGCTGTTCCTTTTTATCTTGATTTCTGACCCCTTCTCCCATTCGCGTTTAACCCCCCCCCCCGTTGGGTCCCACGGAGATCTTTCCAGGAAATATACCGTTTTTCCTTGAACTTGCAACAACTGATTTGTTCTTTTTCAGTCCCCGAAGAGATTTTCCTCTTTGACTCCTCTACCCCGTCCCCCCGACGCCTTTTAATTTCTTCCGGCAAGCTTTAACCCCTTAATCACCGAAAATACGGTTCTTTACCACTTCGTTTCCTTTCTCCCCCTCTTCTCTTACTGTGCGGGTTGCCCTTTCCCCTTCACTGGGAGTTTGTAAAGAGCGGGACTCCACGGGCGGGTTGACCTTGCTGAACTCGCCCTTATCAGGTTTAAAAGGTGGCAGGTCTGGTTACAACCCTGAAATTTTTCTGCCCGTGATGGATTCTGGTTTGTTCTATTTTAGAAGGTTTACGGAAAAGTCCCTATGACCCATTCGGGGTCCAATATCGTTTTTGTATGCTTTCTTCTCTTGATTTCCGCGTCGTACCTAAAACTTATCCGGAAGAAAAAGCCCCCGTGCGCAGATGTCCCCTAAGTAATAGTCAACGTCCAGTCCTTCTCTTCTGTTGTTGTTCTCGCTACCTGTGACTTTTTTCCTCCTTGATATACCCCCTCTTTATTCATCAACTTTTTTTCTCCTATCTCTTTGATTCCAGGTCCGCTACCCCCCCTTCAGACACACACGGGCGTGTTTTGTTCCGCCCTGGTCGAGTTCTTTTACTTCACCGTACCCCATAGCCTGGACCCCCCCCCCACCCTTTAGTCCTTTCCCAAAGGTTAGACAGTGGTGGGCTGAGGTTATCCAACGTCCCGCCCTACCTCTGAATTTTTCGCTGAGTTTGGTCCTCCTCGATTAACAATGCGTTCCATACCGTTGGGTTCGCTTTTGAACCAAATTGGTCTCCCTTGGCCCCGTAGATGGGTCCCTACTTTCCCCCCCCCCCCCTCCTCTCTAGCCGTGTTTTACCAGACAATGTTTTTTGATGAACGGGTTAACGGATCAACTCCGGCTTTTCTCTGTTTTTCAGGTGATCTTGCGTCCATGGACTCCCCACCAGTCGTAATTTTTCCGCCCCCCCCAGAAATGTGTGCTGCCCTTTTGATACCGGACCCCCCGGTCCTGCCGCCCTTCTCCCGTTCTCGTTCTCCCCGTCACCAGAATTTTCCGGGGCGCCCCTTAGCTATCCCCCCCTAAAACGGTTCCAGTCTGCGCCACCCACCTCTTTCTGTTTTTCCTTTAATCTTCACGACCAACCTCCGATCAGACTTTTGAGGCTTTTCCCCGCTCTTTTTTACCCTCCTGTCCTGCTACATGAAGCTTGTGCCTTCCCCACAGTTAGCCCTTTCTCGCTATTAGTGCTAAGAAAAATGTTCGACAGCCTGCTGTTTTACCTTTCTCACTTCCGCTCCTGATTTCAAGCCCACAGGTAGCGTTTTTTTCCAACTCACCCTCACTGGTAATTCTCCCCCCCAAGGGTGTAACTTCATTTTCCCGGGCCCCTCCAATTTTTCTTCCCCGACCTGTACGCCATCCCTTTCCGTTGCAGGCACCCTTTTTTCTCCCCGGCGTACCCCTTTTCAACAGCTAGGAATTTCCGCCTGCGCCCCCTCCCTTGATGCTGACATTTTTCCAAGTGGGATTCGACCTGCTTCCTTCCCCCATAGGTTTCTTGTTTTTTGACCGGACCAAACGGAAGGCACCCACCTCACTCCTTTTGCCAACGTGGTTTCTCCCCTTTCAAGCCCACTTTTTTGAAGTGCCACCGATAGTTCCAGTATTAACTTTTTGTGCAATTTTGCCAGTGATTCCGTCTCGGTCCCCCCCCTCAACTACTCTTTTTCCTTACTGTTATTTTCACCCCGGCGACACGGTACGTTCCCAATGCTGAATTTACCTTGCTCTGGAAAGTTCTTCCAGTCTTCCTTTACTTGGAGAAGCTCCCCAAACCCTTCTGCGAAGCGTTGAGTTCTTGTACCCCCCGTGTGTAGAAGCCAGTCTGGCTCTCAACCACGGTTTTTTCCCACAACCCCAAGTTTAACCATTCCCCGCAATTTTTTCTTTTTCTCCTGTTGGGAGAGAGCGCCATTCCTGCACTCTCTATTTTGCTTTTTCATATGTTGCCATTTTGAATTGCTTCTGGCAGGTTTTGTCAACCTGAGTAAACGTGTACCTTTGGATTTTTTTCTCCCCCCTGACGTTTTCTAATTCCCCGCTGTCCCCCCAAACTTAAACAATTGGTGTGGCCCCCACCCCCCCCGAAGGAAAACGGAACGGTCTCCAGGAGTTTCTCCCCACTGCTTGCCCCTATCATTAGGAGGACAATCACATCCATTCCCAAAAATTGTCCAAGGTTGGCCTTTCCTCTTTCTCGACAATCCGGGACTTGATTGGTTGGGTTTTGTCGACCCAAGGACTATAACTGTGGTTTACTTTTCCTTTTGTTTTCTTCGGTACTTTCTTTTGCCATTTGTCCCACTTTTCCCCTCCGCATTCGCTGATAGAAGTCCGGATCCCGGTTAACACCCGTGTTTGGATGTTTAAAGCAAGGCTGTAGAACCCTATTACATTTTTCCAAACGACAGTCGAGCCTTTTGTTTCCCCCAGCCTTTCACCCAGCCACGCGCGTTCTCCCTAGTCGCTTAAAACCGTCCTTTCTGGGCGGGCAAGTCGACCTCAGCCATCGTTTGGAACGTTTTCCTCGCCGGCCCTTTCATTTCCACAAGAGAGGAACCCATTCCTTTTCGATCGTGAAGGCTCTGGTCGATGCCCATATATCTTGTCTTTTTTTCGCACGCTCCAGTCCGTATCCCGCCCCATAACTCTCTTTTTCTATTAATCGATGAAATTCGCGACCCCCCCCCCCTTCGGATTTTTTTAATGTTAAAATTTGTGCTAACCTTAAGTCTTTCCTACATAAACGTTTTTTCAGAGGCCTGTTGCCCCTACCTGCATTCTTAGAAGGAAGTCTTTCCGCCCTTCCCCCCCCCGTAAATGCACGTAGTAAATTTGCCACGTTGTTCCAACTCTGGCCCCGTTCAACTCGTCCTTCTGATTTATGATATACTCGGTCCGTTGGACCGTTTACCTCGCGTCCATTCTTTAACCAGCGGAATTCCTGTCCCCTTCTTCCTGCTCGGAGTAAGAGATCCCGACGCTTTGGCACTGAGTAGGAGGGTCCCGTCCAATAAAATTTTATTCCGTTTGTACTCCGCCATTGGTCAAAGGCTCCCCCTCTTACTTCCCTCGGGTTGTTTTCGCCCCAAGTGATTGACAAAGCATGCGCCCTCCAAATAAAAGCGCGGTCTTTCCCCTCCAATTGTTCCTCATCTGCCCCCCCTGTTCCTGGTTCCTTTTCACGCGTGGTTGCATGAAGTGACTCCCTTTTTCCCCCCCCTTTTTCTTGCTCACTTCCCCCCAGGAGTCAAAGTGATCACTTTCCCCCCGGTTCTACCCCCCCCCTGCAGTCTTTAGCCCTCTCTCCCTTCCCGCGCATGTGCTCTCCTTCCGCCGGTTTTCCTTATCTCCTCAGTTGGTTGAGATTCCGTCCGATTACACCGTTCGAGAATTCATAGTCATTCAAGTAAGAAGAGTCACGTGTTTATCTCCCCTTTGTGCAAGCGTCCAAGGAGGTTCAATGTGACTCGTTGGGTCGCAGGAAACTTTCGAATCTTGCCTTTTCTGTTTTTTCCACATTCTTTGACCGTGTCGTTACCGTAGATCACGAACTTCCAGCTCTTCCACTTTGCCGTTGAAGTTTCATTTCTATTTTCTTCGTGTCCTTTTAAGGAATAATCTTTCTCCCCAAAAATAACACGGTAATTTTTCTCTTCCCAAGATTTATTTAGCCGTTCACCCAAAAAATTCACTACCCAATTTTTTTACAGTGGAAGGAGGCTACATTTCCAAGAGTAGAGGTTTTTCTTCCATCCGCCGGCCCTCCTACAATTACCCTTTTGAGGGATTTTCGTTTTTCACCACGGAACTGTCCGGGTTCCACCGCGTAATATGAATATCCTCCCGTCTCCGCAATGAGTGGCAAGTTTGCCCCTCAGACCTACTTTACGCCCCCCCCCCGAAACCCATGTCTCCCTTTCCCTTTCCTGCCCTCCCGAAGCCCTTTTGGCCGCAACCTTTGCCGCTCATCTTCGTGCCTCTAAAAAAGAAACTTTTTACTTCCTGAACTTACGAAGAGACTCCCGGCGTTTTTCCCTCCCCCTGGTAACCCTTCGTTTCGACGTCTTGCGATTAATGATGGCCCTGATTCTTTTCTCGCGGACTTGCCCGTCTAGGGGAAGCGTTGGTTTCACCCATGCCCCCCTAGAAAGGAGGTATGCGTCCCGACCTTCCCTTCCTCGATACGTCCCCCTATTTTTTTCCGCTATCCTCCCCCCCCTAGTTAGTCCATTTAAACGTCTCGACTTCCCCTGCCTTCAGGAAAATTTTTAGTCCCCTCCACTGGCTTTAGAGAGTCCCACGTCTTACAGAATTGGTAACTTCAATTCTCCTCCCCTATGTCCGTCCCCTTTCTTGATTTGCCCCTACTACTCCCCACCTGGAGCTGTTCCCCCCCATTCAAAAAGCCCTTGTGGACCCTTTTTCCTCTTTCTCCTAGCGATTTTAAATCGTTGTCCCTTTCCCCGCCCACCGCCTACCATTCTCCCGTGGCCCCCTTGGCCAACAAAGCTTACGCTCATCCCTTCGCGTCCTTCCTCCCCATTACTGTTTATTTCCCTCGCGGCGTTCGAAAAGCAGGGGTTTATTTTCCCTCCGGAGCTCCCGGCGGGCCTGGGCTTCTTTTTCCCCCCTCCCCCTTTTTTTTTTCTCGCTTAAGCTCCACTTCACTGAGCCTCGAATCATCTGTGTCCCTGGGAAGTTTTAAAGGCCCTTCCCTCACTTTCTGGGGCCCCAGGAACAAAAAATACACCGGTTTCTTACTCCCAGGTAAAGGGAGTCTCCTCAGGCTCCCTAACTGAAGGCGCTGTTGAATTTGAACCCCTTCCCGCATGTGGCTTGCAACCAAAGTGGAAGAAATTTTGCCTTCTTTGTGCGTTGGGGCTGGTCTGCTTCCCCCATGTAAGATCAACTTCATTGCGCAAAGGAGTGGTTTCTTACACGTTCTCCCTTCCGTTGCTCTGTCCCATATTGAGGCGGAACCCTTTTCAAGAATTTGGTTTTTCCCAAAAGGAGAAACTCGACTTATTATTTGCTTTGCAGAAACTTCCCTGCACCGAGGGAACTTCCCGTACCTTTACTGTCCCCTCCCCGGAAGACAGGGTCCATTCCAACCCCCATGTTTGCTTCGTGGATAACCCCCTTTCAGTGCTTGTTTTGCTGAAGTGGATTCTCCAGAACACCCTAAGATGGAGTCCGAAGCCACTCCTTTGGTTCGATCTCCATTGAATAACATTCCGTTTCTTCCCCAGGTCCTGATTCCGCGGCTTGTCCTTTTAGAGGAGTTCGGCATTTTAATGTGAACCAGCCTTCCCCCAACTGTTTTTTCCCCCCTGCACTATCTGAGCGGGAGTACTGCGAAGAAGAAATATTGATTCTTTTTGCCCTTCCCTGCCTTTTAAACCTGTTGTTGAGAACTTCCGAGCTCTTATTGAAGCGCACCTTGGGATTCTTCCCCTGTAGGCTTTTTTTAATTTCCCAAGCTTTCCGCTTTTCTACGCCACAGTATATGGTATTTTCCTTCATCGCAACTTGGGTCCGTCCCAGCTTTTTCGTCCCGAAGTACTCCCTTGACAGTGCGAGTTGTCTTTGATGCCTTGCGATGTTTGCGTGTAATTAAGGTTTCCCTGAACCGAAGCTCCCATTTGCGTTGATTTTCTGATTTAGCTTTTGCCCACTTCCTTTTTTTCAGGCTTCACCCTTGCCTTGTTCGACGATAAGGTTCGTTCCCCGACCGTGTCGGTTCTAAAACCGCGACCACTCGTTCTTACAATCCCCGTTCGTCTTCCTTTTACGACGAACGTCCGGCTAAGCCTGGCATTGATAGATTGCCCTTTCCATACAAACCCCGAAAATTCCCTTTTCTGTTTCACCCCTTTCCTTTCTTGTCGAGGCCCGGTCGTCCTCGGATTCTGTGGGTGCGAACAGCTTTTCCGAACCTTGTCTTGCACAACGGGCCTGTGTTTCCTCCTTTGGAATCTCCCCCAGTAAAGGATTCGAAGTGGGTTTTTCCCCTCACACCTCTGACACTTTTCCCTTCTTCTCCAGTTTGGTTTTCTTCTCGAGTGCTGTCGAAGTGTTCTAGTTGAAACGCCCTTTTACCCCCGTCGCACAATTTTTTCCCCCCCCGCGCGCTCCTTGAGTTATGGTGAGTTGTTTGTCGGGATCCCATCGCCTCCAGTTGACCAGTTTTGCCTGGTTAATCCTTCGGTACCCCCCAGTCCAGTCTCTCCCCTCCTTTTACGCTGTTTTGAGAGAACTGTTCCGACCATGAATTGTTACCCCCCTTCCCCTGGTCTTCCTAATTCTGTTCGGACGTTTCCACCTTTCTCTCAGCCACTTACGAATGCTTGCGCGTTTTTTTTCCCCCCCCCGTCCTTTGTCGCGGTAACCTGAAACATCCACTTAGCCGAACAAAAACCGTTTTGAATCACTTTTTCATCAAGTTGGTTTTCCCCTCCGACCAGTTAGAAGTTTAGCTCCCCACGAGTTTTTTCTTCTTCCCTTCTGCAATCCAAGATTTCCCAACAGCGGGTTTTCCCCCTCCTTTTGCTGGTTTTGGCGCACACGTTCCCCCTTCCCTTCCGTCGTTTTTCGACCTGTCCCCCATCACTTTCCCCCCGAGTCAACGGGATGTTTATTTCCAGAGGTTCCAAGCTTTCTCTAGATAACCTCAAGGTCTTTCTCTCCTCTTTTAACGTATAGTGAGTACCCCGGCGGACATCTACAGTTCCCTTTTCAGCACCCGACTTTTGAGTTTTAGCTCAGACACGTTCGTTCAGAAACCTCTCCGTTAGCTGTAAAAAGAATTTTTTCCGGCTCATTGTCTCAAGCAACTTTTGTAGAGATCCCCCCCCCCAATTAAGGTGCGAATGCCCCCTCATTATTGGAGCGTTCCCTTTCCCTACCCACCCCCTTTGTCTGACCCCTTACTCCAAGGTCTCTCTCTCTCTTGCTCTGAATATGAATGGACTGAGTTCCAAGAAGTTTTTTCTTTCTGCCCATTTTCCCTTCCTGACCCAGTTTTTACGTAAGACCCCAACGAGGACCTTATTTTTTTAAAGGTGACAGCCAATCCGTAATTCTCTAATCCCTCTTTTCTCTTCCCCCTGCATCTTACTTCTCCAGGGTAAACGTTGCTTTACCGTGTTCCCCCTCCCCCCACCTAATTACGGACTTCTCCCGCGAGTCATTCTTGACTGGCACCCTTTTTTTTCCTTGCTTTCCCTAAATGCACAGTAAATTCCCTCTCCCGTGCCCTTTTTTGACCCTTTTTCTCCTTGAAGTGCAGTTTCTTCCTTTAGATCGCCCCTTTTTTGCGCCTCGTGGTTTTCTACGCTAAAAGTGAACACCCTCCCCTCCCCTGTCACAAAGTTGTTCTCTTAGGGCCTCCCACCCTTTTTAGGGTTTCGCCGTATAGTAAGGGCTGGTTTTCAATTCTTTTTGCAGTTCTTTTTAGGATTTGATTAAACTCTTTTCTTCTTTCGGCGTCACAGTATTTTCCAAGGCCTCCCTTTATCCGCCCCCTTTTCAGCGCCTATTATCTTTTACTTGCAGTCGCGGGAATGAAGTGACTTCTCCCCCACCTCCGGCCTCTCTTACGAAGGTGTTCTTCTGTACATCTTGCAGAATGTCTGGATTCAATAGTGCTTTTGTTAGTTAACCCCCCTTTTCTCCGGCCATCATTTAGCCCCCGACTGAGTGTTCTTGTTGTCCTATATATACTTTTTTTTTGGTCCCCCTTCTGGCCCGACATGCGTGTCTTTCCCCCCAAACGAGTCCCCGTTCTTTTTTTCCACCCGATGGGACTGTGACGGCTACTTTTTCCTTGGGAGCTTTCCCCCTATCAAAAATTGGTTGATTGTTTCCCCCTCATCCTTCCCTCGGTCCTTCCAGGAGTGCTCCCCCTGCGGGCCTTCGAAGTTAGGAGTGCCAATTTTCCCCCCCCCTCCTCCCAGGATGGCGTTCCTTCGCCTTTCATAGAACAAGCTTTACTGTTCCTTTTTCCACAGTGAGTGCGATAAGCTCATCGTATGCCCGTTTTTTTGGTAGTTTGACTTGAACCCCCTCTCTTCCCCCCTTTCTGCGCTCTAATCATTCTTATCCCCCTTTTCCCCCAGTTTTTTTTTTTTCCCTCCACTGTCGTCTCTTTCAAACTTCCCCCAACGACCGTCTTCCTCTGCGTAGTTTTCCCTTTCCCCCCCCCTTTCGGATAATCAAGGGAAGCGAGCTCCTGACTTTTATTTTTCTCTTCTTCCAAACCGGTCCCCATTTCGGAGCCCCGTAGACAGGGTTTCCTCGTTTTTTTCGATTCCTTTTTCAATAGCCCCCCGGACCGTAACCTTCCCACTGGACATACTTTTTCTTTTCCGCTAGTACGATGCTCATACCCGGCTTCTTCCTTTTTTCAGCAACTCTCAGTTTGAGATTCTGCCAGATGCTCCCCCCCAAACCCCGCTTAATTCCCATTCATGAACGAGACTTCCCCCCTTCCTTTTCAACTTGAGATCACAAACGAAGATGAGAATCTTCTTTTCAGTACATAAAAGTTTTTTTTCTTTTCTTTTTTCATGATTCAAACTCCCTCTTATGCCTTTTCCTGGAGATCCTTTTTTTTCCTCCATTAAAGGCGGTCCATTTTGTTCGGAAGTCCTTTGTTACCCCACCCTGCGTGCCCCATTCTGATGCCCCCTTAAAATCCCTTCTTTCCCTTCCCAGACTCCGCCGGGAATCTCTTTTTTCCCCCCCAATTCTGCACGGTTGGAGTCCTCGCTGATTCCACCTGTTCCCATTTTCTCCTAAAGGCAATAATTTCTTTTTAGATGTTTGTTTTCCTTCGTCCTCACGATACATGATACAAGAAGTCCGTGTCGCTTTTTTTCGCCCATAGTTTTTGCCTCCCCTTCTTGGGTTGTGTAAAAAGCGCGAAACCATTTTTCCAAGGAGTGTTAAAGCCCTGAACTTCTTGTTACCCGGTGTCACGGAGTTCCTACGCTTTGGTTCCACCCAACCCCAGTTCAGGGTCTCTACTTTACTTTTTTCTACTCCAAAGGAGTAAAAGTGAAATATTTACTTCCTCCTTTTTACCTGAAGTTTTTTGAATTTTTTTAAGATAATTGCTTTTTTTTTCTTCGTCCGTAGCCCTTTCCTCCTCCGTGTTGGTGTTTGTTTTTGATTTCCCCCCCTCCCTTCTTTAGTCCACCGTTTCCTCCTTAAGACGGTCAGTACATATCCTCCCTTTCTTTTCTGATGGTTTTTCCTTTTCCCTGTTTACGGGGTTTTTCGAATGCAAAGTCTTCTTCTCTTCATGGATTTGGTGGTCCCCCCCTTTATGACCGTTTTTACTTTACCGATTGATCTCCCCCCCTGCCTGGTGCGGTCCTCCTAGTTATGATTCCCTTGAGATTGTCTGCCGTGGCTGTACCCTCTTTGGCTCCCCCCTTTTTGGATACTCGTGAGCCGGTCTTTTTTTCTTTCGCCTCCCCAAAACATTCCCCCCAAAGGTTTTCCCTTCCTGCGCCTACGACATCGAGCGGGTGGACTTCAGCTCTAATCATTTCAGGATCTTTTTTCGATTGGTCAAACATCATCGCGTGTAGCCTTTCCCCCCGCCGGACCTCGTAATCCCCTGATATGAGGAACCCCCCTTTGCACAGTGACCCTGTACGAATCGGAACGCACCCGCCACCTTTCGCGCTGCATGACGCATTCAGCTGCCTTTGGTTCTAATCTTTCTTTTCCCAATCGTCTGTGACCGCTTTTGAAACAACTCCCCCACCCCTCTGTCCTTCCCATTACGAAGCGCAGCCTTGGGACTCTCCATTTTACACTCAGTTCCTTGCTTTCCGTGAAGCCTATGTTCTTCCCCCCTTCCTTATGAGTTCGCACCAACGACAGGATTCCTGGGTCTGGACCCTCCTCCCCCCCTCTCTTTCAGCTCTTTTGTAACGTAACCTTTCTTGTCCCGCTACTGTCCCCCAGGTCGGGCGATTGGGTCCGGAAATTGCCTGTCGCACTTGTGAATCTAATTCCCCCCAGTGCTTTGCTTTTTTTTAGGACCCATCCACTGGCCTTTGACGAGCAGGGATTAATCCGAATTTTTTCAACCGCCTGCGCATTCCCTATGAGAGAAAGGTAGTTTATTTACCTACGTTTTTCCTGGCCTGCCGTCAAGTCTTCACGCACATTCAAAACTGGGTGTTACCGGTTTATGAAGGATAGCTCCTTTTTTTCTTCTTTTTTCCCTTCTGGACAAGTTGTAAATCACCTTCAAACCCCTCATAGGGGCGAAAACTCACACCCCGAATCTCACCAGCGTTTCTATCCCTTCGAGGCCCAGCCTTTTCCACTTTTTTTCCGTTGAGTCAAGCCGTCTTTCCCGTGTGTATCAGATAGGGTCTCCGGCGGGCTTTGAATTTGCTGTTAAACAATTCTTTTTTCCCCGATAGGTTCCCGTCTCCCACACTTCGCGAGAACTCAGTAAAAGGTGTACTTTTCCCTGTCTTCTTCCCGCCCCTTCCGCGTGGGCCAGCGACACCAAACCCACCTCCCCCCGGTCTCACCTCCAGAAATGGAGCTCTCCCCCGCCTGCAACCCTTTCCCCCGAAGGTAGTTTTTACTGTAACATGGCCGTTCTGTTAGCATTTTCTCATATTTCCTAAGACGCCTGGGTTAGACGACAACCTTGGTACCCCCCTGACCCCTGGTGTCTCCTGAGATCATCTCATGGTAGATCCCCTCTCCCCTTTTCTCTCATGACTTCTCCTTTTATGCGTTTGTCCCCATTGCACGTCCCCAGCAGGCCGTTTCCCCTTACTTTCCCGATAAGACGGAACCTTGCTTTTTCCAGCCTCAAGTTCTGAAACGGCACCCACAGTACTTCCTCTTTCACCATATTCTTGTGACTACCCAATGTTTGTCCTTTTCGACCCCCAAGGTTGGCAAGTGCCTTGGGACTTCGTTTTGGACGCCCCTTTTCTCACGCAAAGAACTACCCATGGCGTTCCCACCCCCCCAGCCCCCTTTTTGCGATGGGCATACACTGCAGGAGACCCTTTCCCCGAATGAGTTCCACGGGTGCATCCTTTTTTTTTTCTTTCATGTCCCCCTACCTTCTCCAACCCTTTTTCCCCATTCCCGATTCGATGGCGTACCTTTCTGCAATTAGGAGTTTTCCCGGTCCGATGTAAACCGTTTTCTAACTTCCCGAGTGTCTTTTATTTGAAGCGACCCTTGTTCTCCGCAGTATGGGATTGCTGGTCAATTTCCCCAAGATAGAAAATACGGAAGCTATTCCCTGTCCAGAAATCCCCCTCATGGGCCGTTCCCCATCTTCTGCTGGAGCCTTCCATCCGCCAACCTTTCGCGCAGAGATATCGGCTCTCGTTTTGGACTTTCCCTCCCACCGGGTGGTAGACTGTTAGACCCCTCCTATTCTCTCCAGTTCCCCTTTTACTAGACTTTAGGCTTGATCCTTCCGTTTAAGCCTTTCCCCCGTTTGTCGGGTTTCGACGCTACGTGAATGGGCTTGCCCCCCGACCGTTTTTTGATCGCCCCCTCTCCCCCCCCTCGTTGCCCCCCACTGTAGATTCCTCCTTTTTCCTCCCGATACCGGCCAGCGCCTCCCTTTGACGGACCTCACACGGAAGAGTTTAACGCCCCCATAACATCCTGCAGGTCTATGTTGGCCTTTTTTGCTTTTTTTCCATTGACCAGTCCCCCCTGGCCATTAGTTTTCCCGGGTGCAACCCTGCAGTTTTTCCCGAACCCGACTGTATTGACTTCTGGGGTACTCGGAAGCTCCCCCCCCTCCTCTTTTCAATATAAACTTAGACCCCCTTTGGTTTTTGACGGTTGTTACCTCCCCCCCCTTTTCTTACACTTCCTTCTTTAATCTGCTTCGGTCCTTTTCTCGTTTTCCCAAAGCCCCCACAAGCGGGAAAACGGTCCCAACACGAGCTCTTTTTTTCCGTGTGATTCTAGGGAGGTTTAGTGTTCCTGATACCAGGGTCTGATTTTGCCTCTGGTCCTCTAGACCCGAGGACAAAAGTCCCCCATTCCCTCCTCGCCCCTTTTTCCTTGCTTTGGGGGTTTTCCTCTCTGATACAGTTTTTACTTGCGTATTTTCCAAGCTACACTGATCCTGGTTCCCCTCCTTTTATTATTTTCTCCCCCCCAAGACATAGAATCAGCAATTTAAGATCTCTTGAGTCGTTTTTCCCCCCTCATTGTGGCTTATTGTGTAATTTGTTTCCCCTTCTAGCTCCCAAAATCTCTTCCCCCGTTCCCTGACGTTTAAAGTCTTCCGAAACTGGGGGGGGGAGGGGTTTACCAGCCGCCAAACCCATTAGAAGTTTATGACCTCGCGTATCTCGAGGCCCAACTTTCGTCCCATACCGATGTTTTTTTTGACACCCCTGTTGCTGTGACGTTTCCCTCCTTGCCTTCTGTTCGAAATGGACAAAAAGACTGCTTCTGGTTTTTTTTGTCAAAGTCCCCTTCTTTTTTTTTTATCTCTTTACACAATTTCGTGCGATCACTTCCGGCTGGATTTCTCGATTTCGGTCTTCTTGCTTGGTTTTAAATCGACAGTGTAATTTTCCACTGAGAGGCGAACCCCAGGGTTACTTTCCTCCCCCTCTTCTCCCTTAGAGTTTTCGGAACCCCTTGTTTGGCAGCTCAGTGCCTCCTGCAACGGAAAGCTAAAAATCGGTACCCCCTCTCCTTTGGCTTCACGTTTCGTCTTTTCCCTCACTCCCCAATTCGCACTACTTAATCTCTGATAGATCCTATTCACTTTTTCCTTCTTCATAATCACAGAAGCTGGGGATCCACCCTTTTAATAGCAAGGTATAGGCCTATTCCACCCTTTTTGTTTTTTGTGTAAACGTATTCCCATCAATCCTTCAGATGCCTCCTCCCCCCCGCTTTCTCTTCCCAATAAAGATTTCTAAAAGTTCTCACACTTTTTACCCCTTCTGTGACGAACCTACCTCCCCCTTTTCCTCTCTAGTTCTTCCATCTCGAACTATTCATTCCAAAAGTTTTGTAGTGGTTCACCAACCAACTCTTCAATGACCCTCTCCCTCCTATCTGCTTGGTCCGTTTCTCCCTGCAGTTTTTTTATTCCCTTCCTCTCTAGATTTTTCATGGCCATATGGATTTTGTGTGTCTAAGCTTCCACCCGGAGGAACCGAACAATTTCCCAACTGTTGTTCGAAGACCCTTTGGGGCCTTGAACGCTTCCTCATTCTTCCTTTCGTTTGCAAGATGGGCAGTGATTCCCTTCTTTCCCCACCTTAAGTTCTAGTTCCCCGTCTTTTAAGCCCCCTTTATCAGACAAGTTCCGTCCGAAGTTCCTGTAGAGCGGTTTATTATTGCCGAGCCCCAAGACCTTCTGAGGAGAAACTGTTGCGTATTTTTACCCAATGTTGTGTCGACCAGGGCGGTCTCCATATTCCCCACTTTTTTCAAATCGCTTCCCCCTTGTTCCCTCACTTGATAAGTTTTATCCTTGGTTCGCGCATTTCTAGCCGTTTGTATTGATGCAGCGCCGCTCGTAGGGCATTTAAAAAAACCTGCTTCTTTAGATTGGCTTTTCTTTTTTCATTGTTCTGGGAGCATGGACCTCCGAAAAACTACCCTTGTGTGCCGCAACCGCAGTTCCCTCTGTCTTTCCAGGATTTTTACCCTGTTTGCCTCCAGAGAGTCGTCCCCCTCTTCACAATGCTCAAGGCAGTCCGATTTTTGTCCGTAGTCATCGGTGTTTTCGAACCCCCTCTCCTAGTCCCAAATGCAATGTGGGATTACGCGTGTTGCACCCTTCCCCCTATTCCAACTAGCGCCCGATGATTAAGTCAGGATTTTAAAAACTTTTCCCTTTTGGACATACAGGTGGTCTTCGTAAGTACTTCATCCCATTCCACACTCGGAGCATATTTCTCGCAGTTATCTATTTCCTCCCGTTTTTGATTTCCCGTCAGTGATAACAAATTTTTTTGTCCATTTTCGTCTTTCATCCTCCCCCCCCCCGTGGTAGAGACCTGGTTCCTCAGTCTTCACTTCCTTTTTTCCTCCGTCACCCTTTTCTTATCGTTCCTCCTATTTTTTCGATGCCGCCTCCCCCCCTTTTTTTTTTGAAAGATTTCCCTGTTCCTCGCGAGTCATCCCTAGATTTTTTGTTCCCGCTTGAACCTTCGCTGAGTCAAGGTCTCAATCCGTTCTTTCTTTCGTAAGTCCGTAAAATTTCCTGTTGCTTTTTCAAGGGCCTTTATGTTTTTTTCTGAAATTAGTGCCCTTCAGGACGGTTTCCTCTTTTTTTGCCTTAAACTTTGTCGTGTGAGGTCATTATTCGTATTGGTATGACCTAATTTTTTTTGAGTGTCGTCCTTCTCCGGAGGTGTTGTCACCGTCCCTCTCGGAATAGGTGTACCATTCTGCACGTTTTGCACTGGCCGATGGACTTTTTTGTCCTCGTCATTTTCTTTCCGACCAAAATTGTATTTTCGACGAAAGCTGTTAACTCAACTTTCCGTGTTTTCCCCGATTTAGCCCGTTTTTTTTTCGCATATCCCTCCCGCCATACCTCTCTTTGATTTTTCGTTTTTTCTCCCCGGTACTCTCCTTTTACCCCCCCCCAACTCCGGGTGTTCCCCATTCCTTTTTATCCGTCTCAATTCCTTTATGAATCTTTTCCCCCCCTTCCCTCGTCCTTGCTAATGACGCTTCTGCTCTGACGGTGTACTCGGGTGGGAATCCCCTTATCTCTTGCTCTTTGTTTTCTCGCTTCCCTAGGAACTCGCGGCAGAATTCAGCTTCCCGTACGCCTCTCTCAATTTTCGATGGGTCACCTTCCCTGATGGATTCTTTGACGGGGGGAGTTTACAGGTCTCCGTAGGTCCCTGGTTTTGTTGTGTTTTGCTCCGGCTCTTTCCCACGCCTGTAAATTTGCCTTTTGAACGTCCTCAATGATTTTTTGCTTTTCCCTGGCTAACATTGGCTCCCAAACTCTTGGAAAAATTTGACATTCCGTTCGCCGGTACAATTCTTTTTCGCAAACTACCTATTGAGTGGCTTCAGCCCGTTTAAAGCGATATTACTTCCCCTTTCCGCCGCAAGGCGTCTTTTTTTCCTCGTGGTTCACCCTCCTATTCAGAGTGAGGCCTTCACGGACGCATCTTGTTTTAAATCCCTTCCCCCAATGTCCGGGCCTGTCCCCTTCTTAAGCAACGGACAAAAGTTCCTTTTTCTTCTACCCTCCTCTATACTACTGCGGAATCTTTCCACAGGAGGACACTCTGCCCAAAACAACCATGTAAGGACCCTCCCTCCTCGCAGCGGGGTGTTGGAATCTCCCCCCATCCCTTCTTCTCCTATTTATTACGCCGCTTTAGGTCTCGTCCCTTCCTCTGGGCGCGTGCGCTTCAAATCCCCTTGCCCCGTTTTCTTCTCAGCCTACCCTCCCTTGTCCCTTCTTTATTAATGACCGGCCTGCCATTGAAACTTTGATACCTCTGTCCCTCCTCGCCCGTCTCATTTTTATCCCTGCGACCTCCAAGAAGAGTCTTTCTGTCCCCTGTCCCTTCGACTTTTGTTGCTCTGAGAATACTCGCGGTCTTTTTTTCTACTGTTGATAAGTTCATCCTCCACCCTTTGTTTAACCCGTTTTAAAGGGGGTCATCCGGTTCGCTCCCTCCCCCTAATTTCTCTTTTCCCCTCGGCCCCCATAAAACGCCATTCCACCCGCCCCTCCCATTCTCTCCCGTTTGATGAAAAGAGACCCCCCTAATCATTTTCTATTCTCTGCGGACGTTTCCCCTCTCCCGCATTTGACAATGATGTATTTCCGCCGCCCCCTTCGCGGCAAAGTGTGGTAATAAGCCATGGGCGTGGTTTTTTTTTTGTTTTCCAAGTGGGCTTTTTTTCGAGCGGTCATTCTCCCCCTGAGCGCGACTCTCAGTCCGGAAAATTGCTTTTTTCACTTCCATACAGGAAGCGGGCTCTGCCCAAATACCAAGGTTAGATCACTTTCCAATTCCCTGGAGGTCTCCATCCGGATCACCCTCCACTTGGTGAGAGGTTCTTTTAAACCTTTCGTCAGTGCACCCCCATTTCCCCTCCATGCTAAGGGTCTTCCCTACCCCCACACTTCTACAAACGCAACGCGTATTTAGACGGATTTTCTCCACTTTTTTCCCCTTTTCCGCCGCAGTTTGGACGCTTGAAGGACCCTTCATGGGGTGACAAACCTTTGTCGGCCGTTTTCTGAAACCTTTAAAGATCACTCGTCATTATTTTCTTTTTGAAATCGGGCCTCCTACATTGCCTCCCACCTAATTATTCGGAACCTATTCATGAGCGGTGCTTCCCCATGTGTTTTCCCGGGACTGACCCTTTTGGTCCAGGCGGTGCTTTTTCCTTCACCGTGTTCAGATCGACATGTTGCACACCAAGACTTAATTTTGGGCTGCAGGCCAGCGTGCGTGCTTGATTCCATACCCTTCTCCACTTTCATCCTCATAGGATTGAAAGGAGAGGCTTCACCTGGTCCTCTTTGCCCAGAATTATCCCCCCAGGTTGTTGACCCGCACCTTCGCGATGGTGGGTCCCCTGGTAATCCATACTTTTATTGAGGATTTGTTCCCCTGTCCCTTCCCTTACTGGGTGAGACGATATATTTATTTTTGACACTCTACCCCCAGGTGGGATAGAAGTCTGAGGTTTTCATGGTCAACGGGACCCACTTTTCGTCCACACTTTTTCTAACCCCTTTTATACTCTCTCCCTGTCCCAGTCTAGACACCGGGGCCTCCTCCCTCTTTTTTGGCTTAAGAAGTTCCCTTCCATCCCACTTTTCAGGCTATGTCCGATCTCTTCTGCTCATGCCCTCCCGTTGTGTCGTTTACTTTTTACCCGTTATCCCGACGTTGGAATCAAGTGCGACTTTTTTCTTTTCCGCTTACGGCATCGAATTCGATCACAAATTGTTGCATTCCGTCCCTATTCCATGTTTCCAATAAATGTGGTATCTCCCCCTTTGATTCCCAAAGTCCTTTTTGACCCCAATGCCCTGTCGATTCTGTACGACCCCCGTTCCCCACGCGCAGTCTCACTAGGAAGTCCCTCGGCCTCGGAAACTGATACAACGAACCCCCGGTCTTTCCCCCCGTCAGAGGGCGGTTTCTTTTCCGGCGTACCGCGCTCCTTTCACGGGTGAGAAGCCCCATTTCTTTTTTTCCCCTCACCTCTGTATACCCGACATTTTTTTTTCCTTCCAGAGTCGATACCAACTCGCAAGCTAATAATTATACTGGAGCTATTTATGTTTAACCCCTCCCCCCACA